>Ga0073904_10002360_pt1 | contig 14281 bp, 11 predicted proteins | sample KloWWTrecipitate_FD_66668 | JGI IMG/M metagenome (GOLD analysis project Ga0073904, IMG submission 66668) | Active sludge microbial communities from Klosterneuburg, Austria, studying microevolution and ecology of nitrifiers - Klosterneuburg... | ecosystem: Engineered > WWTP > Aerobic digester >...
GCGATGTTGAAAATTGGCCAGGAGTAAATTGTTTTTCCAAATATGGTGAAATTAGGGAAATCTATATGAAGGAAATCCACTACTCTTCCATAAAAATATGGAGCATATGAATAAATCTCTCCGTAAAAGACTCTGTCAATAAGATTACCAATTGCTCCTCCAAGAATAAAAGCCAGTGCTAATCTTAAGATAAGATTTTCTTTTCTGTTTTTAAAAAGAAAGAAGATTAAAAGAAGGGTAGCTGCAATAGTGAAAAGTGACAGGAATAATTTTCCACCGATCTGCAAACCAAAAGCCATTCCTGGATTTTCAATAAAAGTAAGCTTAAACAAATCACCGAATACTTTTTTTGAGGATTGATATGGCATACCTTCTATTTCTATCCCAAGTGAAGGTATAGAAATCCCTTTAACCAAGATCTTTGTGACCTGATCAGCAATTACAATAAAAAAAGTAATGAATAATACTTTCAAAAAAGATCTATCCTCTTAAATTTTTACATTCAATACAATGCTGTGTGATCGGTACTAACTCAAGTCTTTCTCTGTCGATCAGCGGGCAAGTCTTGCATAAATTTTTAGGTTCATCTTTACAGTCTGCACATACTCCATATGTCCCTTGATCTATTCTCATCAATGCATCCTGTAAATAACCAAGATATTTTTCATCTCTTTGAACAAAAAGATAATTTTTTTCTCTTTCCATCTCATCAGTACCTTGCTCTGCCATATGAGAAGAGTAAGTAAGATTATCACCCTTATATTCACCGGAATCTTTATCTACTAAAGAATCCATATTAGCTTTAGCACTTTCGAGAATAGCTTTTCTTTCAAGTAATATAATTTTTCTGAATTGTTTTAATTCAGTCGAGTTAAATTTTACTTTCTTATTAGGTTTGTATTTCTTGAGTTTTACAGGTAAAACAACTTTCTCATTCGTGTTTTTAAAAACCGGTTTTTTTATCAATTCAACTCTTACAGACTTACCTAAAGATTTAAGTCCGGCTTTGGATTTTGCAATAACTTTTTTTACGGTCTTTACAATATCTTTCTTTTTTGATTCAACTGATTTTTTTGTAACCGGTTTTTTATTCCCGCTATTCTTCTCAGCAATCTTTTTTATTACAGCTTTTTTAACTACTGCCTTCTTTACAATTGCCTTCTTTATAACAGGTTTTTTCAATGCAGTTTTAACTGAACTTGTTTTATTGGAATTCTTTTTTCCAATTGTATCTTTATTTTTTTTAACCGGAGATGCTTTCTTTCCGGTTTTTGCTAACTTCTTTGCCAATTTAATACTCCTTAGATTATAAGATAAATAGTTAAATTTTGTTAATTAAGTTTTTTTATATAGATGTCACACGAAATTCCGTTTATATCCGTTTTTGTAAAATCATATTCATGACCGTTAGAAAGCTCGATCTTTTTGCTTAGTGTTTCAGATTTGATATAAGTCAGATTCTTTTTCAAGACATTTGAAATGAACTCTGAAGTATTAAAATACACTTCTACTTTTTCACTAATATCGAAATCATTATTTCTTCTGAAATTCTGAACTCTGTTAATAAATTCTCTTACTATTCCTTCTTCTATCAGTTCATCATTCAGCTTAATGTCTAAAGCTACAGTTATATTATCTTTTGTATCCAGGATCCATCCTTCAATTTCTTCAGTGAAAACTTCAATATCCTCAATCTGAATTCTTATACCTTCGGTTTCTATGAATTGATTTTTTTCAATTTCAGAGATCTGATCATTATTAAGTTCGTTGATTATTTTTTGAACCATCTTAACATTTTTTCCAAATTTAGGACCGATTGATTTAAAATTTGGTTTAGCTTTTTTTACAATAATGTCAGAATTTCCTTCAAGTAAATTCAGCTCTTTGACATTTACTTCCTCAAGTATAATATCTTTTACATTTAATATTTTATTCTTGTCGTCTTTATTCAGGACCGGAACTAATATTTGCTGAAGCGGCTGACGAATGCGTAAATTATTTTTTACTCTTATAGATCTTACAAGATATACAATATTCTGAGCGATATTCATTTCTTCTTCAAGCTGACTGTCTATATATTCTTCAGAAGGATCATCTATATATGATAAATGTATAGAATCATCAGATTCAGTTAATGTCAAAAATAATTTATCTGTTAAGAATGGAGAAACAGGAGAAATCATTTTGAGCAGCTCAATAATCACATAGTATAATGTATGATATCCGGACAATCTGTCAGATTCACTTTCTGGATTTCTTAACCTTTTTCTGTTCCTTCTTATATACCAGTTTGATAATTCATCATTTGTAAAATCAAATAAAATCCGTGAAGCTCTTGTAACATCATAATCTTCCATCAATTCAAGATATTCCTTTTTTAAAGAATTGATTCTTGAAATTATCCACTTATCTATTATAGGTCTGTCAGAAATATTTGTAGCTTTATCTTTTTTGTGATCAAAATCTGAAAGATTCGAATACAATATAAAAAATCTGACAGTATTTATAAGAGTATCAAAAAATTTATTCTGAAGTTCTTTAAGATCCTCTTCATTAAATAATTTTGAGTTTCCGACCGGCGAAGAATATATCAGATACCATCTCAATACATCTGCACCATAGATCTGTATCATTTCAAATGGGTTCACAACATTTCCGACAGACTTACTCATTTTTTTGCCGTTCTTGTCAAGAATCATTCCGTTAACTATCAGATTCTTATACGCAACCTCGTCAAAAAGAAAAGTACCTATTGCATGTAATGAATAAAACCAACCACGTGTCTGGTCAAGACCCTCCGCAATAAAATCCGCAGGATAATTTTTCTCAAAAAGATTATCATTCTCAAATGGATAATGAAACTGAGCAAAAGGCATTGACCCGCTGTCAAACCAGCAGTCTATTACCTGTGGAACTCTCTTCATTTCATTACCATCTTTATTTTTAATTTTTATCTCATCTATATAAGGTTTGTGAAGATCCATTTCACTTTCCACCAAATACACATCATCAAAATTTATTGCTTTATCTTTGAGCTCTTTGATACTTCCAATGCATTCGTAATGTTCATTTCCATCAGCATCTTTATAATACCAGATCGGAAGCGGCGTTCCCCAAAATCTGTTTCGGGATAATGCCCAGTCTTTATTTTCTTCAAGCCATTTTCCAAATCTGCCTGAACCAATTGTTTTTGGATGCCAGTTTATTGTGTTGTTAAACTTTATCATCTTATCTTTGTACTCAGTAGTTCTGATAAACCATGAGTCTGTGGCAAAGTACATTAATGGTACATTATGTCTCCAGCAGTGAGGATAAGAATGAACGAACATTTCCTTTTTATAAAGTCTACCGTTAGATTTCAGCTCTGATATTATATCAAGATCTGCATCTTTGAAATTCTTATTTTTAAATGCACCGGCTTTATCTATAAACAATCCGTTTTTTTCGACTGCTTTAAAAACAGGCAGATCGTATTTCAATCCAATCTGATAATCATCTTCTCCATATGAAGGAGCAATATGAACTATACCGGTTCCATCTTCTGTCGTAACAAAATCTCCCAGCGTAACATAAAATGCTTTTTTCTCATTATCAAAAAAATTGAATAGTCTGGCGTAAGATGTATGTTCAAGTTCTTTGCCGTTAAACTCTTTTAAAATTGTATATTCACCGTTAATAACTTCAGCTCTTTCCTTTGCAAGTATAAATTTCTCATCATTTTCAGTTTTAATATGAATATAATCAACATCAGGATTTACAGCTAATGCAGCATTTGAAGGAAGAGTCCATGGAGTTGTAGTCCAGACAAGAAAATCTGAATCCTTATATTCGCCATCTGTGATTTTAAATTTAACAAAGACTGAAGGATCTTTAAGATCCTGATATCCCTGTGCTACTTCATGAGAAGATAGTGGTGATTCACAAATTGGGCAAAACGGGAGTATCTTGAATCCTTTATAGATAAGTCCATTTTCAAAAAACTTTTTTAAAGCCCACCAAACGGATTCAATATATTCATTATGATATGTCACATAAGCATCGTTAAGATCGATCCAGTATCCGATCCTTTCGGTCATTTCTTCCCACTCTTTTAGATAAGTAAATATTGATTCTTTGCATGCATTATTAAATTCTACAGCTCCGAATTTTTCAATATCAGCTTTTGATTTAATACCCAGCTTCTTTTCAACTTCCACTTCAACAGGTAATCCTTGCGTATCCCAACCTGCTTTTCTGAAAACTCTGAAGTTACGCATTGTTTTATATCGACAAATCATGTCCTTTATCGTTCGGGAAATTACGTGATGAATGCCCGGAGTTCCGTTTGCAGTCGGCGGACCTTCATAAAAGGTAAAAGTTCTGTCCGAAGGTCTGGATTTTATGCTTTCCTTGAAAACGTCATTTTCTTTCCAGAATTCAAGTATTTCTAACTCAAGCTCAGGTAAAATTATATTTTCGGGAAGATTTTCGTACATCAAATTTAATTAAATAAGTCAGTAAGCTAAAAAAATAGAGAGCCAATTTCAATGAAATAAGACGGCTAACTGGAAGAATGTTTTAAGTAGGTAAATCACTTAGTAAAAAGTAATAGTTTTCATTTGGGAAGATTGAAATGAAGATTGAAAGTGAAATGAAAATATTTTATTTAATACACTTCAGTAAAAAGAAATATAACTTTATTTGAAAAATCTAAGAATCCATTCTCTTTTTAAGAGAAATAAAATTTGGTTATTTATTTCGCTTCCTGTTTTTATTATCTCTTTTGTTAATTTCTTTTCTTAATTCTTTATATAATTTTCTTTTTATAATATACGACTTTGCAATCTGCTGAGGTGAGAGGAAAGTTTTTAAAGCATTAAAATAATTTTCTTTAACTTCAAGAGACTTTTTTTCAAGCTCAAAGATCTTACTGAATTTGGAATCTATATCTGCAGCTTCAGGATTAGCTTCTATTTCTTTGTATATCTCTTTTTCTTCTTTTCTTAGTTCTCTTAATTGTTTCTTATTCTCCTTTTGAAGTTCAATTAATTTATCAGTTTGTGCATCATCAATCCCAAGATTAGATTTCACCTTCTCTTTAAATACAAACTCAAGTTCCTGCATTTGCCGGAAATTAGCCGAATCTCTTTGAGCAAAAGAATTTACACTTACAAACAGAAACAACATTAGCAAAAATTTTATAAAGTTATTCATATTAGATTATATTTGAGTTTTTTTTAAAATATTTAATATCTCCTGCTGTTCAGAAGGAGTAAGTTCACGGAATTCATTCTGCAGATTCTGATCTTCACTTGATTCGGAATTTATTATCTCAAGATCTGAATTTTCAAAAATATCAATAGATTCGTTTGATTCTGATTCTATATCTGAATCTATAAAATCCACCAGCCCTGAAATGAAAAATTCATTGTTCAATTCTTCTTCAACATTTTCTTCATAGAAAATTCCATCATTACTTTTTTGTGTATCAGTGACAAGTTGGTCGTAATTTTTTTCAGAATCAGGTTTTACAGATTTAATATCATATTTATGAAACGTAGTATTTTTCGAATTGTCAATTTGCTTAACAGAGTTCTTTTCTTGCTGCGTATTCAAAAGGTTATCCTGTGAAGTAACTGGTTCATTTTTATTTTCAGGATTAATGTTCTTCTGTTCTTTGTCATTTGTTATTTTATCTTTAGCTGATTCTGTTACCATAATTTCTGAGTCACTTTGTCTTAAAGTAAAATAAAGTATGACAAGTATTACAGTCAGAGCCGGAATAATGAACTTCCATAATCTGCTGAAATTTTCAATAAACTCTGAAGATTTATTTTCAGAAAGCTCTTTATCAATTCTTTGATTGATCCTGACAGAGAGATTATTAAAGTAAGCAGGATCCGGATTTTCAGTTTCTGATTGATCCAGAAAGAGTAAAGACATTTTTACAGACTCGAATTCTTCTTTGAACTCACTGTCACTTTCGATCATATTAGTTAAAGATTCAGAGAGTACATTGTCAGAAATATTTCCTGATGCAAAGTCAGGAAGTGATTCCAGTAATTCTTCTTTTGTATAAATAGTTTTATTATCCATAATATATTTTATAAATGTGCAGATTCAAAAATTTTATTTTTTTTGATACAGGTACCGATCTTTTTTAAAGCATGAAAATAATTTGCTTTCATACCGCCTACAGATTTGTTCAGGATCTTGGAAATTTCATCATAACTCATATTGTCATAATACCTCATTACAAAAACCGCTCGCTGTTGATCTGGAAGAGTTTCTATAGCTTTCTTCAGAATTTTTGATCTTTCCTTTTCGTCAATGATCTCATGAATATTATGTCCGTTAAGGCGGGAATGTGAGTCGTTAGTTTCATTAAATTCTGTATTCCGCATTCGTAATTTTTTATTTCGGTTCAGATGGTTGAGAGAATAGTTAATAGCTATCCTGTATAAATAAGTAAAAAATTTAGATTCCCCTCGAAAATCTTTTATTGATCTGTAAAGTTTTATAAACACTTCCTGAGTAATATCATCTGCATCATCGTGATCAAGAACCATTTTTTTTATTGTCATGTAAATTTTTTTTTGATACTTTCTGACAATTAAATTGAAAGCACTTCGATTACCGTTTTTAAACGAATCAATGAGCAGATCATCATCGCTGTTAATATCCAGATTTATATTACTCAATATATAATTTCTCTAAAATTAATTTTATTTATTATGAAGAATTTAAAATTATTTTAACACCTGATGCTCTTCTGATCATTTTCAATTTCTAATCACCAGTTATAAAGACAATTCCAAAATAGATATGGTTTAATCATAGTTGATGATCTTTCTAAAGGTTTTCCATTCTTTAAGTTCATATGCCCCGAGCTTTTCATAAAATTTAATTGCATTCTCATTCCAGTCAAGAACTACCCATTCCATACGGCCGCATTTATTTTTTCTTGCTATCTTTAATAGTTCAATGAAATATTTTTTTCCGATGCCAAGGTTTCGATATTTTTCTGAAATGTATATATCTTCTAGATATAAAGTTTTTTTTGCAAAGAAAGATGAGTAAGTAAAAAAATAGAATGCATACCCGATCACTTTTTTATCTGCTTCAGCTACTAATGTCCTGAAAGGCGGATCTTTTGAAAACGCATCCTTCATAAGCCTTGATCCGGCTTTATCATCTAAGAATGTCAGCTTTTCAAATTCCGCAAGCTCTTTAACTAAATTGAGTATACTTTTTTTATCTGATCTTACAGCTTTTCTTAACTTAACTTTTTGCGATGTGAGTTTTGCAGGCTGAGTCAAATTGTTTTTCAATTCAGATTTCTTTATTTAATATAAGTTTAATAATGTTTAAATTAATAAAAATTTCAAAAAAATGAACTTGTTAAAAAAAAATATACTCATAATTATTTTACTGATATTTGTTTCTCTATTATCATTTAACAAAATAACATCACATCCGGCAGATGATTATGAAAAAATGAAATGCCAGAAGAAGCTGAAATCATTTGATGCATCTTTACAAGAGCTGCCATTAAATATGGTAATAGCTGAAGTCGGTAAATCATTTATGGGGACTCCTTATGTGGCAGGGACTCTTGACGAGAATCCTAATTCCGAACAGCTTACAATTTATATTACAGGTCTTGACTGCGTCACATTTGTTGAAAATGCTCTTATCTTTTCAAGACTGATCCAGTCAGGTAAAACTGACTTTGAAAGCTACAAAGCAGAGCTCGAACTTATCAGATACAGAAACGGAAAGAATACCGGATATGCATCACGCCTTCATTATTTTACAGACTGGATATATGATAATGAGCAAAAAGGAATTGTGAAAAACATTACTGCAGATATCGGCGGTATAAATTCGGGAAAAAATATCGACTTTATGACTTCACATCAGGGATCTTATCCGCAGCTTGTAAACAGTGATGAACTCATGGGTGAAATGTATGATGTAGAAAGTAATATTAACATGAGAGAATTTTATTATATACCTGAAGAAAATATTTCATCTGTTTATGATAAGCTTGAGACCGGTGACATTATCGGAATCACTTCTTCATTGGATGGGCTTGATATTGCTCACACTGGTTTTGTTTATAAAGAAGGAGGTAATACATATCTGATGCATGCCTCTCTTAAAAATAAAAAAGTTGAGATCTCAGCGACAGATATACAGGATTATATAACAGGTAATTCAAAGCAGACTGGTATTGTAGTTGCAAGAGTTTTGGAAATAAGTAAATAGAAGAAGTTGTTTTATATATACTGCCTGGTTTTTTATCTGATTGGTTCTATACCAACCGCTTATATTTTAGTCAAACTAAAGTATAAAAAAAATTTAACAGAAGAGGGTTCTGGAAACATTGGCGCAAGAAACACACTTGATGTTACTCAGTCAAAATCTGACGGAGTAATAGTCCTGCTTGTGGATCTTTTAAAAGGATTGCTTCCATCTTTGTTTCTTATAATGTACAGTGAATTGAACAGAGAGGAAATGATTATCCCAATGACACTGCTGGTAGCCGGACATAATTTTTCCATCTGGCTGAAATTCAAAGGAGGCAGGGGATTATCAACTGCAGCAGGAGTTTTTATTGCTGTAGATTTCTTGATCGTTTTGATATGGCTTGCTGCATATTTCTTGGCAGAAGTTTTTGTAAAAAATGTTAATGTAAGTACAGTAATTGCTTTACTTATATTACCACTTGCATTTATTATCTTCCCTGGATTTATTTTAAATTTTATAAATCCTTTATTAACTGGATATAATGAACAGGCTTTCTGTTTGATACTGGTAATTTCTGTATGCACAGTAATAATTTTAAAACATATAAAACCATTGAGAGAATGGTGGTTCATAAAATAAATCTATTAATTAAAAAAATATATTAAAATGAGTACTAACCCTGCACTAAATACTATTGAAGAACTTGATGAAATGGCGAGACAGATCAGAAGAGATATTATTAACATGCTGGTAATTTCGCAGACGGGTCATTCTGGCGGACCGCTCGGAATGGCAGACATTTTTACAGCATTATATTTTAATAAACTTAATATAAACAACAGTGATATATCGATGGAAGAAAGAGATTATTTCTTTGTATCAATCGGACATATCGCACCAGTTTGGTACGCTACTTTAGCAAGAAGGGGATTCTTTCCTTTGGAAGAAATGAAAACATTGAGAAGGATCAACGGAAGACTTCAGGGACATCCTGCAGCTCCGAAAGGACATGGAGCTCCGGGTGTAGAGATAGCTTCAGGTTCACTCGGACAGGGACTTTCAGTTGCAGTTGGAATGGCACTCGGGTTGAGACTGGATGGAAAACCAAATCATGTTTATTGTATCAATGGAGATGGTGAGCTTCAGGAAGGTCAGATATGGGAAGCCGTTATGACAGCTGCACACCATAATGTAGATAATCTGACTATGATAGTGGACAGAAATCATTGTCAGATCGATGAAAGAACTGAGAAAGTATTGAAGCTTGAGCCGCTCGCGGACAAATTCATTGCATTCGGTTGGAATGTTCTTCATCTTGACGGACATAATATGTCTGAGATCCTTGAGACTATTGACAAAGCAAAAAGCATGAAAGGAAAACCGACTGTAATTATAGCTGAGACTCTTATGGGGAAGGGTGTTTCCTTTATGGAAGATAATTATAAGTGGCACGGAATTCCTCCAACGACTGAGCAGGCAGGAATTGCACTTAAAGATCTGTCAGTCACTAAATACGGAGATTTTTTTAATCTTGAAGAAATGGCAGAGTTGTAAAAAAGTTTGATCGTAGATTCGAAATAGTTTTTTTAATTTTAATAATAATCAATTCTTATATTTGGATAATTTATATTATAAAGAGGAAATCGGTAGTGAAGTTTTAATTATTGGTGGGGCTGAAGATAAACTTAATGAAAGATATATATTAAGAAAATTTGTAGAAATGTCCGGTGGAAAATCAGCATCAATCCTGGTAATACCTGTACCTTCTGATTTTCCAATTGCTACAGCAACACTTTACAAAAGTATATTTGAAAAGATTGGTGTAAAAAAAGTAAGTGTGCTTGAAGCCAATTCAAGTAAAGAATTTTTAAATCTGAATGTCGAAGAAGTTCTTGACTCAATTACAGGTGTTTTTTTAACCGGTGGTGATCAGCTTAGATTGAGTTCTATACTCGGAGGCACAAAATTTTTATCAGAGTTAAAGATCCGGATTAAGAACGGAACTGTAATTGGAGGTTCGAGCGCCGGGGCAGCCGGATTTAGTTCAACGATGATAGTAAGAGGTGAACCGACAGTTCAGCCGCTAAAGGATTCCATAAGACTTTGCCCCGGATTAGGCATACTTCAAAATATAATTATCGATCAGCATTTTACTCAAAGAGGCAGAATAAACAGGCTAATCACAGCAGTATCTTATAATCCAACTAATCTGGGAATTGGTATAGATGAAAATACTGCAGTACATATTAGGAAGGATGGGATACTTGAAATTCTTGGGTCAGGAACAGTAACGATCATAGACGGATCAAATATAAGTTATAATACAATTGCAGATGTAGAAGAATCGGAACCATTTTCTGTAGTAGGACTAAATATTCACATTCTAAGCAGGGGAGTTCGGTATGACCTGAATAACAGGAAGCCGATAGAGATGGTAGGCGATTACCTTCAGATCTGAAAAATCATTTTCTTCCTGATTCAAATTTCTGTTAGTTATAAATAATCAAATTCTTTTCTTTTTTTCTTTAATTTAATAATATATGAAAATACTTGAGATCAAAGCATTACGCGGGGCAAATTACTGGAGTAACAGATGGAAAAAACTAATAGTAATGAAATTAGATATTGAAGATTATGAAGAAAAGCCTTCAGATAAAATTAAAAATTTCCCAACAAGATTAAAAGAATTAATACCAAGTCTTCAGTCACATACCTGTAGTTATGGATATGACGGAGGATTTCTTCAGAGAGTAGATGAAGGTACATGGGCCGGACATATTATAGAACATATAGCACTTGAGATGCAGACGCTGGCCGGGATGGATACAGGTTTCGGAAGGACGAGAGAAACAAAGACACCCGGAGTTTATAGTGTTGTATTCAGTTATCTTGAAGAGAAAGCCGGATTATATACTGCGGCTAAATCGGTAGATTTATTTCTTGCCATTGCAGGAGATGTACCAATGGATGATCTTAAAAAAATGCTTGCTAATAATATTCAGTTGCTGCGTGAAATCCGTGAAGACGTAAGGTTTGGACCAAGTACCGGATCTATAATTGAGGAAGCTGAACAAAGAGGAATACCGCATATCAGACTTAATGACCAGTCGCTGGTTCAACTTGGTTATGGAGTTTATCAAAAAATTATTCAGGCAACAGTTTCATGTAAGACAGGATTTATAGCTACTGACATTGCAAGTGATAAGAGCTTATCAAAAAAACTTTTAGAGAGTATGGGAATTCCCGTTCCAAAAGGTTTTAAGATTTATGACGAAGCTGATGTACATGACGCTGTAGAGTCGATAGGCTTTCCTGTTGCAGTTAAGCCACTGGATTCAAATCACGGAAAGGGTATATCAGCAAATATTAATTCCATGTACGATGCTGTCAAAGCTTTTCACTCTGCTCAGAAATATTCCAGATCAGTTATAATTGAAAAATCACTTTCAGGAAATGATTTCAGGGCTTTAGTCATTAATAATAAATTAATTGCAGTAGCTGAAAGAACACCTGCTTCAGTAACTGGTGACGGAAAACAAAGTATAAGAGAATTAATTGAAATTGTAAACAAAGATCCAAGAAGAGGATATGGTCACGAAAAGATATTGACTCAGATCAAGATAGATAACATGACTCTAAGGATGCTTGAATTAAAAGGGATGAATCCGGATACGATTTTGAAAAAAGGTGAGATCTGTTTTTTGAAATCGACTGCAAACATATCTACAGGCGGAACAGCAATTGACAGAACCGACGAAGTACATCCGGATAATATTTTTTTGTTTGAAAGAATTGCAAAGATTATAGGACTTGACATTGCAGGTATTGATGTAGTTGCGCCGGACATTACAACTCCTATAATTGAAAACGGAGGAGGAATTGTAGAAGTAAATGCAGCCCCCGGATTCCGGATGCATCTTGCTCCATCTGAAGGACTTGCAAGAAACGTAGCTGAGCCGGTAGTGAATATGCTTTTTCCGGCAGGTGAAAAATTCAGAATACCGATAATTGCAGTAACAGGTACAAACGGAAAGACAACTACTACAAGACTTATCTCGCATATTTTAAAGAATGTGGGAAAGACAGTAGGATTTACTACAACTGAAGGTGTTTATATTGGAAACAGATTAATACAGGCAGGAGATAATACAGGTCCTGTATCTGCTCAAATGGTTTTAAGAGATCCGACAGTTGATATAGCTGTTTTAGAAACTGCAAGAGGAGGATTGCTTAGGGCTGGTTTAGGATATGATGGATGTGAAATTGGAATTGTATTGAATGTTACCGCAGATCATCTTGGATTAAAGGATATTGATTCCTTGGAAGACATGTCGAGAGTAAAAGCTATTGTAGCGGAAAATGTATTCCCAACAGGCTATGCAGTATTGAATGCAGATGATAAGCTTGTTCTAAATATGAGAGACAGACTTGAATGTCACGTTGCTTTATTCAGTATGGATGAAAATAATGAAGCAGTAAAAGCTCATACAAATAAAGGCGGGATTGCATGTGTTTATGAAAATAATTTTATTACTCTTTTGAAAGGTCACTGGAAATTAAGAGTTGAGAAAGTTTTAAATATCCCATTAACATTTGAGGGAAAGGCAGCCTTCATGATTCAGAATGTACTTGCAGCAACTCTTGCAAGTTATATACTACATGGTGTAAGTATAGAGGATATTAAATTCGGATTAAGTTCATTTGTGCCTTCAGTAACTCAGACTCCGGGAAGACTGAATCTGATTGAAGTTGGAAACTTCACTGTACTCATAGATTTTGCTCACAATCCTGCAGGTATGGAAGCCTTATCTAAATTTGTAGAAAAACTTTCGAATAAAAATAAAACTGGTGTAATTGGTGGAACAGGTGACAGAAGGGATGAAGATATTTTTAATATGGGTAAAACAGCAGCTAAAATGTTTAACAGTATTATAATCAGAGAAGATGAAAGTTTAAGAGGAAGAAATGAAGGGGAGGTAAACAAAATTGTATTGGATGGAATTAAAAGTGAAAAACCTGATTTACCGGTAAAGGTAATTACTAATGAAGTAGAAGCATTAAATTTTGCATTAAAGAAAGCAAAGAAAAATGATCTGTTAGTTTTACTTCCGGATAATATCCCAAGAGCAATAATGATAGTAAATGAATTTAGGGATAAGCTGAATCAGATTAAGATTGAGCAAAGTGATATTCCAAATATGAATGAGGAAACTTGAGAAAATAAATATTAAAGTAATTGCTTTTTTGAATTAGAAGAAGGAGTAAAGAAGTTTTTTTAGAAATTATTAATTTTTTTGTGAATGATAATTTAATATTTAAAAAATAAAATTATCATTTATTTAAAATTGATAAATATAAAAGTGATTTTTAAATTAAATAATCAGTCATTATAAATTTTGACAACTAATTCTCCGTCATTTTTACAAAAACCCCTGTACATTCCTTTAGAATTGAAAACCATTTCTATATTACAATCTTTATCAATAGCAATCAAACCGCCTTCACCGCCTATTGAGATCAGCTTCTTGTGAACGACTTCTTTACAGGCTTTTTTCAATGTGAGTAACTTGTATTCCATGACAGCAGATACATCAAAAGCTGTGACACTTCTTAAAAAAAATTCGCCGTCACCTGTACATGAAACAGCACAAGTATTATTGTTAGCATATGTACCGGCACCAATAACTGGACTATCACCGATTCTGCCAAATTTAACATTGGTCATTCCTCCGGTAGAAGTAGCTGCAGCCAGATTCCCGTTTGTATCAAGTGCAACAGCTCCAACAGTTCCGAACTTTTTATCTGTGATCTCATCCTCTGTATGATCGAGCTGTGCCTTACCTTTTTTTAATGCTTTTAGATACTGATCATATCTGTGCTGGCTGTAAAAATATTCATCATCTTCAAACTTCAATCCTTTTTCTTTGGCAAATTCTATAGCACCATTACCGTTAATTAATACAAGATCTTTATCATCCAATACAGCTTTTGCAAGAAGTATCGGGTTTCGTACTCCGCAAATTGAAGCAACACTTCCGGCTGAAAGATC
>Ga0073904_10002367_pt1 | contig 14265 bp, 4 predicted proteins | sample KloWWTrecipitate_FD_66668 | JGI IMG/M metagenome (GOLD analysis project Ga0073904, IMG submission 66668) | Active sludge microbial communities from Klosterneuburg, Austria, studying microevolution and ecology of nitrifiers - Klosterneuburg... | ecosystem: Engineered > WWTP > Aerobic digester >...
CAGCACCAACGGGGGGGCGAGCTGGTCGAACGCCTCCGCGTTGGTGCTGTATTCCACGATGCCGCCGTCGTAGTTGATCGAGACGCCGCTGTCGAAGCCGTAGGAGTGATTGAACTGGAGGAGCGCCCCCGAGGGGATCGTCGGGAGGTTGGCCGCGAGGGCGATGCGGGCATCCGCTACCGCGTCGCGGTCGTAGCCCCAGAGGCTGTCGACTCCGGTGGTGGCGTACGCTGCGCCGCCCAGAACATTGTTCGGGTCGCTCGTCCTGGACCACCATCCCTTGGTGGGGGGATTGGGCGAAGCCGGTTCCGAAATCGTCCAGTTGCCGAGGCCGCTCTCAAAACTGTCGAAGAAGAGGTTGGCCGGGGCCTGGCCCGCCGGGCACAGGGCGGGGGGCGTGGCCTGGGTGGGAGAGCACGGCCACGTGTTGGCCATCTGCACCGCGTTCAGGGCCTTGGAGACCTCCGCGCAGTTGCCCGCGGTGATTCCGGCGGTGCCGATCAGGTCGGTGCAGGCCTGCTGCAGCGCCACGTAGTTGTCGAGGAAATCGGAGGCGGAGGTCAGGTACTGGGTGAGCGCGCGGTACTGGATCTTCGCGGCCTTGGTGAGGCCGATGCCGGTCACGGTGATGCTGTTGTACCCGCCGCCGTCGACCATCAGGGCGTACGCGTGATTGGGGACGCCGCTGTTGGTGTGGACGCCGCCCGCGTCCTCGCCTGCGGGGTCGATATCGCAACGGAACTGGCTGTCCGACATCTTCCCGGGGTCCCCCTTGAGGGTCGGCGTCATCATGTTCCGAACGCCGCCGGCGACGAGTTCCTCGCCAACGAGCCACCTCGATCCGCCGGGCTCCGAGTTTCCGTTCGACAGGTCGACGCTCTCCCCGAAGATGTCCGAGAACGACTCGTTCAAAGCGCCCGATTGCATGTAATAGAAGAGATTGGCGGTTCTCTCCGTCACCGCGTGGGTGAGCTCGTGGGCCACCACGTCGTCGGCCTGGGGGAAGCCGGCGCCGTAGACCATCTGGCTGCCGTTCCAGAACGCGTTGTCGTACGGGCACGCGCCCTCGCAGTAGTTGATGGTCGATACGATCTGCCCGCCGGCGTTGTCGAAACTGTCCCGGCCGAAGTTCGTGAAGTAGAAGTCGTAGGTATCGCCCGCGTAGTCGTAGGCCTTGTCGGCGTCGGAATTGCCGGTGAGGCCGCCTCCTTCCGAGCGCATCAGCGTCCCCGGAAGCGCGCTGGCGCCGTTCCCGTTGTAGACGGAGCGGTTCTTCGCGTCGGTGAGCTGGGAGAAGTCGAGGAGAACCATCCGGCTGCGCGCGTCGATCCAGATGAACTGGCGGAGCCTCGGTCCCGAAGCCTCCACGAACCAGGCGAGGCGGGTCGGGAAGTCGCGGCCGCCCAGGAGGGCCTGGTTGAGGATCTCGAGCCGCGGTTCACCGAAGCGGGCGTCTGGAGCATTGAACTTCCGGGTCACGAAGGAGCGGGCGGCGGAGAGCGCGTCGAGCGCGGTGACCGTGGGGTCGAGGCTGACCGAATCGAGGTCATCGAGGGTCTTCCCGTTCGCGGCCAGGACCCGGTCCCCCCGCAGGTGCACAACCAGTTCCCCGCCGGCGACCGGAATGCCCGAGCGGACCTGCCGCATGCGGACGTGATCCATGCCGAGCGCGTCCCGGTTCACCCGGCCGATCCTGACGTCGTCGCGTCCGCGCAAGCCGAAGGCCTCGCCGTAGGAGGCGACGAAGGACGCGGCCCGGTCCGCCGGGGCGGGTGCTAGACGGTCGGGGACGGGAATCGAACGCCCCCGGGGGGCGGAGAGGAACGTGGCGAGCCCGGTCCGGGTCGACCGGGTGACCTGGATGTCCGCCCCCGTGGCCAGGGACATGGCCCGGATCGCGGCCTCGGACCTCGGCTCCTGCGCGCGGGCCTGCGCGCCCAGGGTGCACAGAAGTACTGCGCCCAGGGCCACGAGGGCGCGCGCCGATCCTCGACCGACGTTGTCCTTGCTGCTCATAACCCGCCATTTTGGCTCCCCCTCATCGCGGGGCACAAACGGAACGAAGCGGCGGGTCAGTCGAATGTGAGCCGGCTCACCAGATATTCGCCGACCCGACCACCTTCCAGACCGGGTCGGTCGCGGTGAAGGGCAGGAACGAGCCGGCCCCGTTCTTCGTGGTCCCGTTCATGAACCAGACCGAGAAGATGCCGGTGGGCGTGGGGTTGTGCCAGAGGAGATCCGGGAGACCATCGTTGTTGAAGTCGGTCCTGGTCGAGACCAGCGTGTACGCGGGATTCGTGACCTGGGCGTCGGGGTAGTTGATCGTGCCCGTCACCGCGACCCCCGCGACATTCCAGGCCTGGATCTGGCCGGTGGCGGAGTTGTACAGGACGAGTTCGTCGTCGCCGTCGTTGTTGGCGTCCGCGGCGGCCACCACGCGCACCGTCCCCGCCCCGGGGAGCAGGGTGGTGATGTCGTACTGGCCGAGCAGGGTCGCGTTGTCGTGCTGCATCACCCGCACCACCCCGGTGGCCGAGTTGTAGAAGGCGATGTCCTGGGTGCCGTTGCCGTCGGCGTCGAAGGCGGTGGCGACCCTCCACGGCGGGCCCAGGGTGTAGGGCAGGAACTGGAAGCCCTTGAGATTGTCGCCGTCGATGTACCAGAAGAGCAGCCGGCCGTCGTTCACGTTGTGCCAGAGGTAGTCGAGCTGGCCGTCCTGATCGAAGTCGGCCACCGCGCCCACCGTCCAGCCGGGGTCGGTGGCCCACGGGGTGACCCAGTTGAAGGTGTCGAGAGTGTTGCCGCCGGTCATGTGCCACCGGTACAGGCGGTTGGTGACGAAGTTGTGGAACATGAGACGGGACCTTCCGGTGGTGCCGTCGGTGTTGGTGATGGTGCCCTGGGCCGCTCCGTCGCCGATGGACGCGGTTCCAGTGGGATTCGAGAGATTGACGAAGAAGGTCTCGTACGGCTCCTGGGCGGCGTCGCCTACGATCTGCACGGTGACCGTCTTGGTCTGCTCGCCCGTGTTGAAGGTGACCGTGCCGTTCGTGGCGGTGTAGTCGCCGGGGGCGGTGGCGCTGCCGTCGGCGGTCGCGTAGTCGACGGTCACGGCCGCGGGAGCGGGCGCGCTCAGGGTGACCTTGAAGTCGATGGGCGTGAACCCGGCGTTGCCTTCGCCCGAGGTCTTGTCGGCGATGGAGACGCGGAGACCGTCGTCGGCCTGGATGGTGCCGGTGCCCTGGCTGTCGAAGATCGTGGCCTCGGTGGCGTTCGCGAGATTCAGGAACACGGTTTCGTCGGGCTCGATCGCGGCGTCGGGGGAGATGGGCACGGAGACCGTCTTCGAGGCGGCGCCGGGGACGAAGGTGAGGGTTCCGTTCGTGGCGGTGTAGTCGGTTCCCGCGGTGGCCGTTCCGTTCGCGGTCGCGTAGTCCACGGTGATGGTGTAGATGGAGGTGGCGGAGAGGACCACCGTGAAGTTCAGGCTCGGCGGCGCGCCTCCCGTGCCCTCGACCACGAGGGCGTTGGTGACGCTGATCGAGGAGTCGTCGTTGTTGATGACGCCCACGCCCTGCGCGTCGCCGAGGATCGCGTTGGTGGGAGCGGAGAGGTTCACGTAGTAGGTCTCGTTGGCCTCGAGGGCGAGGTCGCTGATGACCGGCACCGTGAACGTCCGGGTGGTGACTCCGGGGGCGAAGGTCAGGGTCGTGGGCCCGGTGGCGGTGTAGTCCGAGCCCGCGGTGGCGGTGTTGTTGGCGGTGGCCGCGGAGACGGTGACGGTGAGGGCGCTCGGGGCGTTCAGGCTGACCGTGAAGTTGGCGTTGATGACGCCCGAGTTGCCTTCGGTCAACACCACGTCGTTGACCGAGACCGTGGTCACCGCGTCGCTGATCGTCACCTGGAGCTGATAACCCTGCGCGTTGTTGACCGCGCCCGCGAAGGCGCGGATGAAGAAGGTGCCCGCGCCGGGCAGGATGGTGGCGGGAATGTTCTCGGCCACCCCCGCGCCCCCCGCGTTGGCGAAGGCGAGGATGGTGCTTCCGTCCGTGCCCCTCAGTTCGACCGCGAGATCGTTCACCGCGAGCGCGTTGAAGCTCACACCCGCGCTGCACGAGCCGTCGCCGTTCTGGGGTCCGGCGAGGTAGGTCGAGCCCACGGGGGTGACCGCGACCGCGGCCTTTTTTCCCGCGGGCACCGTGAACTTGTAGAAGTCGACATCGGCGTCATCGTCGGCGGAAAGATCACTGATGGTGGTCGTCCCATTGCCGAGCGCGCCGAGGTTCGAGGCGGTGCCGGAGGTTTCGTTGTTCTCCTTGTCGTCGCCGTATCCGCGCCAGCCCGCGAGCTTGTCGTCGAGCTGCGCGTGGGTGAACGCAGTGGCCAGAACGGGTTCCATGAGCTTGGTGTTGTTCATGGGGCACGAGTGCTGGAACCCGAGGCCGTGGCCGTGCTCGTGGGCGATGATGTTGCGCAGGCCGAGCGACCCATTGGCGAGGCCGCCGCCCGGATTGGAGTAGTAGCTGTCGCCGGTGTCGATCACCATGTCGCCGACTTCGGGATAGTAGTTGTAGGCGAGGACGTTGAAGTTGCCGTCGATGAAGTGACCGCCGATGCGCACGTCGGCGCGCGTGTTCAGAACGCCGGGATTGAATGGAAAGGCGCCGCCGTTCGCGAGCAGGGCGCTGTCGTCGTAGTTCACCTTGACGTAGGTAACGCCGGTGATCGCGCCCCAGGTGTCGAACACGGTCTGGAAGTGCGCGATCCAGGCCGCCTCGCTGCCATAGATGCCGGTGAGGAAAGCCCGGAGGTTGCTGGGGGCGTTCGTCTCCGACGCGTGGCCCGCGGTCGCATTCATGGGAGTGCCGTCGGGCACGATGTTCCAGGTCAGGGTCGTGACCTGTCCCTGGACGAGGCCGCCGCCGTCCGTCGCGGTGGCGTCCCAGCGGAAGGAGTCGGGGAACTGGAAGGAGGGGCCCTGCAGGCTGGAGAAGAGATTCTGTTCCCGCGCGTATTGCTCGAGGACCTCCCGCCTGGTTCCGGGGGCGAAGCAGGCCACCGGCGGGATGGCGCGGCGAATGCCGGCCTGGCCGGGAGAAGGCGCGCTGGAAGGCGCGGGCGAGAGGTTCCCGCGCCGGGTCGCGGACGCCGCCGTGATCGCCGCGATGGCCAACGAAAGCCAGACCGAACTGCGGATGCGCTTCATCGCTTCCTCCAGGGGACACTGCAGCGCGACCCCGACGCGGTGTCGCGACTTTTCGAAATGGTATCAGGAGCCCGGCCGGGGCGGCGGGCCTCGGCTACCAGACGTTGGCGGACCCGACGACCCTCCACACCGGATCGGTGGCGGTGAAGGGCTGGAAGACACCGGTGCCGAGCCTCGTGGTCCCGTTCATGAACCACACCGAGAAGATGCCGGTGGGGGTGGGGTTGTGCCAGAGGAAGTCGGCGAGGCCGTCGTTGTTGAAGTCCGTCTTCGTGGAGACGAGGGTGAACGAGGGCGACGTGGCTTGTGTGTTGGCGTACGTGGTCGTGCTCGTGACATTCGCGCCGGTCACGTCCCAGGCCTGAACGTGTCCGGTGGCGGAGTTGTAGAGGGCGAGTTCATCGTCGCCGTCGTTGTTCGCATCGACGGCGGCAACCACGCGGACAGTGCCCGTGCCGGGCAGAAGCGTGGTGAGGTCGTACTGACCGAGCAGAGTCGCATTGTCGTGCCGCATCACGCGCACCACCCCGGTGGCGGAGTTGTAGAAGACGAGGTCGGGCGTGCCGTTGCCGTCGGCATCGAAGGTGGTGGCCACGGTCCAGGGCGGACCCATCTGGTAGGGCAGGAACTGATAGCCCTTGAGGTTGTCGCCGTCGATGTACCAGAAGAGCATGCGGCCATCGTTCAGGTTGTGCCAGAGGTAATCGAGCTGGCCGTCCTGGTCGAAATCGGCCACCGCGCCCACGGTCCAGCCGGGGTCGGTGGCCCACGGGGTCACCCAGTTGAAGGTGTCGAGAGTGTTGCCGTTCTTCATGTGCCACCGGTACAGGCGGTTGGTGACGAAGTTGTGGAACATGAGGCGGGAGCGATCGGTGGCGCCGTCGGTGTTCGTGATGGTGCCCTGGCCGCGGCCGTCTCCGATGTTGGCCCCGCCGGTGGGGTTGGAGAGATCCACGAAGAACGTCTCGTAGGGCTCCTTCTCCGTGTCGCCGACGACCTGAATCGTGACGGTCTTGGTCTGCTCGCCCGTATTGAAGGTGACCGTGCCGTTGGCGGCGGTGTAGTCGAGGGGGGCGGTGGCGGTGCCGTCGGCGGTCGCATAATCGACGGTGACCGTGCCCGGGGCGGGAGCGGACAGGCTGACCGTGAAGGTCACGGGAGTGAATCCGGTGTCACCTTCGGGAGTGGTCTTGTCGCCTATGGATACCAGCAGCCCATCGTCGGCGAGGATCGTGCCGACACCCTGGCCGTCGAAGATCGTGGCTCCCACCGCGTTCGAGAGATTCAGCAGGACGGTCTCGTTCGGCTCCACAACGGCGTCCGGAATGATCGGGACCTGCACGACGAGAGAGGCCACGCCAGGCGGGAAGGAAAGAGTTCCCGAGACCGGCGTGTAGTCCGACCCCGCGGTTGCCGTGCCACTGGCCGTGGCATAGTCGACCGTCACCGTGGAGGTCGAGGTCGCCGAGAGAATGACGGTGAAGGCGAGCTTGTTGGGTGTGCCAGTGGTGCCCTCGGCGATCGCGAAATCGGTAACGGAGATGGTGGAGAGGTCGTCGTTGAGAATGGTGCCGGTGGCGGTGCCCTGCCCGGGGGCGATCGTTGCGCCGGTGGGTGAGGAGAGGGTGACCGTGAACGTTTCGTTCGGTTCGGCGATCGCGTCGCCGATGATCTGGACGAGCACGAACTTCTCGAAATCTCCGATCCCGAAGCTGAGCTGACCGGAGGTGCTGGTGAAATCCGCGCCCGGCGTGGCCGTGCCCGCGGCGGTCGCGTAGTTCACGGTGACGGGCGCGGTGGCAGGCCGGGAGAGGCGGACGGGGAAGGCCAGCGTGCTGCCCGCGAGGTAGCCCTCGGGCCCACGAGCACTGGAGATTCCGATCGAGGTGGGATCGAGACTGTCGTCGTCGATGATGGCGCCGAGAGCCTCGATGTCACCTGGTCCGGCGCCCGAGAGCGCGGACAGCGTGACCTTGAAGTACTCCGTCGGTTCGACTGACGTGTCCCCGATGACGTCGACGTTGATAGTCTTCGATACCTCGCCGGGAGCGAACGTGATCGTGCCGCTCACGGGCGTGTAGTCGACGTTTGACGTGGCGTTGACGTCGCTGGTCGCGAACAAGGCCGTGACCGTATCGGTGGAGGGGCCGGACAGCGTCACCGCGAACGACGCGGTCGCTATGCTCGAGGAGCCTTCGAGCACGGACGTGTTCGCGATCGCCATCGATGGAAACGTGGGGATCAGTCGAAGTTGCTGGGGTGCGGCAGCATGGCGGCTGTCGCCGGCCTGTGACACCCGTATTCCGCAAAGGCCGGATGCACCCGCGAGTACCCGCACACGATTTCCTGCGACTACGCAGGTTGAAGGGGTCCAAGTGTCGAATTCGGGAGGCAGACCGCTGCTTGCAGACGCGCGCAGAATCGTGGTGATTCCCTCGGCCAGTTGAGTTGGTGCTTCGAACTGGATCGATTGGCCGAAGTGAATGACGACGGGTGCGCGGCGAGACGAAGAGGTTTCATCCCCCAGCTCGCCGTAGCCGTTGTAGCCCCAGCACTGGAGACCACCGCCCACGGTAATTGCGCAGGTGTGATAGCCGCCCGTCGATACGAGGGCTGCATTGCTCGTGAGACCGACGACATCCGTCGGTGTCAGTTGCTGAGTTCCCGTGCCGTCCCCGATCTGACCATCAGCATTCCAGCCCCAGCACTTGAGTCGGCCGGTGTTGGTAACCGCGCAGGTGTGGAACTTGCCGGCCGCGATGCTCGTCACGCCGCTTGCGAGGCCTACCACGTCCGTTGGGGTGAGCCGCGTTGTCGTGGTCCCGTCTCCGATCTGACCGCCCGCGTTCAAGCCCCAGCATTTCACGCCGCCCGCGGTGGTCAGCGCGCAGGTGTGCTGCGCGCCCGCAACGATCGCCTTGACGCCGCTCGTGAGCCCGGCCGCGTCCCCCGGAATCACGCGTTGCGTCGTCGTCCCGTCACCCAGTTTTCCGTTCAGATTGCTGCCCCAGCACTTTGCCCCGCCGGCCGTGGTCAGGGCGCAGGTGTGAAAGTCGCCCGCGGTGACGGCCGCGGCGACGGAAAGACCATACACCAGGCCCGGAGTCGACTCGAGTGTCGTGACAAAGCCGTTTCCCAACTGACCGTTTTGGTTGTTGCCCCAGCATCTCAAACCCCCGCTCTTTGTGATTGCGCAAGTGTGATAGAGCCCCGCCGAGATCTGGGAGGCATCGCTCATCTGAACAACCGCTACCGGCACGGTTCGGGACGTTACGGAATTGTCACCGAGCGCGGCCAGTCCGTTGTACCCCCAGCACTTTGGGGGGCCGGTCGCGGTGACCGCGCACGTGTGATAGCCCCCGGCCGAAACCTGAACGACGCCGCTCGAAAGGCCAACGACCTCCATTGGAACCCCACGACTGGTCTGCGTGCCATCTCCGAGCTCTCCGTCAAGATTGTTGCCCCAGCACTGGACCGTACCGCCGCGGGTCGCGGCGCAGGTGTGATAGAGCCCGGTCGAGACCAGGGACACGCCACTTGCGAGTCCAGCCACGTCCGAGGGAGTGGGGCGCGACGTCGTGGTACCGTTGCCGAGCTGGCCATCCAGGTTGCGTCCCCAGCACTTGAGTCCGCCGTCAACGGCCAGGGCACAGGTATGCGACACTCCCGCGAAGACCTCCGACACCGGGGTGCCCAGACCCCGAACGGTTGTTGCCGAATGCCGCTCAACCTGGGTTCCGTCGCCCAATTCACCGTCCACGTTCCGGCCCCAGCATTTGATGCCGCCCCAGTCGGTAACAGCGCACGAATGACCTTCTCCCGATGCGAGGCGCGCCGCTCCGGTGACACCGATGACATCGACAGGGCTTAGCCGAGTGAGTGTAGTCTCGTCGCCGAGTTGTCCCCAGAGGTTATTTCCCCAGCACTTGACCCTCCCGGACGCAACGATTGCGCAAGTGTGCAACGATCCTGCCTGCACTGCAGTGACTCCGGTCAGGCCGCTGACTTGGATCGGTCCGGAACGAACGCCGGTCGTACCATCGCCCACCTGCCCATAGACGTTCCAACCCCAGCACCTCACGGTTCCTTCCAACATCAAGGCGCAGGTGTGAGTACCGCCGGCGGTTATCGCGATCACTCCGGCCTCGAGACCGGGAACCTGCAGCGGCGTCATCCCTGACCCCGTCATGCCGTCGACCTGACCATAGGTATTGTCGCCCCAGCATTTGACCGCCCCCTGGGCGGTCAGGGCGCAAGAGTGAGAAGAGCCCGTGGCAATCGCCGATACGCCGCTCGCGAGTCCTTCGACCATCACTGGAATTGACTCCCACGCGCTGGTGATGCCGTTCCCGAGTTGCCCATAGACGTTTTCTCCCCAGCATTTCACGCCTCCAGAGGAAGACAATGCACAGCTATGGAATCTTCGCGCCGCAAGTGCGACCACGTCAGTCGACAATCCAGGAAAGTCGAGCGGCGTCAAAGCGGGGGAGGCCGACACCTGATGGTTCGTGCCCCAGCACTTCACACTCCCACGACTAGTCAGCGCGCAACTCCCTGACGCCGCCAAGGCCACGCCTGTCGTCGTTGCATTCAGCAGAGTGGGAGTCGCCGGTGCGACGGAGGCATTGAAGAGAACCGGGCTTCCGGAAAGACCCGGGGCCGTGGCCGAGAGGGTGTTGTTCCCGAAGCCCTCCTCGTTTCCGAGAATCCAGGCGCCGACCCGGGCCACGCCCGACAGGTCCGTGTCCTGGGCCTCATCGACGACGAACCCTCCACCGGTCTCGACCGCGAAGGTCACGCTGACCCCGGGGACGGGCAACCCGGTCTGGTCTCGAACCACAACCGCGGGGGCGATGGGAACAAAGGACCCCTTGGCTGCGACCTGACCGTCACCTTGGTAGGCCGAAACCTGAGTCGGGGTGGTCAAGTAGTTGTACCGGATCGATCCAAACAGGGCGGCCTGCCCTCCTTCGCAGTGCTGCTCAAAGTCCGCGGCAAACGTCAGGACAGATCCGTCGTTCGCGTAGGTTGCTTCGAAAACGACGAAGCGACCAGTGAGCGTATTGCAGCCGCGACCGTCACCGTACAAAGCCAGGCCAGGGTTCGAGATGCTCTCGAACGGGTAACGCGTAGCCCCTTCGTACACCCCAGCGGTGAGCGGTGCATTGTTGGGCGCGGCGAGGTCCAGATACCACCAAGTGGCTAAGCCGGGGGCGATGACGGAGAAGGAGACGCCGTTCTTGTTGTTGCGCGACGGAGTGAAGGTCGCGCCAGTCGGATCGAGGGTCCGCTGCTGTCCTTGACCGATGTAGTCGCCGGACTGACTGTTCAGGAACAGCAGGGTGGACGTCTGTTGAGCAAGAGCCGAGTAGGCGGAGGACGCCCAGAGAAGAGCGGCGACGACAACTAGCCTAAGTGCCTTCAACCCAGGGACCCTCCCCTTGAAGTGCGCGATCGGACTCATCGGCGAGGCTCCTCGCCGGTCACAAGGTACCCAGTCGGAAGCATACGCCTTCCGGGCGGCCAGTCTGGAGGGCTAGAACGTCCGCGTTGACGAGGCGGGCGCCTCTTCCTCCCAGCCTCCCGGGGCCGACTCGAACTCCGCCGGCTGGAAGTACCTCGAACTCGCCATGTGGATCCCGCTGGCGCGCCGGGTCCGATGCAGCGTGGCGCCGGTTGCTCCCTCGATTACGTCCTTCATCGCGACGGCATCACCGTCCAAAGTCACAGTCCGGACGAGACGAGCTGAAGCCTTGACCCGGTTTCCCATCAGCCTTCGCACCACGATCTTGCGGAAGAGATCGCCGATCCATTGCACGCGAAGAACCGTGGAATTGAGAATGCGCAGCGCGACCATCTGGTAGGTCTTGAGGTCCTCGTGGAGGGAGAGGAAGAAATCCGCTTCCACCGCGATCTCGCCGTCGGTCACGCTCTTCGCTCGACCGGCCGCGGGTACGCGTGTGACGTAACGTCTGCCGCCCTCCAGAAGCAGATAGCCGCCGTCCTCACCCGTGAGTCTCCAGGCGCCGTCAGGGTTCCGTCGGTACACGACCACCGCCCCCCCGAGGCCCGACGCCACGTAGACCGCGCGGTTCGGGGTCCGTCGCACGAAGATTCCCGCGTTAGGAAAGTCGAGGCGCTCCGGCTGTGCCAAAACCATGGGCGTCGTGATCGGCTGTGCCGCGACCACGTCCGCGGCCTCGCGCGCATCGTCGCCCAGCCGGATCGCGTTGCCGAAGTCGAGGCTCGAAGGCAGCGGCACGAGGCCCTCATCCCAGGCCTTCTGAATCCGCGCGGCGAGCGGCGCGAAGCGCGCATCGCGCCGGGCCGCGACCTCGAACGAGTAGGGATAAATGAGAGCGGTGGAACGGCATCCGAGCAGGGGATTGATCGTCCCGTCCGGCATCACGATCGCGTCCATGAACTCCATCGCCTTGTCGACCGCGGGCCAGAGATTCAGGTCGGGATAGAGCAGCCCCGCTTTAGTCAAGTAGCGGAGCGTGCGTGTCTGGTAGCCGGCATCGGGGCCGTGATACTCCCGGAACCACCCTTCGGTCTTGTCGAACCACGAGAGTGTCCGCGCCACATACTCGCGGCCGCGGGCCTCGGCGGGCGCGTCGCTGAATGCCTTCGCGTAATGGAGCAGCTCGTACCCATACTGCGCGATGTGATTCGCGACCTCGCCATGCTTCTCGTCCGTGCGGAGAAGGAAGACGACGCCGCGCCGGATGATGCCTTCGAGTTGCAGGGCCGCCGCTTTCGACAGCAGGCCCGAGCCGTGGAGATCCACCAGCGTCGCCAGGAAGTCGAAGAAGACACCCGGCGACTTTTCGTGCGGGTAACACTGATCGAAGCTCCCGTCGCCCCACTGGATCCGGCCCAGGTAACGCACGGTCGCGTCCAGCCACGGCCGGATCGCGTCGAGGCCGCCGCTGCGCCGCGCGTAGGCGATCGCGAGATTGAGGCCGTACTGCATGGTGGAGTCGGAGAAGTCCTTGTACTTCCAGCCCCAGTACGGACGGTCCATCGACCCATACGACGGCGAGCCGGGATCGCGGTTCCAGGCGGAGAGAACCTGCCGGGCCACGATCCGGAACTCGCGCTCGTAGGGGTTCGTGGGTGGAGGCAGTGTCATCCGAGTTTCCTGACCAGGGGCGAGGTGAGTGCGGCCCACAGCGGCGCCGGAAGCCGTCGTCCCACGCCACGGGCCAGAGAATACAGGCCGGAACTCGAATCGTTGCGCTCCTCGTTCGATGCGGGGATCGAGAGAACGGTGGTGAGCGACTGGGTGGCGCCCCACTTCTTCTTGAAGGCGAGGAGGCTCTCCTGCTTCGGGGAGTCGCTGCCGAAATCGAAGGAGTGCGCGCCTGAGCGCTCGGCCTCGCGCAGCGCCTCGAAGAGCATCAGGTCGTTGGCGCGCATTTCCTGCCCCAGAGGCGTCGACGCGGAGTAGCCGTACACGTAGCGATCGGCGAACGCGAAGAAGAGGCCCCCCGCCACCGGTCCCTTTGGGCTCAGGATCACGAGGAAGCGCGCCCACTCGCGTCCTTCATCGAGCATGGCCTCGAAGAGCGCGCGCGGGAACACGGGGACGCCGAGACGCGACTGGGTCGAGAGATGGAGCTGGCGCCACACCTCCGCGTGCTCGGGGCCGCGGCGCCATTCGAAGGTGAGCGCGTTTCGCTCCGCCTGCCTAACCATGTTCCGGTTCTTCTTGCCCACCCGGTTCCACAGGTCGCCCTGCTGCAGGGGCATGACGCTGTGGACCCAGTACTTCGAGACCGAGAAGCCCTCCGCTCGCGCGATGCCTTCGTTGACCTGGGCGCAGGACTTGAGGACGACGCTCGAGGCCCCGGTTTCCGCCATCGCCTGGCGCGCCGCGACGTAGGCCGCGCGTTCGGTCTCGGGGCTCGTGGCGAGGACGCCGCCGCGGTCGCGGAAGGGGACGCCGACCAGGCGGCGGGACGCGAGACCCTTCACTTCGAAGAGCGGGACCGCCGCGACGATCCGGCCATCGGCCTCGCGTAGGGCGAGGCCCCTGGCGGCGTAGCCGAGGCCCCGCTTCAGGACGCGGGCCCAGTCGGAGAGATGGTAGATCGAGGCATCGGGATGACGCCTCACGAACTCATCCCAATCCTTCCAGTCCTGGTCGGAAACGGGCGAGGTCGCTCGAAGGCCGCTCATCGGGCGCCCATCACTTCGAGCATTTCCTCGAAGCCGCTCTGCCAGCCGTAGTCCGTGGAGAGGGTGTGGGGGTGCCAGAGGATCGCGGCCTCGCCGCCCACCGCGCGCACCTCGTCGATGAAGTGTCGAAGGCGCGAGCCCCGGGCCGAGGGATCGAGCTCCGCATAGTCGTACAGGTGCGAGTCCATGACCATCAAAGGGAGGACCTCGAGCCTGTGGGGCTCACCGGCCTTCGCGTTCCAGGGGCGGTGGCGCAGGGCCGCGCTCACCCGGAACCCGGGCCGATCGTTGAAGCCCAGGGTCGAATCGAGGGAGAAGCCCGCCTGCTCCTGGGCCGCCCAGGTGTGTGTCCACGAGAATCGCATCCAGTGCTGGCGGCACGCGCGCACCTCGCCGGACACGAGCTTGCCCACCGCCGCTCGCTCCTCCCCCAGGCGCGTCGCGTCGTTCCACGAGGAGTAGGACGGATGGACGCCGACTTCGTGACCGCGCGCGACAAGGCCGCGCAGCCGCCCGCCAAGGCCCGGCGTGTCAAGCGGGTAGCCGGGATCGAGCAGCGCGTCCACCGGACCCCGCCACCCGCGACGGGCGTGGATGAAGAAGAGGCTGCGATGGCCGGCGGCCTCGACCGCGTTCGCGACCTCGTCGATCCGGTCATAGGTGCCCGAGCCGAACGCGAAGGACGCCGCCGAGGCCGCGACGCCGCGGGCCCGCCGAAGTTCGCCGCGGATCGACAGTCGCAGCGCCCTGAAGCCGCGGAAGGCCGACTGTTTGAACCGGATCGCGATGGTCTTCGCCAGCGCGTCGACATCGTGAGTCAGGAGGATCCGGCCGGTGGGGCGAGGGCCGAAGAGTTCGGTCTCGTCGCGTCCCGA
>Ga0073904_10002369_pt1 | contig 14261 bp, 12 predicted proteins | sample KloWWTrecipitate_FD_66668 | JGI IMG/M metagenome (GOLD analysis project Ga0073904, IMG submission 66668) | Active sludge microbial communities from Klosterneuburg, Austria, studying microevolution and ecology of nitrifiers - Klosterneuburg... | ecosystem: Engineered > WWTP > Aerobic digester >...
AAGTCGTCGTGGATGCCAAGGGCAACGCCGTAGAACGGTAGTCGCGTCGTGAGAACCGGATTCGACCACCGGCTGCTCAGGTCGGGCAGCGGAAGAAGGCACCCGATGAGAAGACGCCGATTGATCGCGATGCTCGCCTGGGCCACCGGACTGGCCACGTTCGGTGCCACAGTGGCGTGTGCCGGGCCGCTGCCGTTCCGAGAGCTGGTGATTGAATCCGGGCGGCCCCTGCGGGTCGCCCTCGACCAGCGCACGCGGATCACGCGAATCGGCCAACTGCTGACGGGAACCCTGGTCGAATCTGTTTACGCCTACGACCGCGTGGTGATCGCCGAGGGCGCACGCGTGCAGGGGCATGTCGCTCGAATCGAGCCGGTCCCGCGCGGGACGCGCGCCGCGGCGATGATGGGAGGCGATTTCACGCCGAGTCACCGGATTGGGCTGCAGTTCGACACGGTAACGCTCGCTGACGGCACGACGGTGCCGATCCGGACCATCGTCTCGCCTGGCGCGGGGCCTGCCAGCCAGGAGGTCGCCGGTGCCCACGACGATGGGATTGTCGGCCACGCGCGACAGCAGGTGGCGCTTCAAGCCAGGCGCGCCGCATCCGCGGTCAAGGCCCCCGGGAAGCTGGCGAGGCTTGGCCACTACCTCGTCGGCCGCCTGCCCTTCCATCCGCAGTATCTGGAGGCGGGCGAGGCCTTCAACGCGCAGCTCGTCGAGCCCGTCAGTCTTGGGGCTGCAGAACCTGCTCCCGTCGCACCCGACGGTACCAGACCTCCGCCAGCGAGCGTGTTAAGCGCGCGGCTCCTGACGCCGCTCGACTCGGCCTCCACGCCGAGAGGCGCTGTGGTGAGGGCGGCGCTCACGCGGCCCCTTCTGTCGTCGGCGCACGAGGTGATCTTGCCCGAAGGCACCATCGTCGTCGGCAAAGTCACCCTCGCCAAGTCGGCGAAAGGCCTTCGTCGCAACGGCCAGCTGCGGTTTCTGTTTGAATCGATGGAAGTGCCGGGACGGTCATCAGAGACACTGTCGGCGTCGCTGTACTCGGCGGACGTTGGCCGCGATCAGCACCTGGTGATCGACCAGGAGGGGGGCGCCAGGGTCACGAACCCGAAGTCGCGCTTCATCGCGCCGGCCTTGGCAGGCGCCGCGGCGGTCGTCGCTGTTGACTACACGGAGATCAGCGATGAGGGCCTCGGCGCGCTGACGACCGAAGCCAACGTCGCCGGTCGCGGCGTCAAGGGATTGTCGGGCTTCGGGCTCGCGGGCGTCGGCCTGGCCCTGGTCTCGCGCCCGGCATCCATTGCCTTCGGTGCGGTCGGCCTGGCCCGTGCCGTCTACGTCAATCTGCTCGGCAAGGGCCATGAGGTCGTCTTCCCGGTCAACACTCCCATTCAAGTCCAGCTCTCGCCGGGAGAGGGCTCCGCACGCCGATGATGTCCCGGGCGGCGTGGCTGCTCTTCGTGGTCGGCGCCTTGACGGTCGTCCGGGCCCAGGACTCGCCGACGTTTCGCGCCCAGGCCCGCCTGGTCGTACTGCACGCCACCGTCGTCAATCGTCACGGTAAGCTTGTGACCAACCTGGACCGGGACGCGTTCACCGTCCGCGAGGACGGCAAGCCGCAGTCCATCGCCGTGTTCGGGCGCGATGACGTGCCGGTGTCGCTGGGCATCCTCATCGACAACAGCGGCAGCATGAAGGACAAGCGAGCACAGGTGGAGGCAGCGGCCCTGGCGTTGGTCCGGGCGTCGAATCCGCAAGACGAAGTGTTCGTGATGAACTTCGCCGACGAGCCCCATCTCGACGTCCCCTTCACGATGAACATCAACCAACTCGAATCGGGCATCAGGCGTGCGGATGCGATCGGTGGCACGGCCATGCGCGATGCCGTCGATGCGGCCATTGACTACCTGCGTGCGCACGCCACCAGGGATCGTCGTGCGCTTCTCGTGGTCACCGACGGCAACGACAATGCGAGCGTCACTCCGATGGCCCAGGTGCGCCGAAAGGTGACGCAGGCCGAGGCCGTCATCTTCGCGATCGGGGTGCTGAGCGATGCGGACGCACCCGGTGCGTCCAAGGCACGTCACGAGCTGGAAGACTGCGCAGAGATGACCGGAGGGCGCGCCTTCTTTCCCGAGCGCCTGGACGCGATCAACGCGACAGCCCTCGATATCGCTCACCAGTTGCGCAGTCAGTACACTATTGCCTACACGCCGCAGAACCAGGCTTTCGACGGCGGCTATCGGAGGATCCAAGTGGCCGCACGCGGTACCGAGCGGCTCGTGGTTCGCACGCGCGCCGGCTACTTCGCCAGACCGGGCGACGCCGCGGCCCTACCGCGCGGCGCATCGACGCACCTTCGACGTCGCTGAGTTCGCGATCTCCTCCCGCGCCCGCTGCGCTGGTCTTTGTGCCCCCGATCAATTTCCTGTGCGGCTGATTCGAGTGAACCGCCAATTTGGGCCAGAAAGCGAGGGTGTTGCGGTACCACGGGGCGGGCGCGAGCCTTGCACCGCACATGGCATATGCCTACCATCGCCGCCCTCACGACACGTGCACCGAGTCCGTCCCTGTCCTTGCCGCTTCCAGCTAAATGGGCGCCGCCGCAGTCCAGATACACGTCCTCGTCCGCGGTGTCGCCTGCGTTCGTGGGCCTCATGGTGGCGACGCACGCCAGGAACTCGGTCTCGGTGCAGCTCGACGAGTCGCTCGATTACTTCGTGGGGCAGGGGGGCTCGGGCCTGATTGGCTTCCAGGACCGGCTGGGCGTGTCGGTCGTGCTGGGTGACCCGCTCTGTGCACCGCGGGAGTCTCGGCAACTGGTCATGGACTTTCTTGCGAGCCGCCCGCGTGCTCGGTCGCGCGCGCTCTTTGCGAGTGCATCGGCCGAACTCACGGCGTGCGCGGCGGAACTCGGATGTAGCGCCCTGAAGGTGGGCGAAGAGGCCGTCTTCGACCTCGACCGGTATTCCTTCGACGGCGGCTCGATGAAGCGGTTGCGGCACCACGAAGGCCGCGCGCGGCGAAACGGTGTCGAGGTGGTGAACATCCCTTCCTCCGACATGCCGTCGCACCCCCTGGCGGAGAGGGTGGACGGCCTCATCGCGGCCTGGCTGTCGGCGCACGCGATCGGACCGCTGGGGTTTCTTCTGGCGCTCAGATCTCTCCATGAGCCTGGCAAGGTGGGAAAGCGGGTCTTCGTGGCCCAACTCGAGGGAGAGCCGATCGCACTGCTGACCGCGGTCCCTCTGCCCGCCGCCAACGGCGTGTATCTCGAGGACTACGTGCGCGGTCCCGAGGTGCCCGATGGCACCGCTGAGGTGTTGTTCCACGAGGCGTGCAACGATCTGCGCGCCCGGGGCTACGGCTACGTCTCACTGGGAACGGCGCCCCTGGCCGGCCTCAGCCCCGACAGGACGCGCGAACACCGGTTGGCGAGATGGGCGCTCCGGACGACGTTCGACAGGGTGTCGTGGCCGTACGACTTCAAGTCTCTGCGTGCGTTCAAGGCACGATTTCATCCGACCCGGTGGGTTCCGAAGTACCTCGTGTACGAGCGTCCATTCACGCTCCGCTCCGCAACCGCGCTGGCGCTGGCGTACCTACCACTCACCGATCTCTGCAGCCGCACCACCGGTCTGCGCCGATCGGGTCGAGGGTTGCATCACCCGGCTGGCCGCCGTTCACACGACGTCACGACGTCGCCCTGCTGAGCCGGAACGACACCCGCGACGCCGTGGCGTTGCGGGACAAGAACATCACCAGCCCGGAGGAGCCATGTTTCGTCACCTCGTTGCCATCACCGTTGCTCTGCTGCTGCCCGTCGTCACGACGGCAGGCCCCATACGAGACGCGATCAACAGGGCAGGGCAGGAGCCACCAGCCGTCACGACCACCCAGCGTCACGGCTCGATGTGGCCGGGCCTGCTCGTCGCCAGCGGCGGTGCGGCCCTCATCGGATTCGGAATAGCCGAGATGGGAAACGGCCGATCCGACGGCGCGTCGAACAGCGACATGGTCGAAGGCCAGTCGCGGGCCGGCGACTCGGCCGAGGGTCGTGAGCGCGACTCGCGCGCCAGCGCCGGGTGCCTGATTGGCGGAGTCGCTGCTGCGCTGCTCGGGGGTCTTCTCGTTCTTCGTGCGCGTCGAGCGCGTGCCACGGCGATTCTGGTGGCGCCCGGGCGTGTGGGCGTGCAGCACTCCGTCGGTTTCTGACTTCGGATCGAAGGCTCATCATGCTGCATCGCCCTGCTAGGACCGCTCTCTCGTGTGCCCTTGGCCTTACGGTGCTGGCCGCGCCAGCGCACGCGACCGGCAGTTCGAGGCAAGTGGAGCTGTTCAGCCAGTCCCTGGCATTGCATGTGGCGGCACCCAGCGGCCAGCCGCTCAAAGCGGTGGTCGTGGTCACAAGTACCGGCGACGGCTGGCGCGGGCTCGCGCGGACCGTGGCGGAGCACCTGACGTCCGACGGCTACGCGGTGCTTGGACTGGACGCCCGAACCTACCTGCTCGAGGCGACCCGGCTCTCGGGTGGTCTTGCGCCCGCGGCGGTACCTGAGGACTACCTGGCGATCCTGCGCTCGGCACACGAGTGGTTTCCCGGCGCCCAGCGGTTCTTCCTGATTGGCATTTCCGAAGGCGCCGGCCTGTCGTTGGTGGCGGCGGCAGATCCGCGCGTCAGCGCCCAGCTCACCGGCGTCGTCGGAGTCGAGACGCCCACCGGGGTGTCGCTCCGAACACCGTACTGGAACTGGACCAGTTGGATTACCCACAAGGACGCCGACCAGATGACGGTGGACAGTGTGGACTACCTGGCAGCCGTCGCGCCGACGCCCGTATCGTTCATTCATGCCACCGATGACCCCGCGGCGCCCCTCGACGCCGTCCAGGCCGTCTTTGCCAACGGCGGGGAGCCCCGCCGGCTCGATCAGATTGCGAGCGAGCGCCCTGCATTCGACGACGCACCCCGAGCGTTCTTCTCCGCGCTGCGAGGCTGCCTCGAGTGGTCAACGCGGCGCAGCCCTGACACGATGCCCAACCAGCCGGAGGGCCCGTGGTTCTCCGGCCGGCCGGGGAGGAGCAGACGATGATTCGGTGTTGGTTCACTCGGTGCGCCGTCATTATGTGTGCCGTCGCCGGCCTGGCTGGAGCCGAGGGCCAGATTCGGGGCCTGGTCGTGGACCAGGACGGACTGCCGGTACCCGGGGCCACCGTGGAGCTCCGTAGTGGCGACACGGTTGTGGCCACCGTGACGTCTTCGGCGGACGGGACGTATGTGCTAAACGCCCCGAACGCCGCGGGCCAGGTCGTCGTGTCGCTTCCCGGCTTCGCCACTGTCAGTGTCGGGCCGGCGGATGCCGCGCGCGTCGTGCTGTCGCTCGCTGGCGTCACCGAGCGCACGACGGTCACTGCCTCCGGTCCGCCCGCGGGGGCGTCCACCGAGGCGACGATGGGTGCCGCCCTGACGGCGACCGCGATGCAGCGTCTGCCGACGGCTCGCCAGCACGTCAATGACGCCTTGCCGCTCCTGCCCTCGGTCGTCCGAGGGCCGGATGGCCTGTTGCACGTCGATGGTGCGCGGCCCCACGAGGCGCCGCTCCTGGTGGACGGATTCAATGTGACCGATCCCGCCACGGGCCTGTCGGCTATCGACCTCCCTCTCGAAAGCGTGAGCCGGGTGGACGTGTTGCGCGACCCTGCGGCGGTGACCTTCGGCGGAGCGCTCGGTCCCATGGTCGCGGTCGAGACGCGGACGGGACAGCCAAAGCTCGACCTCGGCGCCCAGGGCTTCGTGCCCAGACTTCGGTATGGCAACGGAGGGTTCGGCCGAGTCGAAGGTTTCTTCCCGCGGGCGTACGTGGGGGGGCAGTCGAACGGCGGACGCGTGCAGTTTTTCGTGTCCGGCGAGTACGACTACGAGCGCATCCGCGTTCCCGGCGTGACCGTCAGCCGTGGCAGCCCGGACACGAAGGAAGTCAGCGGAACCCTGTTCGGCCGGGTGGACTCGCAACTCTCTGACCGTCATTCGATCACCGCGGAGGGCATCTTCTTTCCCGGCCAGAAGATCCTTCACCGGCTCAGCCCGCTGCGCGCGACAACGGCGGCGCCCACGCTCGCGGATACCGACATCTTTCTCGGCGTCGTCGATCGACATGTGGTCAGTCCAACCAGTCTGTTCACGGTTCGCCTTGGCATCGTGGCGCATGACACGACTGTGAGCCCAATATCGACACTCGCTCCGGAACTGACGCCTCTCGGATGGAACGGCGCGTCGTTCTCGGCGCTCGACCGGCGATCGTCGAGGGTGAGTGCCACCGTGTCCTGGCAGCACAGCCTGGCCACCACGTCCGGCACGCACTCGGTCACGCTCGAATCAACCGTCGACGACGAACGACTTCAGGGATCGGTATCCAATCAGACGGTCAACATCCGGGACATCACCGGCGGTCTGCTGCGCCAGATCGAATTCGGCGGCGCCAGCGTGCTGTCGGCGTCGGCGCGCCGCCTCGGCGTCGCACTGCGGGACAACTGGCGAGTCAGCGATGCCCTTCAGTTCGATGGTGGCGTGCGGATGGATTGGAATTCGCTTGGGGGAGGGGCCACGCCGTCGGCCAGGGTCGGGGCGCGCTATGCCCTTGGTGACGGAGCGACGAGCGTCAGTGGCACCGTAGGTCGATTCGTCGGTACTGTGCCGCTGACGGTGCCTGCGTTCGGCGGGTTTCCAAGTCGCCGCGACCGTATCGTGGACCCCCTCTCCGGGGCGACTCTTGGATCAGTCGATTTCACGCCGGCCGTGGCCGGCCTCTCACTGCCACGGTCGTGGGTCGCCACGGGCCGGATCGAACGACGACTGGCGCCAGGATGGGATGCGCTCGTCGGCGCCACGCTGCGGCGTTCGTCTCACCTGGCCACGCTCGACGTCCGCCCGGCCGAAGGCGCCCTTATCGTCGGCAGCACGGGACAAGCGCAGTACCGAGAGGTCGAGCTGGCCCTGCGCCACACCTGGGGCGATGGGGACGAAGCCTTCGTCAGCTATACACGGTCGTCGGCGCGCGGGGCCATGAACGACTTCTCGACGCTGTTTGCGGCCGGCGACACGGAAGTCCTGCGGCCCGGAGCCACGGCTCGCCTGCCCGCGGACACACCTCACCGCTGGCTCGGATGGTTCACCACGACACTGCCCAGGGGATTCATCCTGGCGCCAGCGATGGAGTGGCATTCCGGGTTCCCCTATACGCCGCTCACGGCACGGCTGGACTACGCGACGGCGCCAAACAGCCAGTCGTATCCCGCCTTCTTCTCGCTGGACCTTGGTGTCTTCAAGACCGTGGACTTCCGGGACCGTCGCATCAAGGCGGGTATCCAGGTGTTCAACGTGACGAACCATTTCAACCCGCGCGACGTCTACGCCGTGCCGGGAACACCGCGGTTCGGCTCGTTCACCAACAGTGTCGGGCCAACGCTGAGAGGCGTACTGACCTTCCTGTGGTAGCCCCCTCTCGAACCGGAACGCCGGGTGTCCGCCAGCGCGTCGCACTTACCTGGCGATCGCGAGCCGTGAGTGGCGCCCGGCTTTCGCCCAGCCGCGTCATCGTCCTCGTCGCGGGAGCGGCGGTCGCCTGTGCGGCCGTCTGGACGTTGGGCCGGGAACTCGCGGCGGTGAGCCCTCGGGACCTGTCGCTCGCGGTGTCTCAGATCTCCGCAACCAGCCTCGTCCTCGCCGGCCTCCTCACCGCCGCCAGTTACCTCGTGCTGACGGAGTACGAGCAACTGGCCTTCCAGCACGCGGGCGTATCCCAGTCGCGCTGGAAGGTCGCGTTCGTGTCGTTCGTCGGCCACGCCTTTGCCAATACCGTAGGCGTTCCACTATTGACGGGAAGTGCAGTGCGCTACCGGTACTATGCCCGGTGGCACCTCAGTAGGCGACAGATCGCGGGCATCGTTGCGTTCTACTCGGGCACGTTCTGGTTGGGGCTGCTCGTGTTCGGGGGATGGGGATTGTGGCGAGCCCCGGTCACGGTCCTGCCTGATGGACTCTCCACCGAGGTCCACACTCTCGGCGCGTTGCTCGCGTCATCCTCCTTCCTCTATTTGCTGGCGTCGGCGTTCGGGCCTCGACTTCGAATCGGACGACGTGAGTACGCCATCCCGGGTTGGCGGATGGCCACGGCCCAGTACCTGCTGTCGATGCTCGACTGGCTGCTGTCGGCCGGGGTCTTCTGGGTGTTGCTCCCGGATCCGGCGCCACCCTTCGCCCAGGTGAGCCTGGCCTTCGTCGTTGCCCAACTGTTCGGGGTCGCGAGCCATCTGCCTGGAGGAATCGGGGCGTTCGAGGTCGGCATGGCGGCGCAGTTGAAGGACAGTGTTGGCGTAGGGCCGTTGCTGGCGACCCTGGTGGCGTTTCGCAGCGTCTACTATCTCGCGCCGCTCGTGGCCGCGACGCTCGCTGTTGCCGCAGACGAGTACCGTCGGCGGCGAAGCGCGCGCGGCCACTCAGCCGGCCACGATCGCCTGCCGCGCGACGGCGTTGCCAGCGTCTGAATGAGGTTCACGCCGTTCGAGGTGTCATTGCGCTCCGACTCGGGTGAACCCGATACCCACACTGCCCGGCGCCGTCAGAGGGACCAGTGCGAACGTGTTCCTTCCCCGGCCGACGGTTACCGCCCGTCCGGACACGATGCCGATGGCGGCCCCGAACACCACGTCGCTCAGATAGTGCTTGTTCTCCTGAAGCCGGGACGCCGCGACATACGTCGCCATGCCAAAGGCCGGAACGCCAGCCTTCCAGCCGAGACGACGTTGTAGCACCATGGCCGTTGCAAAGCTCGAGGAGGCGTGACCCGACGGAAACGAGTACCGCAGACCGTCTGGCCTCCGTCGGCCCACCGCCAGTTTGAGACCCTGGGTCAGCACCGTATTGACGATCTGCGCGCGGACGAGATCGGCACCGACGGAAGCGACAACCGGGCGCTGGCTCAGCCGTCCAACGACAAACGCGCCGAGCGCGCCGCCAACCTGGATGTAGCCACCGCCGATGAGGGCGCCGGCTTCGAGGGTGGTGTCGAGCCCGGGAGCGCCCATGGCCCTGCGCGTCAGGCTCGCATCGCTATGGCGCACGCCGAATGCCACCGCGCCGGCGCCGCCCAGCCACAAGCCGTTGGCACGCGTCGGCAGGCGCCGAACATCGCGCGGCAGATCTCCGAACAGCGAACCCCAGGACGGCATCGGTTCTGCGGCTGGAGGTCCGGGAGCCGCGACCGGCTGCGTCGTCGTGACCCCGCTGTCGACGGCGCCGCTCTGGCCTTCAGCGGGCCGCGACTGGGCAAATGCCGGTTGGCTGAGAGAGAGCACGATGGTTGCGGCAGCGAGTCGAGCGAACGTCATGGGTGCCTTTCGAGTGTCACGAGGGTTCCTGCCCTGAGACTATCGGAGATCACACGAAAACTGAGGACCGAGTGAGCCCGTCCATCACCGCGGGCGCCAGCGGCTGCTGCAAGACCCGCGCCGACGCCGAGGCCGACCTCGAGCAGCAGCAGCCGGGGAGCAGGTTGAGGGTGACGGCCATCCACGCGCGGAAGTGGCTGACGAGAATCGTGAAGCCAGCGCCATCGCGATACCGAATACGAGCCTTCGGTAGATGCACGGCGGGCCTGAGTGAACGCCAAGGTCCGTAAGGGATGCGCGGAATCGCGCCATCACGCTGATTCTATAGACAGGGTTCGGGATCGACGGCGCCCCGTCACGGGCCTTGGCGAGCGACATCCGGATGTCGCCGGTGGTGCTATAACAATGCGTCTGCCTCCGCCGCCGGCCCATGTTCACCGCAGGAATGCCATGACCCCCACCGGAGTTTCTCCGCTCGCCCGTCTGCTGAAGAGCGTCGCCAAGGTGGAGCCCGAGGAGGTCAAGGCCGTCGTCATCGCGTTCGTGTACTTCGCGCTCTTGATGGGGAGCTACTTCATCGTCCGCCCGGTACGGGATGCCATGGGCACGGTGTACGGCATCGCGAACCTGCAGGAGTTGTATACGGGCACGTTCGTCGTGAGCTTCCTCGTGGCGCCGGCCTACGCCTTCCTCGCCTCGCGCATCAAGCTCGCCACCTTCCTGCCCTGGGTCTACGGGTTCATCGCCTTCACGATGGTCGTCTTCTTCGGGGCGTTCGAGACCGTCGAACAACAACAGGACCGCTGGGTGGCGGCGCTCTTCTTCGTGTGGGTGAGCACCTTCAACGTGCTCATCATCTCGGTCTTCTGGAGCCTGATGGCCGATACGTTCTCGCGGACGCAGGCCAAGCGGCTGTTCGGCTTCATCGCGGCCGGTGGTACGGTGGGCACGATCGGCGGACCCGCGCTCGCCGCCTTGCTCGTCAACCTCGTCGGCACCAACACGCTGATGTTGATCTCGGCCGCGGGGTTTCTCGTCACCGCGTGGCTCGTGACCGTGCTCGAGAAGGAGAAGCGCCGACTCGGCGCGGCGGGTGGCGACGCCCAGAACACCACGCTGGATCGTACCCTTGGCGGAAACCCCCTGGAGGGGTTCGCGCTGTTGTTCAGGTCGCCGTACCTGCTGATGATCGCGCTGTTCATCCTGCTGATGACCACCATCTCGACCATCATCTACTTCCAGTTGGGCGATCTCATCACCAGGGCCTTCGACAGCCGCGAAGCTCGCACCCAGGCCTACGCGATGATCGACCTGGCGGTGAACGGCGCCACGGTGTTCCTGCAGCTGTTCGGCACCGGGCGGCTCATCGAGCGCTTCGGCGTGACCGCGGGCCTGCTGCTGAACCCGGTCATCATGGTGTTCGCATTTCTGGCCGTGGCGTTCTCACCCGTGTTGCTGGTGCTGGGCTCGATTCAGGTGGTGCGGCGTTTCGCCGAATACGCGGTGGCCAAACCCAGCCGCGAGATGCTGTTCACGGTCGTGGATCAGGAGAGCAAGTACAAGGCGAAGAACGTCATCGACACCGTGGTCTACCGCTTCGGCGATCTCACGTCGGCTTGGCTCAGCGCCGCGGTGCTGCCCTACGGCGTGGCCGGGCTGGCGGTGGCGGGCATCGTCATGTCCGCGATCTGGTTTCCGATCGCTTACCTGCTCGGCACACGCTACGAGGGCGTCCGGGCGGGTGAGCTGGTCGGCAAGGCCCCGCGCACACCCGCGGCATAACGCGCGTTCGGGTCTGCCCTCGTCCGAATTCGGCTGACGACTCGGCCGGTGCCGGGGCACAATGGCCGGCAGGCCGGGCCGCGCCCCCACGGGGCGCACGCGGGCCGTGGGGCTGACTGGAGGATGACACGTGATGCATCTGATTTCCCGCCGTGACTGGCTGGCGCTGACGCTCGGCGCCGGCGCCGCGATGACGATCGATCCTCGCGGGCTCCTGGCCCAGGGCACGATGGTCACCAAGGCCATTCCGTCGAGCGGCGAGCGTCTTCCCGTGATCGGCCTCGGCAGTTCGGCGACGTTCGCCCAGGTGGCGCGCAGCCAGGACGTGACGGCCCTTCGCGAGGTGTTCAAGGCGCTCGTGGATGGCGGCGGCACGGTGTTCGACACCGCGCCTGGCTACGGCGCGTCCGAGGAAACAGCGGGCCGCATCGTGAACGAGCTCGGGATTGCCGACAAGGTCTTCTGGGCTACGAAGCTCAACGTGGCTGGACGCAGCGGCTCGGGCGCCGATCCAGCGGCGGCCCGGCAGCAGGTGGCCACGTCGCTGGCACGCGTGAAGAAGGCCAAGATCGACCTCATCCAGGTGCACAACATGGGTGATGTCGGCGTGCAGATTCCAATCCTGCGTGAGTTCAAGCAGCAGGGGAAGGTGCGCTACATCGGCCTCACCACGACGTTCGAGGGCCAGTACGAGGGCCTCGTCGCGACGATGCGTCAGGAAACGCTGGATTTCATCGGCGTCGACTACGCCATCGACAACCGCCACGCCGAAGCCACGATCCTGCCGCTGGCCGAGGAGCGCAAGATGGGGGTGTTCGCCTACGCGCCGTTCGGCCGCACGCGCCTCTTCAAGCGCGTGGGCGATCGCCCCGTGCCCGACTTCGCGAAGGAGTTCGACGCCCGGACGTGGGCGCAGTTCTTCCTGAAGTTCGTGGTCAGTCATCCGGCAGTCACGGTGGCCACGCCGGCGACCAGCCAGGCCAAGAACATGATCGACAACCTGGGCGGCGGCCTGGGCCGGCTGCCCGACCCGGCGATGCGCCAGCGCATGGCTGACTACGTGGACGCGCTGCCGGGCGCCTGATCCGCTCGCGATGACCCACCGCGACTCGTCCGCCGGAGCCTCGTGGCTCCAGCGGCTCGTTGACGTCCGGCCCGCCGAACTGGCCGGGGTGGGGTGGTCGTGGATGTTCTTCTTCGCCGTGCTGTCGGCGTATTACGTCATCCGGCCGATTCGCGACGACATGGGCGTGGCCGGCGGCGTGAACAACCTGCCCTGGCTGTTCACGGGGTCCCTCACCGGAATGCTGCTGGCGAATCCGCCCTTCGCCTATCTGGTGGCGCGGATGCCGCGGCAGCGCTTCGTCTCGTGGGGCTACCGGTTCTTTGCGCTGAACCTGCTCGCGTTCTTCGCGCTGCTGAGGTTCGGCGCGGCCGAACAGCAGATCTGGATCGGCCGGGCGTTCTTCATCTGGACGTCGATCTTCAACATGTTCGTCGTCTCGATTTTCTGGTCGGTGATGGCCGACGTCTTCGCGCCGGGCCAGAGCAAGCGCCTGTTCGGCTTCATCGGCGCCGGGGGGACGATCGGCGGCATCACGGGCGCCGCGCTCACGGGCTGGCTGGTGGCCCCGCTCGGAGCGGCGAACCTGCTGCTGGTGTCGGCGGTCTTGCTCGAAGGGGCGGCGCTGTCGGCACGGCACCTGTTCAATCAGCCGCGAACGGCCACGGACGCGGAAGACGGCGCCGCCGCGCGGGCCATACCGGAACGCCCCATCGGCGGCACGGTCTGGGACGGCATGCGGCGCGCGTTCGCCGACCCGTATCTGTTGAACGTCACGCTCAACATGCTGTTCTTCACGGTGCTGACGACGTTTCTCTACTTCCAGCAGGCCGCGATCGTGGACGCTGCCCTCGTCGATTCGGCCGCGCGCACGCGTTTCTTCGCCAACGTGGACCTGGCCGTGAACTCGACCGAGCTCGTGACGCAGATGTTCCTGACGGGCCGCATCGTGCAGGCGGTCGGCATGCCGATCGCCCTGGCGCTCCTGCCGGCCCTGAGCATTCCAGGCTTCATCCTGCTCGGGATCACGCCGACGATTCCCGTGTTGATGGTGTTCCAGGTGGCGCGGCGGTCGCTCAATTTCTCGCTCGCGCGGCCTGCGCGCGAGATGCTCTTCACGGTCGTGCCGCGGGGAGACCGCTACAAGGCCAAGACCTTCATCGACACGGTGGTCTACCGGGCCGGCGATCAGATTGGAGCCTGGGCCTTCCTGCCCCTTGCGGCCGTCGGCGCGGGCCTGGGCGCGGTGTCGGCGGTGGCCGTGGTGCTGGCGCTGGTCTCGATCGTGAACGCGGTATGGCTCGGCCGGAAGATGCAGCGCCGCGTCGCTCCCGATGGCCAGACAGCCTCCTGATTGAGCCCTCGCGCCGCAGCCGCAGAAACGACGCCCTGTCACGGGATGTGGCGAGAGACAGCCACGGCTCTGGCGTTCAGGGCACTGGAGGATCGGCGCTCAGAAGACCGGCTGCCGTCGAAGCGCACGGGTGTAGTATCCGCATGTTCGGCGAAAGCCATGACAATCTCAGGTAGAGGACGCTTCGAGCCTCTGATTGGAGATCAGCAATGACGAGACCAGCCGAGGTGCGAACAGTGGCTCTTCGATGTTTGTTGGTCGGCGCGCTCGCAGCCAGCTCAATCCCTGCAGTACGCGCCCAGCCAAGAGTTCGCACGTTCGACCTGTTGACCGCCAGCGTCGCCGACATTCAGGCGGCGGTCGACGCAGGAGGTCTCACCTACGAGCGACTCGTCGCGATGTACCTAAAACGAATCGAAGCCTACGACAAGAACGGTCCAAAGCTGAATGCGGTCATCGCGGTTAATCCTAGAGCACTCGAGATCGCGCGCGAGCTGGACAAGGAGAGAGTGGCGAAGGGCCGACGAAGTCTCCTGCATGGCATTCCGATGTGGATGTCCCACTGACTGTTGAAATTTGAGAGCGGCGGCTCCTCACTGCTCGTGGTACACGAGTGGTGTCTAGCCCCGGGCGCAAGCCCGCCAACAAGGAGCCGCCATGAAGAAGTCTCGC
>Ga0073904_10002370_pt1 | contig 14261 bp, 10 predicted proteins | sample KloWWTrecipitate_FD_66668 | JGI IMG/M metagenome (GOLD analysis project Ga0073904, IMG submission 66668) | Active sludge microbial communities from Klosterneuburg, Austria, studying microevolution and ecology of nitrifiers - Klosterneuburg... | ecosystem: Engineered > WWTP > Aerobic digester >...
GATCATCCAGTGAGTACCGAGGCGGAGGTTCCCGGCCAGGCCCGGGAAGACAGCGGGTTCAACAGCCAGCTCGGCCTGCTGCAGCGCCGGCTGGTCGCCGACCCCCGCGCCTTCCGCGAGTTGTTCACCGCGGACGGGATGGAGGCCGTCGCCTGGGAGTTCCGCCAACCCGAACTCAGCGAGGAGTTCATCAACCGGGTCTGGGAGGTGATCAGCCGCGACGACGATTCCAGCCAGGTGATGATGCGCTTCCTGTGGCGGCTGCCGGTCGGGAAGAAGCGGATGTTCATCCGGGCGATCGACGTACACCTCTCGGGTCGCTACCCGATGTTCACCGGGTTGAGCGCGAACTGGCCGGCCGGCAACGGCATCGGCCCCTACATTCGCGAGCCCGAGGACCGTTCGACCGACTTCGAGCTGGTCAACAAGGGCTTCCTCGGCTACATGGATCTGGGCTACACGCGGCGCGACGTCGAGCTCTTCGTCTGGCTGGAAGCGCTGCGCGACAAGCAGTGCGCCGAGGCGCCCTGCGAGCTGGGCGTGCTGCTGGCCGGCCACCGCGAGCCGGTGGGCGGCTGCCCGGTGCAGATCCACATTCCGAAGATGTTCGAGTTGATCGGCAGCGGCAAGTTCCGCGAGGCGCTGGAGATGCTGGAGGGCTGCAACCCGCTGCCCAATGTGACCGGACGGGTGTGCCCGCAGGAGTTGCAGTGCGAGGGCCAGTGCATCCACAAGAAGGCGATGACCATCGGCCAACTGGAGTGGTTCCTGCCCGAATGGGAGAAGCTCGCCAATCCGGAGGGCCGCTTCGACCGCTTCCACGGCGTCCGCGACCCCTGGGAGCAGGCGATCCGTCCGCCGGTCGCGATCGTGGGCTCCGGCCCGTCCGGGCTGATCACCGCCTACCTGCTGGCCGCCGAGGGCATTCCGGTGACCGTCTTCGAGGCCTTCCACGAGCTCGGCGGGGTGCTGCGCTACGGCATCCCCGAGTTCCGGCTGCCGAACCAGCTGATCGACGACGTGGTGGAGAAGATCAAGCTGCTCGGCGGACGTTTCGTCACCAATTTCGTGGTCGGCAAGACCGCCACCCTGGAGCAGTTGCGGGAGGCCGGCTTCGTCCGCGTCTTCGTGGGCAGCGGCGCCGGTCTGCCGCGGTTCCTGAACGTGCCCGGTGAGCACCTGCTCAACGTGATGAGCGCCAACGAGTTCCTCACCCGGGTGAACCTGATGCAGGGTCATCGCTTTGGCCACGAGACCCCGCTGCCGGAAACCAAGGGCAAGCAGGTGCTGATCATCGGCGGCGGCAACACCGCCATGGACGCGGCCCGCACCGCCCGCCGGCTCGGCGGCGAGGTGACCATCGTCTATCGCCGTACCCGCGCCGAGATGCCGGCTCGCGTCGAGGAACTCGAACACGCCCTGGAGGAGGGCATCGAGCTGGCCGTGCTGCGCTCGCCGGTGGAGTTCCTGGGCGATCCGCAGACGCACTTCGTGACCACCGCCGTGGTCGAGATCATGGGCTTGGGCGAGCCGGACGCGTCCGGTCGGCGCAGCCCGCTGTCGACCGGACGGACGACCGAACTCCCCGCCGACCTGGTGATCATGGCCCTGGGGAACGCGGCCAACCCGATCATCAAGGACTCCGAGCCGAAGCTCGCGGTCTCGAAGTACGGCACCATCGAGCAGCCGGGCGAGGGCTCGAAGGAGACCTCGATCGCCGGCGTCTACACCGGCGGGGACGCTGCCCGCGGCGGCTCGACCGCGATCCGCGCCGCCGGGGACGGGCAGTCCGCGGCGCGGGAGATCATCGCCACGATGGCGGCTTCGAACCCGGCCGAGGTGGCCGATCGGGTGGCCAAAGCACTGCGCTACACCCAGACCGCGGCCGAGACCCCGGTGATCCTGGCCAAGCAGCACCTCAGCGTGGGGATCGAGGAGTTCACCGTCCGCGCGCCGGTGGTGGCCAAGTCGGCGCAGGCTGGGCAGTTCGTCCGCGTGCTCGCCGACCCGGACGGGGAGTTGATCCCACTCACCCTCGCCGACTGGGACGCGAAGGCCGGCACCATCACCATCGTCGTGCAGAGCATGGGCACCACCACGCTGCGAATGAACGAGATGCGGGTCGACCAGGCGTTCGCCGGCATCGCCGGCCCGCTGGGCCGCCCGAGCGAGCTGCACCGCTACGCCGACGACCAGACGGTGGTGTTCACCGCCGGTGGGCTGGGCCTACCGCCGGTCTACCCGATCATGCGCGAGCATCTGCGGTTGGGGAACCACGTCACGCTGATCTCGGGTTTCCGCAGCGCCGACCTGATGTTCTGGGACGCCGATGAGGAGCGGATCGGACGGCTCCAGGCCGAGTTCGGCGACCGGCTGGACGTGATCTATGCGACCAACGACGGCTCCTTCGGCGTCCAGGGCTTCGTGACCTCGCCACTGGAGGAGATGCTGAAGGCCGACCAGGCCGGGACGGGCGTGAAGATCGCCGAAGTGGTGACCATCGGCCCGCCGATGATGATGCGCGCGGTGGCCGACCTCACCCGAGGCTACGGCGTGCACACCGTCGCGAGCCTGAACTCGATCATGGTGGACGCCACCGGCATGTGCGGCGCCTGCATGGTGCCGGTTACCGAGGACGGAAAACTCGTCCGCAAGCACGCCTGCATCGACGGTCCAGAGGTGGACGCCCACATCATCGACTGGGACAAGTTCCTGCCCCGGTTCGGCCTCTTCCGCACCCAGGAGCAAGCCAGCCGAGCCGCCCACGGTTTCTGACCCACCAAAACGCTCCCTGGGGAGGTTCGTGAGGAACGAACGAACCGTCACGAAGGGGCGTCCGCCACCACCGAACCCAGCCGGCGGCCCTTCGTGACACTCGCTGGCGCTCGCTCCTCAGCGACCGATAACAGATGACACCCGAAACGGACCCTGAGGAGCGCCGTGAGGCTTCTGACCCACCAAACGCTCCCTGAGGAGGTTCGTGAGGAACGAACGAACCGTCACGAAGGGGCGTCCGCCACCACCGAACGAAGCCGGCGGCCCTTCGTGACACTCGCTGGCGCTCGCTCCTCAGGGACCGACAACAGATGACACCCGAAACGGTCCCTGAGGAGCGCCTTGAGGCCTCTGACCCACCAAAACGCTCCCTGAGGAGGTTCGTGAGGAACGAACGAACCGTCACGAAGGGGCGTCCGCCACCAACCGATGTCGAGCTAGCTGTTCCAGCGGATGATCGCCGGCGACTCCTTCTCGCGTCCCAGGATCGAGACGCTGGCGACCTCGACCGGGAAGCTCTGGCCGAAGATGATCGGGAAGTCGAGCCAGCACAGCGCCAGCACCCGGGACGCGTGGCCGTGGCCGAAACAGATCGCTCGCTCCACCCCGGACGCGCGGACTCGCGCCACCACGCGGGTCAGCCGGGCCCGCACCTGCTCGGACGACTCGCCTCCTGAGCAGCCGTTGAACCAGATGCGCCAACCTGGGAAGCGCTCCCGGATCTGCACGCTGGTCAGGCCCTCGAAGTCGCCGTAGTACCACTCGGCCAGGTCCTCGTCGACCTCGTAGTTGCCGAAGCCGGCCAACTCCGCCGTCCGCCGCGCCCGCAGCCTCGGGCTGGCGAGCACCAGGCCGAAGTCCGCCGGATCGAGCCGCTCGTGCAGGCTCTTGGCCTGCACCACGCCTTCTTCGGTCAGGTCGAGCTCAGTTACGGACGTGTGCTGGCCTGAGCGGCTCCACTCGGTCTGGCCGTGGCGCACGAGATAGAGCAAGGTCATCGGTCATCCCCGTCCAATTCGGCGGCCCTTCGTGACGCAATCCCGCTCGCAAACTCACGAAACCGCTCCTCAGGGGCCGAATACCGCCTTCCATTCCGCTCAAGCACCGTTTGTGGGGTCATTCGTTGTCACCCCCGGGTGCATTCATGCGGACGGGAGCGCCACGTGCTCTCGTGGTCCGGTTCAGGTGTCGCCATTGCCCCAAGCTACTTCGCGGACGCTTCGTCCGGCAGCCCCGGATTCTGCGTACGCCCGTGTCCGCTCACCAATCGGCGCTGTCGGTCCGTCCCCCCCCAAGACAGAAGACCGTGGTCACCAGCTGCCCACCCGCGCCGGCCATGTCTTGGCGATTCGGTTTGCCGGTCGCATCCGCGGGTACGGGAACTGACAAGCCGTTCTCCAGGGAGGCACGATGCCGCACCGCGAACCGGGGCCGTCCGTCAAGGATCCGGAACTCTACGAGGCGCTGCGTGGCGACGGCGCTAGCAAGGAGAAGGCAGCGCGGATCGCCAACGCGGCGGCGAAGACGTCCCGAAGCGCAGTGGGACGTAAGGGCGCCACCGCGAAGGACTACGACGAACGCACCAAGCTTGAGTTGCTCGAACGTGCGCGCGAGATGGATATCCAGGGGCGCTCGAAGATGTCCAAGGCCGAGCTTGTTGCCGCCCTGCGTAATCATTGACGTGGGAACCAACTGAATCCCGAACCCAGAGCTTCAAAGCCAGCGGTCCGGCGACCAACCGCCCCCCGGATTGCGTCGCCGGACCGCCTCTGTGAGCGCGGTGGCGAAGGACGACCACCCCGCGTAAGCCCCGAACACCACAGCTTTCCCGACGCCGGACGGCGCCGTGCGCCCAGCCAGCTCGGCGGCGCTCATGGCTAGCGCCGCAGCGGTCGCGGTAGCCGCTCCAAGCCGATGGGCGCGGAAGAACAGCCCGCTCCAGGCGGTGTTGATGGTCAGGTTGGCCAGGTAGGCCACTTTGATCGCGTCCGCGTCCGATTGCTTCCCCGACTCCTCGAGTTCAGTGATCGCGGCGGTAGCCGCCAATGCCATCGAGACGAACAACGTCATCCAGACCACCGGGAACGCGGTCGCAGAAGGCTGCCAGGCGGGCTTTCGCAACCCGCGATACCAGGCGGTCCGCGGATCGGTCAGCACGGAGCCGAGGCCGGCGCAGGCGAGGGTGGCGAGCCCCACCTGGGCGAAGGTTCGCCGCCAGCGGGTCGGGTCGATGTCCTGGATGGCCCGCCGCACGGCTTCGTCGAAGTCGGTGCGTCCGGCCGGGGGCTTGCCAACGAGCGCGAGGAGATCGTTCTCCTTCACCACGGCCTCGTGCACCAGGCTGCCGACCAAGGGGCGCGCGATGCCTGCAGGCACGGGCGTGACCAGGCCGACCCAGTAGCTGGCCAGTCTCGGCGTGAGCACCGGGACGGTCGCCACCGCGCGTCCACCGAGCCCGGCCACCCTCGCGTAGCGCTTGATCATCTCGGCGTAGGTCAGCACCTCGGGACCGCCGATGTCGAAGGTGCGGTTCACCTGCCCAGGAGCAGACGCGGACGCGACCAGGTAGTGCAGCACGTCATCGATGGCGACCGGCTGGATGCGGTTCCGAAGCCACTTCGGCGCCACCATGGCCGGCAGGCGCTCGGTTAAGTGGCGAAGCATGTCGAAGCTCGCCGAGCCCGCGCCCATGACCACCCCCGCCTGCAACACGATGGTGGGCACACCGGACGCCAGCAGCGTCCTTCCGACCTCCACCCTGGATGCCAGGTGCGTCGACAACTCACCGGACGGATGCAGCCCGGACAGGTAGATGATCCGACCCACACCGGCGGTCCGCGCCGCATCGGCGAACGTCCGCGAGATGGCCCGGTCACGCTCGACGAAGTCGCCCTGGCCGTCCATCGAATGCAGCAGGTAGTAGGCCACGCCGACACCGGCCAATGCGCGCCCCAGGTCGGCCGCGTCCCCGGCGTCCCCCTCGACGATCTCGACCATCTCGGCCCACGGACGGTCGCGCAGCTTGGCCGCGTCACGGGTGAACACGCGCACCTGCCAACCCTTTTCGAGCAGCTTCGGTACCAGCAGGCCGCCGATGTAACCGGTGGCGCCGGTCACCAACACAGGACGGTCGAGGGCTTCAGCCATCTCATCTCCCCAGATGCAGTGCGTAGGGCAACAGGAACAACATGCCGAGGCTCCAGATCAGGTGCGTGACGATGGGACCCAGCACTCCACCGGTTACCCGCCGTTGCAGGCCGACAACCGCTCCGAGCACCGCGGCGGCGAACACCAGCAGCGGAATGCCGGTGGGCACGGTGGTGAGCGTGTAGATCAGCGTGCTGACCGAGACCGCGTGCGGCCTGGGGATGGCGCCGAACAGCGCGCCGCGGAAGTACAGCTCCTCAGCGACCGCGTTCACCGCGGTCAGGACCGCCACCAAGCCGAGCGAGCCGAACCTCGCATGGTCGAGCAGCACTTCGACCGGATCGCGCAACACCGGAATCCGGGCCACCAGCACCGCCCCGAACAGGAAGATCGCCAGCAGCAGGATGCCCAGAGCCAGCGACTGCACCACCGCTCGGCTCTGCCTGTGCCCCGATCTGGTGTGGGCGCGGCCGAGGTGCAGCGGGCCGGAGAGCAGCGCACCCACCGTCCACACCGCCGCCAGCCCAAGAGTCGCTGGGTAGAACAGTGGATCGCCCGGCGCGATCCGCAGCGCCCAGGCGAGTGTCACCGCGCCGAGCACGAGGGTGACGCCGGCGATCCAGCGGCGTCGCGCCAGCGTCCGCGCAGCCTCGGACGGGGGTTCGCCGACCGGCTCGAAGAGGGCGGCGCGCAGGAACGCTCGCAGCTCGCGGAAGGGGTTGATCACACCAGACTCCCGATGCGATTGCTGGGCATCGGCAGCTTCGAAAGTTCCTCGGGAAGATCGTTCACTGGGGTGTTCCTCTCTGCGCGGACGGTACCCGCCGGCTACTCGGTGAAACCCGGCCGGGCCCGACCTATTCCGCAGCTGGCATCTTTCGCAGGTGCGTCTCGGCTCGTCCTGGGTACTGCATCGGCATGCCACGTCTTCGCCGAGTATCGCCCGCCGCTCCCGGCTGGAGGCGGCGTCGGTCCGGACGCGGGTTCAGCTACTTCGACGAGAACGGCCGGCTGCTCGGCGGAGACGAGGTCGAACGCGTTCGGGCGCTGGTGATCCCACCGGCGTGGCGGGACGTATGGATCTGCCCGCTGCCCAACGGCCACCTTCAGGCCACCGGTCTGGACGCGGCCGGACGACGCCAGTACCTGTACCACCCGAAGTGGCGCGAACGGCAGGACCGGTTGAAGTTCGACCGCGTGGCCACGGCCGCCGTCCGCCTGCAGGACGCCCGTGGCCGCGTTGAAGCAGACCTCGCACGCCCCGGCATGCCGCTGGAACGGGCGGCCGCGGTCGCCGTCCGCCTGCTCGACCTCGGCTACTTCCGCATCGGCAACGACTACTACACCGACGCGAACGGATCGTTCGGACTGACCACGCTCGAACGCCACCACGTCCGCCGGAACGGCGATGCGCTCGTGTTCCGGTTCGTGGGCAAGTCGGGCATCGAGCACACCATCTCGATCGCCGATCCGGACGCGATCGCCGCGCTCCAGGTGATGCGGCGGCGACGCGACGACAGTCCGCGACTGCTCGCGTACCGGAGCGGCCCGGGCTGGCTCGAGCTGGCATCGACGAACGTGAACGCCTACCTCAGCGAGTTGTTCGGCGGCGAGCTGACCGCCAAGGACTTCCGCACCTGGCACGCCACGGTGATCGCCGCCGAGACGCTGGCGTTGGCACCCGCAAAGACCGCTACTGCGCGCAAGCAGGCGGTGAAAGCGGCCGTCAACGCCGTTTCCGGCTATCTCGGCAACACTCCGACGATCGCCAGGAACTCCTATATCGACCCTCGGGTGATCGACCTGTACGAGTCGGGCGCGACGATCGCGTCCATCACTCGGCGAAGTTACGCCGCCCCGGCACAACGCCAGGCTGCGCTGGAGCGCGCGGTGCTCGAACTGCTCGGGGAGTCCTGACCGGGGTTAGGTGCGCATGGCCGGGGTACGACCCCACCATGACCACCTCCTCCCCCGACTTGTCAGAACTTCACGGCGTCATAGCGCCGTGAAGTTCTGACAAGTCGGGGGAGGGGAAGCACGTAGACGCGTCCGATGGCTGCCCGGGCACTCACCGGGCGAAGGTGTGCCGGTTGAACTCCCAGCCGGCACACCGCCGGGGCAGCCGGTGTCCAGCCTGCCCGCCGCTGGACGCGGGTCTGCCTAGGATGGGTGCCTGGGACGCACGGTGCACCGGCAGGGGTGCCCCGGCTGATCCCCGTGCGGATGGAGCGCTCGATGGCGATCGGCACCAAGGGCATGGCCATGGGCGCCGAGCCCGCTTCCGTCCCGTCCGACCTCCACGAATGGCTGGCCTGGCTGGCTGAGCAGGGCGAGATGGGCGGACGCGTGGCCGGCTTCGATTGGTCGACCACCACACTGGGGCCGATCGAGAACTGGCCCACCCATCTGCGGGGCGCGGTCAGCCTGTGCCTCGGGTCGCTCTTCCCGATGTCGGTTCGCTGGAGCGCCGAACTGATCGTGCTCTACAACGACGCCTGTCGGGACATCTACGGCCCCGATCGTTTCGCCACCGCGCTGGGCCGGTCCACCGCCGAGGTCTGGCCTGAGACCGGCGAGCAGGTGAGCGAGCGGCTGACGGCGATCATGGACGAGGGACAGCCGTTCTTCGCGAACGACCTGATGGTCCCGATCAACCGGCTCGTGCCGATGGAGGAGTGCTACTTCACCTTCAGCTACACGCCGATCGTCGGGGACGCCGGCCGTCCGTCCGGGGTGTTCTCCACCTTCATCGAGACGACCACCGAAGTGCTGGCCGTGCGGCGCATGCACACGTTGGCCACCCTGGGCCGCGAACTGAGCGCCAGCCGAACCGCGGCCGAGGCTGCGCCGGCCGCGATGGCCGTCTTCGCCGAGAACCCGATGGACCATCCTTCCGGCGCGCTCTATGCAGTCACCGGCGGTGGCCCGGACCTGACACCGCTGGCGACCTTCGGCGATTACGACCTGGAGCGAACCGTCGAACTGGTGCGCGCATGCATCCGGGACGGAGTTTCGCGGCATACACCGGCCGACCATGCCGTTGCCCAATGGCACGCGTACCCCGTGAGTGACCCCGAGGAGGAGGTCGCGGCCCACGTCCTGGTGTTCGCCCAGCACGAGCAGCGGCCCTGGGACGACGCCCTTGCCGGCTACTTCGAACTGGTCGCGGGCACGCTCGGCGCGGCCCTGCTGAGCCAGCAGGAACTCCTGGTCGAGCGTCGCCGCACGACCCGGCTCACCGCGATCGACGCAGCCAGATCAGCCTTCTTCGCCGGCGTGAGCCACGAACTGCGCACCCCGCTGGCCCTGATCTCCGCGCCCGTGCAGGACGTGCTCGAGCGCGAGGACGGCCTCAGCGAATCCTCGGTGGACGCGCTCGCTCTCGTGCAGGACAACGTGGCCCGCCTCACCCGCATGGTCGAAGCGATGCTGGACTTCGCAAGGCTTGAGGCTGGACGGCTGGTGCCGAACCTGGAAGCGGTCGATGTCAGCGTCCTGACCGCAGGGTTGGCGGCCAGCTTCGCCCCAGCGTTCGAGCGCGCCGGCATCGAGTTCACCAGCGACGTGCCCGCCGTCGAGCGTCCGGCCCTGCTGGATCGCGACTTCTTCGAGCGGATCATCTCGAACCTGCTCACCAACGCGCTCAAGTTCACCCCGTCCGGACGGGTGGAGTTGCACCTGGAATCGGACGAGGTCGGCTATTGGATCACTGTCCGTGACACGGGTCTGGGCATCCACCCCGCCGACCAGGACCGGGTGTTCGCTCGGTTCGAGCGGCTGCCACCCAAACCTGGAGCCCGCTCCACCTCGGGGGCGGGCATCGGCCTGGCGATGGTTCGCCAACTCACCGAACTGCTCAACGGCAGCGTCACCCTGGATTCGGAACCGGGCAAAGGGAGTACCTTCACCGTTGCGTTGCCGTTCGCCCCTTCGCGTCCGGTGGGAGTCGCCGGGGCGTCGATCACTCCCCGGCACGTGGACTCGTTCCTTGCCGAGATCGACACCTGGGCCGACCCGCGAGGCTCCCGACGCTGGTTCGGCCCTGCTCACGCAGCCCGGCTGCTGGTCGTGGAGGACGACCCCGAGATGGCCAGGTTCCTCGCCAACTGCCTCAGCGCCGACTACACCGTCGAGGTGGCCGGGGACGGCAGGCAGGCACTCGACCTGCTGCGCCAGCACGGTGCCGATCTCGTGCTCAGCGACTTCACCATGCCCAAGCTCGACGGCCTCGGCCTGATCGCCGAGATCCGCAGCGATCCCGACCTGCGCGACCTGCCGGTGGTGCTGCTGTCCTCCCGCGGCGGGGACGAGTCGGCCGCAGCAGGACTCCAGCGGGGCGCCGACGACTACGTCACCAAGCCGTTCAGCCTGCTCGACCTGCGCGGCCGGCTGGCGGCGAACCTGGCCAGAGCGCGCGAGCGGTCGGCGGACGCGGCCTGGCGCCGAGCGATCATGGCGGCACTGCACGACCCGCTGGTGATCTTCGACTCCGAGGGCCTGGTGATCGAACTGAACCAGGCTTTCACAAGCATGTTCGGCTATACGCTCGCCGACGGCCCACTGCGTCCGCCTTATCCTTGGTGGCCCACCGAAGCGGAGGACGCGGACGCGCTGGCCGCGATTCGCGAGTTGTACCTGGATGCCAGCGCCAGCCGGACGGTGGAGGCCGAGGTGGTGTTCTACACCCGCGAGCGCCGCCCGATCTGGGTGCACAGCACCGGCAGCAGCGTGGAACAGCCGGCGACCGGACTGAACGCCCGGATTCGGGTGCTCCGCGATATCACCAAGCAGAAGCAGGCGCAGCAACGCCGAGCGGCCGCAGCCCAGGTGAGTGGCGATTTCGGACGCACCGACGACCTCGCCACCCTGCTCGGAGTGGCCGAGCACGGTTTCGAACTGCTCTTCGACGGGGGCAGCACGATTCAGTTGGACATCGGCGATCGCTACCTGTTCAGCTCAGGGCGCCATCTGGACGCGCACGAACTCGCCGCGGAGATCGCCGCTGGGTTGGGAGGATCGCCGAGCGCCGACACGACGAGTCTGCGTCCGGGCATCCTGCTGGTTCCGCAGACCAGCACCACCGGAGCGCGCGCCTGGGTGCAGTTCCCGCGTCCGCGTCAGATCGGGACCGACGAGATGATCGCGGCCGATCTGCTCGCGCAGGCTTTCGGCCTTGCCGTTGACCGTTTGGTGGCCGCACAGCAGGCAGCGGGCAGGCAGGCGAACCTGCAGCAGGCGATGGATAGCCACCGCCTGATCGGGCAGGCCGTCGGCATCCTTGTGGAGCGCCACCGGCTGCGTCCCGGCGAGGCCTTCGATCGCCTCAAGCAGGCCAGTCAGAACCGCAACCTGAAGCTGCGTGACATCGCCCAGCGAGTGATCGAGACCGGCGCCGAACCCGACCTTGCCTGACCGGCGCAAACACTAAGGAAGCGCTGATCAACGATCCCTGAGCTTGACGAAGGGTCGTCCATTCGCTCGTGGCTACGGGCTTCGTCAAGCTCAGCCAGCGTTGGGCGCATTGATCAGCGGTTCCGTGAACGAGTGCGTATTTCCTCCACCTGTTCAGGTGTTGCCGCTCGTCGGGACGCGATGGCAGGCTCGATAGCGAGAGGTTCAACCACGTGCCGACTCACCCGTATTCGGGAGACGACCATGACACGTGCAAACTCCGACCGAACCCGTCGCCACGATGACACCGAGCGCGACCACTGCACCCGCGAACTGTTCGAGCAGCTGCTGACATCCGACTGCCCAAGTCAGCGGACGGAAGCCCGGGACCAGATTCTCAAGCTCCACCTCGACCTTTCCGACGCGCTCGCCGGACGCTACGCCCGAAAGGGCATCGACCGCGACGACCTGGTGCAGGTGGCCCGACTCGGCCTGCTGCATGCGATCAACCGCTACCGTCCCGATCGCGGGAGCTTCGTCGGGTTCGCGATCCCGACAATCACCGGCGAGCTGAAGCGGCACTTCCGCGACCACGGGTGGACCGTGCGGCCGCCCCGTCGGCTGCAGGAGTTGCGGCTGCGTTATCTGGCCGCGCAGGACGAGGCCACCCAGCAGGGTTCGACGACGCCTCCGGACGGCGACCTGCTCAAGGCGCTGCAGATCGATCGCCGGACCCTGTCGCAATGCCGGAACCTGAGCGCCGCCTACTCGCCGCTCTCCTTGGATCGCACCTTCTCCGACGAGAGCGACGACACCGAGTTGACCCACCGCCTCTGGAGCGTGGACGAGGACCTGGAGCTGCTGCCGATCCGGCTGAGCCTGCGCCAGGCGATCGCCCGGCTCAGCCCTCGCCAACGGTCGATCCTGAACTGGCGATTCGGCGAGGAGTGCACCCAGCGCGAGATCGCCACCCGTCTGGGCATCAGTCAGATGCAGGTCTCCCGCATCCTCACCCAAATCGTCACCGACCTGCGCGTATGGCTCGCCGACGACGGCGAGGCCGCGTTGGCGTCCTGACCTTTGGTGCCACGCTGAACGGTTGCCCGGAACGGGCGTCCCCTCCAAACGGTCCCTGAGGAGCCGTCCGTGAGGAACGAACGGAGGGCGTCACGAAGGGCTTCCGGGTCAACCGCCGAAATGGTGGCGGACGCCCTTCGTGACGGCTTGCTCGTCCCTCGCAAGCCTCCTCAGGGAACGTTTGTGACGGCTTGCTCGTCCCTCGCAAGCCTCCTCAGGGAACGTTTGTGACGGCTTGCTCGTCCCTCGCAAGCCTCCTCAGGGAACGTTTGGAGGGTGCTCCGCCGCACGAGAGTGCATTCAGCTTCCGGTGTTGCCGACGTAACTGCCCGGGTCTTGCACGAACGCGTCCCGGCAGCGCTGCGAGCAGAAGTGGTAGGTCTGGTCGTCATGGACGGCGGTGAAACCGCTCGCGTCCGTGACCGGCAATCCGCAAACCGGGCAGGTCTGCTGCGTCGTCATGATCCACATCCTTCCGCTGAGCCCGGAGGCATCCGGGTCGTACCGGCTCGATACCCGCTGCCGGCCGGGAGCAAACCCGCCGCTCGGTCGCTCGGCGTGGATTGGATCGCACGCCGCGCGGGTACCAATAAGCCAGAGACGTCTTACGACGGACGGGGGAATGATGAAGAAGTCCTGGTTCCTGAAGGTCGCGAACGTGCTGTCGCACTTCGCCGGACGCGCCAGCACGTTCGTCGGCGCGGTGGCGCTGGTGCTGCTCTGGGCCGCGCTGGGCCCGGTGTTCGGCTTCAGCGATACCTGGCAGTTGGTGATCAACACGTCCACGACGATCATCACCTTCCTGATGGTGTTCCTGATCCAGAACACCCAGAACCGCGATACCGCGGCGATCCAAACCAAGCTCGACGAGCTGATCCGATCGATCGATGGCGCTCACAACGCTCTTCTCGACCTTGAGGAACTGGACGAGAAGGACATCGCCCGAATCCGCGAGCCCTACGAGGAACTCGCGCGGAAGGCTCGCGCCGAGTCGGGATTCGGCTCCTGAACTTCGCGGGTTTCGCGGCCTCGGGGACGGGTACACGACAGACAGGAAAGTCAATCGAAGGAGGAATCATGGGAGCAGAAGACAAGGCGAAGAACTTCGTCGATGACACGGCAGGCAAGATCAAGGAGGGCTGGGGCAAGCTCACCGACGATGAGCGCCTCGAAGCCGAAGGCAAGGCGCAGCAGGCGGCAGCGGACCTCAAGAAGGCCGGCGAGAACGTCAAGGACGCCTTCAAGGACTGACCAGAAAGGACCTGAGATGGCAACAATTCTGTGGATTCTCGCCGTGATCCTCGTGGTCTCCGGCATCTTCGCGATCGTGCGGGGGCAGATGCTCTGGGGCATCGTGCTCATCGTCGTCGGCCTGATCGTCGGCCCAGGCGGAGTGAGTATCTTCGCCTGACGTCAAGAGCTGGGCCGGCCGTTTCTGGGGAACGGCCGGCCCTTCTGCTGTTCACCGAGGACCTCTGTTCCGGGCCGAGAGCCTCCAGTTCGGTTAGGGCCCGCGCGCTGGCACAGGCCGATGACCGAAATGGTGGCTCTCAGTGCGCAGGGGTGGCGTTCGGTCCACGTCGACAACGAGTCCTAGATCAGCGGCTGGTCCATCGACTTGAAGCGGCTCGCGATGGCTGAGCCGGTCAGGGTGCCGAGGGCCACGGCCACCATCGTCGACACCGTGGTCATCAAAGTGTTCAGGCCGGCCGAATCACCGTCCAGGATGCTGGTCACTCCGACCAGACCCAATGGCCGACGACACCCGCGGTTTCCTGGACGACGCCACCGGCGCGATCGCCTTCGACGCCGACAACGGCGAGGACCTGCTCTCCCGGCTCGCCGTCCACGTGCTCCGCAATGGCGGCGAG
>Ga0073904_10002374_pt1 | contig 14246 bp, 16 predicted proteins | sample KloWWTrecipitate_FD_66668 | JGI IMG/M metagenome (GOLD analysis project Ga0073904, IMG submission 66668) | Active sludge microbial communities from Klosterneuburg, Austria, studying microevolution and ecology of nitrifiers - Klosterneuburg... | ecosystem: Engineered > WWTP > Aerobic digester >...
AGAAAGAGAGCACCTGATGGCCCGCATCACCGCATCCGTTTACACCTCGCACGTGCCCGCCATTGGCGCGGCGCTGGACCTGGGCAAGAGCGACGAACCCTATTGGCAGCCCGTGTTCAAGGGCTACGAGTTTTCCAAGCAGTGGATGAAGGACAATCAACCCGACGTCATCTTTTTGGTCTACAACGACCATGCCACCGCCTTCAGCCTGGACATGATCCCCACTTTTGCCATCGGCACAGCGGCGGAATTTGCCATCGCTGACGAGGGCTGGGGCCCACGCCCGGTGCCCAAGGTCATCGGTCACCCAGCGCTGGCGTCCCACATTGCCCAGTCCGTCATCCAGCAGGACTTTGACTTAACCATTGTCAACAAGATGGACGTGGACCACGGCCTGACGGTGCCGCTGTCACTCATGTGCGGCGTCAAGGACCCGGTGAAGGACGCCTGGCCCTGCCCGGTGATTCCGTTTGCCGTCAACGTGGTGCAGTACCCAGTGCCCAGCGGCCAGCGCTGTTTCAACCTGGGCAAGGCAATAGCCAAGGCCGTGGAGAGTTTTGATGAAGACTTGAACGTGCACATCTGGGGGACAGGCGGCATGAGCCACCAGTTGCAAGGCCCGCGCGCCGGCCTGATCAACAAGGAATTCGACAACGCCTTCCTGGACCAGTTGATTGCCAACCCAGCCGATGCAGCTGCCATCCCCCACATCGACTACGTGCGCGAGGCGGGCAGCGAAGGTATTGAACTGGTAATGTGGTTGATCGCCCGTGGCGCTATGAAAGATATAGCTAATAACACCGTAGCGGCGAGGGCTAGACACCGTTTTTACCATGTACCCGCATCCAACACAGCGGTCGGCCACCTGATTTTGGAGAACACCTGATATGAGCAAGACCATCAAAGTCGCCCTGGCCGGTGCCGGCGCCTTCGGCATCAAGCACCTGGACGGCATCCGCAACATTGACGGCGTTGAAGTCGTCTCGCTGGTCAGCCGCGATCTGGACAAAACGAAGGAAGTGGCGGCGAAGTACGGCATTGGCCACGTCACCACCGAGCTCTCCGACAGCCTGGCCCTGCCCGAAGTGGACGCGGTCATCCTGTGCACACCCACGCAGATGCATGCCGCGCAAACTATTGCCTGCCTGAAAGCCGACAAGCACGTGCAGGTGGAAATCCCGCTGGCCGACACGCTTCAAGGCGCTCGCGATGTGGTGGCACTGCAGCAGCAAACCGGGCTGGTTGCCATGTGTGGCCACACCCGGCGCTTTAACCCCAGCCACCAGTACGTCCACCAGCAAATCCAGGCCGGTGCATTCAACATCCAGCAGATGGATGTGCAAACCTATTTCTTCCGCCGCACCAACATGAACGCACTGGGCCAGGCCAGGTCCTGGACCGACCACCTGCTGTGGCACCACGCAGCCCACACGGTGGACTTGTTCGCCTACCAGTGCGGCAGCCCCATCGTCAAGGCGAACGCGGTGCAGGGCCCCATCCACCCCGTCCTGGGGATTGCCATGGACATGAGCATTCAGCTCAAAGCAGCCAATGGCGCCATTTGCACGCTGTCCCTGAGCTTTAACAACGACGGTCCGCTGGGCACCTTCTTCCGTTACATCGGCGACACCGCCACCTACATTGCCCGCTACGACGATCTGTTCAACGGCAAAGAGGAAAAAATCGATGTCAGCCGGGTGGATGTGTCCATGAATGGCATTGAGCTGCAGGACCGCGAGTTCTTCTCCGCCATCCGCGAAGGCCGCCAGCCCAATAGCAGCGTAGCCGGTGTGCTGGCCTGCTACGAAGTGCTGCACGACCTGGAACAGCAGTTGAAAGACTAAAGCCATGCAGACCCGCGCACTCGGAACGTTCCAGGTCAGCGCCATTGGCCTGGGCTGCATGGGCCTGGACCATGCCTACGGACCGGCCACCAGCGAACTGGACGGCGAACGCGTGCTGCTGGGCGCGCTTGACGCCGGCTACACCCACCTGGATACCGCCACGTTGTATGGCGGTGGCAAGAACGAAGAGCGCATCGGCCGCGTGCTGGCCAGGCACCGCCAACGCTTTGTGCTGGCCAGCAAGTGCGGCATGGCCATCATCCCGGTGGAGGGTAAACCCACCCGGGTGATTGATGGCCGCCCCGAGACGCTGCGCCGTGAGTGCGAAGCCAGTCTGCGCCGACTCAAAACGGATGTCATTGACCTCTACTACCTGCACCGCTGGGATAAAAAGGTGCCCATTGAGGACAGCGTGGGTGCCCTGAGCGACCTGGTGCGCAAGGGCATGATCCGTGGCATTGGTCTGAGCGAGGTATCTGCCCCCACCCTGCGCCGCGCCCACGAGGTGCACCCGATTGCCGCACTGCAGACAGAATACTCCTTGTGGTCACGCAACGCCGAGATTGCCGTGCTGGACGCCTGCCGTGAACTGGGTGTGGCCTTTGTGGCCTTCAGCCCGCTGGCGCGCGCCTACCTGTGTGGCGGGCTGAACGATGTTGGTGCCCTGGACATCAAGGATATTCGTCGCGCCATGCCACGCTTTGGGCCAGGGCACTATGACGCCAACCTCCAACTGTTGCCAGCCTACCGATTATTGGCACAGGAAGCTGGCTGTAGCCCCGCCCAACTGGCGCTGGCCTGGTTGCTGCACAAAGCGCCGCACGCCATCCCCATTCCCGGCACCACCAACGTGGCGCACCTGCTGGAGAACGCTGCAGCAGCCGATGTGGATCTGAATCCGGATCTGATAGCGCGACTCGATGCGCTGATCAACCAGAAAACCGTGTCCGGCCCACGCTACGACGTGCAGGCGACCGGCGAAGTGGACACCGAAGATTTTTGACCCCAGGAGACCATGACATGACAAAACCACTACCCAAAATTCCCGGCACTACGCCGTTCGATGGCGAGCAGGCCCGCAAGGGCTACGCACTGAACAAAATGTGCTTTTCCTTCAACTCGGCAGAGAACCGCGCCGCGTTCAAGCAAGACGAAGAAGCCTATATGCGCCAGTACGGCCTGAACCAACAGCAGGCCGACGCCATTCGCGCCCGCAACGTGCTGCAACTCCTGGCCGCGGGTGGCAACGCCTACTACCTGGCCAAGTTTGCAGGCATATTCGGTCTGGACATGCAGGACATTGGCGCCCAGCAAACCGGCATGACCAAAGACGCATTCAAAGCCAAACTCGTGGCCGCAGGACACTAAAAAGGAATACACCATGGCACAACTCATTGGCGGCCTCGGCACGTCCCACATTCCCGCCATCGGCAGCGCTATCCACAAGGGCCTGCAACAAGACCCCTACTGGAAACCGTTCTTTGACGGCTTCCCTCCCATTCAGGCGTGGCTGAAGGAGAAGAAGCCCGATGTGCTCGTACTGTTTTACAACGACCACGGCCTGAACTTCTTTCTGGACAAAATGCCCACCTTTGCCGTGGGCGCTGCCCCCGAATACCACAACGCGGACGAAGGCTGGGGCATTCCCACCCTGCCACCCTTCAAGGGTGATCTGGACCTGTCCTGGCACATCATCAATACGCTGGTGGAGAAGGAATTCGACATCGTGACCTGCCAGGAAATGCTGGTGGACCACGCCTGCTCCCTGCCACTCAAGTTATTCTGGCCTGAGGGAGATTGCCCGGTAACCGTTGTGCCGATTTGCATCAACACCGTGCAGTTCCCATTGCCCAAGCCAGGGCGCGTTTACGCCATGGGCAAGGCCGTGGGTGAGGCTATCCAATCCTGGGACAGCAGCAAGAAAGTGGCCGTTCTGGCATCCGGCGGCCTGAGTCATCAGCTGGACGGTGAGCGCGCCGGCTTCATCAATAAAGCGTTTGACCTGCAGTTTCTGGACAGCCTGGAAAGCAACCCTGAATGGGCAACGCAATTCAGTGTGCACGAGTTGGTGGAGAAGACTGGAACCCAGGGTGTTGAGCTACTCATGTGGCTGGCCATGCGTGGCGCGCTGGCTTCTGGCGGCGGCTCCAAAGTGCGACGGGTGACCGGCAATTACCATATTCCAATCTCCAACACGGCCACTGCCGCTCTGGTGCTGGAAGTAGCTTAACGCTCCGCCTTGAGGAACACGGCAATACCGTCATGATCCCCCGTCCCCCGGGATGGTTGATTCAGGATTTCATTGCCCATCGCGACGAATGAAACGATGGAGTAGCCCGCTTGGGTGACCATGCCGTGGGCATATGCATCGCGGGAACGGTTCATAGACTCATAGGCGTGCTTGACCTTTGCGGTCGGCTCGACGACCTCGCGGCTAAACGCCCCGATGAATAACCAGCCTTCGGGGAGTTGATGGGGACCGAATATGCGGCCATGGTTGTTGGACAGCACAAAGGGTTCATCTGAAAAGGCATCGCCCAGCCCTACTGGCAATTCCGGATAGACCCAATCGTCGATGATCCCGCCATAGCCCGATGAGTGACCGCTGCGAACCAGAAAATGGGCTGCCGCACTGGCCCGGATCAGGCGATCATGCGCTTCGATCGCGGTTTTGGCGATTGGGTCCAAAACAATGACATTGATCGGCTCAAAGACCTCTTTGCCGTCAACCGGCTGGCCCAACCAGTTGGCCACCCGCCCGGACGGCGCAATCATCCACTTGCTGATGGCTGGAACCAGGCCATGGGCAGTGGTGGTATCCAGCGCCAGCTCCACCGGCACGGGCAATGGGTACTCAGCGGCAACCGGTTGCGGCGCCTTGGTGCAGCCCACCAATCCAACGAGTGCGGTCACCAATACCACACTGAGAACCAATCGGCTGATGGAGATTGCCACGGTCATGCTGCAGACTTTGCCAGCCGCTCAATCACCGCCATGGAATGCCCATAGTGGTAGGCGATTTGCGCATCGGTGTATCGGTCGCCTTCACCCACCGGACAGTTGTTGCGCGCCAGGCATCGGTCACGGCAGGCAGATTGGGGTTGCTGCCGGTAGCCAAGACAGGCGCTCAAATTGAAGCTGCCGCTCAATGCCCCCGCCGGGCAACTACTCACGCACGGACGCGCCACACATGACTCGCACGGTGAATGCCCCGTCAATAGCGGCGTGCAGGGCAAGTCCGCATCAAGCAATACCGCAGCACGGTAGGCGAACCAACTACCCCATTGCGCGTTAATGCCCACCATGAAGGGCGACGGGTGATGCCAGCCAGCCAGTGTGCCCAGCTGCTGCAGGCCAATGAACTGCGGACCAGGGTAAACAACATGAAATCGCGCCTTGGGCATGTGACGCCGAAGCCATGCAGTGATGTGTTTGCGAGAAAACGTGTCGATGGGGTCTTCACCCGCCATCTCTGCTGACTTCAATTGTTGCCACAACGCGCCGCCGTAATTTCCAACCAGCAAAAGCTGACGAAAGGGGGCGATTGAATCGACGGACAATGTGGCGCGCACATCCGCTGGCAAGTCCTGCACATCAAAAACAGCCTGAAGATTCAGGCCATGGGCATCCAGATCAGCAAAGGGTGTTGTCATAGCGATTTGAAGGGGCATCCTAACCCCCGTATCATTTGTCCACGTGCTACTCCGCGCAAATGTGGGCAGCCCACCGGTGCGCCGCGGCCCATACCAAGACACCAATTTCACCATGACACCTGCCCAACAGCGATTGCACAAAAGAATCAATTGGCTTCGGCCGTACACGCGGGCCGCAGCATCGTTTTCAATATCGACAGCAGGATGGCTGCCTGAAGGAATACGGAACTTGCCGCTGAAGGTGATCAAACGGATCATTGCACGGTACCAAAAGAATTTGAATTCCGGCTGAGCTACTTCAACGGAATCTTCTGATCGCGGCTGATGGGAACTGCTGTCCCACTGTTTTGTGGTGATCCTTCAATAAGCCTGTCGGAGTAGGTCTGGTAGATCAACGCATTGCGCTTGGCGTCAACCATACGCCCAACCCGAAGCTTCTTGAAGAGGATGGACAGGCGATCGGAACACACTTGTGCTTCTTGTGGCAACGCAGCGCTGCCAGCAGGGCGAGTAAGTACGGAAAGTTTTGAACGCAAAGATCCTGTGGACCACCGTTTGGGTCCGACTGGTGCGACCGTCAGGAATCGAACCTGAAACGAAGGCTTCGGAGGCCTTAATGATATCCGTTTCACCACGGTCGCAGAGGTGGTCATTGTAATCTGCAATGCAGCCTGGACTAGGGACCGGTCTGCGTATCCACGCCGAACATCTGTATCGTTTTGGAGCCAGAAGAACGCTTGAGCAAAGTTGCTCTATCGTCTGAAAAGCAATGTGTGCCAGCCAACCATCTAAAACAATTCGCAAAAGGTCGGCCCTGGCATTCGATTTACTGCCTAACAGCGTTGACTTGCAGGGCGATCCCACTGGCCCCCACCTTGACGGTCTGGACCGCCGACATTAAATCTCCCGGTTCGGGCTGGGCCATGCCAGATTTGGAGATGCGCGCTTCCACATCCACCTGGCTTGCCAAAGAGATTTTGGCCTGCGGACTCATGGACAGCGAATCATCCAGCGTGAATGTCAGCGGCAGGTCGGAAACGCGTGCGCGCACAACCGCAACTGGCATGCGGCTGCCAGGCGCCCGCGCGATGACCATCACGGTGTCGCCGGGGGCGGCCTTGTCCTTGAGTGCAGGATCCAGATCCACCTTGCCACTGACACTGGCACCGGTCGCAGCAGTCACTGGGGCCTTACTTGTCGGACTACCCTTGGGTGCCGTTTTGCCCAGTGCCGTATAGGCTGCATTAATCGACTCCTGCAGCATGTTGGAGTCTTCCGAGTCGGGTTCCAATTGTTTCGTCAATCGCTCCCAACTCCGGATAGCCGCCTCATACTGCTGACCCCGGAACGCAGCCGTCCCATCCAACCACAAGGCCATGCCATTGTCCGGGTCAGCCTTCAGGGCCTTTTGGATCAACTGGGAGGGCTTGCCGGCAAAGTTGCCATTGGCGTTGGTGGCTGCCAAATCGGCATAGACGGCCAGCAGTTGAGCGTCGTTGTCCAAAAAGGCACCAGCGCGATCGAAAGCCTGCTCGGCCTCTTTGTTGCGCCCCAACATTTTGTAGGAGCGCGCCAGCATGGACCATCCTTGCAAATTACCGGGATCCTGCTCCAGCTTGGCGGCCAACCCCTCCACCAGGCGCTCCATATCCTGGGCCGATACTTTGTGCTGCGGGCCACTGGGGGCCTGCATCGCCGCAGGGCTGCCCAACATCACGTACAGACCAATCGCGGCCACTGGCAAAAGCAACCCGAGCGCCACAATGGTTTTGCGGGGTGTGCGGTTGACCAAGGTGGCATCGCCTTCACGCGTATCCTCGATCACGCTACGCTGAAGCTCGTCGCGCGCTTGCGTATAGTCCGCCTCGGCCAGCATGTTCTCGGCGCGATCGCGCTCCAGCCGTGCCAACTGGTCACGGTAAATGGCCGTATTCAACTGGCGGCGTGATACGCCGGCACTTGATGTTTTCAACAGGAATGGCCTGAACAACAATGCCAGTACCAGTACAACCGCCAGTGCACCGGCAACCCAAAATCCCATCATTTTTCGCCTTCCTGGAGCAGCGCGGCCACGCGCTGGCGCTCTTCATCGGTCAATACTTCGGGTGCCATGGCCGCGCTGCGCCGGCGCAAGTACCTGAAAAGTGCAAATACGCCAATAACCATCAGACCAAACGGGCCCGCCCAAAGCAGCCACGTCGTGGGTTTGACCGGCGGCCGGTAGAGAACGAAGTCTCCGTAGCGGCTGACCATGAATTCCTTGATCTGGTCATCCGTCTTGCCCTGCTTGATTAGCTCCCGCAGTTCGCGCCGCAAATCCATGGCCAAGTCGGCACGGGAGCCAGCCAGCGATTCGTTCTGGCACACCAGGCATCGCATCTCTTCAGAAATTGCGATGAGACGTTGTTCAACCACAGGGTCGTCGGCCAACAAGGTAGCTTGCTTGGCCCACGCCCCACCGCTGGACAGCAGGACCAGTACCAATGCGTACAGGTATTTCACGATTTGTTCAGCTCTTTGATAAGGGGGATGATCGTCTTCTGCAAGGCCTCATCCGTGATGGGACCGGTGTGCTTGTACCGAATCATGCCGGCCTTGTCGATCAGGTAACTCTCAGGCACGCCATAGACGCCATAGTCGATGCCCACGCGGCCATCGCCATCAAACGCGATCAGGTCGTAGGGGTTGCCATTGCGCCGGATAACATTCATTGCATCTTTACGCTGATCCCTGTAGTCCAGCCCCACGATGGGAATCATCCGTGAACGGGAAAACTCCATCAGCACTGGGTGCTCCTCGCGGCAAGCCACACACCACGACGCCCATACGTTAAACAACCAGACCTTGCCTTTGAGGTCTTCGGGTGAAAACTGCAATTCGGGTTGCTCCAATTGGCTAATCTTGAACGCGGGTGCCGGCTTGTTGACCAGCGGAGATGGCACGTCACGCGGGTCCAACCCCAGCCCTACGGCCAGGAACATAACCAGAACCACAAACAGGCCCAAAGGGACCAGGAACTTGGCTTTCATGGTGTGGCGCCCTTCAGCCCGCCCGCCATTTCGGTAGCATTTGCCACCGTGGCTTTGACGCGCAGACGGTAACGCTTATCGGCAACTGCAAAGACACCGCCCAAGGCCATCAACAAGCAGCCGCCCCAAATCCAATCCACAAACGGTTTGAAATACACCCGCACCGCCCAGGCCTTGCCCTCCAACGGCTCACCCAGGGAAACGTACACATCCCGTGTGAACCCAGCATCAATGGCTGCTTCAGTCATGGGCATGGTGGACGAGGCGTAATTGCGTTTCTCGGGCAGAAGGGTCTGGACCGCGCCACCCTTGGCCGATTGCACTTCAAACTCACCGCGTGCGGCGGTGTAGTTGGGCCCCGCCACATCCGTGACGCCCAGCATCTTGAATTGGTAGCCACCCACCGTGACCGTGTCGCCCGGCTCCATGCGCACATCCTGTTCTTGCTGGTAGCCGCCGACCATCGTCACGCCAAACACGAACACCGCCATGCCGAAGTGGCCCAGGTGCATACCCCAGAAAGACGCTGGTGGAAGGCTGCTCTTCAACCGCCGAGCGATCTGAATTACCCCTGACGATGCAATCCACACCGACAGGAATACACCCAGGCCCGTCAGCACCGTCCAGCCACCCATCACAACCGGCACCAACGCACCCGCAATCACCGCCAATGCAGCGGGAATCCACATGCGCAGTGCAATTTCCTTGATGTCGGTGTTTTTCCAGCGCGCAAGCGGCACCGCCGCCATCAGGAACAACACCGGCGTCATGACGGGAACGAACACTGCGTTGAAATACGGTGGGCCGACGGAGATTTTGCCCAGCTTCAAGGCGTCAATGAGCAGCGGGTACAAAGTACCCAGCAGCACCGAGGCACAGGCCACCACCAGCAGCACATTGCCCGTTAGAAGCAGGGATTCGCGGGAGATCAACGCAAACGAACCACCCAGTGCGACTTTGGGCGCACGCCAGGCAAACAGTGCCAGTGACGAGCCCACCACCAGTACCAACAGAATCAGGATAAAGATGCCACGCCGTGGGTCAGTGGCAAAAGCATGCACCGAGGTCAACACCCCCGAGCGAACCAGGAAGGTGCCCAACAGCGAGAGCGAGAACGCCCCAATTGCCAGCAACACGGTCCAGCTCTTGAAGCTGCCGCGCTTCTCGGTCACCGCCAGGGAATGCAACAAGGCCGTACCCAGCAGCCATGGCATGAACGAGGCGTTCTCCACCGGGTCCCAGAACCACCAGCCGCCCCAGCCCAGTTCGTAATATGCCCACCACGAGCCCAAGGCAATTCCCAGTGTGAGGAAAACCCAGGCTGCCGTGGTCCAGGGCCGCGACCAACGCGCCCAAGCGGCATCCAGGCGACCCGACAACAGCGCTGCAATGGCAAAGGCGAAGGCCACGGCGAAGCCCACATAGCCCATGTACAGCATGGGCGGGTGAAACACCAGACCCGGGTCCTGCAATAGTGGGTTCAGGTCACGCCCATTTTCCGCAGCCGGCAACAAACGGTTGAAGGGGTTGGAGGTAAACAGAATGAAGAGCAACAGACCCGACATGACGAGCCCCAAAACACCCAGAACCCGCGCAACCATGGTCTCGTCCAAGGTACGGGAAAAGAAGGCTACCGCAACAGCCCAGGCGGAAAGCATGAAAACCCACAGCAACAGCGAGCCTTCATGGCCACCCCACACTGCACCAAAGCGGTAGACCGTAGGCAATTGCGAGTTGGAATGCTCGGCTACGTACAGCACCGAGAAGTCGTTGACATAAAAGCTCCAGGCCAGGGCAGCAAAAGATGCCGCCAACAGCAAGAAGGACGCTTGCGCGGCGGGGCGTGACAGTACGATCCATTCACGCCGTGCATACTGGGCGCCAAACAGCGGCAACGTGCCCTGAACCAGGGAAACGCACAGCGCCAGGATGAGGGCGAGATGTCCGAGTTCGGGAATCATGGTTTATTTGCCTCTTGGGATTTTTGGGCCTTGTCCAAAGCATCCTTTGCCTCGGGTGGCATGTAATTTTCGTCGTGCTTGGCAAGTACTTCAGTGGCCACGTACTCGCCCTCTGTCACCTGCTTGACCTGAACCACAGCGCCCTTGCCTTCCTTGAACAGGTCAGGCAGGATGCCAGTGTAGGCTACTGGAATGTCCTTCACCATGTCGGTCATGACAAAGTGCACGGTGAGGTTGTCACGGCGCAAAGAACCTTCTTTGACCAGTCCGCCGATGCGAAACGCTTGCAACTTGGGGGCCTTACCGGCAAACACATCGCTGGGTGTGACATACAGGGCGATATTGCTGTTGAGTGCATTCAGGACCAGTGCTGCGGCAATCCCCAGCGCCGCCAATCCGCCGCCAATAATGGCCGCGCGTTTTTTCCAGCGTTTCACTTGTTTTCCAATTCCAATTTTTCAGCCAGCACCTGGCGGCGCAAAGTTCGGACAATGTCCTTATGACGCCTGCCAATCAGGAAAGGTTCCGCGACAAAGGCCAATGCGCACACGCCAAAGCTGCCCCATACGTAAAGTGCATAACCACCCATGGCAAAAAATTCGCTGGCGGAATTCCAGTTCATGGCTTCACCTCGCTCAATTGCTTGACCCATTCGGTGTGAGATTCGCGCTCCAGGATGATGGCCCGCACACGGGTCAGGGCCATGACGATGGAATACATCCACAGGCACAGCGCCATCAGCAACATGCCCCAGAGCATGGTCATGGCCATGGAGGGGGACTTGTTGATGGATACAGACGCCCCTTGGTGCAGGGTGTTCCACCATTTGACCGAAAAATAAATGATAGGCACATTCACGACACCCACCAAGGCCACGATGGCACCGGCCTTGTCGGCGCGGCGGGGGTCATCAATCGACGCCTGTAGCGACATAAAACCCAGGTACAGGAAGAACAGGATCAACTCGGAGGTCAAACGTGCATCCCACACCCACCAGGTACCCCACATAGGTTTGCCCCAAAAGGCCCCGGTCCACAGCGACAAAAACGCCATCAGCGCACCAGTGGGTGCCAGCGCTTGGGCCATCATGCTCGAAAGGCGGGCATTGAGTGACAACCCCATCGCCGCCCAACCCGCCATGATGAGATAGATAAACATGGACATCCACGACGTGGGCACGTGAATGAAGATGATGCGGTAGCCTTCGCCCTGCGTGGCGTCGGTGGGAGCCACAAAAAAGCTCAGCCACAGACCCGCCGCGCCAAACAGAACCGTTAGTACCCAAAACAAGGGGATCAACTTGCCCGCCAGCGGGTAAAAGGTCGCCGGGCTGGCAAATTTGAACCAGTTCATCAGTCGGTTGCTCATTCCAATGCAATCCTCAAGGCGGCCGTGGCGGCCCACGGCGCAAAAAACAGGGCCAGCGTCAGTAAGGCCGCCAGCAGGGACAGGTGCCCGCCGGCGCCCAAGCCAGAAACATGTGACTCTACCGCACCGGCGCCAAAAATCAGCGCTGGCACATACAAAGGCAGTACCAGCAGGCTTAGTAATACACCACCACCGCGTACGCCCAGCGTCAGCGCCGCGCCAATGGCGCCAATCAGCGACAACAGGGGCGTGCCCAGCAGCAAGGCCAACACCAGCACGCCCAATGCACTGGCGTCCAGGTCAAACTGGATGCCCAGAACCGGCGCAATCAGCACCAGTGGTAGCCCACTGACCAGCCAGTGCGCTGCCACCTTGCCAAGCACCAGCACCACCAGCGGCGTGGGTGAAATAGCCATCTGCTCCAGTGTTCCGTCCGCGTAGTCCGCTGCAAACATACGCTGCAGACCCAACATCGTGGCCAGCAATGCACCCACCCACAGAACGCCGGGCGCAATCTTGCGCAGCAAGGCGGGCTCCGGCCCGATACCCAGCGGAAACAGGCTGCTGACAATGACAAAGAAGAAGAGTGCCGTGAGCACCTCGCTCTTGCGGCGCATGACCATCAACAGGTCACGTTGCATGATGGCAAGCAATGCGTTCATTGGAAAACCTCCGCGCTTCGCACTGCGGTGCGAGCTGGCTTTGGGCGACCCGACGCGGCGCTCATAGCTGAATCACCCGTCCGCCCGGGATGGGCATGGTCTGGTGGCTGGTCAGCACGGCCATACCGCCGCCGGCCACGTGGTCGGAGATCAAGTTGGCCAGCAGGTCCACAGCCTTCACGTCCAACGCAGTAAAGGGTTCGTCCAGCACCCACAGCTTGGCTTTGCGTATGGCCAAGCGCGCCAGCATGACGCGCCGTTTTTGACCGGCGGAAAGCACCCGCACGGGCAGCTCTTCCCGGCCCTTGAGCCCAAATTTGTACAGGGCTGCCAGCGCCTCACCATCCCGGTAGGCAATGCCGTCCATGGCGGCGGAAAAACCCAGATTTTCCATGGCGGTGAGGTCTTCCTTGAGCGCGCCGTGGTGGCCGAAGTACAGCAGGTTTTGACGATACGGAGAGTCTGAATCCCGGATGGATTGCCCGCACCAGCGAATCTCGCCTTCGGCCGGCTGGGACAGCCCCGCCAACAGCCGCAGCAAGCTGGTCTTGCCGGCACCGTTTTCGCCGCGCACATGCAACCACTCGCCCGCATCCACCGACAGATCCAGTTGGGCAAACAAGCGCCGATCACCGCGCACGCAGGTTAGACCATGTGCACTCAGCATGAAACGAAAAGGAAGGTCAATTGGGACAAAGCCGCTTCGGCCTGAGCCGATGCGCCCTTCTATAGGAGGCAAGTACCTTGATTGTAATCATGTGGGCGTGCGCGAAGCCCACCCGCCAGGGGGGTCTACGGCCCGTTTCAACAAGGCGGGTCGCTATAATCGCCGCACCTTTCGCGCCCGCACCCGACTATTTGAGGAAACCATGAGCGACATCAACACCTCCAGCCACGAAGAGGCACACACCGGCCCTATTAAAAATCCCAAGCAATTGCTGCAGGCTGTGGGGCTTTCCTTTGTGATTCCCATTTTTTTGATCATCGGTTTGGTGTACTTTGTCACTTCGGGCAACAAGCCCGAGGCTGGCGCCGTCAACCTGGAGCAGGCTGTGACCGCCCGCATCCAAAAGGTGGGCACCGTGGAAATTCGCAATGCCAACCGGGAAATGCGTACGGGCGAGCAAGTGTTTGGTGCCGTCTGCACCGCTTGCCACACGACCGGCGTGGCGGGTGCACCCAAGTTTGGTGATACCGCCGCTTGGGCACCCCGCATCAAGACCGGTTTTGATTCTTTGTTGAACTCTGCTCTCAAGGGCAAAAACGCCATGGCCCCCCAGGGCGGCGGCGAATACGACGACTTTGAAATTGCCCGTGCCGTGGTCTATATGGCAAACAAAGGTGGTGCCAAGTTCCCAGAACCGGTAAAGGCCGCACCTGCCAAGTAGACTGGTTTCCAGCAGAACCCCAAAGCCGGTTTCACAGCCGGCTTTTTTTGTCTAGCGCTTTGTATGGAATTGGGTTCTAGCCCTCGTGGAATAAGTCTGAGTAGCTATGATTTGTGTAGTGGTTGACTGCTTTGCGCCGGGCTGACGATGTAGCCGTAACGCGTGGGCAGATCGGCCCGAAGCACATCCGACTGAGCCCACACGCCCAACTCCAGCGCCTTGGCCGCCAGCCCCATGTCCTGGGTGTGAACCAGCCCTAAGCCCAAGTGCGTTTCCAGAAACAACCAGCCCCGCTCGTCCACCAAAGCCCGGGTGCATGGTGTGTACAAACCGGTATGGGA
>Ga0073904_10002375_pt1 | contig 14241 bp, 10 predicted proteins | sample KloWWTrecipitate_FD_66668 | JGI IMG/M metagenome (GOLD analysis project Ga0073904, IMG submission 66668) | Active sludge microbial communities from Klosterneuburg, Austria, studying microevolution and ecology of nitrifiers - Klosterneuburg... | ecosystem: Engineered > WWTP > Aerobic digester >...
AAGTCGAACAGGGCGATCGCGAGTTGGAGCTCGAACCGGGCCTGAGGGTCGTTGAGCCGGCGTCCGAGGACGGCCTCCAGCCGCGAAATCCGGTACTTCACGGTGCTTGCGTGGATGTGGCAGGTGGCCGAGATCGTGGGATGGTGGCCCGACGCGTTGAGGTAGGCCCGCAGGGTCGTGAAGAGCGTGGCTTCTCGCCCGGACTCCTGTTCGAGGAGCGCGCCGAGTTGCTCGGTGACGTACTCGCGAAGCGGGGCCGGGTCGTCGACAGCGAAGAGGAAGCGCATCGCGCCGAGCTCTCCGGCGGCGATCACCTTTCCTGGCAGACCGGAGATGCGTGCCAGGCGAACGCATGCCATCGCTTCGCGGTGCGCGGCGCTGAGGTCGTGGAGTGCCCGACTGACCCCGGCGATGAAGTGTCCATGTGCCGGACTGCTGTCATGGTCGAGGCGGGCGAGGATCATCTCGGCGAGTGACGATCGCTGCTCGGGAATGGTGATGGCGATGTGCTCGACGCCCGTGGCCGCCACGAGCACGGCACCGCGCGGGGTCTGATCGATCTTGCCCAGCCGGCCGACGGTGTCCTGCACAACGGCGAGGTCGAGGGGCTCATCGCCGGTGGATTCGAGGACGATGACCATGTGTGGCTGACGAAGGTCGAGTCCGAATCGGGCAGCGCGAGCGGCGAGACGCCCGTCGACGGGCCCGGCGGCGGAGAGCAGTGCGCCGAGGAGCTCGCCGCCGAGTCGCCACTCGACTTCTTGGCGGGCGCGATGGCGGAGCAGTTCGACGGCGATGACGACGGCGCCCTGCTCGAGCGCCCGCCGGTCGAGTTCGCTCAGCGGTTCGGTGCCTTCGACGGCGAGCGTGCCGAGTTCCGTCTCGCCGGCGAGGATGGGGAAGCTCGTTGTCATCGGGGTGTCGGGCGTGTCGAGATCGGGGACGGCGCCATGTCGCTGTCGAGACGGTGCGATCACGTCCTGGAACAGCCAGATCGGACGCCCGATGAGGTCTGCCAGCTCGGCGGCAATGCCGTCTACACCTGCATCCCTCAGCGCGACCGAAGTCAGGCGAGCATGGATGGACGCCGTGTGCTCCAGCAGGCGGTTCTTGGCGTCGAGCTGCTGCAAGAGACGCGCGTTCTCGATCGCGATGGCTGCTTGTCCGGCGAGTGCGGAGACGAGGGTCGGCTCGTCGTGATCGAAGGTTCGACTGGCGCGCTGGCCGACGTAGAGGACGCCGATGAGGCGGTCATCGCGGAACAGGGGAGCGCCGATGATCGAGATCACCCCTTCGTCGTGGATCGCTCGGCGGATGGCGGAGGTGGTGGTCTGGGCGAACGTGTCGTAGTCGTCGACGATGATGGTCTCGTGTCGCTGCAGTGCGACACCGCCGATGCCCTTGCCGAGTGGGACGGTCATGGTCTCCATCGCCGGGGTGAGGTGACCGTGCACCACGCGGACGGCGAGGTGGTGGTGAGCTTCATCGAGGAGTGCTAGCCAGGACACGTCGGCCGTGACCAACGTGGCTGCCTGTTCGACGATGGTGGTGAGCACGCTGTCGAGGTCGATCTCCTTGGCTTGGATCTGTGCGCCGATGTGGAACAACGCCTCGAACGCCGAACCGGTGGGTTGCTTGCTCCCGCTCTGGCGCTGATGCTTGGCGCGTGCGCTGGCTGCCATATCGACCTCCCCCGGTCTTGTCCCGATGGGATGATGATAGGTGGCAATGTTCGTTCCATTGAGACGTAGCGACGCATGCGGATGTCGCCTACCGTCCAGGCTCGGTACATAGAGGGGGCACCATGACCACAGGTACGGAAGCAACGTCGGAGATCATCGCTGGCCTGGTGGCACGGCTGGAGAAGCTCGAGGCAGTGGAGGCGATTCGGGACGTCATGTTTCGCTACGCGCGCGGGGCGGACCGTGGCGACATCGAATTGTTCAAGTCGTGCTACTGGCCCGACGCGACCGACTGCCATTGGTTCTGGAACGGCAACGCTCACGAGTTCGCTGACTACGTGATCCCGCTGCTGCGCGAGATCCCGAACTCGCAGCACTCGATCACCAACCCGATCATCGAGATCGATGGCGACCGCGCCTTCGCCGAGTGCCAGTGGTACGTGTTGCATCACATCCAACTCGACGACGAGCGGTTCATCGATCAGCAGTGCGAGGGCCGCTACCTCGACGTGTTCGAACGTCGCGACGGCGAGTGGAAGATCCTCCATCGTCAGACCGCCATGGAGGCGCTGCGCGAGCACGTCACGGCGAACCTCACCCGCGACTACCCGCCGCTGCACCCGGCTCTCGGCCAGCGTGCACCGCACGACGCGGTCTATCGCGGGGCTGCACTCGCTGACGACGAGATCTACCAGATGCCGCCCGCCGATCTGTGGGGCGACGCTCGGGCCCGCCACGCAGGGTCCTGACCATGCGGCTCGTCACCTTCACCGACGGCCAGAGCGAGCGCATCGGCGCGCTGCTGGGCGACGAGTCGATCGTCGACCTGAACGCAGCACGCGCCGAACTGCTGCCCGACAGCAAGCCGCTCGGTGCCTCGATGCTCGACGTGTTGGCCGCCTGGGACGACGCGCTGCCGGCGATGCGCGAGCTGATCGATCTGGCGCAGGATCGCATCGCGAACGGTGATGCCGTCGCGTCGACCGTCGATCGTGCAGCGGTGCACCTGCTCGCGCCCGTGCCGCGACCTCCACGGATCCGCGACTACCTCACCTACGAGCAACACGCTGCCGGATCGGGCATGCAGATGTCGCCCGCATTCGAGCAGATGCCGATCTGCTACAAGGGCAACCCCTTCACCGTCGTGGGGCCCGACGCTGAGCTGACCTGGCCCGCGTACTCCGATCAACTCGACTTCGAGCTCGAGCTCGGCTTCTACGTCGCCGGCACGGGCGTCGACCTGAGTGTTGCGGACGCCGCACATTACGTCGCCGGGGTGACGATCTTCAACGACGTGAGCGCTCGCGACATCCAGATGTTGGAGATGTCGATGATGATCGGCCCGTCGAAGAGCAAGGACTTCTGCAACGTGATGGGCCCATGCCTCACCACGATCGACGAGCTCGACGAATTCGCGATCGAACTCGTTGCTCGCGTGAACGGCGAAGAATGGGCCCGCGGTACGAGTGCGGGTCGCCGCTACTCGTTCGCCGAGGTGCTTGCGTGGGCCTCGTACGCTGAGCCGTTGGTGGCGGGGGAGTTCCTGGCGGTCGGCACGGTCGGCGGTGGATGCGGTCTCGAACTCGACCGATGGATCCAGCCGGGCGATGTGGTCGAGCTCGAGGCCTCCGGCATCGGCGTGCTCCGCAATGTCGTCGGCGCTCGACAATCCGCGCGCTCGGACGTCGGGCTCTCGAGCTACACCGGCGCCCCTCGCTTCGCTCGTCGAAATGCGCCCAAGCCCGAGTAGTCATCTGTCCCAATGGGATGATGAAGAGGGTAGATGTTTGTCCGGACGAGCCATATCTCTCGGGTCGGTGGATCGTTACCTTCGTCGAACAGGGGAAGTTCACGACCGAGGGGGTCACATGTTCCGATCGAAGACAGGCGTCGCGCTGTGTGCGGTGCTGGCGATGACGTTGGTGGGGTGCGGTGGTTCGGACGACTCATCCGCAACCGTCCCGCCGCCCACCGATGCCGGCACCGACACGACAGCGGCGAGCACCGCCACCGATGATTCGACCAGTTCGGTCGCCGAGACCTCGGTGCCCGACACGGCCGCACCTGCCTCGCTCGACGCGTTGCTGGAGAAGTACTACGCGGGAACCTTCCGCGACCTGCCCACGAGCGCGCCCACGCCGGTCACCGACAAAGCGATCTGGGTGATCACGCTGGCGTCGGCGTCGCCGTCGGTGGCCAACGTGGCCCAGGGCGTGACGGACGCCGGCAACCTGCTGGGTTGGACCACCACGGTCTTCGACGGCGCGGGCTCGCCCACGGCGTGGAACGACGGTGTTCGCCAGGCCATCGCCGCACAGGCCGATGCCATCGTGCTCGCCATCGTCGAGTGCCAGCCGGTGCAGGCGACGCTGCAGCAGGCGAAGGAAGCTGGTCTGAAGATCTACGGCGTGGTCGGTAATGACTGCGACATCCCTGAAGTGGGCGGAACGGCCATGTTCGACGGCGCCATCTTCAAGGCGGTGCCGGGCGGCCCGACAGCAATGACGAAGGACACGGCGACGGCGCGTGCCGCATGGGTGACGAGCGTCGGCGGCGACAGCGCGCAGATCATCGAGATGACCGAGCCCGACTACATGGGCGTGACCATCGCCAGCGCTGCCTTCCACGATGCACTCGCAGAGGTGTGCGCCGGCTGTGCAGTCAGCGAGGTGCCCTTCAACCTGACCGACCTGTACGGCCCCGAGTTGCGGGCGAAGACCGAGGCGGGCCTGTTGCAGAACCCCGATGCCAACGTCATCACGTTTCCGTACGACACAGCGCTGCTGCTCGGTGGCGCAGCCGCCGTCGCCGGTGCCGACCGCTCTGCCCCGTTGAAGGTGATGGGTGGTGAGTGCCTGGCACCCAACGTGGAGCTGATCCGTACCGGGGGAGGCCAGGACGCATGCGTCGCCCTGCCGTACCCCTGGATGGGATGGGCGGCGGTAGATGCGCTCAACCGGATCTTCCAGGGCGAGGCCGAGGTCGACTCCGGCATCGGAACGCAGTTGGTCGACAAGGACCACAACCTGCCGGCTGAGGGCGTCACCTACGACGGGATCGGCGACTACCAGACGAACTACAAGAAGATCTGGGGAGTGGGCTGACGTGACCGAGCCTGCCGGTCTCGGCCGACCCGGTCTGGTCCTCGCTGACCTCGGAAAGTCGTACGCCGGTGTCGCGGCGTTGGACGGTGTCACGCTGGAGATCCAGCGCGGCACCGTCCACTGCCTGGTCGGCGGCAACGGCTCGGGAAAGTCGACGCTGGTGAAACTCCTCGCGGGAGTCGTGAACGACGATGCCCGAGGAACCGTCACCATTGGCGACCGCACCGTCGACGCGTCCGACCTCACGCCCCGTTGGGCCCGCGAGGCCGGACTGCGATTCGTCCACCAGGACATCGGGGTGTTCGACGACATGACCGTCGCAGAGAACCTCGCAGTGGTCATCGGCTACCCCACGAGGATCGGCGGTGGAGTCGACTGGGCAGCAGTGGAGTCGAACGCCCGGTCACTGCTCGACCGCTTCGGCCTCGCCGTCGACCCTTCCACTCCGGCCGGAGCGCTGCGCCCTGCGGCGCGCACGATGCTCGCCATTGCCCGTGCATTGCACGACCAGAGCAGCGAGCGCGGCGACGACGGTGTGCAGGGCGTGCTGGTGCTCGATGAGCCGACGGCTGCGCTTCCCGCGCACGAGTCCGCCTTCCTGCGTGACATGCTCCGCCGCTACGCGGCCCAGGGCCACACCATCGTGCTGATCACCCACCATCTCTCAGAGGTGCTCGAGGTTGCCGACGGTATCTCGGTGCTGCGCGACGGCCGGCACGTCACCACCCGACCAGCGTCGGGGCTGTCGTATCTGGAGCTCGTCGAGCTGATCGTCGGGTCGGCCATTCCCGAACGATGGGAGCGCCCCGCGTTCGACCCGGAGAACGCCGTCCATGACGGCGAAGGACTGGTCGTGTCAGGATTGTGCGGCGGACTGGTGCGAGACCTCGACCTTCGTGTCGGGCGCGGGGAGGTGGTCGGCATCGCTGGGATGCGCGGCTCTGGCCGGTCCCAGGTCGTGAAGATGATCGCCGGTGTCATCCCCCCGACCGGCGGCCGCATCGCGATCGACGGCGTCGACCTTCCCGCTGGCGCCATCATTTCTGCGATTGATGCGGGAGTGGCGTACGTCCCCGAGGACCGCGATCGCGAAGCGGCTTTCGGAGATCTCGACGTGCGCTCGAACCTGCTCGCCGCGCGTGTTCACCGATACCTGCGTCGAGGTCGGCTCGACACCGATGCCGAGCAACGCGACGCCACCCGACTCATCGGCGAGTTCGGCATCCGCACCCGCGGCGACCGTCAAACGATGTCCACCCTCTCGGGCGGCAACCGACAGAAGGTCGTCCTGGCCCGCTGGCTGAGCAACGAGCCGACTTTGCTGCTCCTCGACGAACCTTCGCAGGGCGTCGATGTCGGTGCCAGGGCGGAGATTCACCGCATCGTCGAACATGCTGTCGAACATGGTGCCGCCGCTGTGGTGGTGTCGTCAGACTTCGAAGAACTCTGTCTGTTGTGCGATCGCGTCGTCGTGATGCGAGCAGGTCGAGTGGTCGCGCAGCTCGCCCGACATGAGCTCAGTCCCGCCCGCCTCACCGAGCTTTCCTTCGCGCCAGGGGAGGCAGCATGACTGCGGTCACGGTGCCCTCACGTCGCCGACTCGGGCCGGTGCTCGAACCGTTCGTGCTCGTGATCATCTTCGTGGTGATGTTCGCGTTTTTCGCGTTCAGTTCGAAGACGTCTGATCTGTTCACCTCGCACGCCAACCTGTCGTCGGTGCTCGCCAACCAGTCGGTGCTCGGCGTACTCGCGCTGGGCTCGTTGGCGCCGCTGGTGTGTCGGAACTTCGACCTCTCGGTGGGAGCGATCGCCAGCCTGTCGCAGATCGCGATCGCCGCCGCGATGTCGAGGTTCCACCTGCCGCTCGTTGTGGCACTCGTGGTCGGCATCGCCATCGGCACCACGGTCGGTGTCGTGAACGGCATCGTCGTCACGCGATTCCGGGTCAACGCGCTCATCGCCACGCTCGGCATGGCGACGTTCGTCGGCGGCCTCATCCAGGCCTACACCGATGGCCAGACGATCTCCAGCGGCATCTCGCAGCGCCTCATCAAGTTCGGGTCCAGCGAGCACCTCGGCATCCCCAGCGTGATGTACGTGCTGGCACTCGTCGCCCTCGCCGTGTGGTACCTCCTCACCCAACTGCCCTTCGGACGGCACCTCCACTTCATCGGCTCCAACCCATCGTCGGCCCGCCTCGTGGGCGTCGAGGTCGACCGGCTGATCCGGCGCAGCTTCGTGGTCTCGGCCTTCTTCGCCTCGATCGGCGGCGCCCTGCTCGTCGCTCGCAACGGCACCGGTGATCCTCGATCCGGAGCCAACTACATGCTGCAAGCCCTGGCTGCGGCTGCCTTGGGGGCCACCGCCATCAGGCCCGGTCGCTACAACGTCGGCGGCACCCTCGTCGCCATCATGCTTCTGGGCTTCGGCGTCAACGGGCTGACGCTGTGGGGCGTGCCCTACTGGATCAACGAGGTGTTCTTCGGCGCCTCGCTCATCATCGCCGTGGCCATCTCGTCGTCGCTCGGCCGCCATCGCGCAGGAGCCACATGACCACGACGCTGCTCCCACTCGGCAACCACACCGTCGGTACCTTGCTGGCCGAACAGGCCACCGACCATCCCGACGACCCATTCATCATCTGCGAAGGCGAAGCCGGCACCACGACCTACACCTACGCCGATGTGCTCGAGCTGGCCAGACGGGGAGTTGCCGTTCTGGAGAGCGTCGGAGTCGGTCGTGACGACCGGTTCGGCATGGTCGTCGGCAACCGGCCTGAGTTCTTCGCCTGCTGGTTCGGTGCAGCGTTCCTCGGTGCGGTCATGGTGCCGATGAACCCGCAGAGCACCGTCCACGAGCTCACCTTCATGCTCGAGCACTCCAAGTGCTCGGCCGTCGTCGCTGACGCCGACCGAGCCGACGACACACGTGCAGCCACGCACGCACCGGTCGTTGCACTCGGCACGGACTTCGACACCCGCAGCGTCTCCTCGGTCGCCGTCAGGCCCGCCGATCTCGACCCGCGAGCACCGCTCGCTGTGCTCTACACGTCGGGCACCACCAGCCGACCCAAGGGTGTCGTCGTCACGCACGCCAACTACCTGGTCGCCGGTGAAGTGATCGCCCAGCAGGTCCGCATGAGGTCCGACGACCGATGGCTGGTCGTGCTGCCGATGTTCCACGCCAACGCCCAGTACTACTCGACGATGTCCGCCCTGGTGTCGGGTGCATCGATCGCGCTGATGGATCGCTTCTCTGCCTCCGGCTGGGGTGATCAGGCCCGACGCCACGGGGCCACACTCGGCAGCCTGTTCGCCGCGCCGATCCGGATGATCCTCGCTCAACCGCCCGAACGAGCGACGGGTTCGTGTGTGCTGCGAGCGACGTACTTCGCGCAGAACCTCACGACAGAAGAGCTCGACGACTTCGAGCGCCGCTTCGGATGTCCACTGGTGCAGTGGTACGGCATGACCGAGACGATCGCGCCACCCGTCGCGAACCCCCTCTACCGCCGCCGCGACAACATGACGATCGGTCAACCGACCGGCATGTCCGTACGCGTTGTCGACAAGGAGGGCAACGATCTCGACATCGGCGATGTCGGTGAGCTACTCGTTCACGGCGTCCCGGGCGTGACGCTCATGGCCGGCTATCTCGACGACCCAGTTGCCACCGACGCCGCTGTGCGCGACGGCTGGCTGCACACCGGCGACATGGTTCGCATCGAACGAACCGGATCGCTCTCGTTCTTCGACCGCGAGAAGGACATGATCAAACGCTCCGGTGAGAACGTTGCCGCCGCCGAGGTAGAACGCGTCGTCAACCAACACCCGGCAGTCTTCGACAGCGCGGCCGTCGGTGTGCCCGACCCCATCCGTGACGAGGCGATCAAGATGTTCGTCGTGCTGCACAACGGCGTGTCGGTCACCGAGGACGACATCCTCGAGTTCTGCCGCGAACGCATGGTTCGTTTCAAGGTGCCCAGCTACATCGAGTTCGTCGACGAACTGCCCCGCACCTCGGTGGGCAAGGTCCGCAAACATGTCCTGCGAACTGGAAAGGATGACCAATGACGACCGTGTCGTTCAACCAAGGCTCGATCACGGGCGTCATCGACGACGGCGTGCGCCTCTTCGGCGGCATCCAGTACGCCGAGCCGGCTATCGGTGCCCGGCGGTTCCGCCGACCGACGCTGCGCAGCCTGAGTGGCGACATCGACGCCCGCCAGGTCGGACCCTCGCTCCCACAGCTGGCGTGCTTCGGCGGTATCGGAGCTGTCTACACGTCCACCGTGCCGTCCACAGAGGGAGCGCTCACCCTGAACGTGCGGACCCCGGACACAGGCGACACCGGCCTGCCCGTACTGGTGTGGCTACACGGTGGTGGCTTCGCCCTCGGCGCAGGAAGCGACCCCACCTACCAGCATGGCGCCTTCGCCCGCGACGGTGTGATCGAGGTGACCGTCAACTACCGGCTCGGCATCGAAGGCTTCGGCTGCTTCGACGACCCCGTACACGGCACTGTCGCAAACCTCGGACTTCAGGACCAGATCGCCGCACTCCGATGGGTTCAGGACCACATCCACCTCTTCGGCGGCGACCCCTCGCGAGTCACACTCGCCGGGCACTCAGCAGGGGCGATCAGCGTCGCGCTGCTGATGGGTTCACCCCTCGCGCGGGGCCTGTTCTCGAAGGCGATCGTGCAGTCGGCCGCCGCACCGATGGCCATCGACACCGCATCGGCGAGCGGCGTGTCGGGCTACCTGGCCGAGGTGCTCGGCGTGCGATCCCAGGACACCGACGCGCTCGCCGCACTGCCACCCGACGTGGTCCTCGACGCGCAACAGCGACTCTCGAACGAGAGCTTCGACCGAGTCAACCTCGAACGGTTCGGTCTCGCCGGGCGAACAGGCATGGCCTTCGTCCCGGTCATCGACGGCGAGATCATCACCGGCGACCCGATGGCCGCGCTCGCCAGTGGCGCAGCGACCGGAGTCGACGTCCTCGGCGGTTGGGCCCGCGATGAAGTCATGCTGCACCTCGACCACGCCATGGGGTGCGCGACGCCCGACGACGCGACCGGAGCGTTCATGCTCGATGCGATCGCGGGCGGCTTCGGCCCGTTCGCAGCCGAAATCATCGACACCTACCGATCGATACGACCGGATCTCTCCGACTTCCGTCTCGCCGGCGCCATCAACTCCGACGCGGCATTCGGACAGGCCACGCTTGCCGTCATCGAGCTCGCGTCGCTGCACGCGAACGCCTATATGTACCGATTCGACGAGCCGACCGTCCTCGAGGGCCGAGACCTCGGTGCGATCCACGGGTCCGAGCTCGGCTACGTGTTCGCCAACCATGACGACCCGATGTCGCAGCGTCTCTCCGGCACCGTCAACCCCGGTCTCGCCCACGCGGTGCACAACGCTTGGCGGACCTTCATCGCCGACGGCCGTCCGACGGCCGCCGGTCTGCCCGACTGGGCCCGATACGAGCAGTCGACCCGCGCCACGATGCTGCTCGCATCCACCGGCAGCAACCTGACTTCCGATCCCGCGGGCCGCGAGCGAGCGCTCTGGACCCGCGTCTTCACCGCACTCGCTGCCGGCTGAGCCACCCCCTGTGCGCCCCGTCTACATCGTCGGCGTCGGCATGACCCGCTTCGGCAAGCACCCTGGTGAGACCTACAAGCAGCTGGCGGAAGTCGCCGTCCGAACAGCGTTGGGCGATGCCGGCCTCGCTCCGTCCAGTGTTCAGAACGCATTCGTCGCCAACGCCATCGGCGCCTCCACAACCCACCAGGAGATGATCGCCGGACAGGTCGCGCTTCGCGGCGTCGGCATCGCCGACATCCCGATCTTCAACATCGAGAACGCCTGTGCGTCGTCCTCGAGCGCAGTCCACCTCGGCTGGATGTCGGTCGCGTCCGGAATGGTCGACGTCAGCCTCGCCCTCGGCGTGGAGACGATGACCGGGGCACCGAAGCCCGATGTTGCCCGAGCGATCGGCCGCGGTGTCGACGTCGACATCTACGACGACCACGACGCGCCCGCAGGACGCTCCCACTTCATGGAGCTCTACGCCGGCCTCACCCGCGCGTACATGGATCGCTCGGGAGCCGGGGTCGACGTGTTCGCCCAAGTGGCAGCCAAGAACTACCGACATGGCGCAGCGAACCCGCTCGCCCAGTTCGGCGCCGACGTCACTGCCGCCGATGTCCTTGCCAGCAGAACAATCGTCGACCCGCTCACCCTCATGATGTGCTCACCCTTCAGCGACGGAGCCGCCGCCGCAGTGATGGTCAGCGAGGAGATGCTGGCCCATTGCACCGGCCTTCCCGTCGAGATCCTCGCGTCGGTCATCGCATCAGGGTCTGCTGACCCCGCTGCCGAGGGCAACGCCGTCGTCAAAGCCTCCCGGCTCGCCTACGACACGGCTGCAATCGGACCCGAAGACCTCTCGATGGTCGAGGTCCACGACGCCGTCGCGCCGGCGGAGGTGTGGGAGTACGAAGACCTCGGCCTCGTCGCTCCGGGCGACGGCCCGAAACTCGTTGCCGAACGAGCGACCTCACTCGGCGGACGCATCCCCGTGAACCCCAGCGGCGGTCTCGTCGCCCGTGGCCACCCCATCGGTGCCACAGGGCTCGGCCAGATCCATGAAGCCGTCCTCCAGTTGCGCGGTCACGCCGGCCACCGGCAGATCCCCGACTGCCGGGTCGCGCTCACCCAGAACGCCGGCGGGTACCTCGAACTCGACAACGCCGCGATCGCCATCCACATCCTCTCGCGACACGGGTGAGGGACGACGGTGTACGGCTGCCCACCGATCCGTCGCAACTGAGCCGCAACGAAGGGCCCGGTTCGCAGAAGATCCCCTGCTCAGAGGACTTTGGCAAGATCCTGACGAAAGACCTGCGTGCCCCGTACTGGGAAGGCCGAAGCCGCAACGTAAATTAGCACGCCCGGCGCGTTGCATGGTCACTGAGCTGGGGGGATGTGCCGTTCGTCGATGCTTCGAAGTGCCCGCCAGTGACCGCTCTCGTCCGTCATCAACCGCCAGTGACCGACGAAAAGTGCCAACGGAGTGCCAACGAGAGTCCCTGACAGCGTGCTTCGGAGCCCACAAGGGCCGAACAAAGCGATGCAATTTCAGCGACACCACACACATGCACCAAGGGTTCATGCACGCTGTCGACAGGTGGTATGCTGGGAGCAGCTTTTGAGGGTGCTTCCGGGCCTGCGGGAAGGACTGAGTCCACCTCAATCTGAGACAAGACAGCGAGTCACCTCGTCTACCTCTCCCCGTCTGCAGGCCACGGGAACAAGAGGAGATGAAATGACTTCTGTACTTCCCGCGAAGCCCGACATCGCGCAGCTTCGTCGTCGAGCGAAGGAGCTACTTCGTGACGCGAAGTCTGGCGACCTGCCTGCGGTCCAGCGGCTAGCACATGTGGCCCCCGATGCGACCGTTGCAACGCTGAGCGATGCACAGACCGTTCTCGCGAGAGAGCACGGCTTCGCCAGTTGGCCGAAACTCCGCAGTGCGGTCGCCGAACTCAGCCAAGCGCACACCGGCTTCGGGGCGGCCCAGCCGGTGTTTCGCAATAAGACCGTTGGCCAGGCGCTGTTCACGGCCAACGTGTTCATCGAGGGCGCGATGAACGCGGGTTGGGAACCTGGTCCGCTTCCAGATTCGCTCGTGTTCACGTTTCACGGGATCTACGCCCACCTCCTCGCCAACGACAGCCGATTCGAACGCAACATGCGGCTCGCTCCGAGCAACTCGACGATGTTCACCACTATCGCCGACTGCCCGAGGGTCGGCGTGACGTGTCTGAGCCCCGGGGCTACGGCGATGGTCGGACAGGTTGAGAATCAGATCGCACTCGGCGGTGCCAACCGGTTCGTCATCGTCGGAACCGCCGGATCGATTCGATCTGACGTGCGGCCCGGTGATGTCGTGGTTGTCACGAGTGCAGTTCGTGATGACGGGATCTCGCAGCATTACCTTCCGCCCGATACCTACGTTGACGCCGATGTGGCCCTGGTGGGAGCGCTTGCTTCGGCCTTGAGGGATCAGGGGGTTGGCCCCACGCTCGGTTCGACGTGGACGGTGCCAACGCCATATCGGTCCACGGCCGAGGAAGTCGAGCAACTTGCGGCGGACGGCGTTGCTGTTGTCGAGTGCGAAGTGGCCTCATTGCTGGCCGTCGCCGAGGCATATGGCGTTGCAGCGGGCGCATGCCTATCGGTGATTTCGAGCCTCGTTGAGGAGAACCGTGCGGTCACCCTCATCCCGGCCGACCCAGCAGCGGTGTTGGAAGCGGCCCTCGCAGCGCTCGGTGTTCCTCCACGCGCGTGACTCGGACCGCGCCTAGGCATGCCCCACTCTGTACCTCCGAGGCGGGGCCGTAGTCGGCTCGCCGGTATCACGATCGCGTGAGCAGTCGCGTCGCCAACGCGACTACTCACGCGACTGCCGGCCGTGATGGCTGCTCAAGCTCTCGGCTGCGAGTGGGATCAAGGCAGTGCTGCTGCGGTGGGCTTCTGGTGATGATCGCTCAGAGCTCGCCGATGTTGGCTGAGCCGCGGATGCGCAGCGGGCGCACGCCTTGGCTCGTGAGCGCGGCGAGCCATGGCCCGGTCGGGTGCTGCGCGAGGTGCCGTTCGAGCGCGTCCCATTGACGCACGAGCAATGAGAGTGTGTCCCAGGTGCTGAGGTCGCCGGCGCTGGTGAGGACGAACCCGCGGATGCCGGCAGCGATGACGAGTTCTGCCTCTGCTGGACGCGACCGGATCTTCTTGTCGCGTGTGATGACGACCAAGCCCAGCCCGCCGACGATCGGCAGCCACTGAGCATCAGGCGTGCCGAGCGGGACGTCGGGCAACCGGACGTGGCCGGGGTGCAGCACGTCCTTGCGGGCGAGGGCCAGGCTTCGGCCGAGCGCGAGGTCGTTCTCGTCGATGAAGAACCGCGCCGGACTGTCAACGCCCATCAGGCAGCCGTTGCCGCCAGCTGAGTCTCGTACGCGATCGCGGCGTTGATGTCGCCGACAGGCAGCTCGTACGTCTCGGCGAGGAACTCGGCGCTGTCGCCGCTCCGGTAGAGCTCGGCGATGCGTTCGGTTGCCACACCGCGGATCGATGGCCGGCCGAATGAGAACTCGGGATCGATGACGACCGGCGATGTCTTGCCTGCCGGTCGAATGCGGGCCACGACGTTGTCGGCGAACTCGACTTTCTGCAGGTAGGCCTCCACCTCGCGAGCGAGAATCAGCTCCTGGCCTGAGCGGATGACGATCGCCAGCGATGGATCGAGCTTCGTCTCCTCCTGGATGCGCAGGACGAGCTGGTGGTCGTAGATCAACGGCTGGGCGTGAGCCAGCGGGTAGCGCACGCCGAACTCCTGACGAAGGCGTTCGATGACCGGGCGGATGTGCTGCAGGCTGACGCG
>Ga0073904_10002376_pt1 | contig 14241 bp, 16 predicted proteins | sample KloWWTrecipitate_FD_66668 | JGI IMG/M metagenome (GOLD analysis project Ga0073904, IMG submission 66668) | Active sludge microbial communities from Klosterneuburg, Austria, studying microevolution and ecology of nitrifiers - Klosterneuburg... | ecosystem: Engineered > WWTP > Aerobic digester >...
AGCCCGCACCCGCACCCGCACCCGCACCCGCACCCGCACCCGCGCCCGCGCCCGCGCCCGCGTCAAACGGGGCACCCGTGAGTCCCGAAGCGAGCGTCCCTCCGTCCAGCACCAACGGTGATTCATGGCAATTGAGCGACGATAGGGTCGCAAGTATCGGCGGCCCGCCACTCAGCGCCAACGGGCAGATGCACAGGCCGCCGCGGCCAGCCATGCTCCCGCCGAGCACGGCCAATGGGCGTGCGCCCGAGCTGTCCCTGCCGGCCTTCCCCTGGCCGCCACCGCGCTATTCGGCATTTGCAAGCATCGCGCGTGAATGGGTCGGCCCGGGCACGGCGCCCGTGCTGGGCGAGGTCGCCGGACGACTCGAGCGTGCCTTCAATATCGCCGGCTACGGCGAGTCCAGCTATTACCGCATTCCGGGTGGTTTCGCTCTGGCATCGCGCATCGAACACATTCGGGAAGACGCCTCGCCCTTCGCCGCCCCGGAGCGCTGGGCGGTCGATACTCCCAGGGTGCGCGAAGGCTTCATCGACTACATTCGGGCGCTGTTCAACGCGCCGCCTGGGTTCTACCGGGTGATCGTGTTTGTCGTCACCGACCAGGACTTTGCCGCGGGCGAGCATGCGCCCAGTTCGGCAGAGGCACGCGAATGGGTGACGGGCGGCGGGCTTCGCCTGCCCGAGCACATTGCAGCGCTGCCCTATGGCCCACGTTACTACACGACCGCGCTGATCTACGAGTTCGAGCGTCGGGGCGATGAGCCGCAGGCCAGCGTGCGAACGCCAAGCCCGGCGCCGGGGCAAATCCATCTCGAACAGGCGGGCTTGTGGCAAGCCCTGGCGGCGCGCTGACATGAGCGTCACGACAGTGGAAAACGATCCGAAAGTCCTGCGTCGGCTGGCGCAAGTGTCGCTGCTGTTCGCGCTCGCCAGCGTGCTGGTCACCGCTGCAGCGCTGGTTTTGCTGCCCAACGCAGCGGCCTCGGGGCAGTGGGTCGTAGTCTGGGCCGGTGGCCTGATGGGGCTGTCTGCTTTTGCCTTCGGTGTGATGATCAGCCTGCGCAAGCCGTTCGCGCGCAGGCTGGGCTTCGTCGTCGTCGCGCTCGCCTGCCTGGTGGCCATGCTGTTCGGCCTGCTGGTCATCGCCGTGCCGGATTCTGCGATCGCGTTCGGTGTCTGCCTGGCGGTCGTCGTGGCCTATACCGCCTTTGCCACCCATCGCCTGGTGCGCTGGCCGACCGGCTTGCTGGCCGACGAGCCCAGATCCAGCCTCGGGCTGTTCATTTCCTATCGACGCGACGACAGCCGCGAGACGGTGGGCCGTATCCATGACGTCCTCAAGCAGGGTTTTGAGGAGGAGCGCCTGTTTCTGGATGTCTACCGTCAGGCCGCGGGCGACGACTATCGGCTGGTGATCGGCCGCGCGCTCGATCATGCGCAGGTGGTGCTGGTCGTGATTGGTGCGTGCTGGCTGACCGTAAGTGGTCGAGATGGCGGGCGCCGCATTGATGACCCCGAAGACATGGTCAGGATCGAGATCGAGACGGCGCTGGCGCGGGGGCTGAAGGTGATACCGCTGCTGGTGCAGGGTGCGGCGATGCCGACCGAGGCGCAGCTGCCCCCTACACTGCATCAGCTTGCCTATCTCACTGCGCTGCAGGTGCGACCGGACCCGGACTTCGAGCACGACATGCAGCTGCTGATCAGCGCCCTGCGCGAGCTGAGTGGGGCTGAAGGGCCAGACTGAGCCACGGCCCCTCGCGGGGTGATGGCATGCGTTGTTGCAGGTCGTGCAGCGTCTTTTTCAGAGCGTGGCTCACACTGCGCCAGCGTCGCGCAGCGCGGCGATTTGCGCGCTGTCGTAACCCAGTGTTGCCAGCACGGAGTCGGTGTGTTCGCCCAGCGCCGGGCCGATCCAGTCTGTCCCGCCCGGTGTCTCCGACAGCCTGGGCACCACGCCGGGCATGCGACAGTCGCGGCCGTCGGGCAGCTTCACCGTTTGCAGCATCTCGCGGGCAAGAAATTGCGGGTCGGCAAACATGTCGACGGCCGAGTAGATGCGCGAGGCGGGTACCTCGGCTGCGGTGAGTGCGGCCAGCACGTCGGCTTCATCGTGGGCGGCGACCCAGCCGTCGATCAGTGCGTAGAGCTCGTCGCGTCGCGCGTCGCGGCCGGCATTGTCGGCCAGGGTGGGGTTGTCGGCGAGGTCGGCACGACCCATGGCCAGCGCCAGGCGGCGGAAGATGGCGTCGCCATTGGCGCCGATGGTGATGTGTTTGCCGTCCCGTGTCGTATGGGTGTTCGATGGGGTGATGCCGGGCATGATGTTGCCGGTGCGCTCGCGCATGAAGCCGAACACATCGAATTCCGGCACCAGCGACTCCATCATCGCGAACACCGCCTCGTACAGCGCCACATCCACCACCTGTCCCTGACCGCCATTGACTTCCTTGTGGCGCAGCGCCATCAGGGTGCCGAACGCGCCCCACAGTGCGGCGATCGAGTCGCCGATGGAGATGCCGGTCTTAACCGGCGGCCGGTCGGGAAAGCCGGTAACGTAGCGCAGTCCGCCCATCGATTCGCCGATGGCGCCGAAGCCTGGCTGCGTAGCCATCGGCCCGGTCTGGCCAAAGCCCGACAGGCGCAACATGACCAGACCCGGGTTGAGCGCCGACAGTGCATCCCAGCCCAGTCCGAGCTTTTCCAGTACGCCGGGGCGGAAGTTCTCGACCACGATGTCGGCGCTGGCGACCAGCTTGCGCACCGCCTCCAGACCGTCGGGGTGCTTCAGGTTCACCGTCACCGACTTCTTGTTGCGCGACTGCAGGTACCACCACAGCGAGGTGCCTTGGTACAGCTTGCGCCACTTGCGCAGCGGGTCGCCCCCATCGGGCGATTCGATCTTGATGACCTCGGCGCCGAACTCGGCCAGGATGCGTGCGGCGAAGGGGCCGGCGATCAGGGTGCCGAATTCAACGACCTTGATGCCGGCCAGGGGCTTGATGGTGCTGCTCATTGCTTGATGTCGCTCCACGCTGCGCCAGTCAGCGCCTGTAGTTGCGCCGGGCTGAGCGGGAACACCGAAAACGGCGTGCCGGCGGCGGCCCACAATCCGTCGAAGCGCTGCAGGTCTTCATCGAGCAGCAGCTTCACTGGCTGTGCATGCCCGATCGGCGCGACACCGCCGATGGCGTAGCCGGTGGCGCTGCGCACGAAGTCGGCGTCGGCGCGCGCGAGCTTTTCGCCCACCAGCGCCGCTACCTTGGATTCGCTGACGCGATTGTCGCCGCTGGCGACCACCACCACCGCCTGGCCGCTGTCAGTGGCGCGGAACACGACCGACTTGGCGATCTCGGCCACGCTGCAGCCGATGGCGCTCGCGGCTTCGGCGCTGGTGCGGGTGGCTTGTTCGAACTCGACGACCTGGACGACGTAGCCAGCGTCGGCAAGGTGCTGCTGGGTGCGCAGGGCGGTGGGGTGCTGGGCAGGTTTCATGCGGGTTTCGAGAAGAATGGGCACAAAAGCAGAGGGTAAACGCTTTTGCCGGGGAGGGTGCCGATGCGATGTCGTTTGAGTGCGCAAGCACGCAGGCGCCCAGCGGGCGGTATTTGCGCTCAGTGATCGGGCGGTGAAGGGGAGGGCGTGGCGGACTCCGCTACCGCCGTGTCCCGGCGCAGTTCGGATTCCTCCATCCACTCGCGCCACACCGCCATCAGTACGGCCAGTACCACCGGGCCGAGAAACAGTCCGACCAGGCCGAAGGCGGCCAGCCCGCCCAGCACGCCGAACATGACCAGCAGGAAGGGGATGCGGGTGGCGTTGCTGATCACCAGCGGACGGACGAGGTTGTCCACCCAGCTCACCACCAGCGCGCCCCACAACAGCAGGCCGATACCGGCGACGGTGTCGCCGCTGATCAGCAGCCAGGCGCCGATCGAGCCCCAGGCGAAGGGTGTGCCGAATGGAATCATCGCGATCAGCGCGGTGATGGCGCCGAGCAGCACCGGGGCCGGTACCCCGGCCCACCAGTAACCCAGTCCGGCGACCAGACCTTGAGCCAGCGCCGTGGCCACCAGCCCCCACACTACCGCCTTGGTCATCGAGCCGACAGCGATGAGATAGCCGTTCACCCGCTCGCCCAGAAAGCGGTGCAGCACCTGATGCACCTGACGCAGCACCTTTTCGCCGTCGCGGTAAAAGAAGAACACGGTGATCAGCGCAAAGCCCAGCTTGGCCGCGTTGCGCCCGACGTCGCCGATCAGCGCCACCGCCTGGTCCGAGCCCTGACGCACCCACTCGGTCATCCGCGCGCCGAAAGCTTCGGGGTCGCCCGTCAGTTGCTCGAGCAGGCGCTGCAGGGCATCACCGATCCAGGGCAGATTGCGGATGAAGTCGGGCAGGGCGAGCGTGCCCTGACGGATCTCGGCGGTCATGGCCGAGATCGCGATGCCGACCTCGCTGCGCAACAGGCTCGCCAGCCACAGTGCCGGCAGTACGAAGGCGGCGGTCAGCAGCAGCGTCATGATCATTGCGGCAAGGGTCGGATAGCGCCGCATCCAGGCTCGCAACTGGCGGTATGGCGGCCAGGTGGCGTAGGCAATGATCCCGGCCCAGGCTACTGGCACGATGAAGGGGTGCAGCACCGCGTAGCTGAGCACCAGCAAACCGCCGAGCAGAAAGGCGAGGATGACACGGCGGGCGATTTTTTCGGCGACCTGGTCGATCATGGTTTGATCCGGTGAGAAGAGCTTGAGCGTTGCTGAATGGCCAAAGGTGTCATAAGGAGGCGCGGCGTCGATTCCGCTGCTGAGGCGGTTGGGGCTGGAGGCGGACGGGGCTTGTGGCGGGTAAGCTGTGGTTCGCCGCGCGCTCGACTCAGAGCTGACACGCGCAACGCCGCGAGTGTTCCCGTGCTGGCGCTGCCTGCACTGCGCCCGCGGCAAGCGGGTAAACTGCCGACCGGGTGGCTATTGTGCCCCTTTGAGTAACAGGAAGTTCGATGAACATCAAAGCGATCGTTGTCGCCCTTGGCCTGGCTTCCATGGGCATGCAGACCTGCCTGCCTGCTGTCGCCGGCGAAGCCTCCGGCGAGTCACTGCAGGCCATCGCCGCGCTGGACGTGCCGCGCTATATGGGCACCTGGTACGAAATCGCCAAGTACCCCAACTGGTTCCAGAAGAAATGCGTCAGTGACACGCGCGCCGAATACAGCCTGCAGCCGGATGACCGGGTACAGGTCATCAACCGTTGCCGTGAGGACAACGGGGAGATGTCCGAAGCCTTCGGCATTGCACGCCAGATCGGCGCCGCCGATTCGCCGCGACTGGAAGTGCGCTTTGCCCCGGCATGGCTGTCCTTTTTGCCCATGGTCTGGGGCGACTACTGGGTCATCGACCTCGACCCCGACTATCAGCTCGTCGCCGTCAGCGAGCCAGAGCGCGAGTACTTGTGGGTGTTGTCGCGCACCCGCAAGGTGGATGCAAAGGCTTATGAGGCCCTGCTGAACCGGCTGGCCGCGCGTGGCTTCGACCTCGGCAAGCTGGAGCGCACACAACAGGAAGCAGATTGAACCCTGAGGCGCTCGAGCGGTTGCTCACGCGTGAAATGCCCTATGGCAAGTACAAGGGCCGTGTCATTGCGGACCTGCCCGGGCATTACCTGGCATGGTTCGCGCGCGAGGGCTTCCCGTCAGGCGAAATCGGGCAGCTGCTGGCGTTGATGCACGAACTGGATCACAACAACCTGACCGGGCTGCTGGAGCCCTTGAGGAAAGCCAAACCGTGGAAGTCGTAGCCGTCATCGATTTTGAAACGACCGGCCTGTCGCCGGCACAAGGCGATCGTGCAACCGAGATTGCCGCCGTGATCGTGGAGGACGGCAGGATCGTCGACCGCTATCAGAGCCTGATGAACACGGGAGTGCGTATTCCCGCCTTCATCGAGGCGCTGACCGGGATCTCGAACGCGATGACTCGCCAGGCGCCGCCTGCCGCGCAGGTGATGCGCGAGGTGGCGGATTTCGTCGGCGACTACCCTCTGGTGGCGCACAATGCCTCATTCGACTGCAAGTTCTGGGATGCCGAGCTCGACCGGATTCAGCGCCGGCGGCGTCAGGACTTCGTCTGCTCCCTGCTGCTGTCGCGACGGATCTTCCCGCTCGCGCCCAGCCACAAGCTTGGCGCGCTGGTCGAATACGCGCAGCTGCCGCTTGCCGGACGCTACCACCGCGCCCTGGCCGATGCCGAGATGGCCGCCAGCCTGCTGACCCGCCTGGAGGCGGAGCTGCGCGACCGTCACCGTGTGGCCGAGGTCTCGGTCGAGTTGCTGCGCCGCATTCAGGGTGTCCCCAAGAGTCAGCTGGCGAAGTGCCTTGCAGGGAGCGCAGGCGGGCGGAGCCGATAGGCCGTCACCATGAATCGCCCTCACCACGCGCTCGTCGATGATGGGCGACGGCATCCTGGCGCAGGGTATCGTTCAGCGCACTTTGATCGGCGAGCAGTCCACCCGCTCCGCGATGAAATTGGGCCGTGGTGCAAGCCCGCAAAAGGGGGGGGTCGGCGTGTTGTCGACACTGTTATAGACGACGAACAGATTGCTGCGCGGCGCGGGCGTGATGTTGGAGTTCGAGCCATGCATCACATTGCAATCGAAGAAGGTCACCGCACCGATGGGGCCGGTTGGCGCGATGATGCCGAACTGATCGGCCAGCGCGGCAAGGCTGGCGTCGTCCGGCACGCCGACGTCCTGCTTCTTCAATGAAGCCTTGTAATGGTTTTCGGGTGTTGCGCCGACGCATGCCACATAGCGATGGTGCGAGCCCGGCATGATCATCAGCGGACCGTTGTTTGGCGTGTTCGGGGTCAGGCTGATCGAGCAGCTCACCATGCGCATTGCCGGTATGCCGTCCTCGACGTGCCAGGTCTCGAAATCCGAGTGCCAATAGAACTCCTTGCCGCGAAAGCCGCCCTTGTAGTTGATGCGCGACTGGTGGATGTACACCTCGCCGCCCAGTAACTGACGCGCGATGGCGGCCAGTTTCGGCTGGGCACACAGGCGGCTCAGCACCGCGTTGTGGCGATGGACGGCGAAGATCGAACGCAGCTCGCGGCTACCCGGTTCGATCACGGCCTCGTCGCTGTCCTTGAGCACCTCATCAAGGCGCAGGCGCTGAAGTTCGTCCAGCGCCGACTGCAACTCTTCAGGCTGCAGCACGGCGTCGAAGCTGAGGTAGCCGTTGTCGTCGTAGAAGCGCAGGTCCGATTGGCTAAGGGGCCCGTCATCAGCGCTGCCGTACACTACCGGGTCCTGACGGTTGCTGACCCGGGTCCTGGCGTCGAAGCGCGACGGGTAGCGATCGTCGGCTCGAGGTCTGTTCAGTCCCGGCGCGATGCCGACACTCATGCTGCTGCTCATCGGCGGCTCCTCCTGGTCAGGCGCTCAGCGAATAGGCGCCGCTTTCGTCATGCACTTCACGGCCGGTGAGCGGTGGGTTGAATACACACACCATGCGCATGTGCGTGCCCTTGTTGGCGCGCAGCACATGGCGATCGTGCTTGTTGAGGGCGTAGATCGTTCCTGGCCGGATGTCGTGGGTCGTGCCGCTGGCGAGGTCGGTGATCTGGCCCTCGCCCTCGATGCAGTACACGGTCTCGAGGTGGTTGCGGTACTCGAACTCCATCTCGTGGCCCTGCTTGATGAGGGTGTCGTTCACTGAATACCCCATGCCCGCGTCCTTGTAGAGCAGGCGCCGGCTGTTCCAGCCTTCCGTATCGACATCCGCGGGGGTGCCGATCACGTCTTCCAGATGCTTGACGATCATGTTCGGTTTCCTTGTTTCGGTGTTCGGGTGTTGGCTCAGGCTGCGCTGCGAAGCTCGCGAGGCGAGGCCTTGACCAGGGCGCGCACGCTGTCTTCGATGATGTCCAGGCCCAGCTTGAGCTCGCTCTCCTCGATCGTCAGGCTTGGCAGAAGCTTCAGCACCTGATCATCGATGCCGGCCGTCTCGACGATCAGGCCGCGCTCGAAGCAGGCTGCCGAGATACGCCCGGCCAGCGTGGGGTCGGCAAACTCGATGCCCTGGATCATGCCGCGCCCGCGCACGGTCGACTCGGCGCCCTCGATGGTGCCAATGTGTGCCAGACGCTTTTCGATAATGGCTTGCTTGGTGAAGACCGCGCGTTCGAGCTGCTCGTCCTTCCAGAACGACAGCGCAGCAGTTGCCGTCACGAAAGCCGGGCAATGACCGCGGAAGGTGCCGTTGTGCTCGCCGGGCGCCCACTGGTCGAGTTCGGGCTTGATCAGCACCAGCGCCAGGGGCAGGCCGTAGCCCGACAGCGACTTCGACAGCGTCACGATGTCGGGGATGATGCCGGCCTCTTCGAAGCTGAAGAACTTGCCCGTGCGACCACAGCCGACCTGAATGTCATCGACGATCAGCACGATGCCGTGGCGCTCGGTGATCTCGCGCAGCCGCTTCAGCCAGGCGATGCTGGCGACGTTCACCCCGCCCTCGGCCTGCACGGTCTCGATGATGACCGCCGCCGGTAGATCAAGCCCGCTGCCGTCGTCGTTCAGCATCATCTCGAAATAGTCGAGGGTGTCGCTATCCGGACCCATGTAGCCGTCGAACGGCAGGGACGCGGTGTGTGACAGCGGAACGCCGGCGCCAGCACGCTTGAAGCCGTTGCCCGTCACCGCGAGCGCGCCCAGCGTCATGCCGTGGAAGGCATTGGTGAAGCCGACCACCTGTTCCCTGCCGGTAACCTTGCGCGCCAGCTTGAGCGCGGCCTCCACCGCATTCGTGCCGGTCGGGCCGGGGAACTGGAACTTGTAGTGCAGCCCGCGCGGCTTCAGGATCACCTCGTTGAACTGATCGATGAAGCGCTCCTTGGCCTCGCTGTACATGTCCAGCGTATGGGTGATGCCGTCGCGCATCAGATAGCCGAGCAGGGCCTGCTTGATCCGGTCGGGATTGTGGCCGTAGTTCAGGACGCCCGCGCCGCAAAAGAAGTCCAGGTAGCGGCGGCCGTCGGCGTCGGTCATCCAGGCGCCCTTGGCGCTGCTGAAAACGGCCGGAAAGTTGCGGCAGTAACCACGGACTTCGGATTCATATTGTTCGAATGTATTCATTGTGTATATCTCCGGTTGATTCTGGACACGGCGATCGAGGTCAGCGCATGACGAAAGGGGCGCGCCTGGCAGCGCGCGGCCTCGGTCGGATGACACGGACACGGTCGACTAAAGGGAAAACGGGCCGATCCGGTAGAGCGGCTCGGGTGGGTGCTCAAGTGGGAAGAGGTCTGCGGTGAAATGCGGCTCGACGGCGCATTTCACACCTGCTGTAAGGGCGAGACGGTGAAACAGCGACTGGGAGGCGGGGTTGTCATCAGCAACCGTGGCGGTTACCCAGCGGCAGTTGCGATTGGCGGGCAGGTCCCGCCATGCATGGAGCATTTTCAGCCCCAGGCCGAGCCCACGACATTCAGGAAGCACGCCGACTTGCCAGACAAAAGCAGCGTCCGGCTCGCGGGGCGGGCGGTAGCCAATGACGGCCCCCACGATTTTGCCCTCGGCTTCAGCCACCAGGCAGGTGTCGGCGAAGTCGGTCGCAAGCAGCAGGTAGCAATACGGTGTGTTGGGCTCAAGTCCGCCCGAAGCCTTGACCAACTGCCACAGTGCAGCACCGTCTGAAGCCCCCGGCGTGCGAAAAATGATCGAAGTTGCGGTGTCTGTAATATTCCCGTCTGGATTCGTCATGCAGTGTTTTTACTGGCGGCAGGCGAACCAGGTCGAGTTGTGCATCGACCTGGCAGGTGCCTAGGATGACCAGTTAATTTTCACCCAATTAATTTGTACAAATGCAATTATCGCAGGATGTGACTATCAAGGCAACCATAGTCAATTATATAAAACTCTTGCTGGGGTCGATTTTGTTGAGCGCGTGAGTGTTCGCCGAGGCTTGCAGTGGTCAGTTGCCGCGCATCTTGGCTCATTTGGCATGGGCGCGCCGGGCCTACCAGGATCTACTCGGTTAGCGCCTATTTAGTAGCCTTCAGTGGCTGGGCAGATTCGCAGTTTCGAGGCGACGCCGGTCCATGAGAGCCGCGAGCGTTATCTGCTGCATTCGTTGATCGAGGAATCCATCACTTCCCGCCAGCTGGAAGGCGCCTCGACGACGCGCAAGGTCGCTGAGGCAATGCTTCTGGGGGGGGGCGTAGGCCACGCGACCGCAGCGAGACCATGATCTTCAATAACTACCGGGCGCTGGGGCATATCCGCATCCTGCGGGATGATTCGATCACGCCCGAGCGCATCCTAGGACTGCACCGTGTGCTCACGCTCGGTACGCTTGATGATCTTGCTGATGCCGGTGTGGCAGTGCCACTGCAATCACGGCCGCACGATGACTGGCAAGGCCAGTTCAAGTGGCGCAACATCCAACGGTTTGCGGACAACGATGAGCAGCAGGGCCTGGCACACAACCGAGGTCAGCGCCCTGGCCGGCCCACAGGACTGCCCCTTTTGGGTGCGCGCGGTCAGGCGGTTTCGGCTCGGATGTTAGCCCGGCGTAACCCCGCCTGAAATTGAAAAGGGCCTGCATCGCTGCAAGCCCTTGAATGTGTTGGTGGTGATGGGCGGGATCGAACCGCCGACCTATGGGTTATGAATCCATCGCTCTAACCGTCTGAGCTACATCACCAACAGAGCGCGCGAATATAGCGGGTTACGGCGGCGCGCGTCAAGGGGCCAGAGCGCCCGCTGCTGCCGGTTCGGGGCTACTCCGGGCGTTGTTCGAGGGCTTGTTTTGCTGGCGTAGCGTTTGATTTATAAGGCTTTTGCATTGACATTGGGTGGGTGATCGGGGATCATTCTGCCCCTGTTAACGTAAATGCCGGTTATTGCCGGTGGATGTCTTGCGCAAGATTCCTCTCTCACTTCTGTTGCTGTCTTTGGCGGGGGCACCCGGCACCGCGGCAAACGCGGCGCCGTCGCGGGCGTTCCCGGAAGACGCCCGCAAGACCACGATCACCTTCGCGCCGGCGGGCACGGTGCTGGTGGATGACGAGCCGGTGCACCTGAGCCCCGGCGCACAGATCCGCAACACCTACAACCGTATCGTGCAGCCTTCGCACATCCGTGGCGAATACAAGGTGCGGGTCAAGTTCGACAAGCACGGCCAGATACACCGGGTGTGGATTCTCACGCCCGAAGAAGCCGCCACTCCAGACCCGAAGCGGTAAATCCGCGGTGATTCGACGCCCCCAATGAAGAAACTCTACATCCGCACCTTCGGGTGCCAGATGAACGAGTACGACTCCGACAAGATGGTGGACGTGCTCGGTGCCCACGAAGAACTGGTCAAGACCGACAACCCCGAAGATGCGGACGTGATCCTGTTCAACACCTGTTCGGTGCGCGAGAAGGCGCAGGAGCGGGTGTTCCACGACCTCGGCCGGGTGCGGCTGCTGAAGCAGGCCAAGCCGGATCTGATCATCGGGGTGGGGGGCTGCGTCGCCAGTCAGGAGGGCGAGGCAATCGTGAAGCGCGCGCCCTATGTGGACGTGGTGTTCGGCCCGCAGACGCTGCATCGCCTGCCGGGGCTGATCGAGGCGCGCAGGCGCACCGGGCGCTCGCAGGTGGATATTTCCTTCCCCGAGATCGAGAAGTTCGACGCCATGCCGCCGGCGCGCGTCGAGGGCGCGAGCGCCTTTGTCTCGATCATGGAGGGCTGTTCCAAGTACTGCACCTTCTGCGTCGTGCCTTACACCCGTGGCGAGGAAGTGTCACGGCCGCTCGACGACATCCTCACCGAGATTGCAGGGCTCGCCGCGCAGGGCGTGCAGGAAGTGACGCTGCTCGGACAGAACGTGAATGCCTGGCGCGGTGAGTTGGTGCGCGCAGGTGGCGAGGAGGGCGACTTTGCCTTCCTGCTCGAATGCGTAGCCGAAATTCCTGGAATCGAGCGTCTGCGCTACACCACTTCGCACCCGCGCGAGATGACGCAGCGCCTGATCGACTGCTACGCGACGATTCCCAAGCTGGTGTCGCAACTGCATCTGCCGGTGCAGTCGGGCTCGGACCGCGTGCTGGCGGCGATGAAACGCGGCTATTCGGTGCTGGAATTCAAGTCGGTCGTACGCAAGCTGCGCGCGGCGCGTCCCGATCTGGCGCTGACCTCTGACTTCATCATCGGCTTCCCGGGAGAGACCGAAGCGGACTTCGAGAAGACCATGAAGCTGATCGACGAGATCGGCTTCGATGGAGCCTTCAGCTTTGTATACAGTGCGCGCCCCGGCACGCCGGCGTCCGATCTGGATGACCCGGTGCCGCAGGAAACCAAGCTGCGCTGGCTGGCGCGCCTGCAAAAGCGTATCGACGAGCAGTACCAGGCCAATGGCGCAGCCATGGTCGGCACGGTGCAGCGCATCCTGGTGGAAGGCGCAGCCAAGAAAAATGCTGGCGAAGAGTTGATGGGGCGCACTGACAACAACCGCGTGGTCAACTTTGCCGCCCCCTCGCTCAACCGCGCGCGCCTGATCAATCAGTTCATCGACGTGCGCATCACCGCAGCCCTGCCGCACAGCCTGCGCGGCGAAATCCTGACCCGGGAATTCTGAATGGCAAAAACCCTGGAAGTGTTTTTTGAGCCGGTCGATAACGCCCGGCTCGCCAGATTGTGTGGGGTGCTGGACGAGAATCTGCGACAGATAGAAAACGCCTTCGACATCACCGTGATGCGTCGCGGCGAGCAATTCACCCTGCACGGGCATCCGGCCCAGGTGCTGCGCGGCGAGATGGCACTGAAGCACTTCTACGAGCGCGCCGAAAATGATCTGTCGCTTGACGACGTGCAACTCGGCCTGATCGAGATTGCCAATCGGGGCGACTCCGCCGCGCCTGCACAGGTGCTGATGACGCGCCGTACCGAATTGCACGGCCGTACGCCGCGCCAGGTGGAGTACCTGAAGCACATCCAGGAACACGACATCACCTTCGGCATCGGCCCGGCGGGCACAGGCAAGACCTATCTGGCCGTGGCCAGCGCGGTCGACGCCTTCGAGCGCGACCTGGTCGAGCGCATCATCCTGACCCGGCCCGCGGTCGAGGCCGGTGAGCGCCTGGGTTTCCTGCCGGGTGACCTGGCGCAGAAGGTCGATCCCTATCTGCGGCCGCTGTACGACGCGCTCTATGACCTGATGGGCTTCGATCGTGTCGGCAAGCTGTTCGAACGCAGCCTGATCGAGATCGCGCCGCTCGCCTTCATGCGCGGGCGCACGCTCAACAACGCCTTCATCATTCTCGACGAGGCGCAAAACACTACGCCCGAGCAGATGAAAATGTTCCTCACGCGTATCGGCTTTGGTGCCAAGGCAGTGGTCACCGGCGACCAGACCCAGGTCGACCTGGCGCGTGGCCAGCGCAGCGGCCTGAAGGAAGCGCGGGCGGTGCTGTCGGGGGTGCGTGGGATCGCGTTTACCGAATTCACCAAGGAAGACGTTGTCCGCCATCCGCTGGTGGCCCGCATCGTCGAAGCGTATGACAACGAAGCTGCCCGGGTGGAACGCGCCAAGGCGGCAACCCGGGTGCAACACGCCCAGGACGAGGAGAATCAAGATGCCGAAAATGGCGAATGACCCCACGCCCAAGCTCCCGAAAATCCTTGCCATCAACGGCGATGGCAAGGCGACACGGATCAAGGCCGAGCGGCTTGAGATCGACCTTGGCGATGGCCGCAAGCTGCTGCTCGCCTTTCCCGGATCGGGTTGGGGCGACCTGGAGATCGAGGCCGAGGTGGGCGGTGTTGACGCGGACAGGGACGACGTCGTGCCGATGTTGTCGCTGCAGCCTGGTGCCTGCAATCTGATCACGCTGCGCGTCGATGTCCACCGCGACATGCTGCCGGTCGAGTCGATTGATCTGCCGCGGGGTGACAGCCCGCCGCTGCTGAAGCTGGCGGTGCAGAAGGCGGTCGAAGGAGGCGACAAGGCGAGTGCGCCCAAGAAGCACCAGATGCGTCGCTGGGCTCAGGCCGCCTTGCTGCACGATGCCGAAGTGACGCTGCGCCTGGTTGGCGAGAACGAGGGGCGCAAACTGAACCGCGAGTTTCGCGGCAAGGACTACGCCACCAATGTGCTCACCTTTGTCTATGGTGAGGGCGAGGAGCTGGCGGGCGTCAGCGACGACAGCCTGCCGCTGGCGGGTGATCTGGTGCTGTGCGTGCCGGTCGTGGTGCGGGAAGC
>Ga0073904_10002377_pt1 | contig 14240 bp, 11 predicted proteins | sample KloWWTrecipitate_FD_66668 | JGI IMG/M metagenome (GOLD analysis project Ga0073904, IMG submission 66668) | Active sludge microbial communities from Klosterneuburg, Austria, studying microevolution and ecology of nitrifiers - Klosterneuburg... | ecosystem: Engineered > WWTP > Aerobic digester >...
GAGCTCGGATCGTTCGAGTGGCCGGACGCTCATGATGCGTGGATACTACAATGAGATGCGCCGGGCCGTGACCCGCGACGGGATCTGCCGGCAGCTGCTACGCTCGTGGCGATGCGCAGCGCCCTGCTCGGATCGATGTTCACCCTCGCGCTCGCCTGCAATCCCACCGGTGAGACGCGGCGTCCTGTGGTCGCGCACGACGCCTCGGTCGCGCGCGAGGTCGCGTCGATCGTGGAGCCCCCCCCAAGCCCCGCCCCGAGCGCAAGCTCCGCACCTCCCCCAGAGGCCGACGCCAGCGAGCCTTGCCTCGGGGCGGGCCGCTTCGATCTGGCGGCGCTGCTCGCCTCGCCCGCCTGCGCGCTGCGCGGCGACGATCCGCGCGCGCGCGCGGTCGCGCAGCACGGGCCAGCCAAGGCCCCCTCGCTCGCGTTCGAGGTGAGACCTACGCACCCCAGCGCGAGCTCCGGGGCCGCGGTCGAGGTCGAGCTCGTGGTCACCAACACCGGACGCGCGCCGGTCGAGGTGGTGCTCGTGGTGCGCCCCGACGAATGGGGCAACCTCGCGATTCGCAGCGCCAAGGACCGCGACGGTGCTTGGGAGACGCTCCGCGGCGCGCGCGGCCCCTCCTTCGATCCCGCGGACAAGCGCGCGCCCTGGTGGGCGGCGGTGCGCATCGCCCCCGGGGCCACGGGACACACCCGCATCGCGGCGCGCGCCACCGTGACGCGCGTGGAGCACCTCGCGGCGCCCCCGGGGATGGCCGCGCCGTACGCCGCGCGCGAGTCTCCCGCGAAGCCCGGGACCTACGACCTGCGCCTCAGCGAGCCGCTCTCGGGCCGCGAGCTCCACCCCGCGGTCACCTTGCGGATCGACGCGCCGTGAGTCTCGCGCGTTTCGCACCGAGCGCGCGATGACGCACGCCCATCTCTCCCGCGACCGCCTCACCGCCCTCGGGCAGTGGCTCGTGCTCGGTGCCCTCGTCGGCGTCGCGTGCGGCGGCGCCTCGGCGCTCTTCCTGTGGCTCCTGGAGCGGGCCACGGAGGTGCGCGCGCGGCACGAGTGGCTCGTCTACGCGCTCCCGATCGCCGGGCTCGTCGTGGGCTCCCTCTACGAGCGCTTCGGAGAACCCATAAAGGGGGGAAACAACCTCGTCATCGACACGATCCACGACGACGGGCCCGAGATCCCCCTGCGGATGGCCCCGATGGTGCTCGTGGGCACCGTCCTCACCCACGTGTTCGGCGGAAGCGCCGGGCGCGAGGGCACCGCCGTTCAAATGGGCGCGAGCCTCGCCGACTGGCTCTCCCATCGCCTCGGCGTGTCGAAGGCGGTGCGCCGCCAGCTGCTGGCCGCGGGCGTGGCGGGCGGCTTCGGCTCGGTGTTCGGGACGCCGATCGCCGGCACCGTGTTCGGGCTCGAGCTCGTGGTGCTCGGGCGCATCGAATACGAGGCGCTCGTCCCGGCCTTGGTGGCGTCGGTGGTCGGCGACCTCACGACCCGCGCGCTCGGCGTCGGGCACACGCATTACCCCGCAGCGCCGCACGTCCCTCTCACGCCGCTCCTTCTCGCCAAGTGGCTCGTGTTCGCGGCCGCGGTCGCCGCCACGTCGACCGCCTTCATCGAGCTCACGCACTGGCTGAAGAAGCGCGGGGAGCGCCACCTGCGGCGGCTCCCCCTCCGCATGTTCGCAGGTGGCGTCGCGGTCATCGCCATGTGGAAGCTCGTGGGAACGAGCGACTACCTCGGCCTCGGAGTGCCCACGATCGTCCGCGCGTTCACCGACCCGAGCCTCCCCACCTACGCGTTCGCGCTGAAGCTCGTCTTCACGGCCGTGACGCTCGGCGCCGGCTTCTTGGGCGGCGAGGTGACGCCCCTCTTCTTCGTGGGCGCAGCCCTCGGGAGCGCGCTCGCTCGCTTGCTGGGCATTCCGCTCGAGCTGGGTGCGGGCGTGGGCCTCGCGGCCGTGTTCGCGGCGTCGTCGAATACACCGCTCGCCCTATCGATCATGGCCGTGGAGCTGCTCGGCGCCCACGTGTTCCCGCACGTGCTCATCGTATGCGTCGTGGCCTATCTGCTCACGGGACACCGAAGCATCTACTCGTCCCAGCGGCTCCTCGGCGCCAAGGGAGGCGAGCGGCTCACGCACCCCCGCGCGCTCCGCGACCTCGACCGCGGCCCCGACGAGCCGCCGAGAGGGGCCAAGTAGCGGCCTGTCAGGCGCGGGGGACGGGAGCGCGGCGACTCGGTCGCGCGGCCCGCGCTCGAGCACACGCGGGCTGCGCCTCTCAAGGCCGCAACAGGACCAGCGGTCGCTCGGAGGTCCCCGAAATGCGCAGTCCGCTCGAGCTCGAGCGATAGGCGCTCTCCGTGTCGGCGCGAGCGCCGCTCACCGTCCCGAAGACCGCGATCCTGTCGCCCGGCCCGAGCCGCGCCTCGAAGCAACGAGTCCTGTGGGCCCCCCCGGGTGACAGCGGCAGAATTTGGGGCTGGCCGGACACGGCGACAGGGAAGAACGCCTTGAGCGAGGGGTTCGCGCGGGCACGCGCCGTCACGTCTTCCGTGGCGAGATCGAGGAGAAAAGGGGCGCGCACGAGCGCGTCTCCCCGACTCACCACCGCGCTCGGCGGGAGCGGCCCTTCGTCGCCGACCAAAGACTCCGAGCGACCGAGCTCGACGTGGACGCGGGACTCCCCGTCGTCGTCCAGGAGGACGAGAGGCTCGCGCGACGCGTCGCGAGCCCGAAGCTCCCAGTACCGCGCGTACGTCCCCGTGCTGCGGTTCATGCCTGTGTCCGCCTCTTGTTCGAGGCAGACGAACCAGAAGGCACATGGCGCTCCGGTGAACGGCGCCGGGAACGTCGCGCTCGAGGGATCGATGCGCCCGACCACACGGACCTCGGTGCCCTCGCCCACGCCCTCGCCCCCTGCGATGGCGCGCGCCACCGAACGGGTGCGAGCACGGAGCGCGCTCGCGACGCGCGGCGCGACGAAGAAGGGTCGCCAGAGGTCAGAGAAGAAGCCCACGCGCGCGGACCTTACTCGATCGCGTCGGTCGGCGCTCCCCTCGGGGTGTGGCGGAGTTGGGCGAGCGCGTCGACCGTGGCGACGCTCGGTGGAGGGGTGGTAGAAGGCGTCGTGGCTCTCTTCGGCTCACGCCTCGCGCGCTCGCTCCGGTCCCCGTTCGCGCTGCTCGCGCTGGCTGCGGTCTCCTCCGCGTCCTGTGGGGCAGCGCCGCCGCCCCCCGCTCGCGCTCCCCAGGCGAAGGCTCGCACGGTAAACCCCGCGCCGCTCGTGCCCTACGATCTCGCGAACGAGCAGGACATCCCGAAGGCGATCCGTGAATACTACACGAAGTACGAATACCGCATCCCCATGCGCGACGGGGCGCGCCTCTTCACCAACGTGTACGTGCCCAAAGACGACGAGCACGTCTACCCGATCGTGATGCAGCGCACGCCCTACAGCGTATTGCCGTATGGCATCGACAACCTTCCGCCCGCGTCCAACGCGCGCCTCCTGCGTCGGTTCGCGCCGAACCCGCTGCTGGTGAAGGACGGCTTCATCTTCGTCCACCAAGACGTGCGTGGGAAGATGATGTCGGAGGGCACCTTCGTCGACGTGCGCCCCCACCGCGCGGGCAGCGGCCCGACCGACATCGACGAGACGACCGACGCCTTCGACACGATCGACTTTCTCGTGAAGAACGTGCCGCGCAACAACGGCAACGTCGGCGTGTGGGGCATCTCGTACCCCGGCTTCTACGCCGCTCAGGCGGCGATCTCGGGGCACCCGGCGCTGAAGGCCGCCTCGCCCCAAGCGCCGGTGACCGAGTGGTTCTTGGGCGACGACTTCCACCACAACGGCGCGCTCTTCCTCGCCGACGCCTTCGACTTCTACTCGAGCTTCGGGCAGCCGCGGCCCAAGCCCACGGCGAAGTCGCCCCCGTGGGGCTTCGAGTACGGCACGGGCGACGCGTACGACTTCTTCCTCGCGCTCGGCCCGCTCTCGAACGTGAACGCGCGGCACTTCGAGGGCAAGCTCATGTTCTGGAACGACCTCATGGCGCACGGCACCCGCGACGACTTCTGGAAGGCTCGCGACCCGCGCCCCCACTACAAGAACGTGAGGCCGGCGGTGCTCACGGTGGGCGGCTTCTTCGACGCCGAGGACGTCTACGGCACGCTGGAGACCTACAAGGCGTTCGAGGCGCAGAGCCCTGGGGCGCACAACACCCTCGTGATGGGCCCCTGGCGCCACGGAGGCTGGGCGCGGGGCGAGGGCGACCACCTCGGCGCAGTGAGCTTCGGCCAGAAGACCGCGCGCATCTTCCACGAGCGCGCCGAGCTGCCCTTCTTCCAGCGGTGGCTCAAGGGCAAGCAGACCACCCCGCTGCCGGAGGCCTTCTGCTTCGAGACGGGCACGAACGAGTGGCGGAGCTTCACCGCGTGGCCTCCCCGCGAGGCTCGCGCGGAGACCTTGTATTTTGCACCGAACGGCCGCCTCGCCGCGGCGCCCACGCGCGGGCCCGCGCCCGAGTCCGACAGCTACCTGAGCGATCCGAGGCGGCCGGTGCCCTACAGCGGGAAGACAGCCAGCGACATTGATGCAGAATACATGGTCGAGGACCAGCGCTTCGCGTCGCGGCGGCCCGACGTGCTCGTGTTCTCGACGCCGCCGCTCACCGACGACGTCACCCTCGCGGGTCCGCTCGAGGCCACCCTCTGGGTCACCACCACCGGCACCGACGCCGACTTCGTGGTGAAGCTCATCGACGTGTACGCCGACAACGCGGAGGACCCCGAGCCGAACCCGACCGGGCAGCGCTTCGGCGGCTACCAGCAGCTCGTGCGGGGCGAGGTGATGCGCGGGAAGTTCCGCGACAGCTTCGAGGCGCCCAAGGCCTTCGTGCCGGGCGAGCCCACCCGCGTGCGCCTGACGCTCCCCGACGTGCTCCACACGTTCCGCCCGGGCCACCGCCTGATGGTGCAGGTGCAGAGCTCGTGGTTCCCCCTGGTCGACCGCAACCCGCAGACCTTCGTGGACATCCCCAAGGCCAGCGAGGCCGATTTCCGCGCGGCCACCCACACCCTCCTCCGCACGGCCGACCGCCCGTCCACCCTCGGCGTGCGCGTCCTGCGCGGGCAGCTGCCTCGTTGAAGAGGTAGCGCCGTCTTTTCGCTGACGACGTCCGGGTGTTGGCTCTACGCTCCACGCCAAAGCGAGGAACCATGGGCAATCTGAAGCGCAAAGACTACGAGGCCGCGTTGGAGCCGCTCCAGGTGGAGCTGAACGAAATGGCGCGCTGGCTGAGCCACACGGGCACACGCCTCGTGGTGCTGTTCGAGGGCCGCGACACGGCCGGCAAGGGCGGCGCCATTTCGGCTATCTCCGACTGCCTGAGCCCTCGCCAGTGCCGGGTCGTGGCGCTCTCCAAGCCGAGCGAGCGCGAGCGGGCGCAGTGGTATTTCCAGCGCTACGTGGAGCACCTGCCCGCGGCCGGCGAGATCACCCTCTTCGATCGGAGCTGGTACAACCGCGCGGGCGTCGAGAAGGTGATGGGGTTCTGCACTCCCGCGGAGGTCGACACGTTCTACGAGCAGGCGCCGGTCTTCGAACGGCAGCTCGTCGACACCGGCACGTTGCTCGTGAAGTATTGGCTCTCCGTCGACCAGGACAAGCAGGAGGAGCGCTTCGCCGAGCGCTTGTCCGACCCGCTGAAGCGCTGGAAGCTCTCGCCGATCGATCTCAAGGCGCGCGAGCACTACGCGGCCTACGGCAAAGCGCGGGACGCGATGTTCAAGGCCACACACAAGAAGTGGGCGCCGTGGTTCGTGGTCGACTTCAACGACCAGAAGCGGGGGCGCCTCAACCTGCTCCGCCACCTGCTCGATCAGGTGCCCGACAAGCGCGTCCCCGACGTCGAGGTGCCCTTCCCCAAGCTCGAAGGGAAGCCCGCGAAGGAGAAGTTCACGGGCCCGGTGTCACCGATTCGCGGCAAGTACTGAAGCTCAGCCCGCGGGAAAATGAGCGCCGAGGCACCGGACTCTGCGCTCACCTCGCGCTCACCGTACCCTGGCCTGCGCGCTCACCCGCAGAGGCCGGCGCAGGTCTCCTGCGCGCGTAGGCACGAGAGCCCGACGGGGCTCGGGCGTACGGGCGACCAGCGCCGCGTGGGCAACGAGAACCAGTGCGAGTCGCCGAGGAGGCCGCAGTCGCCCTTCCCGAAGCCCGCGAAGAACCCCTGCCCGTCCGCGCGGGGCGCGAACACGAACGCGCTGCGACGCTCCGGCGAGGCCTTGTCGATCGTGGTGAAGTCGGGCGCGAACACGCACGCCTTGGTGGAGGGCTTGTTCAGCGAGTCGCCGAGCGGCATGCGGGACCACGCGGCCGTCGCCACGTCGAGCGTGTAAATCTCGTTCTGATTTCCCACCTGGCCGTCGTCGTGACCACCGAACACGACGACCCGCTTGTTCACCGAGTCGAACATCGCCGCGTGGTTGATGAGGCCGAGCGGCGCGTCGCCGTTGGTCTCCACCTTCGTCCACGTCGACGAAGCGAGGTCGAGCTTCCACACGTCACGGAGGAAGGGCCCCAAGAAGGCGTTCTTGTCGCCGCCGGAGACGACCCACGCCACGCGCGACGCGGCGTCCAGCGCCATCGCGTGGAAGAGGCGGGCTGGGGGACGCGCGGGGGTGTCGAGGGTGCGCCACGTCGAGGTGGCGAGGTCGAGCACGAAGGTGTCGTTCTGCGGGGCGAACGCGAGGCCGTCGGTCGAGGTGTTCCCACCGAACACGACGAGCTCGCCGCGCGCGTCGTCGACCGCGGCCGCGAGGTTCGCGCGCGGGCTCGGCGCGGTGCCCTGCGTCGCGAGCTCGCTCCACGCGCGCTTGGCGAAGTCGAACGACCAGAGGTCCGCGAAGAGAGTGTAGGGGCCGCTCCCACCCTTTCGGGTTCTACCGCCGAACAGGAGCGCGCGATTCCGCGCGCGGTCGGCCAGCATGACATGGCGGGCTCGCGCGGGTGGCGCCTGGTCCACCGGGGTGAAGTCGCCGCAGCCCACGTCGAGCAGGAAGCTGCCTCCGTCGTGCACCGCGGCGGCGACGGAGCCGCACGGCGCGACCGCGGTGTCGCCGCCAAACATCACGAGGATCTTGCCGTCGGCCGAGAGGGCCCCCGCGGAGTCACCGCGCGGCGCAGGCAGCGTGGAGCCGCGAGTGGGCGGATTGCTGGCGCACGCCGGGGCACCGCCGCCGGGCGGCTCTCCCGCGCCGGCCTCCCGAGGGGGCGTTGGCTGCGCGACCGGTTCGGGCGCCGAGGAGGAGCACGCGAGGAGGAGCGTCGGGACCAGAAGGAGACCAGCGAGGAGCCGCACCGGGCTAGGCTACCACGGCGCGCGGCCTACGCCCGCGGCATGCGGGCTCGCGCGGTGGCGGTCACGCGCCCCGTGGAAGACGCGCGCCCCTCAGCCCTCGGTCGCAGAGGCCTCCGCAGCCACGCGCCTCGCGACGGCGCCGAGCGACAGGCCCTGCACGAGCACCGAGAACACCACCACCACGTACGTGACGGTCACGATGGTGTCGCGCGCCGGCGACGCGGGGAGCGACAGCGCGAGGGCGACCGAGATCCCGCCGCGAACGCCGCCCCAGGTGAGCACCGTCACCGCGCCCTTCAGCGGCGCGACGAAGCGCCGCATCGCCGTGAGCGGGATGACGACGCTGAGATACCGCGCGAGCAGCACGACGACGATCGCCACTCCGCCGAGCCCGATCGCGCCCTTCGACATGGGGAGCGTGGTGAGCTCGAGGCCCACGAGCACGAAGAGGACGGCGTTCAGGACCTCGTCCACCAGCGTCCAGAACTTGTCGATGTGCTCGCGGGTGACGTCGCTCATGCCGCGCGCGCGGCCGGCGTTCCCGATGATGAGCCCCGCCATCACCGCGGCGAGGGGCGCGGAGACGTGGAGTCTCTCCGCCAGCGCGTACCCGCCGAACACGAGGGCGAGCGTGAGCAAGAGCTCGGTCTGGTAGTGGTCGATGCTGCGCAGCAGGCGATACACCGCGTAACCCGTCACGAGGCCAAAGACGGCGCCTCCGCCTGCCTCCCGCACGAACGTCGTCGCGACCTGAGCCGCGGTGGCCTGGCGCCCCGAGACCACCGCGCCCACGACGGTGGAGAACACGACGACCCCCACTCCGTCGTTGAGGAGAGACTCGCCGGCGATCTGGGTCTCAATGCGCTTGGGGACCTTCGCTTCCTTCAGAATTCCCATCACCGCCACCGGATCGGTGGGGGAAATGAGGGCCCCGAACACGAGCGCGTATCCGAAAGACACGGGGGCCCCGAACGCGCGCCCCGCACCGTAAAAGAGGACGCCCACGATGGCCGTCGACAGCAGCGTACCGACGAAGCTGAGCCCGAGCACCACGGCTCGCTCGCGCTTCAGGTCGCCGAGGTCGATGTGGAGCGCGCCCGCGAAGAGCAACGCTCCGAGCATGCCGTGCATGAGCGTGTGCTCGAGCTCTGCCCGCGCGACCACGTTCATCATGAGGGGCCGGAGCGAGACGAAACCCACCCGGTCGAGCACGACGAGGAGGGTCGAGCCCACGAGGGACATGGCCATGATCCCGATCGCCGGCGGCAGCCGCAGCGACCGCTGGTTGACGTACGCGAACAGCGCGGACAGCGTGAGCACGGCCGCGAACACCTGAAAAGCAGTCACGGTGTGCGAACCCTAGCCGTCCACTCCGGGGGCCCCACGCGCGGGGCGCCCCAGGTCCACCGGTCGACCAGCCACGGCCCTTCCGACGCGAGCGGGTCGTCCTTGCCGATCACCCACGCGTCGATCGTCCCCGACGGCGCCACGCGCATCCGCACGAAGCTCTTGAAGCCCGGGTGCCCGAGCACGGTGAAGACCTGCTGCATCTCCAGGCCTCCGAGGGCGCAGAGCGCCAGAAACAAGCCGTAGAGGAGCGCGCTCGCGTACGCGTGCACGAGGATCATGAGCGGCTCGTGGGTGAGCGCGTGGAGGTGGTTCCCGAAGCTCACCTGGAGGAACGCGAGCCCCGCCGGCAAGAGGCCGAGCGCCAGGCCGAATGGGAACGCGAGCGCGAGGACGCGCCGGGGGTGTGCGCGGTGGTGACCCGCGATCGCGTAGAGGGCCCAAATCCACGCGCCGCTGGCCACGGCGGCCGTGACCGCGAAGCGCACGAGCCCGTGCCCGCCGGCCGCGAGCTCGACCCCGCCGACCACCGCCGCGACGATGTGCATGATGTACCCAGCGCGGCCGAGCACGAGGCGCAGCGGGACCTGCAGCGCCAGGCGCCGCGAGATCCGCGCGCTCGGATAAGCCGCGGCCGCGGGGCTGGGATCGGGGACGATGCGCGTGCCGTGGAGGAAGGCGCCGCTGCCGCCCGCGATGACGTGCATCGACTCGCCCACGACGCGGCGCTCGTAGTGGTGCATGTCGCCACACTGGTAAAGGACCCGGTCGCGAGACAGGTCGAGGCCGCTCGCGGCGAGGATGCGCTCGCCCACGTCCCACGGCTCGCCGAAGGCGATCGCGGGGTCGGGCGACGCGAGCCACACCCGGTCGCCCGAGGCGTGGCGACGACGCGACGCGAAGAAGCTCCGCTGGCGGTAGTCGAGGCGCCCGAGCTGGCGGTCCACCCCCCAGAGGTCGAGGCCTGGGGCCAGCGGAAGCGCCCAGTAGCTCGCCTCCTGCACGGCCTCGTACCCGAGCAACGTCAGGCGGCGGCGGCGCTGCTCGTCGGTGCCTCGCCACAGCGCGCGGGTGGTCTTGGCGACGCCCGCGATCGTGCTGATCGTGCCGCCGAGCTCGTCCAAGTGGAGCCCTCGCGCGACGAGGCCGACCGCGCGCGACGCGGAGTCCTTCTTGCGCGGCTCCTCCGCGACGCCGTGGCCGCGGAGTCCGTCGCCAGCCGTGCGGCGAAAGAGCCTGCCGAAGCCGTCGAGCCCGTCGTACCAGTCGTGGTTGCCCGGGATCGCGAGCAAGAGGCGCGGCGGTGCGGCGGGATCGAACGTGGGCTCGAGGAGCTCGTTCCACGGCTCGAGCACCCGGCGGAAGATCTCGTCGGCGGTGGCCACTGGGTACGCCGTGTCGCCGCCGAACAGCAGCACGTCTCCGCGGGGCAGGACGCGCTCGCCCTCGCCCTCGCCTTCGCAGGCGTCGTCGCCAAGGACGGTATACTCGGAGAAGACCATGCGGCCCACCTCCCGGCTCACATCGCGGTCGTCCCCCGTGTCGGCCACCCAGTCGACCCAGAGCGGCCGCCCGAGGCCCTCCAGCACCGTCGGCGCGTCGGCCCGGAGGCGCAGCACCTCCGCCACGGCGCGGAGCAGCTCCTCGGGCGAGAGCGGTCGCATCCAGTCGCGCGCGTCGACGGCCTCGCGCGCGATCGCGGTCGAGACCAAATTTCGAAAGTGCCCCCACAGCGACGTCGCCCCGTACCACCGAATCCCGAACGGCGCGGTGGCGCCCTGGCGGAACACGACGGGCGCCGCGCGGTCCCCCCGCGGCGCGAGGCGCACCGGAGCGCTCACGGGCTCACGGGCGCGCGGAGGGGAGCCTGCCTATAGAAATACCGCGATCTCATCGAGCTCCTTTTTGCGCAGCGTGGGCACCTGCGCGCCCTCCGCGGGATACCCCACGACGAGGAGCAGATAGGGCCGCTCGTGCGCAGGCCTCCCGAGCAGCTTCGAGAGGAAGCCCATGGGGCTCGGCGTGTGGGTCAGCGTGGCGAGCCCGGCGTGGTGGAGCGCGGCGATGAGAAAGCCGGTGGCGATGCCCACCGACTCTTGAACATAGTAATGCTTGGTGCGCGCGCCGTCGGCGGCGAGGCCGTGGCTCTCGGCGAAGATGGCGATGAGATACGGCGCGGTCTCGAGAAAGGGCTTGTCGGCGTCGGTGCCGAGCGGCGCGAGGGCGGCGAGCCACTCCTCGGGCGCCCGGCCGCCGTAGAACGCGCGCTCCTCGGCCTCGGCCGCCTCGCGAATGCGCCGTTTGGTCGCGGGATCTCCCACGACCACGAACCGCCAGGGCTGGAGGTTGGCGCCGCTCGGGGCCGTGCCCGCGGCCCGGATCGCGTCGGCGATCGCCTCCCGAGGGACGGGCTTCGGGGAGAAGCTCCGCACCGAGCGGCGCGCGCGGAGCTCTTGGTAGAACGCCGCCGCGCGCGCGCGCATGTCGTCGCTCGTGCGCTCGTGGAAGACGAGAGGCTCCTCTGCCACCGTCACACCGTTAGCGCTGCGGGCGCGTCTGGCGTTGCTCCACCATCGAGCGGAGCTCCTCGGGCTCGAGCGAGCGGCTCAGCGCTTCCTCGAGAGACACGTAGCGACGCATGAGCAGGTTGAAGAGCGACTGGTTCAGGGTCTGCATGCCAAACTTGTCTTGGCCAATCTGCATCTGGCCATAGATCTGCTGTATCTTCGACTCGCGGATCAGGTTCCGGATGGCCACGTTCGGCACGAGCACCTCGAGGGCCATGCACCGCCCGGGCGCGCCGGCGCGCGGCAGGAGCTGCTGCGAAATGACGGCCTGGAGCACGAACGAGAGCTTCGAGCGGATCTGCTCCTGCTGGTGGGGCGGGAACACGTCGATGATGCGGTTGATCGTGGAGATCGCGCTGTTCGTGTGGAGCGTCGCGAAGACGAGGTGACCGGTCTCGCTGATCGTGAGCGCCGCCTCGATGGTCTCGAGGTCGCGGAGCTCGCCGAGCAGCACGACGTCGGGGTCCTGCCGCAGCACGTACTTGAGCGCCCCGCCGAAGCTCGCGGTGTCTTGCCCCACCTCTCGCTGGTTGACGACCGACAGTTTGTGCGGGTGCAGGTACTCGATCGGATCTTCGATGGTGAGGATGTGGAGACGCTGCTCGGAGTTTATCTTGTCGATGATCGACGCGAGCGTGGTGGTCTTGCCCGAGCCGGTCGGCCCCGTCACCAGGATGAGGCCGTTCGGCTTCTGGGTGAGCTCGGAGATGATCGGCGGGAGGCCGAGCTCCTCGAAGCTCAAGATCTTGAACGGGATGGTGCGCAGCGCCCCCGCTACGGCGCCGCGCTGGATGAAGAAGTTCGCGCGAAAACGCGAGAGGCCCTTCACCGTGAAGCTGAGGTCGAGCTCGTTGTCGCGCTCGAACTGGATCTTCTGCTCTTCGGTGAGCACCGAGTAGCAGAGCGCCTTCGTCTCGGTGGGGCCGAAGGGCGGCAGCTTCAGGGGGATGACCTCGCCGTCGATGCGCAGCAGCGGGGGCGTCCCCACGGTGATGTGCATGTCGCTCGCGCCCTTGTCCACCATGGCCTTCAGCAGCTGGTGGAGGTTGACGCGGAGCTCGGGGGGCTGTTGTTGCGACATCGATCTTTTCGGTGGGCTCTACGGTGGGGCGCTTCGGCAGGCTTCCGCGGTCAGCCGTCGGACATGGTGACGCGGAGGACCTCTTCGGTGGTGGTCACCCCGTCGAGGACCTTGAGGATCCCCGCGGCGCGAAGGCTGCACATGCCGCCCTTGATCGCTCCGAGCTTGAGCTCGGCGGTGGACGACCCCTGGAGCACCATCTCCTTCAGGTTCTCGGTGAAGCGCATGACCTCGTAGAGCGCGACGCGGCCCTTGTAGCCGCTGCCGTTGCACGTGCGGCAGCCCGCGCCCTTGGAGAGCCGGCCCTGGCATCGCGCGATCTGCTCGGCGTTGAAGCCAACCTCCTTCAGGACGGCGTCCTCCACGACGATCTGCTGCTTGCAGTCGACGCAGATCTTTCTCGCGAGGCGCTGGGCGAGGACGAGGTTCACGCTCGCCGTGATGAGGAAGGGCTCGACACCCATGTTGAGGAGACGAGAGATCGTCGCCGGGGCGTCGTTCGTGTGCAGCGTCGAGAGCACCAAGTGGCCCGTGAGCGCCGCCTTGACCGCGATTTCAGCGGTCTCGAAGTCGCGGATCTCGCCGACCATGAGGACGTCCGGGTCCTGCCGGAGGAACGCGCGCAGGGCCATGGCGAAGTTGAGCCCGATCTCGTCGTGCATCTGCACTTGGTTGATGCCGTGGAGGTTGTACTCCACCGGGTCTTCCGCGGTGCTGATGTTGGTGTCGATCTTGTTGAGATCGGAGAGCGCCGAGTAGAGGGTCGTGGTCTTCCCGGAGCCCGTAGGGCCGGTGACGAGCACCATGCCCCACGGCTGACGGATGGCCCAAAGGAAGTCGTCGAGCGCCTTCCGGTCGAAGCCGAGCTTCGTCATGTCGAGCTGGAGGTTGCCCTTGTCGAGGAGACGCATGACGGTCTTCTCGCCCCAGAGGCACGGGAGGACGCTCACGCGGAAGTCCATCTCGCGGCCCTTGCCGAGCTTCAGCTTGATGCGCCCGTCCTGCGGGAGGCGACGCTCGGCGATGTCGAGCTGGCTCATGATCTTGATGCGGCTCGAGATCGCGTTCTTCAGCTTGACCGGGGGGCTCATCTCCTCGATGAGCACGCCGTCGACGCGGTACCGGACGCGCAGCGATTTCTCGTACGGCTCGATGTGGATGTCGCTGGCGCCCTTCTTGATGGCGTTCAGGAGGATCATGTTCACGAGGCGGATGACCGGCGCGTCCTCCGAGGCCTTCTCGAGCTCGACGAGGTTCAGGTCGTCGTCTTCGCCCGTGAACTCGATCTCGGACTCCTCGAAGCCCGCCATGACCTCGTCGTACGAGGGGCCGACGCTGTAGTTGCGCTCGATCGCCGCGAGGATCGCGTTCTCGGAGGCGATGACCGGCTCGATGTTGTAGCCGGTGAGGAACTTCAGGTCGTCGATGGCGTGGAGGTTCGTGGGGTCGGCCATCGCCACGATGAGCGAGCTGCCCGCGCGCGACACCGGGATGACCTTGTGCCGCTCGCACTGGTCGCGCTGGACGAGCTTCAGGATGTCGCCGTCGATCTCGTACTCGTCGAGCTGGATCGTGGGGACGCGGTACTGCTGCGACAGGAAATTCGTGATGTCTTGGTCGCTGACGAAGCCGAGCCTCGCGAGCGCCGCGTTCAGGTTCTGACCTGACCGCGACTGCTCGTCCTGGGCCTGCCGCAGCTGCGAAAGGGAGATGAGCTTCTCTCGAACGAGGAGCTCGCCGAGTCGGTTCTGGTTTGCCATACGTCCTCTTCGGGTGAGTCTACGGTGGTCCGCCGCGAATTCGTACGAGATTCCGCGGCGCCGGGCGCGAGCGCGACCGCGGCAGCGCTCGCACAGTGTGGTACCCTGCGGGTT
>Ga0073904_10002384_pt1 | contig 14227 bp, 13 predicted proteins | sample KloWWTrecipitate_FD_66668 | JGI IMG/M metagenome (GOLD analysis project Ga0073904, IMG submission 66668) | Active sludge microbial communities from Klosterneuburg, Austria, studying microevolution and ecology of nitrifiers - Klosterneuburg... | ecosystem: Engineered > WWTP > Aerobic digester >...
GCCGGCATTGCGATTGCATGATGTGCACGCAGGCAGCGCCCCCGCATGGTGGCCGCCGGCACCGGGATGGTGGGTCGCGCTTGCACTCGTCGGCATCGTGCTGGCGCTGCTGGCATGGTGGCGGATCCGCAGGCGACGCCGCGATGCCGTGATCCTGCGCCTGTTCGACCTGGCGGTGGCGGATGCCGGCAGCCCATCGCGGCAAGTCGCGGCGATGTCGGAACTGCTGCGGCGCGCGGCACGGCGCAAGGATGCCGGGGCCGACACGCTGGATGGCGAGGACTGGCTGCGTTTCCTCGATGCGGGCCTGCCGCAACCGGTGTTCAGTGCGGGTGCCGGTGCACTCCTTCGCGATGGCGGCTTCCGCACCGATGTGGCAGCGAATGAAGTCGATGCCCTGCGGGTGGTGGCGCGCGCACGCTTCCTGGACTGGATGCGGGGCGCATGAACCTGTTGCGCGATTTGCTGGCAGTGGAGGGCTTTGCCTGGCCATGGCTGCTGCTGGCGATCCCGCTGCCGCTGCTGGTGCATCTGCTGGTGCCGGCGCGCGTCATCGACGACGCGGCGTTGCGGGTGCCGTGGGGCGAACGTCTGCAGCGTGTGGCAGGTTCGGGTGCGATCGCGACGCGGCCACGCGGCCTGCCGTGGTTGTTGCTCATCGCCTGGTGCCTGCTGTGCATCGCCGCGGCGCGTCCGCAGCAGCTCGGTCCGGCGATCGCGCCGCCGCAGGCCGGACGCGACCTGATGCTGGCGGTGGACCTGTCCGCCAGCATGGGCGAAGAGGACATGACGCTGGGTGGTCGCGCGGTCGATCGCCTGACCGCGGCCAAGGCGGTGCTGGCCGATTTCCTCGATCGGCGGGTCGGCGATCGCGTCGGCCTGGTGGTGTTCGGCGAGCGGGCCTATGCGTTGACGCCGTTGACGCTGGATCGTGCCAGCGTGCGCCAGCAACTGGCCGACAGCGTGGTGGGCCTGGCCGGGCGCGCCACCGCGATCGGCGATGCCATCGCGCTTTCGATCAAGCGTTTGCAGAAGCAGCCTGCGGGGCATCGCGTGCTGATCCTGCTCACCGATGGCGTGAATACCGCGGGCATGCTGGAACCCGAGAAGGCTGCGCAGATCGCCCGCGACAACGGCGTGCGCATCCATGCCATCGCGTTCGGTGGCGATGGCGGCGGTCTGTCGGTGTTCGGCTTCCAGTTGCCGACGACCGGCGACGAAGTGGACGAAGCCGGCCTGCAACGGATCGCCGCACTGACCGGCGGGCGTTTCTTCCGCGCCCGCGATACCGATGCGCTGGCCGGCATCTACGCCGAGATCGACACGCTGGAGCCGGTGCAGCGCCAGGGCCAGGCGGTGCGACCGATGATCGAACGCTATCCCCTGCCGCTTGCTTGCGCGTTGCTGCTCGGCCTGCTGGCGGTGCTGCTGCGGAGGCGCGCATGAGCACCGCGCTGGCCGATCTCGCGCAACTGCATTTCCTGCGCCCGTGGTGGTTGCTCGGCCTGCTTGCGCTGCCCGTGCTCGCAGGGTGGTGGCGCATGCGAGCGCGTCGGCACAGCGTGTGGCAGGACGCGGTGGATGCGCACCTGCTGCCGCACCTGCTCGACGATGCGGCCGATGCGCAACGCAGGCCGTGGGCGGGCAGGCTCGGCTTGTTCGCTTTGGCATTCGCGCTGCTGGCGATGGCGGGCCCGAGTTTCCGCAAGACCGAACAACCGTTGTGGCAGGCAAAAGCGCCGCTGGTGGTCGCGATCGACCTGTCCAGCGCGGTGCTGGCGCGCGACCTGCCACCCACGCGGCTTGCGCAGGCGCGCGCGAAGCTCGCCCGCTTGTTGCAGGAACGCGCGGGTGGCGAAGTCGCGCTGGTCGCCTTCGCCGACGATGCATATACCGTGGCACCGTTGACCGCGGATGCCGCCAACGTCGCCTTGTTCCTCGATGCGCTGTCGCCGGATGTCATGCCGGAGGATGGGCATCGCGTCGAGCGCGCCATCGCCTGGTCGCAGCGCCTGCTGCAGGATGCCGGCTTCGAGCGCGGCGACATCCTGCTGCTGACCGATCGTGCCGATGGCGACGCGCTCGCCGAGGCCGCGCGTGCGCGCATTGCCGGCTATCGCGTGTCCGCGCTCGGGCTTGGTACCGCGCAGGGCGGCGTGTTCGATATCGGCGGCAGCCTGGGCAGTGCGCGGCTGGATGCGGCGAGCCTGCAAGCCCTGGCAGCGAGCGGTGGCGGTGTTTATCGGGCGTTGACGGCAGGCGATGGCGATCTGCGCGCGCTCGGCGTGCTGGATCCTCGCATCGACGGCGGCACGGCGGCACGCGGCAAAACCGCATCGGCCCGGCGCGACGATGGCTATTGGCTGCTGCCGCTGGTCATGCTGCTGGCGTTGCCGTTGTTCCGTCGTGGCGGTGCGCTGGCGGCGATGCTGGCCGTGGCCTTGCTGCTGCCGATGCCGCAGGCGCAGGCGCAAGACACGGGCAGCATGTGGCGTCGCCCCGACCAGCAGGCCTACGCGCGAATGCAGGAGGGCGTGGCTGCCTATCGCAAGCAGCAGTACGACGCGGCCATCGAGAAATTCGGCGGCAACCAGACCGCCGACGGCCAGTACAACCTCGGCAATGCGCTGGCCCGGGTGGGGCGCTACGACGAGGCCATCGCCGCCTACGACCGCGCGTTGAAGCTGCAACCACGGATGCGCGATGCCATCGACAACCGCGCGAAGGTGGATGCAGTGCGCAAGCGCAAGCCGCCGCCGGGCGGGCAGCCGCAGCAGAACCGGCAGCAAGGCAAGCCGCAACCGGACAAGCCGGCACAAGGCCAATCGCCGCCGCAGCAGGGCGACCAGGGGCAGGATCAGCGGCAGGATCAGCGGCAGGATCAGCGGCAGGGACAACAGACGCAACAAGCAACGCCGCAGGACGACAAGGCGCAGCGTGGCAATCCGCAAACCGCGCAGCCGCCGGAGCCACAACGCCAGCAGCAGGCCGATGCCGCGCAGCGCCAGCGCATGACCGAAGCCTTGCGCAAGCAGCAACAACAGGCACAGGCCAAGCCGGAGCAACGCGAGGAAACCCCCGAGCAGCGCGAACGCCGCATCGCCAATCAGGCGCAGCTGCAGCGCGTGCCAGACGACCCCGGTGCATTGCTGCGCACCCGGTTCCGACTCGAACACGAACGCCGCAGGGGTGGTCGCCGGTGATGCGACGCTGCGCTCGCGCGCTGGTCGTGCTGCTCGCGTTGTGCGCCTTGCCCGGGCTTTGCCTCGGCGTGTCCGCGCAGACCCGCGCCTGGCTGGACCGCACGCAGGTCACGTACGGTGAAACGGCCACCCTCAACATCGAAACCACGGCACCGGTGCGGCAGATCGACTATCGCCCGCTGGCGGCGCAGTTCGACATCGGCGGTCAAACGGTGCGCCGCAGCTATGAGCTGAGCAACGGCCGCGCGCAATCGAAATCGTTGTTCGCGGTGGGGATCCGTCCACGCGGGCCGGGCGAGCTCACGGTGCCGTCCCTGCGCGTCGGCAACACCAGTACCTCGCCGTTGCGCCTGAGCGTGCAGCAGCCGACGGTGCAGCCGGCGGGTGGCGATGCCGATACCTTCATCGACACCACGTTCGATGCCGCCCAGCCCTATGTGCAGCAGGCGGTGGGCATGGTGGTGCGCCTGCACTACGCGGTGCCGCTGCTGTCCGGCCAACTGGACCAGGACGCGGTGCCGGGTGCCAGCCTGCAACGCGTCGGCGAGGACCTGCAGTACCAGCGCGAGATCGGCGGCCGTCGCTACGACGTGGTCGAGCGACGCTATCTGCTGATTCCGGAACGCAGCGGTCCGCTGACGGTGCCGGGTGCGCGTTTCAACGGCCAGGCGGTGGGCGGGTTCTTCGACAACGTGTTCGACGATGGCCGCAAGCCGCTCTCGGCCGCAGCACCGATCACGCATCTGCAGGTACGGCCGATCCCGGCCACTGCGCCGCAACCGTGGCTGCCCTTGCACGATCTGCAACTGCGCTACGTGCAGTCGCCGCGCAACGCGCGCGTGGGCGAGGCGGTCACGGTGGAGATCGAGGCGGTTGCCGATGGTGCCAGCACCAGCCAGTTGCCGGCGTTGACGATTCCGGGCAGCGTGGCGGCGCAGGTGTTTGCCGATCCGCCGCAGTCCGACGAACGATTCATCGACGGTCGCCCGCGCACCATCCTCCGTCGGCGCTTCGCCATCGTGCCGTTGAAGCCGGGAGCCTTGTCCATGCCGGGGCCGCGCATCGACTGGTGGGACGCGCGCGCGGGTGTGGCGCGCACGGCGACGCTGCCTCCCTTGCAGCTGCAGGTTGCGCCCGGCGTGCTGCCTGCAACAAGCACCGCCACGCGGGAAGCGATGCCGGCGGCATCCGCTGCGGATGCAGTCGTCGCGCCGGGTCCCCGTGGCGTGACGCATCCGATGGCGTGGTTGCCTGCCATTGCGGCTGCCATCGTCCTCGTCATGGTGGTGGCCCTCGCTTTGCGGCGGTCGCGTGCGCGGCGATCAGAGGTCGCATCGGGGCATGCGGGGACGTTGTCGGTGCCTGCGGTGCCTGCGGCGTCGCTTGCGACGGCATTGCAGCAGGGCGATCTTGCCGGCATCGCCCGCGCACTGTGCGACGAGGCCGGCATGCAGGGCCTCGATCTCGATGCGGTCCGCGCGGCGCTGGACGATTCCGCGCAAGCCGATGCGATCCTGCATTTGCAGGCGGCGCGCTGGGGCGCGGGCGATGCGAAAACTGCAGTGGCGGAATTGCGCCGCGTCTTCGCCGGTGGCGCACGCTGGCACAAGCCGGAAGCCAGGACAGCATCGCTGCTGCCGCCGCTCTATCCGGAATGACGGTGTTCCGGCATTGCTTTAAGCTCGCGCTTTCGTCTTCGCGAGCCCGTGCCCATGCATTCCAGCGCTTCAGTCCCGACCGCATCCGCCAAGGGCTGGCCCCTGCACGTGAAGGTCATGCTCGGGTTCATCCTCGGCACGCTGGCGGGCCTGGCCGTGCATGCGCTTGCGGCGGACGCGACGTGGGTGCAGGGGGTGATCGAATACGCGACGCGGCCGTTCGGGCAGGTCTTCCTCAATCTGCTGTTCATGCTGGTGGTGCCGTTGATGTTTTCCGCGCTGGTGCTGGGCGTGGCCGAACTCGGCGACATCGCCTCGCTGGGGCGGCTGGGCTGGAAGACGCTGATCTATACCGCCACGGTGACCGCGGTCGCGGTCGGCATCGGTCTGGTCTGCGTCAACCTGTTCCAGCCCGGCGCGCACATGGATCCGGCGCTGGTCGAGCAGGCGATGACCAATGCCAAGACCGGCGAGATCGTCAGCAAGGGCAGTCAACTGCGGCTGATGGACCTGCTGGTCAACATCGTGCCGCACAACATCGTCGGCGCGATGGGCGACGACAAGCAGAAGCTGGGCATCGTGTTCTTCGCGCTGATGTTCGGCATCGGCCTGGTGATGAAGCCCACCCCGGGCACGCGTGCGTTCAAGTCCGCGCTGCACGGCATGTTCGAGATCTGCATGCACCTGATCGGCATGTTCATCAAGCTGGCCCCGTACGCGGTGGCGGCGTTCATGTTCAACCTGACCTCGCAGCTGGGCTGGGACGTGATCCGCAGCCTGCTGTGGTTCGTGGCCACGGTGCTGCTGGCGCTGGCCCTGCACGGTTTCGTGGTACTGCCGCTGTGGGTGCGGATGATGGGCGGGATGTCGCCGCGCACGTTCTTCCGCGGTACCCAGGAGGCCTCGCTGACCGCATTCGCCACCGCCTCGTCCACCGCCACCTTGCCGGTGACCCTGCGCGTGGCGGAGGAAAACCTGAAGCTGCCGCGCAAGGTGTCGCGCTTCGTGCTGACCGTCGGCGCATCGGCCAATCACCACGGTACCGCGCTGTTCGAGGGCATCACCGTGCTGTTCCTGGCCCAGGTCTACGGCCTGCACCTGGGGCTGCCGCAGCAGCTGATGGTGCTGCTGCTGTGCATCCTCGGCGGCATCGGCACTGCCGGCATCCCGTCCGGTTCGCTGCCGGTGATCGCGATGATCTGCGGGATCATCGGCATCAAGCCGGAGGGCATCGGCATCATCCTCGGCGTCAACACCTTCCTCGACATGTGCCGTACCTCGCTGAACGTGACCGGCGACCTGGCGACCGCGGTGGTCGTGGCCCATCGCAGCGGCGAGAAGGACATGCCCGACGACGAGACCATGGCCCAGCTGGACGAGTTGGTGCGCTGAAGATTCAGCCAGCGGCCAAGGGCTGCGCCACGCGCGGAAATGCCCTGAGCAGTTTTGCGTCAATGGTGGAAAGCCGCGTACCCAGGGTTTCGGCCAGGGCGATGAACTCGCAGTCGTAGGCGGAGCAATCGCTGCCGCGCACCAGTTCCAGCACATGCCTGGAATCGGGTTCGTGTTCCGCGCCATCGAGCAGCGATTCCGCTTCGCACTGGATGGCGTGCGCCTGTTCGAAATCCAGCGTGCCGCGGCGCATGCAGCCGGCCAGGATGTTGCGGAACTCGCTGCGCCACAGGATCGGGGCGTGCCAGTCCGGGTCGCGTTCGAGCAGGCGTTCCGCCGCGCCGGTGAATTCTCCCGGCAGGTACAGGTAGGCCAGCACGTTGGAATCCACCACGATCATGCGCGGCCTGCGCGCTTCATCGCGTCGATGTCCTGCGCGCCGAACCCGCCCGCCTGCAGGCTGGCGCGCAACGCGCGCGCGCGCGCCAGGCGTTCGCCGGGCGCGAGCCTGCCGGGGGCCAGCACTGTTTCCAGGCACACGATCGCCTCGCTGTTCAGGCTGCGCCGGTGCAATGCGGCGGCGGCCTTGAGTCGTTCGTACACCGCGTCGGGGATGTTCTTCAGGGTGAGGGTTGTGGGCATGGAACTGCTCCCGTTCGATTGGAACCAAATTACAACCATTTCGGTTCCAATGCGAGCGGCGGGGCAAGGGACGGGGAGCAGGGCAGCGTTCGGCATGGACACAGGCTGCCCGACACCCTGCGTCAGGGGCATCGGTATTCGCCTCGCCACTTCGTGGGACTTGCGCCCGGCGTCACGATGGCACGCGCGAGGCTGCTTCCTCGACCATCACGATTGCTGCCATCCCGGGCACGGCGCTGGCGGCAACCTGCGCCGGGATGGGACAATTAACGGCCCGCACGCCGCCGGGTGCCTCCCTACGACGCCCCATGACGACGCCCAGCCGCCGCGATCTTGCCAACGCCATCCGTTTCCTCGCCATCGACGCGGTGCAGGCCGCCAACTCCGGCCATCCCGGCATGCCGATGGGCATGGCCGACATCGCCGAGGTGCTGTGGAACGACTACCTCAAGCACAACCCGGCCAATCCGGGCTGGCATGACCGCGACCGTTTCATCCTGTCCAATGGCCACGGTTCGATGCTGCAGTACGCGCTGCTGCACCTGAGTGGTTATGACCTGTCGATCGACGACCTGAAGGCGTTCCGCCAGCTCGATTCGAAGACCCCGGGCCACCCCGAGAACTTCATGACCCCGGGCGTGGAAACCACCACCGGCCCGCTGGGGCAGGGCATCGCCAATGCGGTCGGTTTCGCGCTGGCGGAGAAATTGCTGGCGCAGCGCTTCAACCGCGAGAGCCACGCCATCGTCGACCACCGCACCTGGGTGTTCCTCGGCGATGGCTGCCTGATGGAAGGCATCAGCCACGAGGCGGCGTCGCTGGCCGGTACCTGGGGCTTGAACAAGCTCATCGCGTTCTGGGACGACAACCACATCAGCATCGACGGCAACACCGACGGCTGGTTCACCGACGACACCCCGAAGCGTTTCGAGGCCTATGGCTGGAACGTGATCCGCGGCGTCGACGGGCACGATGCGGTGGAGATCAAGACCGCGATCGAGACCGCGTTGAAGTCGTCGGACAAGCCGACCCTGATCTGCTGCCGCACCACCATCGGCTTTGGTTCGCCGGCCAAGGCGGGCAAGGAATCCAGCCACGGCGCGCCGCTGGGCAAGGATGAAGTGCAGGCCACACGCGCCGCGCTGGGCTGGAGCCACGGTGCGTTCGAGATTCCGCAGGACATCTACGCCGGCTGGCACGCGCGCGATCACCGCGCCGTCGAGTCCGTCTGGGACGCCCGTTTCGCCGCCTACAAGGCCGCGCATCCGCAAGCGGCTGCCGAATTCGAGCGGCGCATGGCGGGCGATTTGCCGGCGACCTTCAACGCCGATGCCGATGCCTTCATCGCCAAGGTGCAGGCCGATGGCGCGACGATCGCCAGCCGCAAGGCCTCGCAGAACAGCATCGAAGCCTACGCGCCGCTGCTGCCGGAACTGGTGGGCGGTTCCGCCGACCTCGCGCATTCCAACCTGACCCTGTGGAAGGGCAGCAAGTCGGTGGCGTCGAGCGATCCGGATGCCAACTACATCTATTCCGGCGTGCGCGAATTCGCGATGACCGCGATCAGCAACGGCCTGGCACTGCACGGCGGCTTCATCCCCTACGACGCGACCTTCCTGGTGTTCAGCGATTACGCGCGCAACGCGGTGCGCATGAGCGCACTGATGGGCGTGCGCGCGATCCACGTCTATACCCACGATTCGATCGGCCTGGGCGAGGACGGCCCGACCCACCAGCCGATCGAGCACGTCGCCTCGCTGCGTTACATCCCGCACAACGACGTGTGGCGTCCCTGCGATGCGGTCGAATCCGCGGTGAGCTGGAAGGCCGCGATCGAGCGCGCCGACGGTCCGAGCTGCCTGGTGTTCTCGCGCCAGAACCTGCCGCACCAGCCGCGCAACGCGGCGCAGCTCGCCGAGATCGCGCGTGGCGGTTACGTGCTGAAGGACAGCGTGGGTGCGCCGGAACTGATCCTGATCGCCACCGGTTCGGAAGTCGGACTGGCAATGCAGGCGGCGGCGCAGCTTGGCGACGGCGTGCGCGTGGTGTCGATGCCTTCGACCGACGTGTTCGACCGCCAGGATGCGGCATACCGCGAATCGGTGCTGCCGAAGGCCGTGCGCAGGCGGGTGGCGATCGAAGCCGGCGTCGGCGATTTCTGGCGCAAGTACGTGGGCCTGGACGGCGCGGTGGTCGGCATCGACACGTTCGGCGCGTCGGCACCGATCGAGGCACTGATGCCGCATTTCGGCTTCACCGTGGACAAGGTGGTCGCGGCAGCGCAGGCGTTGTAAGCCTCGCGGTCTTTGCGATGGAACAAGGGCACCTGCGGGTGCCCTTGTTTTTTGTTCGACGCTTGACAAGAACGATTACAGGCGTAATCTCGAAAAAAATTACGGACGTAAACGATGCAGATCAGCGAAGCCGAGTCGGTGGTGATGGACGTGCTGTGGCGGCGACACCCGCTCGGCGCGGACGAGGTGGCGGCGGCATTGGCCAGCCAGCAGGATTGGCAAGAAGCCACCATCAAGACCCTGCTCAACCGCCTGCTCAACAAGGGCGCGATCGCGGCCGAACGCGACGGCCGCCGCTATCTGTATTCGCCGCTGCTCAAGCGCGAGGCCTGGATGCTGGAGGAAAGCCGCGGCTTGCTCGATCGCCTGTTCGATGGCCGGGTGGCGCCGCTGGTCGCGCACTTCAGCGAACAGCGCAAGCTGAGCCGCAAGGACATCGCCGAGCTGCGCAAGCTGCTGGAGGAACTGGACGATGGCAAGCGCTGAGCTGTATGCGTGGTTGATCGAGGCGACGCTGACCACCAGCGCGGCGCTGCTTGCCGTGCTGGCCTTGCGCAGACCGCTGCGTGCAGCATTCGGCGCGGTCGCATGCCATGCGGCGTGGGGCGCGATTCCTGTCGCCTTGCTCGCGACCCTGTTACCGGCGGCCGAGGTTGATGCGCCGTTCGCCGTCATTCGTGCGCCGATCCGCATGCTCGTCGTCGAAGCGCCGCGCAGCGCCATGCCGGACATCGCCGCCTGGGCCTGCATCGCATGGCTGTGCGGGTGCGTGGTGTTCGCCGTGTTCCTCGCCTGGCAGCAACGCCGCTTCGTGCGCGGGCTGGGGCGCATCGCGGATCGCGGCGACGGCTTGCTGCTGGCGGATTCGGTCGCCGGCTTGCCTGCGGTGGTCGGGGTGTGGAAGCCGCGCATCGTGATGCCGGCGGATGCGCTGGAGCGTTACGACATCGTCGAACGCGCGTTGATGCTGGCGCACGAGCGCGAACACATCGCGCGCGGCGACCTGCTGGCGAACGCCTGTGTCGCCATGTTGCGTTGCTTGTTCTGGTTCAACCCGCTGCTGCATGTCGCGGCGCGCCGCTTCCGCCACGACCAGGAACTGGCCTGCGATGCGCGGGTGATCGCGCGCCATCCGCGCGCCCGCCGCGTCTACGGCGAGGCGATGCTCAAGACCCAGATGGTCGCCGCGAGGCTTCCGTTGGGTTGCCACTGGGGTCAGTCCCATCCGCTCAAGGAGAGAATCGAAATGCTCAAGCAACCACTGCCTTCGTCGCTGCGTCATGCCGGTGGACGCACGATCGTGATCGCCTTGCTGCTTGGCACTGGCTATGCCGCCTGGGCGGCACAACCGGACGCATCGCAACGGGCAGCGCCGGCATCGCAACACGACGCAGTCACGAGGAGTGGCAACCAGATGGGCATGCGGGCTGCGATCTCGCGGGAGCCAGACAGGTCCGCGGTCGTGGTGGCGCGGACGCCGCCGCCGGTCTATCCCGCCGATCTTGCGAAGCAGGGCATCACCGGCAGGGTCATGCTCATTGTCGATGTCGCCATCGATGGCAGCGCATCCGCGGTGAAGGTGGATCGCTCGGCGGGAGACGAACGGCTGGACGCTGCAGCGCTGCAAGCCGCCAGGCAGTGGACGTTCAAGCCGCTGGTGAAGGACGGCAAGCCGGTGCCGAGCCAGGTGCGCGTACCCATCGATTTCGAAGTGGATGGCGATCACGACGCGCCGGTGAAGGACGCCAGTGCCGCGCGTGCCAGGCAGGCGGTCGGGCGGGTGGCGGCTGCCGCCGACTGGAGCAGCTACGAGCGGATGGTGCGTTCGTTGAGCGCCAGTTGGGAACAGCCGGTCACGCCGAACGACGAGTGCTGAGAACCCGTGCTCGTTCGAACCGATGCACGGTACCGATCGACATGCGGTTGTCTGGCATCTCCGCCGGCCTGGTGATGACGAACGTGTCTGCCGCGGGCCATTACAGAGATGGCGGGATCTCGCCCGACAGCGGCGTCTTCAGGTAGCGCATCCCGTTTGCCTCGGGCGGCGGTAGACGACCGCCGCGGATGTTGGTCTGCAGCGCCGGGAACAGCAGCATCGGTGCGGGCAGTTGCGCATCGCGTGCGCGGCGTGCCTGCGCGAAATCCGCAAGCGTGGTGTCGCCGCGCAGCATGCGGTTGTCGCGCCGGCTTTCACCGACGGTCATGTTGCTGCGACGTTCGCGACCGGCCGGGTAGTCGTGGCAGAGATGCAGCACGGTGGCGTCGTCCATCGCATGCAGGCGCTGGATCGAGGCGTACAACGCGTCCACGCTGCCGCCGGGAAAATCGCAGCGGGCGGTGCCCACGTCGGGTGCGAACAGGGTGTCGCCGATGAACACATGGCCGTCGATCGCGTAGCTCAGGCTGTCCGACGTGTGGCCTGGGGTCGCGAGCACGGTGAATTGCAGCCGGCCGGCGTCGATCCGCTCGCCATCGACATAGGTCTGGTCGAAGGCGTCGCGCAGCGCGCCATCGTCATCGTCATCGGCGATGCCGAACACCTCGGCGAAATGCGCTTGCACGCTGCGGATGCCCTCGCCGATGCCGACGGTCGCGTCGGTGCCGGCGCGCAGTGCCTGGGCCGAGCTGAGGTGGTCGGCATGCGCATGGGTTTCGAGGATCCGCCGCAGGCGCAGGCCATTGTCCGCGAGATGCTTCTGCAGCATGCGCAGGCTCTCGATGCCGATCCGGCCCGACTTCGGGTCGTAATCCAGCACCGGGTCGATCACCACGGCATCGCCATCGCGCTGGACGACATGCGTCCAGGTGCCGGAGGCATCGTGGAAGAAGGAGGTGATGTGCAGCGCCGTGGTCATGCTGTCACTCGCAGTGCGGCTTGCTGCCGCAATAGATGCCGTGCAGGGTTTCGATGATGCGTTGCGCCGGGCCTGCGGCCAGGGCGTAGCGGATCGTCTGCGCTTCGCGGCGGGTGGTCACCAGGCCGTCCTCGCGCAGCACCGCCAGGTGCTGCGACAGTGCCGACTGGCTCAGCTCCACGCGCGCGTTGAGCTCGCCCACCGAACGTTCGCCATCCACCAGCAGGCACAGCAGCATCAGCCGTTTCTCGTTGGCCAGTGCACGCAGCAGGCGCGCGGCATCGGCGGCATGCAGGCGCATCTGCTCCGGATCCATCGGCTTTGCGTGCGGCGTGTCGGGCATGGGATCGCGTTGGTGGTGGTTGGAACGCAGCATACGGTGCGGCAGTAGTTCAGCGGACAATATATCAGTTGACTCTAATATTAGATATAGCTAAATTATCGCTGCGGCAATCGGCCGCGCTTCCCTTGGTGGTTCCCATGACCCTCGACCGTGCCGTACAGGCGTTTGCCGGCGTGATGGTGCTCATCAGCGTGCTGTTGACCCAATTCGTGCATCCCAACTTCTTCTGGTTGACCGCATTCATCGGTGCCAACCTGCTCCAGTCCGCGTTCACCGGTTTCTGCCCGGCGGCAATGGTGATGCGCAAGCTGGGCATCGGGCGCGGGCAGCCTGCTTCCTGCTGCCGCTGACGGGTTCGTCATGCGCAATCTGCGACTTGCCTTGTTGACCGCGCTGTTGATGCTTGCCGCTTGCGGCAGTGATGAGCCAGCGGCGGTGCCCGCATTGCCGAAAGACCTTGCCACGTTCACGGTGGCGGCAGGGGGCGCGCTGCCGGGTCGCGCCTGGGATGGCGTGGTGGAAGCGGTGCGCCGCGCCGATTTGGCGGCGCAGACCGGTGGTCGCGTGACCCGGGTGCTGGTCGACGTCAACGACCGGGTCAGGCAGGGCGACGTGCTGCTGCGGATCACGGCGCAGGAGCAGGAGGCGGCCGCCAATGCGGCGCGTGCGCAGTTGCGCGCGGCTGAAGCGTCTGCAACGGAAGCGGAGCAGCACTACCGCCGCTACGCCGCGTTGGCCAGCGGGCAGTACGTGTCGAAGGCGCAGATCGACCAGGCCCGAGCGTCCCGTGATTCCGCCGTGGCGGCGCGCAACGCGGCGTCGGCGCTGCTGGCGCAGGCTTCGCAGCAGGCCGCCTACACGGTGGTGCGTGCACCGTTCGACGGCGTGGTGGCGCGCCGCGACGTGGAACCCGGGGAAACCGTCGCCCCCGGCATGCCGCTGGTCAGCGTGCATGCGCCGGACGCGCTGCGCATCGAAGTGGCGGTGCCGCAGAGCCGCGCGGAGGCGATCCGTCGCGATTCATCGGCGCAGATCGTGCTGGCCGATGGCCGCACGCTTGCGCCGGCAGCGGTGGTGGTGTTCCCGACGGCGGATGTCGCCAGTCACAGCGTCAATGTGCGGGTGACGCTGCCCGCGCTCGCTCCGTCGCCCGTCCCCGGCACCACCGCGAAAGTGGTGTTCACCGCCGATGCAGCGGAAGCGGATGGCGCGAATGGCGGCGTGTTGGTGCCGGCGTCCAGCATCGCCCAGCGCGGTGAATTGTCGGTGGTGTATGTGGTCAGTGATGGCCGGCTGCTGCTGCGGCAACTGCGCCTGGGCGGGCGTCGCGGCGATGCGGTCGAAGTGATCGCCGGCCTGCGCGCGGGCGAGGTGGTGGCGGCCGATCCGCTGGCGGCGACGCAGGCGATTGCGGCGCAGCGCAAGGCGGCGGAGCGCGGGCATGACTGAGCGTGCGCGCTTCGGCATTTCCGGACGGCTGGCGGCGGCCTTCCAGGCCAATCCGCTCACGCCCATCCTGGCGATCATGGGACTGCTGCTGGGCCTGCTGGCGGTAGCGATCACCCCGCGCGAGGAAGAGCCGCAGATCGACGTGACGATGGCGAACGTCATCGTGCCGTTCGAGGGTGCCAGTGCGCGCGATGTCGAACAGTGGGTGGCCACGCCGCTGGAGCAGAAGCTCTCCGAAATCGAAGGCGTCAAGCACGTCCATTCGATCAGCCGCCCCGGCATGGCGGTGCTGACGGTGGAATACGAAGTCGGCGTGCAGCGCCAGCCGGCGTTGGTGCGCTTGTACAACCAGGTGTTCTCCAATGCCGATTTCCTGCCGCAGCGCGCCGGC
>Ga0073904_10002385_pt1 | contig 14225 bp, 13 predicted proteins | sample KloWWTrecipitate_FD_66668 | JGI IMG/M metagenome (GOLD analysis project Ga0073904, IMG submission 66668) | Active sludge microbial communities from Klosterneuburg, Austria, studying microevolution and ecology of nitrifiers - Klosterneuburg... | ecosystem: Engineered > WWTP > Aerobic digester >...
CGCGGGCGTGAGCGAGGGAAACTGCTCGCGGATCCTCGCCACGATCTCGATTCGCACGCTCTCGGCTCCCGCTAGGGCCTGCAGCGGAAGGCCGGCCGCAAGCGCCAGCGCAGCGAGGATCCTCGGTTCAGGGAAGCGCATGGAGAAAGTCGACCAGGCGATCGATCTCTTTCGCCTCGAGGATCCGGTGCCGCCCGTAAGGCGGCATCACGGTGTCCGGGTTCGCCACCGTGGGATCCTCGAGAAGCGCGCGAAGGCGGTCGCGGTTCCAGCCTTTCAGGCCGGCCGCGTCCAGCCGCGGCCCGACGTTCGCGCGCACGGCGGGGCCTGCTCCCGGCGCAAGCTGGTGGCAGGCGATGCAGTCGCCCTTGTCGGCCCGCAGGAAGAGCTCGCGGCCCTGCACTTCCTGGCCGCGGGCCTGCGCGGCGGCAAGCGCCGCCAGGACGGCGAGCAGGCGGCCGGCACTTCGCATCAGTTGAGCTTCAGGGCCTTCTCGGCCTCGCGTTCGATCTCGAGCTGGGAGCGAAGCTCGCGAAGGCGCGCCTCCGCGATCGAGAGCGTGTAGAAGTCCGTCCCGCGAACCTTGGTCGCGAGCTCGAGCTGGTCCACGGCCGCGGCGAGGTTTCCGCGTCGATAGTAGGCCTCTGCCTGCGCGCGATGCTGGGCCATGCGGTTGCCCGCGGCGGTGTACGCGCGCGACCGGAACTCGTGGAGCTTCGCGTCTTCGGGGTCCGCGCGGACTCGCTCCTCCAGCCACGCGATCGCCTCCGCCGTTCGCCCCGAATCGAGCAGGAGCTGGGCCAGGCCGTAGACGAGACCGCGATAACGCGGATGCGCCTTCAGCGCAGCCCGGTAGGTCGCGAGGGCGGCATCCGTCCTTCCCTGGTCGGCCTGCAGCTGCGCGGCGAGCCACTCGAAAGCGGGGCTCGTGCTTTCGCCCGCGCGGATCGTCGCAAGCTCCTTCTCGGCGGCCGGGAAGTCGCGCGCACGCCGCAAGGCGAGCGCCAGCCCGTACACGTGTTCGCGAGGGCGCAGCACGGAGCGGTCCGCGAGCTGGTCGCGAAAATAGGCGACGGCCTCGGTGGCGGACCCCGAGGCGGCGCGGATCTTGGCCCGCGCGATCCGGTAGTCGAAGCTGTCGGGAACGAGGCGCGGGGCCATGGCCTCGACGCGGCTCTGCATGTCGGCGATGCGCTCGACCGTGAGCGGGTGCGTGCGCAGGTATGAAGGCGCGCTCTTGAATTCGCTCAGCCGGTTGGCACGCTGCATGCGCTCGAAGAAACTCACCATGCCGCGCGGATCGTAGCCGGCGCGCTCGAGGATCGTGACGCCGACGCGGTCGGCCTCGCGTTCGTGCTCCCGCGTGTAGTCGAGCTGCCCCTGCATCATGATCGCGCTCGCGCCGACGATCGCCGCCTCGGTGACCTGGCTGCTCTGGGAGCTGCTTCCCCGCGACGCCAGCATGGCGATCGCCAGCGCGGCGAGCGAGGCGAGCTGGTACTTCCCCTGGCCCTGGTACAGGCGCGACTGGTGGCGCTGGAGGATGTGCGAGATCTCGTGGCCGACCACGCCCGCCAGTTCGGATTCGTTGCGCGTGAGGAGAAAGAGCCCCGTGTGCAGGCCGACGTGCCCGCCGATCAGCGCGAAGGCGTTCACCGCGTCGTCCTGCACGACGAAGAACTCGATCGGGCGACGCGGCGGCTCGGCGGCGCTCAGCAGGCGATTGCCGAGGGCCTTCACGTAGTCGGAGATCTCCGGATCGTCGATGAACGCGGGATCGATGCGCACCTCGCGCATGACGCGATTGCCGATGGTGCGTTCCTGCTTGTCGGTGAGGACGGCGTCGGACGAATCCCCCAGATCGGGCAGGCCCTGCGCCTGCGCCGGCAGGAGGGCGGCACAGACGGCGAGGGCGACGAGGCGGCGAATCATGGCGTGGGCGCCGAAGCAGGCGGAAGTGAAATCGTGGATACTTGGGACACGCGACGCCGGCATTGGTTCGCCGCATCCGGAGTTCCTGATTATGAACGAAAAGCTCACCCATTTCGACCAGGCCGGCGAGGCCTGGATGGTCGATGTCGGATCCAAGGACGAGACGGCTCGCCGGGCGGTGGCGGCCGGGACGATCCGCATGCGCGCGCAGACGCTCGCGATCGTGCGCGCCGGAACGGCGAAGAAGGGAGACGTGCTCGGCGTGGCGCGAATCGCCGCGATCCAGGCGGCCAAGCGGACCTGGGAGCTGATTCCCCTGTGCCATCCCGTCGCGCTCACCGCCCTCGAGGTCCATTTCGACATCGACGAAGGCGGCTCGCTCATCTCGTGCCGCGCCACCGCGGAGTGCCGGGGACGGACCGGGGTGGAAATGGAGGCGCTCGCGGCCGTGAGCGCCGGGCTTCTCACGATCTACGACATGTGCAAGGCCGTCGACCGCGGCATGGTGCTGGGCGACATCCGCCTCCTCGAGAAGGAGGGGGGCAAGTCCGGAAGGTTCGTCGCACCGTAGGCGCGGGGTCTCACCCGCCGAGGAATCCGAGCGCGACGCCGGCAAGCGCGGAGCCGGCGATCACGGCGATGACGTCGGCGCGGAATTTCACCAGAAGCACGAGGGCGACGGCGGCGATCGCCACCGAAGCCAGGTCGATGGGGCCCGGAAATGCCGCGCGCGCGCCGGGCCAGAACACGTGCCAGGCGAAGAACACCGCGAGACTCGCGATCACGCCCACTACGGCCGCGGTGATGGCCGACAGCGGTCCCTCGAGATGGACGTCGTCGCGCGAACGCTCCACGAACGGGCCGCCGGCCAGGATGAAGACGAAGGACGGCAGGAACGTGAACCACGTGGCCACCGTCGCGCCGAGCATGCCGGCGACGAACCGGGACTCCGGGCCCAGGAGTTCCTTGGACCAGGCGCCCACATAGCCCACGAACGCCACGATCATGATCAGCGGTCCCGGCGTGGTCTCGCCGAGCGCGAGGCCGTCGATCATCTGCGCCATCGTTGCCCACCCGAAGTGTCCGACGGCATTCTCGACCACGTAGGGAAGCACGGCATAGGCGCCGCCGAAGGTCACGAGCGCCGCCTGCGTGAAGAAGCGCGCCATGCCGGAATAGTCCCCGCCCGGTCCGAAGAGGGCGAGAAGCGCGACGAACGGAACCAGCCACAGGGCGACGCCCGCGGCGAGCGTGATGGCGAGCCTGCGCGTGGATGCGGCAGCGTGGGCCGGGGCGGGCGTGTCGTCGTCGATGATCGCCCGCTCGCCGGCAGCGACATGGGCACCGACGTCATCGCGCGGCTTCGGCGCGAACCGGCGGCCGGCCACGCCCAGCGCCGCGGCGCCCGCGATCACGAAGGGAAACGGGACCGAGAAGACCGCCAGCGCCACGAAGGCGGCCAGCGCGATCGCCACGTGGAAGGGATGGCGGAGCGCGCGTGAGCCGATCCGCGCCGTGGCGGCGATCACGATGGCAACCACCGCCGGCTTCACGCCGGCCAGGAGCGCGGCGACCAGCGGCGCGCTGCTGAAAGCGAGGTAGGCCCAGGACAGCCCGATCAGCAGCACGAGCGAGGGCAGCACGAAGAGCGCCCCGGCCGCGATTCCGCCCCAGGTGCCGTGCATCAGCCAGCCGATGTAGGTCGCGAGCTGCTGCGCTTCCGGGCCCGGCAGCACCATGCAGTAGTTGAGCGCGTGGAGAAAGCGCCGCTCCGAGATCCATCGCCGCGTCTCGACCAGCTCGCGGTGCATGATCGCGATCTGCCCGGCGGGCCCGCCGAAGCTCACGAAGCCGAGCTTCACCCAGAAGCGCAAGGCCTCGCCGAACGATACGCCTTGCCCGGGCGAGCTCACGTCGGATGGCCCGAGGCAAGGGGCTCTTCGCTGCCTTCGACCTGCGCGCGGCAGGCGGCATGGAGCGCGTCATAGACGGCGAATCCGTGCTCGAGCAGCACGAGGTCGTCCTGGTGGATCCGGCCGAGTCCCCGGGAGACGGCGAGCAATCCGGCGCACTCCGGCGCCAGGTCGTGGCGTCCCGTGTCGGCGCCGCGCACGATGGGCGCGAGCCGCGCAAGGGCGGGGCTGGAGAGGCCGAAGTCCTCCATGAGCGCATCGAAGGAGCAACGCTCGCCGCGATGGGTGAAGTCGGCGCCGTCGACGTCGAAAGCGGCGCCGCCGAGTTCGGCGGCCCTCGCGCGCACCGCCGGCGCCGGCACGAAGACGAATCGCGCGAAGGGATCGATGAAGCGCCGGATGAGCCAGGGGCAGGCGATGCGGTCGATCTTCGGACGCTCGCGAGTGACCCACACCGACGGTTTCCCCGGCTCGGAGGGCACGGCGGGATTGCGTCGGCGAAGCACCGTCGGCGCGCCGAGAGATCGCCACGCCTCGATGCCCCCTTCGAGGTAGCGCGCTTCCACCCCGGCCTGCCGGAGCGCGGCGCTGGCGTTGCCGCTGATCTCGTGGCCGTGGGCGCAGTAGACGACCACGGCGCGGTGGCGAGGAAGGAACTTCTCCCATTCGCCCACGGCGAAGGGATCGCGCCAGGTGGCGCCGGCGATCATCGCCTTGTCCTCCTCGAACACGGCGCGACGGCGAACGTCGACGACGAGCGGGGCCGAGGGCGAGCCGATCGAGGCAAGCAGCGTGGCGGGGGAAACGGGAAGGGCCAGGGTGTCCATGGTCGTCCTCGACGGTGAGCCGGAACGCAGAACTTGGACGGGACACCGTCTTCGCCCGGGGAGGGCGTCGGGAGCCTGCGACTTCCCGTGGCGCGGATGGTAACGCGGAGTCCGCGGCCATCGCAAGCAGCGGCTCGCTAGTCGACGAAGAGATCCTTGAAGAGCGGCACGCCCGGCGTGAGCGCGTAGCGGTCGAAGTCGGTCGTGCCGGCCGAGCGCAGCACGTCCTCGTCGAGGAAGAAGTTCCCGGAGGTCTCGCGGCTGGGACGGGTGAGGATGGCGTGCGCGGCGTCGGCCATGATGGCGGGGTGGCGGCTCGCGGCCAGGATCTCGGGCGGAAAGTTGAACTCGACGGCGGCCGTGGCGATGGTCGTCGCCGGCCAGAGCGAGTTGACCGCGATCCCGTCCTTCCTGAACTCCTCGGCCATGCCGAGCGTGCACAGGCTCATGCCGTACTTGGAGATCGTGTAGGCGACATGGGACTCGAACCACTTCGCCTTCATCGACAGGGGCGGAGCGAGATTCAGGATGTGCGGGTTGGCCGCCTGGCGAAGCCGCGCCACGCAGGCCTGCGAGCACAGGAAGGTCGCGCGCACGTTCACGCCCATCATCAGGTCGAAGCGCCGCGCCGGTGTCTGCAGCGTCGGCGTGAGGCCGATCGCGCTCGCGTTGTTCACGAGGATGTCGATGCCGCCGAAGGCCATCGCCGCCGACTCGACCGCCGCGGCGATGGCGGATTCGTCGCGCACGTCGAGGACGACCGGCAGCGCCCGCCCGCCGGCCGCCTCGACCTCGGCGGCCACCGTGTGGACCGTGCCCTGCAACTTGGGGTGAGGCGTCGCGGTCTTCGCCGCGATCACCACGTTGGCGCCGTCGCGCGCGGCGCGCAGGGCGATTTCCCGCCCGATGCCCCGGGAGGCTCCGGTGATGAAGAGGGTCTTGCCCCCAAGGGTGGCCATCGCCTACTTCCCCGTGAACCCGGGCTTGCGCTTGGCCACGAAGGCGCCCGTGCCCTCGGCGAAATCCCGGGTCGGAATGCAGCGCGCGAAGGCCGCGAGTTCCGCCTCCAGCTGCTCGTCCATCGGGCGCTCCCAGGTCTCGTTGAAGAGCGCCTTCGTCTGCGCGAAGGCGAGCGTCGGTCCCGAGGCCAGGCGATCGAGGATCGCGAGCGCGCTCGCCTCGAGCTCCGCCGGCTCGACGACCCAGTTGACGAGGCCGAGCGCGAGTGCCGCGCCGGCATCGAGGCGCTCGCCCAGGAACGCAAGTTCCAGCGCCTTTCGCAGGCCGACGATCCGCGGCAGGGTGAAGGAGCTTCCGCCGTCCGGGGAGGTGCCGATGTTGGCGTAGGCGAGCGACAGTTGCGCATCGCGGGAGGCGATCGCGAGGTCGCAGGCAAGCATGACCGAGAGCCCGCCGCCCGCCACGGCGCCGTGGACGCAGGCGAGCACGGGCTTGCCCATCGTGCGCAGTCGCCTGATCGACGCGTGGAAGCCCTGGCCCATCTCCTGGAAGCGGGCGCCCAGCGTGTCCAGGTTCGCGTTGAAGTAGGCGACGTCGCCGCCGGCCATGAAAGCGCGCCCCGCCCCGCGGACCATCACGGCGCGAATCGCCTCGTCCCGTGCCACCTCGTTCGTGACCCGGTCGAGATCGAGCATGAGCGCACCGTCGAGCGCGTTCAGCTTGTCGGGGCGGTTCAGGGTGACGATGGCCGCCGCGCCGCGGCGTTCGAGGAGGACGGTCTCGGTCATTTCGGCGGCTCTCCGGTTGCGGTGATGATACCTCGCGTCTCGTAGGCGGTTCGCAGTTGCGCGCGGAAGGACGGCAGCCGCCAGGCGAACACCGAGCCCACGAGCGCGCACAGGACGCCTCCGGCCAGGAAGGTGAGCGGCGCCCCCACGACCTCGGCGAGCGCCCCGGCCGCGAGGTGCCCGAGCGGCAGCGAGCCGATGAAGAACATCGTGTAGTAGCTCATCACGCGACCGCGCTTGTCGTCGTCCACGACGCTCTGCACGATGGTGTTGCAGGAGGCCGCCGCCATGAACATCCCGAAGCCCGCGAGCGCCATCATGAGCGCGGACAGGGGAACGGAACGCGAGAAGCAGAAGCCCGCCGATCCCACGCCCGCGGCGATCGCGGAGGCGCCGATCCACTTCGCCAGGCCGCGCGTCGTCGCTCGACGGGCGAGGCTCACCGCGGCGATGACGGCCCCGAATCCCACCGCGCCGATGAAGAGCCCCACGAGCCACGCGCCCTCGCCGAAGGTCTTCACCGCGATGGCCGGCATGAGGGACGAGTACGGCCCGATCGTGATGCTCACCGTGGCGAGCAGGAACAGCATGCGCCGGACCGGCACGAACCCCATGACGTAGCGCCAGCCGTCGGCGAGATCGGCGAGCGGCCGGCTGGGCGCCCTGGCGGGAGCGGCCCGCACGACATGGGTGCGCTTGAGCGCGCCGATCACGAAGAGGTAGCTCGCGGCGTTGATCGCGAAACACGCGGTGACGCCCCAGGCGCCGACCACCAGCCCGCCGATCGAGGGGCCCACGAGGCGCGCGCCGTTCATGAGGATCGAATTGAGCGCGATCGCATTGGGCAGGTTCTTGCGGTCGTCGAGCAGCTGCACGAAGAACGCCTGGCGCGTGGGCGTCTCGAAGGAATTGGCCACGCCGGCGAAGAGCGCGAGCGCCGCGAGCTGGCCCATGGTGATCGTCCGGAAGCCCGACAGGATGGCGAGCACGATCGACTGGAGGAAGAGCAGCGTCAGCACGGTGAGCAGGATGCGCCGCCGGTCGAGGCGATCGCCCAGCACGCCGGCGAACGGGGAGAGCACGAGGTAGGGGATCGAGTTGAGGAATCCCACGAGCCCGGTGAACCACGTGGAGCCCGACATCCCGTAGGCCAGCCACACGAGGGCGAGCGACTGCACCCAGGAGCCGACCACCGACACGGCCTGGCCGACGTAGTAGCGACGGAAGTTGGGCGAGGCGAGCGCGCGAAGGCTGTGCGGAAGCGCCACGGCGGCTCAGGAACCGGCTCGTTCCCCGGCCATGCTCAGGCCAGGCGCGAGAGCTGGGCGCGCAGGTCCTCGAGCTTCGCGCGGAAGTCCGCCAGGCGCTTTCTTTCCTGCTCCACCACGGCCGGCTTCGCCCGCTCGACGAACGAGGGATTGCCGAGCTTCGTCTCCGCCTTGGCGATCTCCGCGTCGAGGCGCGCCGCCTCCTTCGCGAGCCGCTCGCGCTCGGCAGCCAGGTCGATTTCCACGTGCAGCATGAGCTTGCCGCTCGCGGTCACCGCCACGGGCGCCTGCGCGGCCGGAAGCTGGTCGACCACCGTGGCCTGCGTGAGGCGCGCGAGTGCCTGGAGGTAGGGCAGGCAGGCGACGACTTCGGGGGCGACCTGGAGGAAGGCCGGCACCCGTTGCCCCGGCGCGAGGCCCATCTCCGCGCGCAGGTTGCGCGCGGCGTTGGTGAGCTCCTTCAGCACCGCGATCTCGCGCTCCGCGGATTCGTCGATCTTCTCCGCCTGGGGTTGCGGCCAGCGCGCGAGCATCACCGTCTCTCCCGTGGCGCCGGCGAGCGGCGCGACCTTCTGCCAGAGTTCCTCGGTGATGAAGGGGATCACCGGGTGGGCGAGGCGAAGCGTGGCCTCGAGCACGCGGATGAGCGTCCGGCGCGTGCCGCGCTGCGAGGACTCGGTGCCGGACTGCAACTGCACCTTGGCGAGTTCGACGTACCAGTCGCAGTACTCGTCCCAGACGAATTCGTAGAGGGCGCGCGCGGCGGTGTCGAACCGGTAGTCCCCGAAACCCTGGGCGACCTCGCGCTCGGCCTGCTGCAGGCGCGAGACGATCCACCGGTCGGCGAAGGTGAGCTCGACGGGGGCGGAAGCGTCGAGGCCCGTGTCCCGGCCCTCGCAGTTCATCAGCACGAAGCGCGTGGCGTTCCAGAGCTTGTTGCAGAAGCTGCGGTAGCCCTCGCAGCGCTTCAGGTCGAAGTTGAGCGTGCGTCCCTGCGTGGACAGCGCCGCGAAGGTGAAGCGAAGCGCGTCGGCGCCGTAGGAGGCGATTCCCTCGGGGTAGTCGCGCCGGACGCGCTTGGCCGCCGATTCCTTGTGCGAGGCGAGAAGCAGCCCCTTCGTGGATTTCTCCAGCAGGGCGTCGAGTTCGATCCCGTCGATCACGTCGATGGGATCGATGGTGTTGCCCTTCGACTTCGACATCCGCTGGCCTTCGCCGTCCCTCACCGTCGCGTTCAGGTACACGTCGCGGAACGGGATCTCGCCGGTGAAGTGCAGGGTCGTCATGATCATCCGGGCGACCCAGAAGAAGATGATGTCGGCGCCGGTGATCATCACCGAGGACGGCAGGTAGAAACCGCGTTCCCGGGCGAACGAGGCCTCGTCGGGCCAGCCGAGCGTCGAGAAGGGGACGAAGGCGGACGAGAACCACGTGTCCAGCATGTCGGGGTCGCGCGCCTCGGGGGCGATCGATTTTCCCGCCGCTTTCGCCTTCGCGGCGGCTTGGTCGAAGTCGCGGCCCACGAAAGGCGTGCCGTCCCCGGCGTACCACGCCGGGATCTGGTGACCCCACCAGAGCTGGCGCGAGATGCACCAGTCCTGGATGTTCTCCAGCCACTGGCGATAGACCGTCGCCCACTCGTCCGGCACGAAGCGGATGCGGCCATCGTTCACGGGGGCGAGGCCCTGCTTCGCCAGGCCTTCCATCTTCACGAACCACTGGTCGGAGAGCATGGGCTCGACGACGGCGTCGGAGCGCTGGGAGCGGGGCTGCATGAGCTTGTGGGGCTTCACGCTCTCGACGAGACCCGCGCTGTCGAGATCGGCGAGCACGCGTTTGCGCGCCTCGAAGCGGTCGAGACCGCGGTAGGCCTCGGGCGCGTTCTCGTTCACCCGGGCGTCGAGCGTGAAGATGTTCACCATCGGCAGCCCGTGCCGGGCTCCCAGCTGGTAGTCGTTGAAATCGTGGGCGGGCGTGATCTTCACGCAGCCGGTGCCGAACTCCCGGTCGACATAGTCGTCGCCGATGATCGGGATCAGCCGGTCGGCGAGCGGCAGGCGCACGTTCCTGCCGATGAGGTGGCGGTAGCGGCGGTCCTCGGGGTGGACGGCCACGGCCGTGTCGCCCAGCATCGTCTCCGGACGCGTCGTCGCGACCACGAGCGACTCGGTGCCGTCCTCGAGCGGGTAGCGAAGCTGCCAGAGCGAGCCGTTTTCCTCCCGGGACTCGACCTCCAGGTCCGAGACGGCCGTGTGCAGCACCGGGTCCCAGTTCACCAGGCGCTTGCCGCGGTAGATGAGACCTTCCTCGTGGAGGCGGACGAAGACTTCCGTGACCGCGCGCGAGCGCGCCTCGTCCATCGTGAAGTATTCGCGCGACCAGTCGCAGGAGGCGCCCAGGCGCCGCATCTGCCGCGTGATGGTGGAGCCCGACTGTTCCTTCCAGGCCCAGACTCGCTCGACGAACTTCTCGCGGCCCAGCTCGCGGCGCGACGTCCCTTCCTGCTCGAGCTGGCGCTCCACCACCATCTGCGTGGCGATGCCGGCGTGATCGGTCCCGGGTTGCCAGAGGACGTTCTCGCCCTTCATGCGGTGCCAGCGCGTGAGGACATCCATCAGCGTCTGCTGGAAGGCGTGCCCCATGTGCAGCGTGCCGGTGACGTTGGGCGGCGGAAGCTGGAGGGAGAAGGAGGGACGCGAGGGATCGAAGGTGGCCGCGAACCAGCCGCGGGATTCCCAGAAGGGATACCAGTGCGCCTCGATGGCATGGGGGTCGAAGCTTTTCGCGAGTTCCATGGATCCGGTATTCATCGATTCGGGTTGCGTTTGAGCGCCTCGGCCACGGCGAGGTCGACGGCGCGGGCGATTTCAGGGTGGAGGTCTCCCAGCGCGGCGGCGACCGAGGCGCGGGTCTGTGTGAGAACCTGCGCGGCGAGATGGCGCTCGATGTCGTGCGCGAGGCGCGAGCGCACCGTGTTCGTGATGTCGGCGACCAGGCGGCGCCGGAACTCCTCGTCGCGACCGTCGGGTTCCTGGGGTGGCTCGACGGCTGGCGCTTCGCGCGCGACGGCGGTCTCGGGCACGGCGGCAGGCTCGGGCGCGGATTCGGAAAGCGGCGCGGTCTCGACGGGATTTCCGCCGGGCGTGATCAGTTCCGTGAGTACAGGCACGTCAGTTCCGTCGCCCGATCCCGCCCGCAGGGGCACGTGCCGGCGAAGCAGCGCGTCGGCCTTGCCCAGGATGTCGCGGTCGTCCGCCATGGCCTCAGGCGCCCGCGATCGCGTTCACGTTGATCTCGTAGCCGCGGCTGCGGTAGAAGACGAAGCGCCCCCGGGCACGCTGCTTGTCCTCCTCCTCGGTGCTCACGATTTCCAGGAGGCGCTCGAAGGAGGCGAAGAACGGCGGGCGCTCGTCGCCCAGGTTCAGCAGCACGTCGTGGTGGGGCAGCGCGTCCTCGCCCGCGGCGAGGATCACGGGCGTCTGCGGCGCGATCGCGTCGGCGGCCCGGCAGTGAGGCACGAATCGCGTCGACTGGAAGGTCCAGAGCAGGCGGTCGAATGCCGAGAGGACCTGCGCGTCCGGCGCGTAGACCACGAGCCGGTTGCCGCGCTCGGCCACGGTCGCGGCGAGGCGGCACGCGTAACGCAGCTTGTCCTCGGCGTAGTGGTAGAAGTCGATTCTCGTCACGCCGAGCGCCGCGCGAGGAAATTCGCGAGCAAGGCGACGGGCCGCCCGGTAGCGCCCTTGTCGATGCCGGACTTCCACGCGGTGCCCGCAATGTCCAGGTGCGCCCACGGGTAGGCCTTGGCGAACCGATCGAGGAAGCAGGCCGCGGTGATCGAACCGCCGGCGCGGGTGCCGATGTTGGGGATGTCGGCGAAATTGGACTTGAGCCCCTCCTGGTAGTCGTCCCAGAGCGGCATGTGCCACGCGCGGTCCCACGCGGCATCGCCGGCGTGAAGCAGCTCGCGGGCGAGCGGATCGCTGTTGGCGAAGAGACCCGTGGCGACATGACCCAGCGCGATCACCATCGCGCCCGTGAGCGTGGCGATGTCCACCACCGCCGCCGGCTTGTAGCGCTCGGCGTAGGTGAGCGCGTCGCAGAGGATGAGACGGCCTTCGGCGTCGGTGTTGAGGATCTCCACGGTCTTGCCGGACATCGTGGTCACGACGTCGCCCGGCTTCACGGCATTGCCGTCCGGCATGTTCTCCGTCGCGGGAACGATGCCCACCACGTTCAAGGGGAGCTTCATGAGGGCGACGGCCTTCATCGTCCCGAGCACGCTCGCGGCCCCGCACATGTCGAACTTCATCTCGTCCATCTCGGGGGCGGGCTTGAGCGAGATGCCGCCGGTGTCGAAAGTGACGCCCTTGCCCACGAGGACCACGGGCGGATCGTCCTTCTTCCTTGCGCCGCGGTGCTCCAGCACGATGAGCTTGGGCGGCTGCCGGCTTCCGCGCGCCACGGCGAGGAAGGCGCCCATGCCGAGCTTGGCCAGTTCCTTCTCTTCCAGGATGTCGCAGACGAGGCCGAATGCCTTCGCGAGTTCGGCGGCTTCCGAGGCGAGATGGGCGGGCGTGCAGATGTTGGCGGGCAGGTTGCCCAGGTCGCGCGCGAGGTTCACTCCTTCGGCGATGGCGCTCGCGCGCGCCGCGGCGGCTTCGCCCGTCGCGATGTCGCTTCGGCGGGCCACGTGAAGCACGACCTTCTTCAGCGCGCGTTTGGTTTCGGGGGGCTTGCTCTTCATCCGGTCGAACCGGTACATCCCCTCCATGATGCCGAGGACCGCCTGCTCGACCTTGAAGGCGGTGTCGCGCTTTCGCAACGCCTGGCCGGTGAGATAGAAGGTGGCTTCCGTCGTTCCCGTGGCGCGCAGCGCCTTGACCGCCGTGTCGATGGACTTGCGGTAGGCGGACTCCCCCTGCTCGCGCTCCTTGCCCAGGCCCACGAGGAGGACGCGGTCGGAGGGTACGCCGGCAACGCTTTGCAGGAGCAGCGTCGTGCCGGCCTTGCCCTCGAGATCGCCGCGGCGCAGGACCTCGGTGAGGAATCCGCGGGCGGCGCGATCGATGTCCTGTGCCGGGGCGGTGAGCTTGCGGCCCTCGAAGACGCCCACCACGACGCAGCCGGTCCGCTGCTTCTCGGGGCTGCCGCTCTTTATGCTAAATTCCATTAATTTTCCAGTACTTGGGCTCTCGCGGAGACGACGATTATCCCCGTTTTGGGCGAGCCAAGTCAAAGCCGGCCGAGCCACGGGACCCCTTGATCTTCGAGCGCAGCCTCCTTCGCGAATTCAGCCTCGTGGCGATCGCCGTCGTGGCGGTTCTGCTCGCGCTCATCCTCACCCGGCTCCTCATCCTGCTGCTGGGCAAGGCCGCCGGCGGCGACGTGCTGCCCGAGGCCGTCATCGGCCTCATCGCCTTCGGCGTGCTCGCCTACATGCCGGTGCTCCTGTCGATCGCGGCGTTCGTCGCGGTGCTGCTCACGCTCACGCGCAGCTTCCGGGACAGCGAGATGACGGTGTGGTTCACCTCCGGGCTTTCGATCGCCGCCTGGGTGAGGCCGGTGCTGCGCTTTGCGCTTCCCCTCGCGCTGGTCTGCGGCGTCCTCTCCCTCGTGATCTCGCCCTGGTCGGAGGCGCAGAGCCGCGAATACCGCCGCCTGCTCGAGAGCCGCGACGACGTCTCGGCGGTGACGCCGGGCGTGTTCCGCGAATCGCGGCAGGCGGACCGCGTCTTCTTCGTCGACAAGCTCTCCGAGCGCGACGACGTGGTGAACAACGTCTTCGTCCAGTCCACGCACGCCAATCGCCTCGGCGTGATGGTCGCGCAGAAGGGCTTCGTCGAGACGGCCGCGAACGGCGATCGCTTCATCGTGCTGGTCAACGGACGGCGCTACGAGGGAACGCCGGGAACGCTCGACTACCGGACCGTCGACTTCGAGCGCTACCTGCTTCGGATCGAGCCCCGGGAGGCGAAGAAGGAGACGCCGCCCGCGAAGGCGATGGACACGATGGAACTCCTGGCCAGTCCCACGCCGCACAACATCGCGGAACTGCACTGGCGGATGGCGCTGCCGATCTCGGTCGTGCTCATGGCGATCTTCGCCGTGCCCCTGTCCTTCGTGAACCCGCGCTCGGGGCGGTCCTGGAACCTGGTGCTGGCGGTGCTCGCCTACACGCTCTACAACAACATGCTCTCCATCTTCCAGGCGTGGACCGCGCAGGGAAAGGTCCCGCCGTGGATGGGTCTCTGGCCGGTGCATCTGGCCGTCGTGGCGATCGTCGCCTTCCTGATTTCGCGGCAGATGGTGTCGCGGCGGTGGTTCGCGTCGGCCCGCTAGGACGTCTCGCTCGGGCGCACCCGCCGAGGTATAATTTCGGGCTTCGCGTCGGCGGGCGCGGTTGCTTTTTTCCGCCGGAGCGCGAACGGCTGTCGGGGATCCACGGAGAGGTGGATGAGCGGTTTAAGTCGCACGCCTGGAAAGCGTGTTTAGGTTAATAGCCTAACGCGGGTTCGAATCCCGCCCTCTCCGCCA
>Ga0073904_10002388_pt1 | contig 14221 bp, 13 predicted proteins | sample KloWWTrecipitate_FD_66668 | JGI IMG/M metagenome (GOLD analysis project Ga0073904, IMG submission 66668) | Active sludge microbial communities from Klosterneuburg, Austria, studying microevolution and ecology of nitrifiers - Klosterneuburg... | ecosystem: Engineered > WWTP > Aerobic digester >...
CGGCGATGCGGAGGTTGTGGTCGCCCTTTTCCCATCCCGGGGAGAGGACGATGCTCCACAGAATCGGGAGGTCGGGGCGGGGAGGAGGCTCGAGGACGGTCACGCACTTCGAGAATGCGGCCGGCACGAAGAAGTAGGTGGGGCTGGAGACGTAGGCGCGGGCATGGAACAGATAGGTGGGACCGGGCTCCCGTGGGGGACCGGCGGCCAGGCGGTATCGATCGCGGTAGCTTTTTTCCTCGCCGCCCCATTCGACATCGAGCGAGGAGTTCGGGCAGCGGCTCCAGTCGACAGTGAGCACGGAATAGGCGCCGGATCCGGGCGCGGGCGGATGGGGCGCGGTGGGGAAGATGAGGTCTTCGCCCATGGTCGCGCTCGGCGCGACCGGGACGCCCGGCTCGGCCACCAGCCGGCTGGCCAGATTCAGCCGGACGCGGTTCTGTCCCCATCGGGCCAGTTCGAGAACGCCGGCGGGGGCGCAGAACGCGATCACGACGGCGAGCGCTCTCCAGGCCGGGAGTCGGGGGCGCCGCTTCTCGTGGACCAGTCGGGCCGCGGAGGACCCGAGCCACCAAAGGGCCGCGATCTGAACGGTCAGTGCCACCGGAAGCCAGTGGAAGATGTGCCGGCTCGCGAGCTGAAGCCAGGAAGTGGCCACCGCGGCGAGCAGCATCGACAGCAGGAGCGCCGACTGTCCAGACCGGTCGACGAAGGCCGCGGCGAGGGCTGCGAGCCACATCCACCCGGCCCAGCGCAGCCACACGCTTCGAAGCGACCGGAAGGACTCGGACGCCCAATCGGGCTCGTTGCCCGGGGTCGCGGGCTGCTCCCACAGGATCTGCTGCGCCCGGACGACCCTGGCCGCGACGTCGGCCGCCGCCCATCGGACCTGATCACCCAGCAACCGTCCCAGGACCTCATCGTAGGCCGCGGTCGCGAAGCGAGGGCGTGGAACGTGCTGGAGCGCCGCCGCCACGTCGGCGAGCGCGAAGAGGCGCTCGTCCAGGTAGGCCTCGACGGCATTCCACTGGTTGTCCCCCGCATAGAGGTCGTTCTGGCGGTCGAAGTAGGGCGACTGTCCCAGAAGCGCCACGTGCGCCGAGTTGCTGCCGCCGGCAAGGCTCGCCACGATTGGACCGGCGGTGGCGAGCGCGGAGAACGCGAACGCGGCGGCGGGGACGATGATGCCTTTCCCCGTGGCGCGACGCACGATGAGGACCACGGCGAAGATTGGAACGCTGGCGAGGAGGTCCATCCGGAAGCCGCTACCGATCCCGAGGCACAGGCCGGCTGCGAATCCCCATCGACCCGAGCGATATTCAGGCTCGGAAGCGGCGCATCGCGTCGCGGCCGCCAGGAAAAGAAACACGAAGGTCGCCTTCACGAAGTCTCGCGGGTAGAGGATCATCGGTTCGGTGGAGGGGGCGTACAGGAAGGCCAGGCTCACCGCGGCAGCGGCAGTGCGCCCGAGCCAGGCCCGCGCGAACGCAAAGGCCGCGGCTACGGTCAGGCCCACGGCAAAGCACCAGGGGATGAACAGCGCGGCGTGGGAGATTCCCAGGGTCCGCCAGATCCAGCCCACGGTGAGGATCAGGTAACCATGGATCCGGTGGAACTGAGCGAGTGGAGGCGCCATCGCGGGCGCGTCGAGAGAGAGGCTTCCAGGGCCGTCCGATTGGTTGAGCAGAAAAGCGCGCAGGCCGGGATTGCGGCTCATCTCCTCGGCGGAGAAGGAGACAAGCCCTCGACCCAGGGCGAAATTCACGGCGGGCCCGAACTCGTGCTCGTAGTAGGACAGGGGAACCCCCGACGACATCTGCCCGCCGGCCTCGACGGCTCCCAGGCCCGTCAGGCAAAGGACCAGGGAAAGGTCCACGGTGAATCCCGACACCCTGCGCCCCACCCACGTCCCCGCCCGCCGAAGGGCCAATCCCGGGCCGAGCCGGTTTACCAGCAGGACGAGGGTGATGAGGAGGGGAGCGTCGGTCCACGAGGGCGGCATCGCCGGAGCCGGGGTCCGCATCGCGAGCGAGAAAGCCACGGCCACGGCCCCGAGGGCGCCCCGATTCGAGTGTCGAAGGCGCCAGGCGGCGAGCAGGGATAGGAGAAGGAGCATGGAGGCGCCAAACGCATCGAGAAAGGGCATGCGCCCGATCCGCAGCGCCCACGCGAGGCGCCGTCGATGCGCGACGACCACCAGATCGCGGCAGGGAGTCCGGGGTCCGCAGCCGACGAACAGCGACCCTCCCCGCGGGTTGCGCTTGAAGACCAGCCGCCCGGAGCTTCCTGGCTCCGCCGGTTCGAATTCCTGGAAACGCGCGGTCGCGCCATCGATGAACGCGAAGGACCTCTCGTCGAGATCCGAGACGTCCTCGACCCGGAAGGTGGCCGCGCCATCGAGCCGGACCCGGCGGATCTCCGAGCCCGCGCTCTCGCTGGCGGAAAGGTCGGCCTCGACCCGGGGGACCGCGAGGACCGAGGCCCACGCGCGCACTTCCCCCGAAGAGGGTGGAGTGGCGAGGCGGGGGCTCAGCGCTCCCAGGATGGCCCCGGCCGCGAACACCAGGGCCGCCGCCAGGACGACCCATCGGGCGGCCCGACCCGCGACGCGGTCTGCCTGGGTGTGAATGCTCAAGGGGTGATCCGCGGTCAGAGTGGGGCGCCTGAAAGTGCGGCCCTGCGCCGCCGGCCGGCCCGTTCGGCGGATTGTAACAGCGGAGCCGGAGTCGAAGGCGCCCTTCGGACTCGCGGTCGATCCGGCAACCGGGTGTAGCCTTCAACCGACCCAATTGAGCACCAAGACCAGAACCGAACGACACGAACGCGCCCTGATCTGCGGCACGTATCGAACCAGCCGCGAACGCGAAGCCGCCGCCGTCTCCCTCGAGGAGATGGCCCTGCTGGCGAAGAGCGCGCGCGCCGAGATCGTGGATGTGATCTCGCAGGAGCGCAAGCGCCCCGACTCCGCGACCTACTTCGGCAGCGGCAAGGTCGACGAGCTCAAGGAGATCGTGGCCGCGCAGGAGATCACGATCGTGATGGTCGACGCCGAGCTCTCGCCGGTCCAGGCCCGCAACCTCGAGGCGAAACTCGAGGTCAAGGTCCTCGACCGCACGGAGCTGATTCTCGACATCTTCGCCCAGCGCGCCCGGTCCCGCGAGGGCCGCCTGCAGGTCGAGCTGGCCCAGCTCCAGTACCTCATGCCCCGGCTCACCGGAAAGGGCGTCTCCCTTTCCCGCCTGGGCGGCGGCATCGGGACCAGGGGCCCGGGTGAAACGAAACTCGAGACGGACCGGAGGCGGATCCGCACCCGCGTGTCGGTGCTGAAGGAGTCGATCGAGCACGTCAGGCGCGAGCGGGGGACCCGCCGCGAAGGCCGCCGCCGCCGGGCCGAGCCCGTGGTTTCGCTCGTGGGTTACACCAACGCGGGGAAGTCGAGCCTGTTCCGGGCCCTCACCGGCGAGGAGAAGGTCGAGATCTCCGACCGTCTGTTCATGACCCTCGATCCGCTGATGCGCGGCGTGCGCATCGGCGAGCGCGAGAACATCGTCCTGGTCGACACCGTCGGCTTCATCCGCCACTTGCCGCATGGCCTCGTGGCCGCGTTCCGCGCCACCCTCGAAGAGGTGGTGGAAGCGGACCTCGTCCTCCACGTGGTGGACGGCACCGACCCGGAGATGGCGGAGAAGGAGAAGGCGGTGCGCGAGGTGCTCGAGGAGATCGGCGCCGAAGAGTCCCCGAACCGGCTCGAGGTCATCAACAAGATCGACGGCGCGGACGACGCGGCCCGCCTGGCCCTCCGGTCGGAGCGGCCCGAGGCGGTGCAGGTCTCGGCCCTGACCGGCGAGGGACTCGATGCCCTGAAGCGCCGCATCGCGGAGATGCTGGACCTGCTCCCGCGCCCGATGACCCTCCGAATCGATCCGCTCGACGAACGCCGGATCGCGAACGTCTATCGCCACGCCAAGGTCCTCTCCCAGACCCGCGACGAGTTCGGGCAGCTCGTTCTGGAAGCCGAGGCCTCGCCCCGCGCCCTTCTCGCTCTCGCATGAAGGCCGCCCGCCGCTTCGCAAGCGCCTTCGGCGCGGTCTGGGCCCTCGCCCTCTTCCTTCCCGCCTGCGGCCCGAGGGTGGCGACCCCCCAGGTCGACGATTCCGACTACGTCTTCCCGGAGATCAAGCGGGGCGAGATGACGTCCCGCGACGAGAAGACCCTGCGCCGGGGCTGGGAGGACATTCTCGCCGGCCAGACCGCGCGCGCCGAGCAGGCGGTCGGCAAGCTCGCCACGAGCCGTCCGGACCTCGCCCCCGCCCGCGTGGTGCTCGGATTCGCCGCGCTCCGCGCGAACCGGCTCAAGGATTCCGCCGCGATCTTCAGCGCCGTCGTTTCGGCCCAGCCGAACGACGTGGCGGCGCTCGTGGGTCTCGCTTCGGTGAAGCGTAAACAGGGGCTTCTCGACCAGGCCCTTCCTCTTTATCTGAGGGCGGAGCGGCTGCGGCCGAAGGACGCGGCCCTCAGCCGGCGCGCCAGCGAGGTCAAGCTCGCGGTGGCCGAGGCGGCGATCGCGCAGGCGGGGGCCCTTTCCGCCGAGGGCAGGAAGGGGGAGGCCATCGTCATGCTGCAACGGGCGATCGAAGTGGCCCCGGAGTTGTCGCCGGTCCGGCTGGAACTGGCGGACCTCCTGGTCGAGGCGGGCCGGCGCACCGAGGCCCTTTCCGTTCTGGGCGCCGCGCAGGACGCCGACCGCAATATCGCCCTCAGGATCGCCTCCATCCGTTTCGAAGACGGGGATCTCGACGGAGCCGAGATGGCGCTCCGCCGCGGCCTCAAGGATGTCGCGGAGGACCCGGAAGGCGCCGCCCTCCTTGCCCGCATCAAGGACCGGCGCGCCTCCCTGGCCCTTCCCGAACCGCTGCGTGCCATCGGGGATGCCCCCCGCATCACCCGGGCCGAGCTCGCGGCGCTGGTGGTGGAGAGAGTGGAGGCCCTCAAGTCCAGGCCGCCCGCAGCCAGGAACGAAGTGGCCTCCGACCTCTCCCGCACCTGGGCGCGGCCCCAGGTTCTGCGCGCCCTGGAACTCGGGCTGATGGACGTCTATCCGAATCACACCTTCCAGCCCTCGGGCGTGGTCCGGCGGGGCGAGCTCGCGGTGGTGGCGGCGCGCGTCCTCGACCTCGTGGGGTGGGGGAGATCGAACGGGGCGGCTCCGAAGGACATGTCCCCCTCTCATCTCCAATACAGCTCCGTGGTGCGCGTGGTGGGCGCGGGCGTCATGCAGAACGCCGCTTCGGGCGCCTTCGAACCGTGGCGCATGGTCACCGGCGCGGAGGCGAAGACGGTGGTGGAAGCGCTCACGCGGCTGTCCGCGCAACGCTGACCCCAGGGCGCGAAGCCATCTTTCTTCTCCGGTTGTATTGACTTCGATCCTTCCTCCGGTAAACTCCGCAGTCCTTGTTCCATCAGGAGTGATCGAAGTTTGCCAACCGTCAGCCAATTGATTCGAAGTGGTCGCACCAAGCTCAAGTCGAAGACTGCGAGCCCCGCGCTCCAGGAGTCGCCCCAGAAGCGCGGTGTGTGCGTGCGCGTCTTCACGACCACGCCGAAGAAGCCGAACTCGGCTCTTCGCAAGGTCGCCCGCGTTCGCCTGACGAACGGCATCGAAGTCACCGCCTACATTCCGGGCGTGGGCCACAACCTCCAGGAGCATTCGCTGGTCCTGATCCGGGGCGGTCGCGTCAAGGACCTGCCGGGCGTTCGCTACCACATCGTTCGCGGTTCGCTCGACGCCACCGGCGTCGCCGGTCGCAAGCGAAGCCGCAGCAAATACGGCGCGAAACGGCCCAAGGCCGCCTAGTCGCCCCCCGGGCGCGTTCCCTTTTCGGGGAATCGTGTCGGCAACAGTTTAGTTTTTAAGAGTTTTCGCGTAAGATCGCCGTCCCTTCGAGGTCAGCCAAATCGTGAATCGGGTGCAAATCCGAGATCTCGAAGCCAAAAAGTAAATCAAGAGAAGCCTGGGAAATCCCGCCACAGAAGCTCTGAAGCAGCCTTGAAAAGCTGATTCAGCGATTGGGCGAAAGATCCTTGAGCCACGCTCGATGCAGCGGATCGCATCAGGGTCCACTCCGTCAACGAACCCTGATACTGGTCGTGTCGCGTCGAACCCCCGGGGGTGTCCCCCGAGGGAGTGCTCCAAGGGTCTTTGCAAACCTAAGTTCTTGCAGGTTTCGAAAAGACCGTCAACTCAAGTTTTCGTAAGAAGTCTGGAGCGCTAAAGCAAATGCCACGTCGCGGCACCGTACCGAAGCGGGATGTCCTCCCCGATCCTCTCTACAACTCGACCCTGGTCACGAAGTTCGTGAACTGTCTGATGAGCGATGGCAAGAAGTCCACCGCCCAGCAGATCATGTACGGCGCGCTCAAGGCCATCCACGAGAAGACCCAGGACGATCCGCTCAAGCTCTTCAAGAAGGCGGTCGAGAACGTGAAGCCGACGCTCGAGGTCAAGAGCCGTCGCGTGGGCGGTTCGAACTACCAGGTTCCGATCGAAGTCAATCCCAACCGCCGCAACTCCCTGGGCATCCGCTGGATCATCAGCTACGCCCGCCTGCGCTCCGAGCGCGGCATGGTCAACAAGCTCTCGAACGAGCTGCTGGACGCGTCGAACCTTCGTGGCGGCGCCATGAAGAAGAAGGACGATGTCCACAAGATGGCCGAGGCCAACAAGGCCTTCGCCCACTACCGCTGGTAACCGCTTCCCCTCTTAAGGACGCCTGAGAAACAATCGTGGCTGCTCGCTCTACCTCTCTCGAAAAGACCCGCAACATCGGGATTGCCGCGCATATCGACGCGGGCAAGACCACCACGACCGAGCGGATCCTTTTCTACACCGGCGTCAACTACAAGATCGGCGAAGTCCACGACGGCACCGCCACCATGGACTGGATGGAGCAGGAACAGGAGCGGGGGATCACCATCACCTCCGCGGCCACCACCTGTTTCTGGAAGGACCACCGGATCAACATCATCGACACCCCGGGCCACGTCGACTTCACCGCCGAAGTCGAGCGTTCGCTCCGGGTGCTCGACGGCGCGGTGGCCGTCTTCGACGCGGTCTCCGGCGTGCAGCCCCAGTCCGAGACGGTGTGGCGCCAGGCCGACAAGTACAACGTTCCCCGCATCGCCTTCATCAACAAGATGGACCGGGTGGGCGCCGACTTCCCGCGCTGCATCGCCATGATGATCGATCGCCTGAGTGCTAAGACCCCGGTCGCCATCCAGCTTCCCATCGGGGCCGAAGACAAGTTCATCGGCGTGATCGACCTGGTCGAGATGAAGGCGTACCGGTACGAAGACGAGACCATGGGCGCGGAGTACAAGACCGAAGAGATCCCCGCCGACATGCTCGACGAGGCCAAGCTCTCGCGCGAGCATCTCATCGAGACCGTCGCCGAAGTCGACGATCACCTCGCGGACAAGTTCCTGAACGGCGAAGAGGTCACGATCCCCGAGCTCAAGGCCGGCATCCGCCGGGCCACCATCGCCCTCAAGCTCTTCCCCGTGGTCTGCGGCACCGCGTTCAAGAACAAGGGCGTTCAGCCCATGCTCGACGCGGTCATCGCCTACCTTCCCTCGCCCCTCGACCTTCCCCCGACCGTGGCCATCGATCCGGACAGCCACGCGCCGGTTGAGCGCCCCACCGACGACAACGCACCGTTCGCGGGTCTCGTCTTCAAGATCATGACCGACCCTTTCGTCGGCCAGCTCGCGTTCGTCCGCGTGTACTCCGGCCAGATGAAGGCGGGCGACACCCTCCTGAACGCCACCAAGGGCACGCGTGAGCGCATCGGACGCCTGGTGAAGATGCACGCGAACAAGCGCGAAGAGATCAAGGAGATCTACGCGGGCGACATCGCGGCCGCGATCGGCCTCAAGAACGTCTCCACCGGAGACACCATCTGCGACTCGAGCAAGCCCGTCCTGCTCGAAGCGATCAACTTCCCGACCCCCGTCATCTCCCTCGCGGTCGAGCCCAAGACCAAGTCCGACCAGGAAAAGATGGGCGTGGGCCTGGGCAAGCTCATGCAGGAAGACCCGACCTTCAAGGTCGAGAGCGATCCCGAGACCAACCAGACCAAGATCTCCGGCATGGGCGAACTCCACCTCGAAATCATCGTGGACCGCCTCAAGCGCGAGTTCGGGGTGGAAGCGAACGTGGGCAAGCCCCAGGTCGCGTACCGCGAAACCATCCGCAAGAAGACGCTCGCCGAGGGCAAGTGGATCAAGCAGTCGGGCGGCAAGGGTCAGTACGGCCATTGCAAGATCGAAGTCCAGCCGAATCCCGGCAAGGGCTTCGAGTTCGAGAACGACACCACCGGCGGCTCCATTCCCAAGGAATACATCAAGCCGATCGAAATGGGGGTCAAAGAAGCGCTCGAGCGCGGCGTGCTCGCGGGCTTCCCGATGGTCGACGTCCATGTCCGCCTCTACGACGGCAGCTACCACGACGTCGACTCCAGCGAAATGGCGTTCAAGCTCGCCGGTTCCCTCGCCATCCAGGACGGCGCCCGCAAGGCGAGCCCGGTCCTGCTCGAGCCCATCATGAGGGTCGAAGTCACCACCCCCGACGAGTACACGGGCGTCGTGTCCGGCGACCTCTCCTCGCGCCGCGGCCATCTGCAGGGCAACGAGTCCCGCGGCGGCACCAACATCATCAACGCGATGGTCCCCCTTTCCAACATGTTCGGCTATTCGACGGACCTGCGGTCGCGCACGCAGGGCCGCGCAACGTACAGCATGCACTTCGAGAAGTATGAAGAAGCGCCCAAGAACGTTGCGGAAGAAGTTGTGGCCAAGTCGTCCGGCAAGGCGCAGCGCACCACCTAGTCCGCAAACATCTCCCTATTTAACTCTTCAGCAAGCAACCAGATAGATCCTCAGGAGCAACACCCATGGCTAAGGAAAAATTTGATCGCAGCAAGCCGCACGTCAACATCGGGACGATCGGCCACGTCGATCACGGCAAGACCTCGTTGACCGCAGCGATCACCAAGGTTCTGGCCGTCCAGAACGGCAAAAACACGTTCAAGGCTTACGACCAGATCGACAATGCCCCCGAAGAGCGGGAGCGCGGCGTCACCATCAACGCGTCGCACGTCGAGTACGAGACGACGGCGCGTCACTACGCGCACGTCGACTGCCCGGGCCACGCCGACTACATCAAGAACATGATCACCGGAGCCGCGCAGATGGACGGCGCGATCCTCGTGGTCTCCGCGGCCGACGGCCCCATGCCCCAGACCAAGGAGCACATCCTGCTCGCCCGTCAGGTCGGCGTGCCCTCGATCGTGGTCTTCCTCAACAAGTGCGACCTCGTCGACGACGCCGAGCTCCTCGACCTCGTCGAGCTCGAGGTTCGCGAGTTGCTCAAGCACTACGGTTTCCCGGGCGACGAAATCCCGGTGGTCCGCGGTTCGGCGGTGAAGGCCCTCGACGGCGACGGCAAGGACGCGGGCGCCGAGCCCATCCTCAAGCTGATGGCCGAGGTCGACCGCTACATTCCGATGCCGACCCGCGAGGTCGACAAGCCCTTCCTGATGCCGATCGAAGACATCTTCACCATCTCCGGCCGCGGCACCGTGGCCACCGGCCGCGTCGAGCGCGGCAAGGTGAAGGTGGGCGAGGAAGTCGATCTCGTCGGCCTGCGTCCCACCGAGAAGAAGGTCGTCACCGGCATCGAAATGTTCAAGAAGCTCCTCGACGAGGGCACGGCCGGCGACAACATCGGCGTCCTGCTCCGCGGTACGGAGCGCAAGGACATCGAGCGCGGCATGGTCCTCGCCAAGGTGGGCAGCATCAAGCCCTTCACGAAGTTCAAGGGCGAGGTCTACATCCTCACCAAGGAAGAGGGCGGCCGTCATACCCCCTTCTTCACCGGCTACCGTCCGCAGTTCTACTTCCGCACCACCGACGTCACCGGCGTCGCCACCCTGCCCACGGGCGTCGAGATGGTCATGCCGGGGGACAACACCCAGGTCGAAGTGACCCTCAACAACCCGATCGCCATGGAAAAGGGCCTTCGGTTCGCGATCCGCGAGGGCGGACGCACGGTGGGTTCCGGCACGGTGTCGGACATCATCGAGTAGTCAAGAAGCTACTCAACTGTCGATTAAAGAAGCGAGTCCACAAAAGCCATGATGCTCAACGAGAAGATCCGGATCCGGTTGCGCGCGTTCGATTACCGCGTCCTGGATCAGTCCACGTCCGAGATCGTCGACACGGCGAAACGGACCGGCGCGCGTGTCGCCGGTCCCATCCCGCTCCCGACCATCAAGAACCGCTGGACCGTCCTGCGCTCGCCTCACGTCGACAAGAAGAGTCGCGAACAGTTCGAGATTCGCACCCACAAGCGAATCATCGACATCTGCGAGCCCACCCCTCAGACGGTGGACGCGTTGATGAAGCTCGATCTCCCGGCGGGCGTTGACGTCGAGATCAAGGCTTTCGGCAAAGAGCACGCTCGAACGTAGGAAAGATAATGCCAGTTCAGGGAATCATCGCAAAAAAGGTCGGCATGACCCAGGTCTACGGGAAGGACGGCAGGGCTATTCCTGCCACCGTCCTCACCGCGGGTCCCTGCGTCGTGGTCGAGCGGAAAACCACCGCGAAACACGGCTACTCGGCGGTCCAGGTTGGATTCGTCGAAGAGAAGCGTGTGAAGCACACCACCAAGCCCATGCAGGGTCACTTCAAGAAGGCGGGAATCCCGCCGACCCGGCTGACCCGCGAGTTCCGCGTTCCGGAATCCGAGGCGATCAATCCCGGCGACAAGGTGAACGTCTCGCTCTTCGGCCCGGGCGACAAGGTGAGCATCACCGGCACCAGCAAGGGCAAGGGCTTCGCCGGCGTGGTGAAGCGTCACCACTTCCGCGGCGGCGACGGCACCCACGGCTCCATGCACCACCGGGCTCCCGGCGGCATCGGCGCCTCGGCCTTCCCCTCGCGCGTCATCAAGGGCCTGCGGGCGGCCGGCCACATGGGCGACGAGACCGTCACCACCAAGAACATCCAGGTGGTGGAGATCGACGCCGAGAACAACCTCCTGGTCGTGAAGGGCGCGGTTCCCGGGTCCATCTCCTCCTACGTCATCGTCAACAAGGCCGGCACGCGCCGGACCGGAAAGTAAGGGGAGGCTCACATGGCTGATACCAAGAAGACCGCCCCCAAGGCGAAGGCGGAAAAGCCGGCCAAGAAGGCTGCCGCGGCCCCCAAGGCGCCCGCGAAGTCCGCCAAGGCTGCGGCCAAGCCCGTTGCCTCCAAGCCCGTCAAGGCCGAGAAGCCCGCCAAAGTCGCGAAGCCCAAGGCAGAACCCAAGGCGAAGGTCGAGGTCAAGGCGGCCGATGGCTCCCTGATCGTCACCGGGGCCAACGGCAAGGCCTCCGGCCAGGTCAAGCTCGCTCCCTCCGTCTTCGAACTGCGTCCGAACGATCACCTCCTCTACGAGGCGGTCAAGCTCTATCGCGCCGGCGCGCGCTCGGGCACGCACAAGACCAAGAGCCGCGGCGACGTGTCCGGCTCCGGCAAGAAGCCCTGGAAGCAGAAGGGCACGGGCCAGGCCCGGGTCGGCGACAAGCGCACCCCCCTGTGGCGTCACGGCGGCACGGTCTTCGGACCCACCCCCCGCGACTACTCCTACTCCATGCCCAAGAAGGCGCTGACCGCAGCACTTCGCCAGGCCCTGTCGACCAAGAACCGCACCGGTTCGCTCCGGATCGTCGAGTCCATCAAGGCCGACTCTCCGAAGACCAAGGCCCTCAAGGCCGCGATCGATGCGCTCAACTTCGACGGGAAGACGATCTACGTGGAGAGCGAGCCGTCCGACGCCCTCATCCTCTCGAGCCGCAACATCCCGGGCTTCCGGGTGATCGAGACCTCGCACCTGACCGTTTACGACATCCTCAACTGCAAGACGCTCGCGGTTTCCACCGCGGCCCTCTCGCGACTTGAAGAGAGACTGGCCCGATGAACACCATCTTTGAAGTCATCCGCCGCCCGCTCGTGACGGAGAAGACCACCCTCCAGAAGGAGACGATCCGCACCCTCGTCTTCGAAGTGCATCGCGACGCCACCAAGCCCGAGATCAAGAAGGCGGTGGAGAAGCTCTTCAACGTGAAGGTCGAGCAGGTCCGCGTGGCGAACATGCCCGGCAAGCTTCGCCGCCAGGGGCGCTACCAGGGCCATCGTCCGGACTGGAAGAAGGCTTACGTCCTCCTCAAGAAGGACGAAAAGATGATCGAGTTCCACGAGGCCGTCTAAAAGAAATCCAATGGCTCTAAAGACCTACGGTTCCTACACCCCCAGCCGCCGCGTCATGGCGACTCCCTCGTTCGAGGAGATCACCAAGACCCGTCCCGAGAAGGCGCTCACCGAGCCCCTTCGCAAGTCGGGCGGCCGCGATTCGCGCGGACGCCTGACCATCCGGTTCAGAGGGGGCGGCCACAAGCGGCGCTACCGCGTCATCGACTTCAAGCGCAACAAGGACGGCATCACCGCGAAGGTGGCGGCGATCGAGTACGATCCGAACCGTTCGGCCCGTCTCGCCCTGCTGCACTACACCGACGGCGAGAAGCGCTACATCCTCTGCCCCGACGGCCTGGTGGTGGGGAAGACCGTGATCTCCGGCGAAGGCGCCGACATCCTGCCCGGCAACTCCATGCCGATCCAGCAGATTCCCGCGGGCACCATCATCCACAACATCGAACTCCGCCCCGGCAAGGGCGCGCAGATGGTCCGGAGCGCGGGCGTCGGCGCCCAGCTCGTGGCCAAAGAGGGCGACTACTCGCAGATCAAGCTGCCGTCGGGCGAGATCCGCAAGGTCCACGTCCTGTGCAAGGCGACCATCGGACAGGTGGGCAACGCCGAGCACAAGAACGTGAAGCACGGCAAGGCCGGCCGCAAGCGGTGGCTGGGCAAGAAGCCGCACAACCGAGGCGTTTCCATGAACCCGGTCGACCACCCTCACGGTGGCGGCGAGGGCCGTACCTCCGGCGGTCGCCATCCCGTGACCCCGTGGGGCAAGCCCACCAAGGGTTACAAGACGCGCCGCAACAAGCGCACGCAATCCATGATTGTGAAGAGGCGGAAGTAGGACTTCAATGGCTAGATCAACCTCAAAGGGCCCGTTCATCGACGGCCACCTGCTCAAGAAGGTCGAAGAGCAGAACCGGACGAACGACAAGAAGGTCATCAAGACCTGGTCGCGTCGCTCCACCATCTTCCCGGAGATGGTGGGCAACACCATAGCGGTCTACAACGGGAAGAAGTTCGTCCCGGTGTACGTCTCCGAGAACATGGTCGGGCACAAGCTCGGCGAGTTCTCGCCCACCCGCACCTTCAAGAGCCACTCCTCCAAGGTCGAGAAGGTCGCCAAGACGGCGGCTGCCGCGGCCCCCGGCGCAAAGGCTTAACCCATGCTCGAAGTCAAAGCTGAAGCCAAGTACATCCGCACCTCCGCCCAGAAGACCGGGCTGGTGCTCGCCACCATTCGCGGCAAATCCGTGAGCGACGCCATCGCGGTGCTCCAGTTCTCCGAGAAGAAGGTCGCGAAGAGCGTCGAGAAGGTGCTCCGTTCCGCGATCGCGAATGCGACCCAGGAAGCCGAGCGCGTTCAGCAGCGCCGCCTCGACGAGGAAGACCTCGTGGTCTCGCAGGCGTACGCGAACCAGGGCCCGTCCTTCAAGCGCGTCCGTCCCGCTCCCATGGGCCGCGCGTATCAAACGATCAAGCGCACCACGCACATCGTGGTTCATCTGGCGGAAAAGGAATAACCGACCATGGGTCAAAAAGTTCACCCTACGGGCCTGCGGCTCGGATACAACAAGCCCTGGCGCAGCCGCTGGTTCGCGGCCGCCGACTACGCGAAGCTTCTTCATGAGGATCTCAAGCTCAATAAGACTTTGAAGGCGCGCTTCCAGCACGCGGGCGTCGCGAAGATCGAGATCGAACGGGCCACCAACAAGCTCAAGGTCGGCATCTTCACCTCGCGCCCCGGAATCATCATTGGCAAGAAGGGCCAGGAAGTCGAGAAGCTGAAGCAGGAGCTCCAGAAGAAGACGGGCAAGGAGGTCTTCATCAACATCCAGGAGATCCTCAAGCCCGAGCTCGACGCCCAGCTCGTGTCCGAGTCGGTCTCCGGCCAGCTCGAGAAGCGCATCGCCTTCCGCCG
>Ga0073904_10002393_pt1 | contig 14211 bp, 11 predicted proteins | sample KloWWTrecipitate_FD_66668 | JGI IMG/M metagenome (GOLD analysis project Ga0073904, IMG submission 66668) | Active sludge microbial communities from Klosterneuburg, Austria, studying microevolution and ecology of nitrifiers - Klosterneuburg... | ecosystem: Engineered > WWTP > Aerobic digester >...
CGGCGCGACCGGCATCGGCCTTGGACAGTTCGGCGGCATCGGCTACGGCTTCGACGAATTCGGCTTTGTTCATTTTGTTGATGACTCCTTGTACGGATGTGGCGCGAAGATTCGATAAACCGGAACCGCTGCGCACCCCTGCGAAACTCCGGTTGACTGCCGCAACGCACAATCGGTGCGTGTTGCGGTTGCAGACCTTATACCAGCGGTTTTTTGCACGTGCAACTCGGAAAGCCAATGCTGGCGCGGGTTTCAGCGATTCGATGTCGAATGGCGAAAGCGCAGCAACTCAATGCTTGACATCGGCCCGCGCGACGTCCTCGTTTTTCGGCAACGGCGACTGTTCCTCCACGGTCCTCGCCACGCGCCCCGGAAGCGGGCGTTCCAACGCCAGGTCGAGCACCTCGTCGATCCATTTCACCGGCACGATCTTCACGTGCCTGGTCACCGCCGCCGGGATGTCGGCGAGATCCTTCTTGTTCTCGTCCGGGATGATCACGGTCTTGATCCCGCCTCGCATCGCCGCCAGCAGTTTTTCCTTCAGCCCGCCGATCGCGCTGACGCGACCGCGCAGGGTGATCTCGCCGGTCATCGCCACGTCGTGGCGCACCGGGATTTTCGTCAGCATCGACACCAGCGTGGTGGCCATCGCGATGCCCGCGCTGGGTCCGTCCTTCGGCGTGGCACCGTCCGGCACGTGCACGTGCACGTCGTGCTTCTGCAGGAAGTCGAGATCGATGCCGAGGCGCTCGGTGCGCGCGCGCACCACGCTCAATGCCGCCGACGCCGATTCCTTCATCACGTCGCCGAGCTGGCCGGTGAGGATCAGCGCACCCTTGCCCGGCACCAGCGTCGATTCGATCTGCAGCAGGTCGCCGCCGACTTCGGTCCACGCAAGCCCGGTGACCAGGCCGATCTCGTTCTCCGCCTCGGCACGGCCGAAGTCGAAACGCTGCACGCCGAGGTACTTGTCGAGGTTCTTGTTGGTGACCGCGACCGTCTTCGCCTTCGCGCCGCCGCCCTTCTTGTCATTCGGCTGCGGCCCCTTCAAGGCGATCTCCTTGACCACCTTGCGCGCGATCTTGGCGATCTCGCGTTCCAGGTTGCGCACGCCGGATTCGCGGGTGTAGTAACGGATGATGTCGGTGATCGCGCTGTCGGCGATCTTCAGTTCACCGTCACGCAGGCCGTTGGCCTTGAGCTGCTTCGGCACCAGGTAGCGCAGCGCGATGTTGAGCTTTTCCTCCTCGGTGTAACCAGGGATGCGGATCACTTCCATGCGATCCAGCAGCGGGCCGGGAATGTTCAGCGAGTTCGAGGTCGCCACGAACATCACCTCGGACAGGTCGAGGTCGACCTCGAGGTAGTGATCGTTGAAGGTGTGGTTCTGCTCGGGATCGAGCACTTCCAGCAGCGCCGACGACGGATCGCCACGGAAGTCCATCGACATCTTGTCGATCTCGTCCAGCACGAACAGCGGGTTCCTGCTGCCCACCTTGTTGAGGTTCTGCACGATCCGGCCCGGCATCGAGCCCACGTAAGTGCGGCGATGGCCGCGGATCTCGGCCTCGTCGCGCACGCCGCCGAGCGCCATGCGCACGAACTTGCGGTTGGTGGCCTTGGCGATCGACTGCCCCAGCGAGGTCTTGCCCACGCCGGGCGGCCCGACCAGGCACAGGATCGGGCCCTTCATCTTGCTGACGCGCGACTGCACCGCGAGGTACTCGAGGATGCGTTCCTTGACCTTTTCCAGGCCGTAGTGGTCGGCATCCAGCGTATCCTGTGCAAGCTTGAGATCCTTGCGCACCTTGCTGCGCTTCTTCCACGGCACGCCCAGCAGCCAGTCCAGGTAGTTGCGCACCACGCCGGCCTCGGCCGACATCGGCGACATCTGCTTGAGCTTGTTGAACTCGTTCCTGGCCTTGGTTTCGACCGGCTTCGGCATGCCTGCCGCGGCGATCCGCTTGGCGATCTCGTCCATGTCGTTCGGCGCGTCGTCCAGCTCGCCGAGCTCCTTCTGGATCGCCTTCATCTGCTCGTTGAGGTAGTACTCGCGCTGCGACTTCTCCATCTGCGACTTCACCCGGCCGCGGATGCGTTTTTCCATCTGCTGCACGTCGATCTCGCCGTCGACCAGTCCGACCAGCATTTCCAGACGCTCGGCGGTATCCAGCATCTCCAGCAATTTCTGCTTGTCGGCGAGGCGCACGCCGATGTGCGCGGCGATGGTATCGGCCAGCCGCGATGGATCGTCGATCCCGGCCAGGGTCTGCAGCAATTCGGGCGGCAGCTTGCGGTTGGTCTTGATGTACTGCTCGAACAGGCCCATCAGCGAGCGCGCGATGGCGTCGATTTCGCGCTGCTCGCGACTGTCGGCGGAATCGACCACCGCGCCGGAACCGGACAACGCGCCATCCACTTCCTTCACCGCATCGACCTGCGCGCGGGTCAGGCCTTCGACCAGCACCTTGATCGTGCCGTCGGGCAGCTTCAGCAGTTGCAGCACCTGCGCCAGGGTCCCGATCGGATGCAGGTCGGCCGCGCCGGGATCGTCGGTCTCGGCGGATTTCTGCGCGACCAAGAGGATGCGCTTGTCGCCTTCCATGGCGATGTCCAGCGCACGGATCGACTTGTCGCGGCCGACGAACAGCGGGATCACCATGTGCGGGAACACCACCACGTCGCGCAACGGCAGGACCGGCAGGACGAGGTGCTCGCGTTCGGTGGTGGTGGTCATGCGGACTCCATGGCTCCGGGCGCGCAGGCTGCGCGTCCACGAGCAGGGTTATGGGGCTGGCGGCCGCAGGATGCAAGCTGCAATGCCATCCGGTCGCGAAATGCCGGCGACGGCACGCAAAAAGGCCGCCGGACGGCGGCCTTCGGGGCATGAACGGTGGCGCGGCTCAGTCGGCCGACGCGACCCTCGGCAATGGTGGCTCCACGGCAGCGTCGAAGGCGGCGCTCTTGTAGACCAGATAAGGCTCCGACTTGTGCTCGATCACCGACTCGTCCACCACCACCTTGCTGACGTTATCCAGCGACGGCAGGTCATACATCGTGTCCAGCAGCACCGACTCGACGATGGTGCGCAGGCCGCGCGCGCCGGTCTTGCGCTTGAGCGCCTTCCTGGCGATGGCGGCCAGTGCGTCCGGGCGGATTTCCAGCTCCACGCCCTCCATGTCGAACAGCTTCCTGAACTGTTTGGTGATGGCGTTCTTCGGCTCGGTCAGGATCTTGATCAGCGCGGCTTCGTCCAGTTCTTCCAGGGTCGCGACCACCGGCAGTCGGCCGACGAATTCCGGGATCAGGCCGTACTTGATCAGGTCTTCCGGCTCCACCTGGGCCAGCACCTGGCCGATATCGGCCTTGCGTTCGGCACTCTTCACCTTGGCACCGAAGCCGATGCCGCCCGACTCCGTGCTGCGCTGCTGGATCACCTTGTCCAGCCCGGCGAACGCGCCACCGACGATGAACAGGATGTTGCGGGTATCGACCTGCAGGAACTCCTGCTGCGGATGCTTGCGCCCGCCCTGCGGCGGCACGCTGGCAACGGTGCCTTCGATCAGCTTCAGCAACGCCTGCTGCACGCCTTCGCCGGACACGTCGCGGGTGATCGACGGGTTCTCGCTCTTGCGCGAGATCTTGTCGATCTCGTCGATGTAGACGATGCCCTGCTGCGCCTTCTCGACGTCGTAGTCGCACTTCTGCAGCAGCTTCTGGATGATGTTCTCCACGTCCTCGCCGACATAGCCGGCTTCGGTCAGGGTGGTGGCATCGGCCATGGTGAACGGCACGTTGAGCATGCGCGCCAGCGTTTCCGCCAGCAGCGTCTTGCCCGAGCCGGTCGGACCAACCAGCAGGATGTTCGACTTCGCCAGTTCGACCTCGTCCGACTTCTGCCGACTCTCGATCCGCTTGTAATGGTTGTACACCGCCACCGCGAGGGTCTTCTTCGCGCGCTGCTGGCCGATGACGTACTGATCCAGCACGTCGAGTATCTCGCGGGGCTTGGGCAGCGAACTGCGCGTGGATTGCGCCTTCTCCTCCAGCTCCTCGCGGATGATGTCGTTGCACAGCTCGACGCATTCGTCGCAGATGAACACGCTGGGTCCTGCGATCAGCTTGCGAACCTCGTGCTGGCTCTTCCCGCAGAAGGAGCAGTACAGGATCTTGGTGCTGTCGCCGGCTACCCGGCTGGTACGGTCATCGCTCATCTATTGCTCACTCGCCGCGCAACGCGGTTTCGGCCCGAGAATACCATACGCCCCGCAGGGCCATGCGGGGCAGGAAATGGCGTGGGAATGCCGCTTCCGGGACGCCGGGGCGTCGCGTCGGCGACCACTCAGCTTGCCTGGATCGACTCGTCCGGGCGACGCACCAGCACCTCGTCCACCAGCCCGTACTCGCGGGCGGCCTCGGCCGACTTGAAGTTGTCGCGCTCGGTATCACGGGCGATCACATCCAGCGGTTGGCCGGTGTGGTTGGCCAGCACCTCGTTCAGGCGCTGGCGCAGGGCGAGGATCTCGCGCGCCTGGATCTCGATGTCGGTGGCTTGGCCCTGGGAACCACCGGAGGGCTGGTGGATCATCACCCGTGCGTTCGGCAGCGCATACCGCTTGCCCTTGGCACCGGCGGCCAGCAACAGCGCGCCCATCGAGCAGGCCTGGCCGACGCAGATCGTGCTCACGTCCGGCTTGATGTACTGCATGGTGTCGTAGATCGCCATGCCGGCGGTGACCACGCCACCGGGCGAATTGATGTACAGGCTGATGTCCTTCTCGGGGTTTTCGGCCTCGAGGAACAGTAGCTGGGCGACGATCACGTTGGCGACGTGATCGTCCACGCCGCCGACCAGGAAGATCACCCGCTCCTTCAGCAATCGCGAGTAGATGTCGTACGCGCGCTCGCCGCGGCTGGTCTGTTCGACCACCATCGGCACGAGGTTCAGGGCTTTGGTCAGGTGATCCATGGTTTCTCGCTAAGGTTGGGAGCCCGGCTGTTATCGAACACTTACTGGCCGATCGCTTCCTGGAAGTTCAGCGCCTGCTCGGTGTGCTGGGCGCGCTCGGCGATCCAGTCGATCACCTGTTCTTCCATCACGCGATTCTGCAGGCCCTGCATGAGCTGGGGATCGTTGCGGTAAAGATCAATGACCTGCTGCGGCTGCTCGTAGGTGGAAGCGATCAGGCGCATGGTCTCGTTCAGACGGGCCTGCTCCAGCCGCAGTTCGTTGCGGCGGGCCACTTCGCCCACCAGCAGCGCGACCAGGATGCGCTTGCGTGCGGCCTCCTTGAAGGCATCGGCATCGGCACCGACCTGCTGGCCCTGGCGACGGGCCTGCTCGGTGGCATTGGCCAGCAGCGCGCGGGCTTCGTTCTCCACCAGGCGCGGCGGCAATTCGACGTCGCTGTACGCGGCGACCAGCTTCTCGCCGACTTCGCGACGCAGGCGGTTCATCAGCGCGCCCTTGAGCTCGCGCTCCAGGTTGCTGCGGATCTCGGTCCTGAACTGCTCGGCATCGCCACTCTTGACGCCGAAGCTGCGGATGAACGCGGCATCGATCTCCGGAAGCACCTGCTCGGCGACATCCACCAGCTTGAAGGTCGAGGTCACGGTCTTGCCGGCGAACTGCGGCATGTGCCAATCGGCCGGCAGGGTCACGTCGACGGTCTTTTCCTCGCCGGGCTGCATGCCGACGATCGCCTGTTCGACTTCCGGGTACATCGCGCCGGAACCCAGCACGGTGCTGGTCTTCTCGGCACCTTCGGCCGGCATGCGCTGGCCGTCGACGGTGCTGGAGGTCTCGAGGTTGGCCAGGTCGCCGGCCTTGGCGGCGCGGGTCACCTTGCTCCAGCTGGCACGCTGCTGCTGCAGATTGCCGAGCATGCGCTCGATGTCGGCATCGGACACTTCCGAGGCGTGACGCACGACCTCCAGCTTGGTCATGTCGAGGTCACCGAAATCCGGCACCAGCTCGACCGAGGCGACGTACTTCAACTCGCCTTCGCCGGCCTCGTCGGACTGACTGATCTGCGGGGCACCGGCCACGCGCAGCTCGTTCTCGCGCACGGCCTGATCCATGCCCTGGCGCAGCAGGCCATCGAGGATCTCGGCGCGCACCTGGCCGCCGTAGCGCTGTTCGACCACGGAGGTCGGCACCTTGCCCGGGCGGAAGCCCTTGATGCGGGCGGTGCGCGCGATTTCGCGCAGGCGGCCACCGACCTGATCGTTCACGTCGCCGGCGGGCAGGCTGAGGGTGACACGGCGTTCGAGGTTGCCGACGTTTTCGACCGAGACTTGCATGATGCGATGACTCCTGGAGGGTCCGGCTCGAACCCGATTGCGCGATGGGATTGGGGATGCACGGGAACCCCCGCTTGGAACGCGATAGTTTCGCCGATGCCGGCGCGGCTGTCACCTTTTGCACGGATTGCGTTGACAGCCCGCCCGCCGGGCCGGACAATGCGCGACCTCTCGTCACGCCGGCACATTGCAGACCACCGCAATCATCCAGTGTTTCGAAGCGGTATCGGTTCCTTCGGCGGGGTGTAGCTCAGCCTGGTAGAGCGCCTGGTTTGGGACCAGGAAGTCGCAGGTTCGAATCCTGTCTCCCCGACCACGCCGATGCGGATTCGTGATGGCAGGAGGCGGTTTCGTAGCGGCGATGCGACAATTCCGGTCCGGGCGTCCGTAGCTCAACCGGATAGAGCACCGGCCTTCTAAGCCGGCGGTTGCAGGTTCGATTCCTGCCGGGCGCGCCAACGCGGTTGTGGTTTCGTTTCAAGCAGGCAATTTTGGTGGGTGTAGCTCAGTTGGTTAGAGCACCGGATTGTGATTCCGGGGGTCGTGGGTTCAAATCCCATCATCCACCCCAAAATTCGACATGAATGCCGCGGTTGCTCCGTTTGCATGCATGGCATCATTTGCTACAATCGTTTTTCTCGGGCCGTTAGCTCAGTTGGTAGAGCAGTTGACTCTTAATCAATAGGTCCAAGGTTCGAATCCTTGACGGCCCACCAGCTCCGAGAAACGCCCGGCCCAGTGCCGGGCGTTTTGCTTTGACGGGCATGCAACGCGAAAGTGGCGGAATTGGTAGACGCCCTGGATTTAGGTTCCAGTGCCGCAAGGCGTGGGGGTTCGAGTCCCCCCTTTCGCACCATCGGCACTGCAACACGTGCAACCATCCGCGAACACCTGCCGATGCCGGCGCAGCCTTCTCGCGCTATGCTCCACGCAAGCGGCGATCGCCGCAGTCAAAGGACTCTCGCCATGATGCGCAGCGGCAATCCCGCACTGAAGGAAAGCACCTTCCTCGATCTCGGTTCCGGTACCCTGGTGCAGGGTGATGCCGGCACGATGACCCTGAACGGCACCGTCAACAAGACCGCGTTCCTGCTGGTCCTGACCCTGGCCGGCGCACTGTTCACCTGGTCGCAGTTCTCGGCGGCGCTGGCCGCCGGCAATCCCGGCGCAGTGATGCCCTGGGTCTGGGGCGGCGCGATCGGCGGCTTCGTGATGGCACTGGTCACCGTGTTCAAGAAGACCTGGGCGCCGATCACCGGCCCGCTGTACGCAGTACTGGAAGGTCTGTTCCTCGGCGCGGTCTCTGCGATGTTCGAGCTGCGCTTCCCGGGCATCGTGATGCAGGCCGTGGGCCTGACCTTCGGTACCCTGGCGGCACTGCTGCTGGCCTACCGCAGCGGCCTGATCAAGGCCACCGAGAACTTCAAGCTCGGCGTGGTCGCCGCCACCGGCGGGATCGCCCTGCTGTACCTGGTGCAGATCGGCCTCGGCCTGTTCGGCTTCAAGGGCATGAGCTTCATCCACGAGAGCAGCCTGATCGGCATCGCCTTCTCCGGCTTCGTGGTGGTGATCGCCGCGCTGAACCTGGTGCTGGATTTCGACTTCATCGAGAACGGCGTCGAGCAGGGCGCGCCGAAGTACATGGAGTGGTACGCCGCGTTCGGCCTGCTGGTGACGCTGGTGTGGCTGTACCTGGAGATCCTGCGCCTGCTGAGCAAATTGCAGTCGCGCGATTGACGTCGCTTGCGGCGCAACCAAAAAGCCCGGCGGATGCCGGGCTTTTTCATGGATGCCGCCACGCCGGCTTACAGCCGCGTGGCGATCGCCTGCGCGAAGCCCATCGTATTGCCCTCGCCGCCCAGGTCCGGGGTCAGCGCATCCTTGGCTTCCAGGGTGGCGATGATCGCCTTGCGCAGGCGCTCGGCCTGCTGCGGCAGCGCGAGGTGGTCGAGCATCTGCGCCGCGCCCAGCAGCAGCGCGCACGGGTTGGCGATGCCCTTGCCGGCGATGTCCGGGGCCGAGCCGTGGACGGCTTCGAAGATCGCCGCCTCGGTGCCGATGTTGGCACCGGGGGCCAGGCCGAGGCCGCCGACCAGGCCGGCGCAGAGGTCGGAGATGATGTCGCCGAACAGGTTGGTGGTGACGATGATGTCGAACTGCTCCGGCTTCATCACCAGCTGCATGCAGGTGTTGTCGACGATCATCTCGTTGCACTGGATGTCCGGGTACTGCTGCGCCACTTCGCGCGCGGTCTTCAGGAACAGGCCCGAGGTCGACTTCAGGATGTTGGCCTTGTGCACCACGGTGACCTTCTTGCGGCCGGTCTTGCGGGCCAGGTCGAAGGCGTAGCGGACGATGCGCTCGGAACCGCGTCGGGTGATCTTCTGGGTGAGCATGGCGGTTTCGCCATCCTCGGACAGCGACTGGCCTTCACCGATGTAGGCACCTTCGGTGTTCTCGCGAACGGTGATCAGGTCCACGCCGGACGGGAAGCGCGACTTGGTGTTCGGGAAGCTCTTGGCCGGACGCACGTTGGCGTACAGGTCGAAACGCTTGCGCAGTTCGACGTTGATCGAGGAAAACCCTTCGCCGACCGGCGTGGTCAGCGGCGACTTCAGCGCGATGCGGTTCTTGCGGATCGAATCCAGGGTCGATGCCGGCAACAGTTCGCCGTGCTTCTCCAGCGCGGCAAGGCCGGCATCGGCGAATTCGTACTGCAGGCCAAGCTGCATCGCGTCGAGCACGTGCAGGGTGGCGTCCATGATTTCCGGGCCGATGCCGTCGCCGCGGATGACCGTGATCGTTGTCATTTTCGTAGATTCCAGACAGGCGGAAACCGCGCATCCACGCGGTTTCGGGGGTGAAATGCAGCCTGCGATTATGGCAGATGGCGTGCGTTCCCGTATGCCGCCGGGCATTCAACCATGGTCGTGTACAGCGGGCGTTGCGGCTTCGCCCTGCTCCAGCCCGTCAAGGAAATCGACCGCGCGGCGCAGGTGCGGGATCACGATCGAACCGCCGACCACCAGGCCGACCGAGAACGCCTCGAACATCTCCTCGCGGGTGACGCCGGCGTCCCTGCATTGCGCAACGTGATAGCTGATGCAGTCGTCGCAGCGCAGCACCATCGATGCCGTCAACCCGCACAGTTCCTTGGTCTTCACGTCCAGCGCACCGGCCTGGTAGGTCTGGGTGTCCAGTGCGAAGAAGCGGCGCACCACCTGGTTGGGCTCGGCCAGGATGCGCTCGTTCATGCGCTTGCGGAATTCGCTGAATGCCGCGATGCGATCGGGTTCGTCGCTCATGCGCTCGCGCCTGCGAGCAGCGGCTCGAACTGGCCGGCGCGATGCAGCGCCATCATGTCGTCGTAGCCGCCGACATGGGTCTCGCCGACGAAGATCTGCGGCACGCTGGTGCGGCGGGTCTTCGCCACCATCTTCTCGCGCTCGGCGGGATCGGTATCGATCCGCACCTCCGTCCAGGTCAGGCCCTTGCTCTTCAGGAAGTTCTTCGCGGCCACGCAATACGGGCAGATCGCGGTGCTGTAGATGGTGATCGGGGCTGGCGTGCTGGCATGTGTGTCGCTCAAGGCTGTCTCCGGGAACATGTGCTGCGGGATGATGTCGAATATGCGGCTGGACCCGGCCATTTTCCAGCCGCTCAACCGCCATTCACCCCGCCCGAGCCTGAACGCAGCATCCTGCCCGCATGATCATTGCCCCTCGCCGCCTGTTGCCCGCCGCCCTCGCCTTCGCCTTGTGCTGCACCTCCGCGGCCGCCGCGCAGGAGTCGCGGCTGCCGGACATCGGCTCTTCGGCGGGCACCGTGCTGTCGCCGGCCCGGCAGGCCGAATACGGCGCGATGGTGCTGGCCCAGCTCCGCCACGAAGGCTACATCCTCGACGATCCGCTGCTGGATGGCTGGCTGCGCGATGTCGGCCAGCGCCTGGTGTCCGCGAGCGACCGGCCGCAACAAGGCTTCACCTTCTTCATGCTGCGCGACCGCCAGATCAACGCCTTCGCCACCCTCGGCGGCTATGTCGGCATGAATGCCGGCCTGGTGCTGGCCGCCGAACGCGAAGACGAAGTCGCCGGCGTGCTCGCCCACGAGGTCTCGCACGTCACCCAGCAGCACGTGCTGCGCGGTGCGGAGCGCGCGCAGCGCGACAGCCTGCCGATCATGCTGGCGATGCTGGGCGCGATCGTCGCCGCCCAGCAGGCCGGCGGCAATTCCAGCGGCGATGCGACCTCGGCCGCGGTCATGGGTGGCCTGGGCCTGTTGCAGCAGCGACAGATCGACTACACCCGCGACAACGAAGCCGAGGCCGACCGCGTCGGCATCCGTACCCTGGCCAACGGCGGTTACGACCCGGAGGCGATGGCGGAATTCTTCGAGACCCTGCAGTCGGCCGTGCGCATGAACCAGGGCGACGAGCGCAGCCGCACCCCCGGCTATCTGCAGACCCACCCGGTCACCCTGACCCGGATCAGCGAGGCGCGCGAACGCGCCGTCAAGCTGGAGAAGAGCACGGCACCGAGCAGTGCCGGCCTCTCCACCAACCCGCTGCTGCCGGCCGGCCTGCGCATCCAGACCCAGGGACCGCGCGGGCGTGGTGCCACCGGCGATTTCGGCTGGGCACGCGAGCGCCTGCGGGTGCTCAGTGCCAACACACCGGCGCAGGCGCTGCGCGAATACCAGCAAATGGCGGCGCACAAGCCACTCGACGATGCCCAGCGCTATGGCCTTGCGTATGCCCATCTGCGCGCCGGCAACGAAGCCAGCGCACTGAAGGAACTGCTGCCGGTGCAGGCCGCGCATCCTGACAGCCTGTGGCTGCAGATCAGCCTGGGTGAGGCCGAAGCCAAGGCCGGCCGTGCCGCCGAGGCCGACAAGCGTTTCGAGACCTTGCTGGCGCGGATGCCGACCCATCGCGCGCTGGCCTTGAGCTATGCGCAACTGCTGGCGGAGCGCAATACCAGCAGCAGTGGCGCACGCGCGGTTGCGGTGCTGCGGCCGCTGCTGGCATCAGGCGCGAGCGACGCGTTGTTCCAGCAAACATATGCCCGCGCCAACGAGATCGCCGGCGACGATATCCGCGCCGGCGAAGCCTGGGCCGAGGCGGCATATCTCGGCGGCCGTCCGGAGCAGGCGCTGGTACAGCTGAACAACCTGAAGAAGCGCGGCAATCTGGACTACTACGCGCGCAGCCGGATCGACGCACGCATCGCCGCGATCACCCCGACCGTGCTGGAACTGCGCCGGCAGGGCGTGCGCGACGAAGAGGCCACCGGCAAATGGAGCGTCGGCATGCGCGCCGGCGATCTGCGCCAGGCGCGCTGATCGAAGTCACGAAACCGTCATAAAACCGTCGTGTAATGGCAGGATAGCCGCAGTGCGGCGCAATCCAGTCCAGCCATGCAGAAGCGCATCCTCATCGTCGACGACGAACCCGCGATCCGTGACATGGTCGCCTATGCCCTGCGCAAGGGTGATTTCGATCCGGCCCTGGCCGGCGATGCGCGCGAGGCGCAGGCGGCGATCGCCGAACGCGTGCCCGACCTGATCCTGCTCGACTGGATGCTGCCCGGCACCAGCGGGCTGGAGCTGGCCCGGCGCTGGCGGCGCGAGGCGCTGACCCGCGACATCCCGATCATCATGCTCACCGCGCGCGGCGAGGAAAACGACCGCGTCGGCGGCCTCGAAGCCGGGGTCGACGACTACGTGGTCAAGCCGTTCTCCGCGCGCGAGCTGCTGGCCCGCATTCGCGCGGTGATGCGCCGCTCGCGCGAGGATGACGAGGACGGCAGCGTCCAGGTCGGCGGCCTGCGCATCGACGGTGCGGCGCACCGTGTCTTCGCCGATGGTTCGGCCGGTTCGACGCCGGTGCACATCGGCCCGACCGAATACCGCCTGCTGCATTTCTTCATGACCCATCCGGAACGCGTGTATTCGCGCTCGCAACTGCTCGACCATGTCTGGGGCGGCAGCGTGTACGTGGAAGAGCGCACCGTGGACGTGCACATCCGCCGCCTGCGCAAGACCCTGGAACCGCACCAGCTGGATCCGATGGTGCAGACCGTGCGCGGCGCCGGTTATCGCTTCTCCGCGGCGGCGTGAGCGTGTCTCCCTCCCCTGCTCGCAGGGGAGGGACGGGGTGGGGTTGCTCTTCGCACGGACACTCGGCGCTGCGCGCCTCGCACCCCCTCCCAGCCTCCCCCTGCAAGCAGGGGGAGGAGTAAAAAACGGATACTTGCCCGATGTCGCCCGAAGCCCGCAATGCCTGGTTCCGCACGCTCGGCCAGCTCGCGCTGGTGCTGGTGGCCGGTCTGTGCGCGGGACTGCTGGTCGGCCAGCCATGGCCGGCATTGACGGTCGCTGCGCTCGGCGTGGTTGCCTGGCATTACTGGAAACTGCGCAAGCTGCTGTTGCGCCTGACCGCACGCCGTCGGCTTGATCCGGCTCAAGGCGTCGGGGTGTGGAACGAACTCGATCGCCTGCTGTCGCGCAGCCAGGCCGAGATGCGCGCACGCAAGCGCCGCCTGCTGTCGATGCTGCGCGCGTACCGTGCGGCCGCGGCGGCACTGCCGGATGCGGTGGTGGTGGTCGAACGCAACAGCCAGCGGGTGCTGTGGTTCAACGAAGCCGCAACCCCGTTGCTGGGCCTGCGCTACCCGCAACACCAGAACGCGCCGATCGTCGCCGCCTTGCAGCCGTTGCCGATGGCGCAGTGGCTGGCCGCCGGACGCAGCGCCGAGCCGATGACCGACGTCGCCTCGCCGGCCAATCCGGACCTGCGCCTTGCCCTGCGCCTGCTCCCGTATTCCGAGGAATTGTGGTTGCTGGTCGCGCGCGACGTGACCCGCACCATGCGCCTGGAACACATGCGTCGCGATTTCGTCGCCAACGTCTCGCACGAATTGCGCACGCCGCTGACCGTGGTCCACGGCTACCTGGAGATGCTGGACCCGGAGGAGAAACCGGACTGGGCTCCGATGCTGGCCGAGATGCAGCGGCAGTCGCAGCGCATGACCCAGTTGGTGGAAGACCTGCTGACCCTGTCGCGACTGGAAGCACGCGACACCTTGCCGGAAGAACACGTGGCGATGGCACCGATGCTGTCCACCCTGCGCCGCGAGGCCGAAGCCCTGAGCCAGGGCCGGCATCGCATCACGGTGACGGACGAGGCCGGCGTCGACCTGCTGGGCTCCAACAAGGAACTGCACAGCGCATTCTCCAATCTTGTAAGCAACGCCATCCGCTACACCCCGGCAGGCGGCACGATCGACGTGCGTTTCGCCCGTGATCCCGGCGGCGGCGTCGCGCTGTGCGTGCGCGACTCCGGCTACGGCATTCCCGCCGCCCACTTGCCGCGCATCACCGAACGCTTCTATCGCGTGTCCACCAGCCGCTCGCGCGAATCCGGCGGCACCGGCCTCGGCCTTGCCATCGTCAAGCACGTGCTTGGCCTGCATGGCGCGCGGCTCGACATCAGCAGCGAAGTCGGCCTGGGCAGCACCTTCACCTGCCGCTTCGGCCCCGACCGCGCGATCGCGCGCGAATCCCATTCCGTCGACACCATGCCATGACCACCGAACCCGTCCTCTCCCTGCGCGACCCGTCGCTGTACGCCAACCGCGAGCTGTCGCAGCTGGACTTCAATTTCCGCGTGCTGGCGCAGGCGCAGGATCCATCGGTGCCGCTGCTGGAGCGCTTGCGCTTCCTGTGCATCAGCTGCACCAACCTCGACGAGTTCTTCGAGATCCGCGGCGGTTCGGTCCGGCATGCGATCGAGTTCGGTGGACCGCCGTCGCCGGACGGGCTGGCACCGTCGATCCTGCTGGGTCGCATCCACGACCGCGCCGCAGAGCTGGTGCAGGCGCAGTACCGCTGCTTCTACGAGGAACTGCG
>Ga0073904_10002395_pt1 | contig 14201 bp, 13 predicted proteins | sample KloWWTrecipitate_FD_66668 | JGI IMG/M metagenome (GOLD analysis project Ga0073904, IMG submission 66668) | Active sludge microbial communities from Klosterneuburg, Austria, studying microevolution and ecology of nitrifiers - Klosterneuburg... | ecosystem: Engineered > WWTP > Aerobic digester >...
CTCGACCCGCAAAATTGTCGGCTCCCGGAATAAAAGCAGGTCGTTCATCGTCATTGAGCAGTTTGTGCTTCTTGCCACCCAGCGTCTCTTCAAACTGCTTGAAGTAACGCATGGCGTCTTCGTCAAAAAACTCGGGTACGCTGGTGGTGACGACAGGCTCGCCATTGATGGTCAGCCGCTTGTTGAGGTAGGCCACGGTATCACCGGGTAGGCCGACAACGCGCTTGATGTAATCAAGGCTTGGCTTGGGCGGGAATCGAAAGACCATCACATCCCCGCGCTGGGGCGGTGTGCCTTCGGTGACTTTGGCATTGAGCACCGGCAGACGCAATCCGTAGGTGAATTTATTCACCAGAATCAAATCTCCTACCAACAGGGTAGGAATCATGGAGCCCGACGGAATCTTGAATGGTTCCACCACAAAAGAGCGCAGGAAAAACACAGAGATGATGACCGGGAACAGTCCGGCGGTCCAGTCCAGCCACCAGGGTTGCATCAGCAAACGGACTTTTGCATCAGTAATATCGCCATCCACTTGTTTAATACCCATTTTGTCCAAGTCTTCACGGCGCTTGGCGTCCGCTGTTTCCAGCGTCGCCACCGCCTGATGGCGTTGGGGCAGAAAGTAGAAGCGCTCGGCCACCCAGTAAATGCCCGTTACCACCGTAGCCAAAAACAGCAGCAAGGCAAAGTTGCCCTCCACCATCCCAAAGTACCAGGACGCGGCATACAGGCCAAAAGCCGCCAGAATGGCCGAGGTAATTGCCTGCATCAATCTTCCACCTGCAAAATAGCGAGGAATGCCTCTTGTGGAACTTCCACTGAACCGATTTGCTTCATGCGTTTCTTGCCTGCTTTTTGTTTTTCGAGGAGTTTGCGTTTGCGCGAAATGTCGCCGCCGTAGCACTTGGCGAGCACGTTTTTTCGCAGTGCCTTGATTGTCTCACGTGCAATGATATTGGTCCCGATGGCGGCCTGGATGGCAACGTCGTACATCTGGCGCGAAATAATTTCGCGCATCTTGGCCACAACGGCGCGGCCCCGGTACTGACTCTGGGTACGGTGCAGCATGATGGACAGTGCGTCCACCTTCTCGGTATTCAACAAAATATCAACTTTGACGACGTCGGCTGCGCGGTATTCCTTGAAGTCGTAATCCATCGACGCATAACCACGACTCACGCTCTTGAGCTTGTCAAAGAAGTCCAGCACGATTTCGGCCAGTGGCATCTCATAGGTCAGAACAACCTGGCGGCCCTTGTAGGCCATATTCAGTTGCACGCCACGCTTTTGGTTGGCCAAGGTCATGACCACGCCCACATATTCCTGCGGCATGTACAAGTGCATGGTCACGATGGGCTCGCGGATTTCGGCGGTCTTGCCGACATCGGGCATCTTGGAGGGGTTCTCCACCATGATGACTTCACCGTCGTTTTTCATCACTTGGTAGACCACGCTGGGCGCAGTGGTGATCAGGTCCTGATCGAACTCGCGCTCCAGGCGCTCCTGCACGATTTCCATGTGCAGCAGGCCAAGAAAGCCACATCGAAAGCCAAATCCCAGCGCTTGCGAAACTTCGGGTTCATAGTGAAGGGAGGCATCGTTGAGTTTGAGCTTTTCCAGCGCGTCACGCAGCGAGTCGTACTCGCTGGCTTCGGTCGGGTACAGTCCGGCAAATACTTGGGGCTGGATTTCTTTGAAACCGGGCAATGCCTCGGTCGCCGTAAAGGCCGCGCCGCCGGTACCCGGCTTGATAAGCGTCACGGTATCGCCCACCTTGGCCGCCTGCAACTCCTTAATGCCGGCAATGATGTAACCCACCTCGCCCGCTTCCAGCGACTGGCGTGGCTGGTTGGCGGGTGTGAACACACCCAGGCTGTCCGCGTTATAGGTAGCGCCAGAGGCCATCATCTTGATGCGCTCACCTTTACCCAGGCGGCCATCGACTACGCGCACCAGCATCACTACACCAACATAGCTGTCAAACCAGCTGTCGATGATCATGGCGCGCAACGGTCCGTCCGGGTTGCCTTTGGGTGCGGGAATCTTGGCAACAACGGCTTCCAGAATGTCGTCGATGCCCAGCCCGGTCTTGGCGGAGCACTGAATGGCATCGGTGGCGTCAATGCCAATCACATCTTCAATTTCACTGCGCGCGTTGTCGGGGTCCGCATTGGGCAAGTCAATCTTGTTAAGTACCGGCAGTACTTCGACGCCCAGGTCCAGCGCGGTATAGCAGTTGGCAACCGTCTGCGCCTCGACACCTTGCGATGCATCAACCACCAGCAGTGCACCCTCGCATGCGGAGAGCGATCGACTCACTTCATACGAGAAGTCCACGTGTCCCGGTGTGTCGATAAGGTTGAGGTTGTAAACCTGCCCATCTTTAGCCTTGTATTGCAGTGCTGCGGTCTGCGCTTTGATGGTTATCCCACGCTCTTTCTCGATGTCCATCGAGTCCAAAACCTGTGCCTCCATCTCACGCGCTTCAAGCCCACCGCAACGCTGAATCAACCGATCCGCGAGTGTGGATTTACCGTGATCAATGTGCGCAATGATCGAAAAATTTCTGATGTGATTCATCAACGAAAACGTTTAAGTGGTTGAATTAAAAAGAGACGGACAAGAAAAAAGGGCGCGTCGGATATTGACGCGCCCTGAACCAACAATCATTGGCAACTGCGATAGCTGGAACTTCATTGTAGGCAAAACGGTTCAAAAACAAAGCGAGAAAAATTGCACTCTGGCGTCGTTGCAACTCAGCAACAGTTATTTTATACACAGGTTATCAACATAATGTGGGATAAGCGTCTGCACAACTTGTGGGTGATCTGTGGATCAGCTGTGGGGGACTTGCGGTCATCCCATATGATGGATTTTTCTCAACCCATATGCCCATATTGGGCATTGCAGAACCCGTATTCTAACCAAATTTCCAAAAACGCCGGAAAGTTAGCGTGCGCCCACATTTTGATTCATCACGCCGTCCATAAATAAAATCTATGGACACAGAGCTTCAGACTCCCCAAAACCCGCTGGGTTTCAGGGTTGTCTTAGGAAAATACCGGTTCAGCGTGCGGGTTTGATGATGACGTATTGGGCCAGCTCGCCCCGGTGAATCAACACGAGTAGGGCCTTGGTTTTATCGTACTTTGACAGTGCAGACTCAAGCTCTTTGACGGACGCCACTTCGGTGTTGGCAAGCGCAACAATGATGTCACCTTCACGCAAACCGGCACGGGCTGCGGCATCCACAGCGCTCTCCACCCGTACGCCGCCCTTAATTTTAAGTTCCTTCTTTTGCGCATCGGTCAGGTCACTCACTGTGAGTCCTACTGTATGTCCGGCTGTGGATGGCTTGGATTTGTTCTCTTGCGTCGAGGTCTTGACCGCGGGCTTGTCCGATTCAATTTCGGCGATTGTTATGGTCAGGTCTTTGCTGGCGCCACGGCGGAAGACGGTCACCACGCTTTTGTTACCCGGCTTGGTACCGCCCACCATGCGAGGCAAATCGCTGGACTTGTCTATCGCCTTGCCATCAAAACGGGTGATGATGTCTCCGCCCTCGATACCGGCCTTCTCGGCGGGAGATCCGGCCTCTACTGCGCGCACCAAAGCGCCCGAAGGTTTACCCAGACCGATGGATTCCGCCAGGTCCTTGCTAACAGGCTCAATCGTTACACCAATACGTCCCCGCGATACACGACCAGAACTGCGCAATTGATCACTCACCCTAACCGCCTCGTCCATGGGAATTGCGAAGGAGATACCCATGAAGCCGCCCGAACGGGAGTAGATCTGGCTGTTGATGCCCACGACCTCGCCACGCATGTTGATGAGCGGGCCACCCGAATTGCCGGGATTGATTGCCACATCGGTCTGAATGAACGGGAGGTAGTCACCCGTGTCACGTTGCTTGGCGCTCACGATACCGGCCGTAACCGAGTTTTCCAAGCCAAAGGGAGAGCCGATGGCCATGACCCATTCACCCACGCGCAGCTTGCCCACATCGCCTACCTTGACGGCAGGCAGCCCGGTGGCTTCGATTTTGACTACGGCCACATCGCTGCGCTTGTCGGTGCCGATGATCTTGGCCTTGAACTCGCGCTTGTCGGTCAGGGTCACCAGTACTTCATCGGCACCATCCACCACATGGGCATTGGTCATGATGAAGCCATCGCTGGTGAGGACAAAACCGGAGCCCACACCACGCGGATGCTCTTCTTCCTGTTGCGGCTGAGGCCGATTCTGGCGAGGCGCCTGACGTGGCACGTTGGGCATGGGAATGCCAAAGCGCTTGAAAAACTCCTGCATATCTTCATCACCCGGCATGCCCTGCATGGATCGCGGGGTGGCTTTTTCCATGGTGCGGATATTGACTACCGAGGGACCCACCTGGTCAACCAGGTCGGTAAAGTCTGGTAGACCCCGCGTTGCGGAGGTCTGCGCATGGACCATCTGCAATGGCGACACCGCAACGAATGCAGTGGCGGCCATAGCGACGGCTACAAATAGATTGCGTACAGGCTTGATCATGAGAGCTGACATATTCCTTCTTCCATTGAGACAATTGGTACCGTCATTGAGTCCGTTTTTCGGACAGCGTTCCAAATAGGGACTTATTTTTTGCGTTCAAGGGCCAGAATAAAGGCCTGCAGGGTGCCCGGTGGTACTTCACCAACCGCGGTGGCCCACCATTCGTTGATGTGGCGCGTCAACGTATGGGTTGCGCCGCCCATATCGGTCACGCCTTCGCGCTGATGGCGTCGCGGATCAAACGCTTCGACAAACAAGGAAACCGTCGCCACACCATCTGAGAAAATCCATTGCATGGTGCTGGTGGTACTGCCAGCAGCACTATTGGGCACTGCAATGGGGCGCTGGTAACAGCCCATGGGCTTGAACCCAGCCACTTGTCTGAGCAAAGTCCACCCTTGCGCATCTGCACTGGTCTTTTGCAAGTCGGGCCTCAGCACCCGGTAGCCATCGGTATTGCCCATGCGGGACAGTTTGCCTACATTCACGGCGGCATCCAGCTGCAAATCGGAAAACGCGGCCTGTTCCAGGACCTTGCCATCCAAATCCAGGGTTTGCAGTTGGATGATGAGCCCGGTTCGCTTCTCGCTCCACACGCGGTATCCATAGCGCCACCGATCTACTGGCACGAGTTGGGCCACTTCGGCATCAAACCCCGCAATGCGCTCGCTACCCAGAATCTTCAGCTGGTAGTATTCGCCAATCGAGGAGTCACTGGATTGCAGCAAACTGGGAAACAACCCCAGGGACTCGCGCACCTCAGCCACCGCGATCCTGGACAACGGAAAAAATGTCACGACTTGATCGTTGCGCCGAAAAATGGCGCGTGGCGTACCACTCAGGGTTTCCACCCGTTCGAGTTGTTGCGCTCCATCGCACACATGCCAGATACGGGCGCTGGCCATCCCACCACTTGAGGACACCACAAAGGTACCGGTATAGACGCTCTGGCGCGCTGCGTGGTGAACCCGCATTAACCAGGCCTGCAAAGGGGTCTCAGTTCCCGTGACCGGCGTCACCTCACCGGCCTGCGCAGCACACAGGCTGCACACCAACACCAACAAAACGCATCGAACCCATCGCTGCATCACCGGGCGGTCCCGTCATAAGTGGCATTGCGCAGGAATCCAGCCGGCACCTGCAACGCGGAGTGCCCACCCAACTGCCGGTGTGCTGCCATTAGTTCGTCCAGACGCGGATCGCGCAGCATGGTCCCCGCAGTACTGTCTGCGGTAACCACCGGCAAGTCCTGAGGCTCACTGTGAACAGCCGCCATTTGCGCATCTGCACGTTGACCCGTTTGTGTCCATAACTCCAGGCCAACAATCCCAACCAGCGCCATGCACGCTGCGGTTGCCAGCATTTTCCAACGAAACACGGAGGCATTGGCTGCCGGCCGTACCCCATCGATACCGCGCACAGGCCCAACCACCACGTCCTCAACCAAAGGTTCAATCTGTTGCCGCTGGGGCCGTTGCGGCTCTTGGGCCAAACGAAGCTCAAGCTTGGCCAAAAAAATAAGATCGCTTCGACTGGGCACTAATTCGGAACTGCGCAGCACATCTCCAACAACCTGGTAGGTGTGCCAAGTCTGAATGGCCTGTGGATCCGTCAGCAAAGCTGTGAGCGCCTGCTCGCAGGCATCGCCCTGCAGATCACCATCTGCCAAGGCGGAAATGTTTTCCCAGGTGCCTATGATGGGTTTTATTTCATTCATATCGATATCTCACCAACGTTTTCCGGTCTGCTTGTCTAACAACGGTTTTACTTTTTCTGAAATAGCCTCACGTGCCCGGAAAATGCGCGAGCGCACGGTTCCAACTGGGCAATCCATGGCAGTAGCGATTTCGTCGTAGCTCAATCCCTCGATTTCCCTCAGCGTAATGGCCTGTTTCAGGTCCGCTGGCAGAGCATCCATCGCGGCATTGACGACCGCCACGATCTCCTTGGCTGCCAAGATGGATTCCGGCCCTTCATCGGTGGTTTGTTCGTTTTTCCGCCAGGAAGTTTCATCGTCGTCCACATTCGCCAAAAAACTCTCGGAAACAGTGGGGTCGTGCTTGAGTTCCAGCAAAAATTTCTTGGCGGTATTGACGGCAATCCGGTACAACCAGGTGTAGAACTGCGCATCCCCCCGAAATTGGTGCAGCGCGCGGTAGGCTCGTATAAATGTTTCCTGGGAAATGTCTTCGACCAGGTCAACATCGCGCACCATGCGGCCGATCAGGCGCTGGATGCGCCGTTGGTATTTCAGCACCAGCAGCCCGTAAGCGCGCTGGTCTCCAGCGACTGTGCGCTGTACCAGCACCAAATCGGTGTCCAGGGCAGAGGTTGGTAATTCCTGGCTCACGCGGAAACTCCCGTGTCGTGGAGCGTATCAACCGCGTCAACGCCTCGCTCTTGCCACCCGCAAACAATCGCCCTGCGCAGTGGTAGCCATTGCGTGGGCGTGTCAGGGCGTGGTTGCAGCCACAACCAGATCGATCGTTGTCCATCTCTACGCAACACCACCACCATGACGTGTTGAAAATCCAACCGTAAGGACAGGTGGCATTCTTGCGCATCTATGAAGCCCGACCAGAGCCAGCGGTTCCCGTCCCAGCGCAACCGACCAACGGGTGAGCGCCACCAGACATACAAAGCGGCGGTGCTAGACGCAAGGGTCAAACCAAGAACGACAAAGGAGCGCCAGTCCAGCGTGGATTGATTCCAGACAATACCCAGCGATACGGCTAGGGCCAACACACTGCTCGCCACGATACAACCCAGATGCCAGCGAGACCGGCCTACCGAAAAACTGACCGCAGGAGCCCGGTGCATGTCGTGTGACCGGAATCCCGCTGCGTTCAGACGCGCTTGAACACCAGGGAACCGTTGGTTCCACCAAAGCCAAAGTTATTCTTGACCGCTACATCAATGCGCATGTCGCGGGCTACATTGGCGCAGTAGTCCAGGTCGCACTCTGGATCCTGGTTGAAGATATTAATGGTCGGAGGACTCTTTTGGTGGTGCAATGCCAGAACGGTAAAGACCGATTCGATACCACCGGCACCACCAAGCAAATGCCCGGTCATGGACTTTGTAGAATTCACGACGATCTTCTTGGCATGGTCCCCCAACGCCGCCTTGATGGCGTTGCTCTCGTTCAGGTCACCCAAGGGGGTGGATGTGCCGTGGGCATTGAGGTAGTCAACTTCATCGGTGTTGACACCTGCATTGCGTAACGCGCTCAGCATGGCGCGGCGGGGGCCGTCCATGTTTGGGGCTGTCATATGCCCTGCATCCGCACTCATGCCAAAGCCTGCCAGTTCGGCATAAATCTTGGCGCCCCGCGCAACGGCATGTTCGTATTCTTCGAGCACCACAACTCCGGCGCCTTCGCCCAGCACAAAGCCGTCGCGGTCTTTGTCCCAGGGGCGAGAAGCAGTGGTTGGGTCATCATTGCGCGTGCTCAACGCCCGCATGGCGGCAAAACCGCCAATGCCCAGGGGTGAAACAGTAGCCTCGGAACCACCGGCGACCATAACGTCAGCATCGCCGTATTCAATCATGCGCCCAGCCTCACCAATGCAATGCAGACCGGTGGTACATGCAGTCACGATGGCAATATTGGGTCCTTTGAAGCCGAAGCGCATGGACACATGACCAGCCGTCATGTTGATGATGGTGGCCGGCACAAAAAACGGGGAAATGCGTCGCGCACCGCGGTTCGTGTATTCGGTGTGCATGTTCTCAATCAGGGGCAGGCCACCAATACCAGAGCCAATCACGCAACCAATGTGGGTAGCTTCTTCATCGCCCAAGGCGTCGCCTGTGGGCAAACCGGAATCGGCCACGGCCTGCGCGGCCGCTGCAATACCGTAATGGATGAAGGTATCCATGGTGCGTGCCTCTTTGGCACTCATATAGGTATCGAGATTGAAATTGCGAACTTCTCCGGCAATCTGGCAGGAAAAAGTCGATGCGTCAAATCGACTGATCGTTCCTATGCCAGACTTGCCGGCGATGATGTTGGCCCATGCCTCGTCCACCGTGTTTCCAACGGGACTGACACAACCCAAACCAGTGACAACAACGCGACGACGAGACATAGCAATCAGTTTTCAACTTTGGTCAAAAAAAGCCGTTCAAAACGGCCATGGTTCAGACCGGCAGACCATGGGCTGTAAAGCCCGGTCTGCGACGGTCCGATCAACAACCGCGAGCGCGGCGCAGCTTTGGCCTAATCAGGCCTTCTTGTGGGTGCTGGCGTAATCAACCGCGTTTTGCACCGTGGTGATTTTTTCCGCGTCTTCATCAGGAATCTCGATCCCAAACTCGTCTTCCAGCGCCATCACCAATTCAACGGTGTCCAGAGAATCAGCGCCCAGATCGGCCACAAAGGCTTTTTCGTTGGTTACTTGAGACTCTTCCACACCGAGCTGCTCGGCAATAATTTTTTTGACGCGGACTTCGATATCACTCATGGCTTCCCTCTAAGGGTTGTAAAAGAATCCGTAATTTTACCCGGGCTTGGAGCTACAACTCTAACCGGGTCGCCGAACGGACACATCGGCTGAACTTGCAATTCTTACATGTACATGCCACCGTTGACATGCAGCTCCTGCCCGGTGACATAGCTGGCAGCGGGAGATGCCAAGTATGCAACAGCATGCGCGATGTCGCCAGGTTTGCCCAAATGGCCCAACGGAATCTGACCCAGCAATGCTTTCTGCTGGTCTTCGCTTAAGCTGGCGGTCATATCAGTTTCGATAAATCCGGGGGCAATACAGTTGACCGTGATGTTGCGCGAACCCAGCTCACGTGCCAGCGCACGGGTCATGCCTGCCACGCCGGCCTTGGCGGCGGCGTAATTGGCCTGTCCGGGGTTGCCCGAGGCACCCACCACCGAAGTAATGTTGATGATCCGGCCGTAGCGTTGCTTCATCATGGTGCGCATCACAGCACGGCTCATGCGGAAAACACCCTTGAGGTTGGCCTCCATCACGGCATCCCATTCCTCATCCTTCATCCGCATGGCCAGGTTGTCGCGGGTGATGCCGGCGTTGTTGACCAGCACCTGCAAGCCTCCGTACTCTTTGGCGATGGCATCGACCAGGGCTTCACCGGCTGCTGCCTGTGTAACGTCCAGTGTGCGCCCGCTACAGTCGGGATAGACCGCCAAAGCCTCGGTTATCTTGGCAGCACCCGCATCCGTGGTGGCTGTGCCAATCACTTTCAGGCCCTTGCGCGCCAACTCCAAGGCTATGGCGGCGCCAATGCCACGGGATGCACCCGTCACCAGGGCCACCTGGCCTTCAAATTTCACTTCGCTCATACCAATACACCTTTAACGTCTTGCAGTGTGGCCGGATCAAACAGGGCCAGGCCGGTCAGTTCCGGGTCAATGCGCTTGACCATACCAGCCAACACCTTGCCAGGACCACACTCCACCAGTGTATGGAGCCCACGCGCCTTGATTGCTTGCACGCACTCCACCCAGCGCACAGGACCAAATGCCTGGCGGTACAAGGCATCACGAATGCGACCGGGGTTGGTCTCCACCGCCACGTCTATATTGTTGATTAGAGGAATTTGCGGTGTGGCTAAGTCGATGCTGGCCAAACGCTCCTTGAGCTTCTCAGCAGCCGGTTGCATCAGGCGCGAATGGAACGGGGCGGACACTGGTAGTGGCAAGGCACGCTTGGCACCATTGGCCTTGAGCAACTCACAAGCCTTGTCCACGGCGGCCTTGCTACCAGCAATCACGGTTTGCGCCGGGTCATTGAAATTGACCGCTTCCACAATTTCAATGGAACCGGCACCAAACGATTGGGTTACTTCCAGGCAACCGGCCGCCACCTTGGCGGCGTCCATCCCCAAAATGGCGGCCATGGCCCCCACGCCGACCGGCACCGCTTCCTGCATAGCCTGGGCCCGCAACCGAACCAGTGGTGCGGCTTGCGCCAGCGTCAGCGAACCAGCGGCCACTAGTGCGGTGTACTCGCCCAGGGAATGGCCGGCCACTGCCGCAGGCGCCTGGCCCACTTCAGCCATCCAGACCCGGTAGGCTGCGACGCCCGCCACCAGCATGACGGGCTGGGTGTTGGTCGTCAGCGCCAGGGCTTCCTTGGGGCCTTCGTGAATCAGCTTGGCAACATCTTCGCCCAGCGCATCCGACGCCTCCTGCACGGTTTGCGCCACGACGGCATGGCCACCCCAAGCGTCCAGCATACCAACCGATTGCGAGCCCTGACCGGGAAATACAAAAGCAAACTGTTTCATAAATGACTTCTTATCAAATGAGTCGCTAGCCCTCGTCGATGCTACGTATGCAGCTACAACTTCAGGAGCACAGCACCCCAGGTAAAACCACCACCTACGCCTTCGAGTAGCAAGGTTTCACCCTTTTTGACCTGGCCACTGCGCACCGCACTGTCCAATGCGAGGGGAATCGACGCCGCCGAGGTATTGCCGTGCTCTCCCACGGTGACGACCACCTTGTCCATGGACAGCTTGAGCTTGCGTGCCGTGCTTTGCATGATGCGGATATTGGCTTGGTGGGGCACCAGCCAGTCAATATCGGCGTCAGTCAGGTTGGCCTTGTCCAACGTGGCACGGGCTGCACTTTCCAGCAGACCCACGGCCAGCTTGAATACCGCCTGGCCATCCATCTTGAGCAGGGGGTCTCCCAGAATGGCGCCGCCGGATACATGGCCGGGCACGCACAAAATGCCCACATGTTTACCGTCGGCGTGCAAATCGCTCGCCAGAATGCCGGGTTTGTCCGACGCTTCCAGGACAACGGCGCCGGCACCGTCGCCAAACAGCACGCAGGTGGTACGGTCCTTGAAATCCAGAATTCGTGAAAAAATCTCAGCACCCACCACCAGCGCGCATTGGGCAGCACCAGTCTGGATCAAGGCATCAGCTACCGTCAGCGCATAAATAAAACCGCTGCAAACAGCCTGCACGTCGAACGCTGCGCCACCATTGGCTCCCAATTTGTTCTGGAGGATGCAGGCGGTGGACGGAAACACCATATCTGGCGTGGAAGTGGCCACGATGATGAGGTCCACATCCTTGGCACTACGCCCGGCCGCTTGGAGCGCGTTCTTGGCCGCTTCTAGCGCCAGATCACTACTGAACTGGCCGTCAATCGCGAAATGCCGGGCATGAATACCGGTACGCGCCACGATCCATTCGTCAGAGGTTTCAACACCCTGGGCAGCCAGCTCCGCGACCAAATCCGCATTGGTCAGTCTGCGTGGTGGCAAGTAGCTGCCGGTACCTGTAATTCGTGAATATCGTTTCATTGTGGGTTTGTTGTCACCCGTTCAGGCTATTGCACACTTGCGGCACATTTGCAGCATTGGCCAGCAGCGGGGCTGCGTGGGCAATACGAGCCTGGACACGGTCAGCTAAGTTGTTTCGGGCTGCATCATACGCCCGGTTTAGTGCGTAGCCAAAACCCAGCTCGTCGGCCGATCCATGGCTCTTGAACACCAAGCCTCGCAATCCCAGCAGGGCCGCGCCGTTGTACCGACGGTGATCCACACGCCTCTTCAACGCATTTAGAACGGAGTAAGCAGCAATAGCCGCCATTTTGGTGAAGATATTGCGAACAAACTCGGCTTTCAGGAAGCCTAAGATCATCGCAGCCAAGCCTTCGCTGGTTTTCAAAGCAACATTGCCAACGAAACCATCGCACACCACCAGGTCCACCGTTCCCTTGAAAATATCGTTGCCTTCGACATTTCCAAAAAAATTCAGATCACCAGAATTGGCTGCAGAACGCAGCAGATCGCCTGCTTTTTTGATGGTTTCGTTGCCTTTTATGACTTCTTCACCAATATTGAGCAAACCAACCGAAGGGGATTCGATATCACTTAGAACCGACACCAAGGCCGACCCCATGACCGCAAACTGCAATAAATGCTCGGCCGTGCAATCCACATTGGCGCCCAGATCCAGCACGGTGGTGGCGCCACCCGTGGCATTGGGGATCTGACCTGCAATGGCGGGACGTTCAATGCCATCCAGAGTTTTCAACAGATAACGGGAAATGGCCATCAATGCGCCCGTGTTGCCGGCTGACACCGCTGCCTGGGCATTGCCATCTTTGACCTGTTGGATGGCAATGCGCATGGACGAATCCTTCTTGCGGCGCAAGGCAACCTCCAGTGGATCTTCCATGGTCACCACCTCGCTGGCCGTCGTAATCCGGGCGCGGGGATGGGAAAACCCAGCTAACGCTTCGGGCAGGCCAACCAATATCAGGGAGGCCTCGGGGTGCTGGTCCAGAAATTTCTTGCAGGCAGGCAGTGTGACCTGGGGGCCATGATCGCCTCCCATGCAGTCAACGGCAATTGTGATCATGGGACAGGCACCCAAAAAGAGAAGGTTATCAGACAACGGCGCAGGGCCAAAAACAACAAAAGCCCGGAGCTACAGGTCCTGTAGCGACGGGCTTTGCGGGTAAAACCGTTTTCAGGCTTCGGACTTGGTCTTGAGCACCTTGCGGCCACGGTAGAAACCGGTGGGGCTAATGTGGTGACGCAGGTGGGTTTCGCCGGTGGTGGATTCCACGGCAATGCCAGGCACAACCAAGGCATTGTGCGAGCGGTGCATACCGCGCTTGGAAGGAGACTTTTTGTTTTGTTGAACGGCCATGATCGGCTCCTGAGCAATGGTGCTGCACAGGCTGCAACACGTTAAGGTTGGTAAAAACGCGCCATATTCCACACGCGAAGCCTTTGATTATAGCCCAAAGCGGCTGCGTCGGTCTAGGGCTTGTTCCTCAGCTGCTGCAATACCGCAAACGGATTGGGCTTTTTATCCTCAGGCTCAACAAAATCAGCATCAACGGCCTGCAGCTTGACAGGCTGCGGGCAAACATCGTGCTTGGGAACCACCGGCAAAGCCATTAACAACTCGTCCTCCAACAATTCCAACAAATCGAAATCGCGGGTCAGCACCAGCACGTCTTCGTCCGCCTCCTCATCTTCCGCCTCGGCCTGTTCTTCAGTGGCGACAAAGCGGAATTCCCGCGCCACCCGCACCGGCACATTCACCGGCCCCAGGCAGCGCTGACAAATTTGCGGCAACGCTACTTCAGCCTCCAGTACCAGCCAGACCTGCTCGGCCTGGCCGCCATCGGATCGCAACTCGCCTAGGGCAGTGAATCGAACCGGCCCCGGTGCAGCGCCCTGGGCCTCTTCCTGAAGACGCTTGAATTTGACCAAATCTTCACTGCCCGATAGACGGCCCCGGTCGTGGGCAAACACTTGGAGGTTCAGGTGGTGGGCGTCGTAGTCGTGCTTCATGCGCGCAGTGTAAGAGAATCAGGCCATGCCAGACACTTCCAACCGAAAACTCATTCTCGGCTCTACGTCCGTCTACCGACGTGAATTGCTGGGACGACTAAACATCCCTTTTACCGTCGAGTCCCCGGACGTGGACGAAACACCATTGCCCGGGGAGGCCCCGGCCGCCTTAGCGTGCCGCTTGGCGTTGGCAAAAGCGCAGGCGGTGGCCGAGCGCTTTCCCGACTGCGTGGTGATTGGCTCGGACCAGGTTGCAGACCTGGACGGCCAGGCACTGGGCAAACCTGGCACGCACGAACGTGCCGTTGCCCAGTTGCGCCAGATGCGCGGCAAGACCGTAGTGTTTCAAACCGCGGTGGC
>Ga0073904_10002396_pt1 | contig 14200 bp, 12 predicted proteins | sample KloWWTrecipitate_FD_66668 | JGI IMG/M metagenome (GOLD analysis project Ga0073904, IMG submission 66668) | Active sludge microbial communities from Klosterneuburg, Austria, studying microevolution and ecology of nitrifiers - Klosterneuburg... | ecosystem: Engineered > WWTP > Aerobic digester >...
CCGAGACGGTCGATGCGCGAGGCTGCTGCGATGGCGAAGCTCTTCCGGGTTGCCCAACTGTCCGACACCCACTTTCTCGAACCGGGCGCCGAGCCGGAAGGTGGCCACGGGTACGACATATCGGCCGCGTTCGATGCGGTGCTCGCCGACCTCGCCGATCAGGAACTCGACATGGTCGTCGTCACCGGCGACATCGCGGACCACGGGGTTCCCGGCGAGTACGAGATCGCGTCCGCAGCGTTCGCCCGGCTTCCGTGCCCCGTCTTCGTCTGCCCGGGCAATCACGACATGGACCAGCCGTACCGGAGTGCGTTCACCCACTCGGGAATCCACACCGCACGCCAGACACAGCATGGTCCGTGGTCGTTCGTCTACGTCGACTCCAATGCCGGGGGAATGAATGCCGACGAATCCGGACGACTCCACGACCCTCCGGGCGATGAGCGCCTGCACGGCAACGGCTCGCTCTGCCGGGCGGAGTCAGACTGGCTGCGAACGGTCACCGCCGGCCACGACGCTGACCACGTGTTCGTTTGGGTCCACCACCCACCTGGTACCCAGGTGGCGCTCACCGACTCCGCCACGTACACGGCGCAGTGGCAGGCAGTGGTCGCAGAGCGACCGAAGGTCAGAGGGTTCGGCGCAGGACACACTCACGTCCCGGCGAGCTATCAGTTCATGGGTCGACCCGTGTTCGTCGCTCCGTCGCTCAAGAACAACTTCGACATCGAGGCGGGCACATGGCTGCCTCCCGGATACCGCACCTACGAATTCGGGTCCGACGGACAGGTCGTCAGTCGCGTCAACCTTGTCGACGACGACCGCTGGCCGCGCCGACCGTTGGGTCGGGCCATTCGCTCGCTGTTGGCAGGCGAACTCACCCACGAAGAACTCGCGGCGATCATCGCCCGCCGGGCCACCTGAGCCGTACGGCGCGCACCTCCTGGCCAGGTTGCTACAGTTCGCGCGTGTTGATTCAGTTTCGTCGCCTTGTGGCCGGGTCGATTGTCGTCGCACTCGCGGCGAGTTGCGCTTCCTCGGCGAGCAACTCGCCATCGACCTCGAGTGCCCCGACGACCGTGGTGTCGTCGGCGGAGTCGACCCCAGCGGATCCGCAGGACGGGGCGGCGTTCGACGCCCTTCGAGCGGGCGGCATCACCATTGTCGATGAGACGTCGGATGGGCCGCTGACGCCTGGCCCGGGCGTCACTTTCACCACCTATCAGGCGTCGAACCTGGCTCGCGCCAACCGCATCGGTGCGGGTCTCACCGGTCAACAACTCGATCGCATGGTCCCGACCGCCGACGACGAGTGGCCGCTGAGTTACCTGGCTGGCTGGTGGCTGCTCGGTACCGAGTCGCCGGCAGTCGACGCTGCCCGAACACTGGCGCCCACGCTGGCGGCGAGTGACCCGGCCACCTTCAACCCATCCGAGGCCGTGTTCCCGAACGTCGTGCTCGCGTTGTTCGTCCAAGATCTCGCTGCCCACGTCACCGCCGCGTCGGGGGTGGCAGGTGTACGGCGCGCGACTCATGTCGAGTCCAAGTCGGATCAGCGGCCTGCGGTCGATCTCGCGAACGCATGCGAAACGATCATGGAGCTCTACGACGGCACCATCGGCAAGATCGTGGGAATTCTCGATGCAGTCCCTGGCATCTTGAAGGACGTGTTCCTCGAGTTCGTCGGGCTGAAGGAGCCGGTCAAGGGCATCAAGCCCCCGGGCAAGTTGGGGCCCTCTCCGCTCAGCCCGGCTCCGTTCAAGGCGCTCGGCTTCCTCATCGGATTGGCCGGTGCGGTGTCGCCGTGGACGGTTGCGGTGACGACCACGCCGGGTAACGAGCCCCCGATCACCTACGGGATCGCGCCGGGTGCCGGCAACCAAGGCATCGCCAAGGTCACGGTCGATCCTGGTCTCAACGTGGAGTGGCCACCGTTCTTGAAGTCGTGCGGCGCATTGTTCGGGCTCGAGTTACCCGACCTGAGCCCAACCGGCGGCGTCGTCACGTGGGATTTCATCGGTGGCGGTCAGGCCACCAAGGTCGACGAGTTCCAGGTGCTCGGTGCGGAGGGTGACCCGTACTCGGCCACTCTCAAGTACGAGACCTCGGTAGAGGACGCCGACACGGCGGCCCGCGGCACACCGAGAACCGATGTGGCTGTCGTGTCGGCACGGGTGACCCGGCCGGGCACCACGAATCTCACCGCAATCGTTCAGCAGATGATCAGCACCTACTTGACGAGTTCTGTCCTGCTCGACCTCGTGACGTTCTTCGTCGGCGACCTGATCGGCGAGCTCGAGGCGATGACCGAACCGAGCGAGGTGATCACCATCGTCCACGTGCTGCACCACATTCCACCGCCCCCCGAAACCGACACGACGGTGCCAGTTCCGACGGTGCCTGCCGATGACCCCACGGCGAGTTGCGTTGGGCACGACCTCGTGAGCGCGTTTGATCAGCCCAATCTCCCCGGCGGTGTGGTGCTGCACCTGTACCCCAATGGCGATGCAGTGTTCGACTTCAACGCATCCCAGAAGCTGGTCGATAATTCGCAGGGAGTGACGATCGAAATTCAAATCGTCGGAACCGAAACCGGTCGCTGGGTTTCGGACGCAGGTGGTTTCACGCTCGATGGTACGAGCGTCGAGCTGTCGGGCACGACCTCGATCAACGGCAGTGTGACCATTCTCGACCCGGCGATCTTGGCAGCATTCGTATGGAAGGCGGAGCGTCTCTTGTGTGTCGACGGTGTCGGCACCCTGGAGCGAACCGGCCAGATATTTCGCTAGCGCTGATCGGTCAGAGTCCCGAGCCTGCTCGTTGTGGGTCCTTTGCCACTAACGAAGCAGCCGCGACGCGGGCATGCTGGAGGGAGACCACAGGAAGGTGTTCATCATGAGCAAGTCCGCCAACCCAGAGATGCTTGATCGACTCTTGGAGAGCTTCACCGAGACGTCGAAGCGCCTGTCGAAGGACGTAGAGAAGCAGGCCAAGAAGGTCGAGAAGCGGGTCAAGAAGTTCCGCGATGAAGGTGCAAAGGCCACCGACCGTTGGGTGAAGTCGATCGACAAGGACTTCCGTGCGCAGATCGATTCGCTGCGTAGTGAGGTCGAGCAGCTCTCGCATCGAATCAGCGAGTTCCTCGGCCAGGCAGAGGCCCAGGCCGCGGTCAAGGCTCCGACTGCGAAGCGGCCGGCGGCTACCTCACCCGTTGCCAAGAAGGCCCCGGTCAAGAAGGCCCCGGTCAAGAAGGCCCCGGTCAAGAAGGCTCTCGCAAAACGGGCTCCGGCGAAGAAGGCCCCAGCAAAGCCGAACGTCACGGCCTAGCCCTCTCAGGGTGGATCAGGTTGCGCAGTCAGGGCTGACAGTCGCGCTGCGTCGTCGGCCTTGACGCGCAATCGTTGAATTGATCCCCACGCCGCATCCTTCGCTGCCTCGTGCCCGCTCACTGCCAGCAGGAATGAGGCCCGGACAATGCAGAGCAGATGGCCACCAACGGCGCTGGTCGTCCGAGGTGCAACAGGTCGAGCTCGCCGACGAGAACGTACTGGCCGCCGGTGATGATGTGCAACGTGGGGACCCCGAGAGAGGGTCGGGTCAGCCGACTGGCGCGGGCCACGGAGCCACAACGGTGCCGCGGCACTCTCTTCGCAGAAGGTTCCGAATTCGCCCGTATTCGCTCTCGTCCATCGACAGCGACCATCTGGCTTTGATGGCGACCCAGTCGGAGAGGTACTGACGGACATGGCCGGGCTCCGGCAGCCAGTTCGAAGGATCCTTGTCGCCCTTGGAGCGGTTCGATTCGGCCGAGACGGCCAACAGCGTCCGCTGGTCTGTCATGTCGTTGGCGAACGCAATCCGACGCTCTGGCGACCAGTCCCAGGCGCCCGAGTCCCAGGCCTCCTTCAGCGGGACGAGGTGGTCGATGTCGAACGTCGACGGGCTGGCGGTTGTCGTCGCGTCATACACCGAATACCAGGTGCCGGCGGGTAGTTCGCAACCCACCTGCTCCGCCTGCTGTGCGCCGATCTCCTCAGCGGACAGCACATCCTCGCGAGTGTCGCAGCCGTTCCCATCGAGGTCTGACCAGACCGCGAACAGGTCACGGTTGTAGCCGCCGCGGTGTTCCCGCTCGACGGTGATCGTCGCCAGTACCGCGATGGCTTCAACGTCAGGCGTGGTGGCCAGGATGGTCTCGACGACGGTGGCAGTCACGGTGCCGGTCGGTTGCGGGGTTGTTGACAGCGCCTCGGCTGTGACCGTGGAGCTTGGTGAGACCGTGGAGCTTGGTGAGACCGTGACGAGCGGCGAAGCGGCCACAGACGCCGACCTGCTGTCGTGTGGGCGAAGCAGGACACTCAGCGTTGCACCAACAGTCAAGATGACGGCACCGGCAACGACCAACTGTTTCCACCACGGCCATGACGTGGAAGCCCAGAAGCGATCGCGGAGCGACCGCCGGCCGCTCACTCGCAGACGACGCCATCGTGGTCAGCGTCCCTGTACCAGTCGTACTCAGGGTCGACTCCCGAGTAGTAAGGCCCGTAGCCGTGCGCCTTGGCTGACTTGCAGGTGCCCATGTCAGGGTCGGTTCCCGATGCCGGAACCGGCTCGGCGATAGGCCTCGGGGGCGGCGGGGGCATGGTCGCCGGTGGATTGGTTGCGGGAGGGTTCGTTGCGGGAGGGTTGGTGGCCGGGGGCGATGTCGGCGCTGGTGTCGGTGGTGTGGTCGCCGCGACTGTTGGAGCTGTTGTGGTGATCGGCGGCGAAGTCGTCGGGGCGACGGTGATGGCTGTCGTGTCGACGACTGTCTCGACGGTTGTCGTGGGAACCGTGATCTCGGCCATTTTGGAGATGGATGGGACAGGAGTAACTGCCGTTGCGTTCTGCGCCGAAGGCGAGCATGAGTTGGCAACTCCGCCGACCAACATCAGCCCGCACACCGGAGTCGCGATCTTCGCCCACATCGGCCACCGCTTGGGAGCATTCGTGGGAGGGGCGGGCAGCAGTGGCGGGGAAAACACGCCAAATTATCGGCCTCTGCGCGTGCCCACTTGAGTGAACTGGGCGCTGTGTTGGAGGGCTCTGCTCACGCCTCTTCGAGCGACGAACGCAAGACTGCGAGTTCGTCGCGGGAGATGCGGCTGAGTTCGGTCTCCGCAGGAAAGCTACCGCTCAGCACATCAGCTCTGAATGCGGTCAGCGCCCGTACTCGCTCGTCCGCGATCTGGCGTTGCAACTTGGCAACGTCGCCGTACACGCGGGCGTGGCGCGGAGCGCGCTGGCTCTCGCCACAGACGTCATTGCTGAAGAGAAACATCACGTCGGCGTCCGGCCCGGAGCCCAGCGAGATGGTGGCCATGCCGGTGCGGCGGTTGATCTCGGCCATCACGGCGGCCGGGATGAGCTCGCACTCCACAGCGAATGCGCCGGCCGCTTCGAACTCCTGGAACTGACGCCACAAAGTAGTCGCCTCGGCGGCGGTATTGCCAACAGCGCGCACGCCTCCGTACTGCGATGATCGCTTGGGCACGAACCCGCCGTGGCCCATCACCGGCACGCCTTCCGCCGCAAGCAGGCGGATGGCATCGAGTCGGCGCGCGGTGATCACGGCATCTGCACCGTCGCGCAGCGCTTGGAACGCTGTGGCCAAGAGATCGTCGAGCGTGACAGCACCGCCGAAGTCGATGGCGGCGGTGACGAACAGTCGTGACGATCCTCGACGAACATCGGCGACCGCGTCGGCCAGGCAGACGGCCATCTCGATTCCGGCGGCCTCGGCAGCGATGGCCTCATCAGCTGAGCCGGCGGTGACCTGTGTGAACCGGCGACCGGAGCCCTTCAGCGCCGAGATCGCAGCGACGGTGACCGTGCGTTCGGCGTCGTGCCCGTTGAAGTCGAGAATCCGTGTCATGGTCAGCGACGCTATCCACGCTTGCGCTGACACCCGGAGGGTTCTCGTCTGTCAGGATGGATGACACTCGCTGATTGGAGATTCGGGGCGCGATGAGTAACGACACGACGACGGGTGCGCCGGTCACGGCACCCGTGCTGGATTGGGCAACGGATTACGACATCTTCGACGCGGGGTACGTGGCCGACCCGTACGGCATCTGGGACGAACTGCGTGCTGCCTGCCCGATGGCGCACACCGATCGGTGGGGTGGCTCGTGGCTGCCCACCCGCTACGCCGATGTCTACGCGATCGCACACGACATCGAGAACTTCCCCAGTGGCAACGGCATCAGCGTGGTACCGATCGTGGATGCGGGCTCCGACGGAGCAACTGCTGCGCCCGCGGTGCTGACCGCCGGCGTGCCGCCCATCAGTGCCGACCCGCCGCTGCACACATGGACGCGTCGCCTGATCCTTCCCACCATGAGCCCTGCCCGTGTTGCTGAGTACGAGGTGTTCACCCGCGAGCTGTGCCGCCGTCTCGTGGACGACGTGATCGCTCGTGGTGAAGGTGACGCCGCATCCGAGTACGCGCAGCAGATCCCGGTGCGTGTGATCGGCCACATCCTCGGTGTGCCCGAGGACATGTCGGGCACCTTCACCGAGTGGGTTCGCGACGTCCTCGAGTTCGCACACGATCCAGAGCGTCGCCGCCGTGGCGTTGTGGGCATCGTCACATATCTGCAGGCAGCGGTGGCCGAGCGTCAAGCCGACCCCAAGGACGACTTCATCACCGAACTGCTCAACTCCGAGCACGACGGCGAGCCGATCAGCGACGGTGTGGTGATGGGGATGTGTGCGTTGCTGCTCATCGCTGGCATCGACACCACGTGGTCGTCCATCGGCTCGACGATGTGGCACCTGGCGACGCACCCCGACGACCGTGGTCGTTTGATCGCAGAGCCGGAACTGATGCCCACGGCCATCGAAGAGTTCCTGCGGGCCTACGCGCCGGTGACCATGTCTCGCCGATTGGTGGAGGACAAGGAATACAAGGGCTGCCCGATGAAGGCCGGCGAGCGCGTGCTGATGAACTTCCCCGCCGCCAACCGCGACCCCGCGGTCTTCCCCGACGCCGACAAGGTGATTCTCGACCGTCAGCAGAATCGTCACCTCGCGTTCGGCGCCGGCATCCATCGTTGCGCAGGCTCGAACCTTGCTCGCATGGAACTACGCGTCGCGGTGGAAGAGTGGCTGGCCCGCATCCCCGAATTCGAGGTCGTCGACGCGAGCAAAGTCACGTGGGCCGGCGGACAAGTACGCGGCCCGCGCTCTATCCGCGTTCGTGTCGGCTGAGCGTCGGCTCAGCCTGCCAGGTATTCGCCCAGCCGTTTGTCGGCGTCGTCGCCGAACAAAATTCGGGCAACCTCGTCGAGGCCTTCCGAATGACGAATGACGTCGTCGCTGACCACCTGCTCGATCTTCGAGCGGCGGCGCATGAAGTCTTCCAGCTTGGTGATCATCTCCGTGCTGGCGGCAAGGTGTAGCTCGACGCGCAGGTAGTCGGCGTTCTCCATGATGTCCTCGCCCATGCGCGGGTCGTCACGAATGGCCTCGAGCATCGAGAACGCGCGGCGCCCGTAGCGACGCCACAACCGGTCGCTGAGCGGCTCGACGTCGGGCTTGGTGCGCAGCGCATCGATTTTCATCAGGCGGGCCTGGCGGTAGAACTCGGAGCGGGTGGCCTTCGCCGGCTCGCCGTACCAGTTCTTCAGATCCTTCTCCAGGGGCACGCCAAGCGACTCGACGGCCTCGGCCACTTCCTCGCCGATGTTGAGGCAGTCCGTCAGCTTGCCGCCGAAGATGGTGACCAACCGGGCCCGACGATCGGTCTCGACGGCGTGCTTGCGGCTCAGCGATGTCCAGTCGACATCGCGTTGGTCGGCGCCACCGGCGTTGACCACGAGCGGTCGAACGCCGCAACGCTCGGCGATGACGTCGGCGATGGTCAGCGGTGTGTCGAGATTGAGTCGCTGGTTGATCTGCTCGAGTAGGAAGCTGCGATCGTCGTCGTTGACCTCGGAGAACGGTTCGTCGATGCGGGTGTCGGTGGTGCCGATGACCGAACGCGAGCCCATCGGGATCACGTAGAACAGTCGCTGTGTATCGTCGAAGAAGGCCAGTACCCGCTGGTGCTTGTCGGTGGTGAGCCGCGGCACGACGAGGTGAATGCCCTTCGAGTACACGATGCGGTGGTCGGTGGCGGCACCCCATCCGGCGTTCAGTTCGTCGACGAACGGCCCGGCCGCGTTGACCAGTACCTTTGCCGAGGTGGTGAATTCTTCGCCGGAATCGACATCGCGTAGCTGGGCAACCCATCGCTCGCCGTCACGCTTCGCTGACATCAGCTCGATGTAGTTCGCCGCCGTGGCGCCGGCGTCGAGCGCCGAGCGCACGAACGAGAACACGAAGCGCGAGTCGTTGTCGATGAGGTACGCATCTCGGTACTCGATGCCGCCACGCACCGAGGTGGTGTCGATGACCGGCTCTTCGTCTCGGATCTTCTCCTTGCTCAACAGACGCGGGTAGCGCGTGCCGAACTGGCCGATGACCCAGTACCCGAAGGCGCCGAGGCCCGCGAACCACGGTGGGAACGGCGACGTTTCATCGAGGCTGGCGAGGAAACTGACCTCCTTGATGTTGTCCGGGTACGCCTTCATCAGACGGTTCCGCGAGCGGCACAGTTTGAACACCAACAGCAACTCGTAGTTCTCGAGGTACTTGAAACCACCCCACACCAGGTTCGACGACTCCTGGCTGGTGAAGTGACCGAAGTCGCCACGGTCGATCAGCGCGACGGATGCACCGCGGCCAGCGAGTGCAGCCGATGTGACTGCCCCATTGATGCCGCCACCGACCACCAATGCGTCGAAAAAGCCGTCGCGCAGGGTATCGATGTGGGTTCTTCGGGAAGCCATACCCTCATCTTGGCCGCAACAGGCAGTAACGGCTACTTCGGGTGGGGGAAGTACGGGCCCAATGCGAGGGAACGGGCTGCGGCGAGAGCACACTGACGACATGTCCGACGTCCGCCTTCGCCCCGTCGTGCGCAACGACCTGTCGTGGATGGTGACGATGGCGGCAGACCGTGAGGCGGTTGGCGAACACAACTGGTCGGGGCCCCCTGACCTCGACGAGTTGCTCGGTCGCCTGCACCATCAGTTCCAATGCGACGGTTTCCTCGACCCGCGCGGCGGCCGTCTCGTGGTCGAGCTCGATGGCCAGCCCATCGGTGATGTCTCGTGGCGACCCGAGCAGTGGGGCCCGTCCGAGGGCAGCGCTTGCCCCGCAATCGGTATCGCGTTGCTGCCCGACTTCCGTGGTCGCGGCTACGGCACCACTGCCCAGCGGTTGCTCGTCGATCATCTGTTCCGCGAGTACGGCGTGCATCGAGTGCAGAGCGACACGGCGATCGACAACCCTGCCGAACAACGTGCCCTCGAGAAGGCGGGCTTCGCTCGCGAGGGCGTCGTGCGCCACGCCGAGCTACGCAACGGGGCGTATCACGACCACGTGCTGTACGGCATCCTGCGCGACGAATGGTTGGCTGCGCAGCCCGAGTAGGCGTGCCGTACGAGATTTGAACTCCGTCGTGGAACAAGCGGCGACGCGCGTTGGTTAGTGTCTCGCAGTGAGTCGTCACAAGGGCGGCTCAGAAGTAAGAGGTACAGCAATGACCATCGGGACCGTAAAGTTCTTCAATGCCCAAAAGGGCTTCGGATTCATCTCTCGCGAGGGCGGCGACGACGTGTTCGTCCACTTCTCCAACATCGATGGCGCGGGTTACCGCTCGCTCGAAGAGGGGCAGAGTGTCGAGTTCGAAATCGGCCAGGGCCGCAAGGGCGACGAAGCCCTCAAGGTTCGCCCGGTCTGAACCAGGCGTGCGCTGTGGGCTGTCAGCCCAGGCGCCATAACTGCAATGGTGTGAGGTCGCGTGGTCCTGCGAAGGGCAACGCGACCTCATCGCCGCGTCTGCCTGCGGACTGGTACGCGGCTGCAACCACCTGCAGCACATGACGTCCGAAGCTGGCGCTCATGATGGGCTCGCGCTGTGCTGCGAGATCGTCGGCGAAGGCACGAAGCTGGGCGGTGTAGCCCAGTTGGTCGAGCATCGGTATCTGGCCGGTTGCGGCGGGCAACGCGACCTCGTCGCCGTTCAACTCCAATGATTGCACCGGCAGCAGTTCGGCTCGCACGACGCCCGCGGCGCCGGCAACCTGTGCATCCCACCGCGACTCCGGGCCCGCCTGCCAGCTGGATTCGACGTGGGCGATCAGTCCTGACCGATAGCGCAGCCGGACATCGGCGTGCTCGTCGCTGTCGTGGCCGTCGCCGCCGCGTAGCTGTGCGGACACGGCAACCGGAGAGCCCTCGCCCGCTGCATTGGCGACCAGCAGCGCAATGCTCAACGGGTGTACGCCGAGGTCGAACAACGCGCCACCGCCCCACTCGTCGGTGGTGAACTGACCCCAGGTCGGCAGACCCTGCAGGGTGCGCACCTCGAGATGCGTCAGTTCGCCGACGCGTGGCGTGAGCGCGATCATGCGCTGCACGATCGGTGCGTACGCCAGGTTCTCCGCGTACAGCAACCTTCCACCGTGGCGCGCCGCCGCGGCAACCAATTGATCGGCCTCGTCGAGTGTGCGGCAGAGCGGCTTCTCCAACAGCACGGCCGCACCGGCGTCCAGCATGCGGATTGCATCAGCCGCGTGGCATTGCGGGGGAGTGGCGACCACCACGATGTCGGCACCGCCAGGAAGGTCGTTGTACGAGACGGCCACGGATGCGAAACGCTCAGCAAGCGTTGCGGCACGTTCGGCGGTACGTGATGCGACGGCGGTGAGTTCGAACCCGAGTTGTCGAGACGCGGCCGCATGTGCCATGGCGACCCAGCCTGCGCCATGCAGCGCGACTCGTGTCACGTCACTTGCCGGCGAGAGCGGCGACGACAGGTGCGAACTTGTCGACGTCGTCGGCGCCGACGATGACGTACGAAAAACCCCAACGCTCGCGACGCTCGATCAGACGCTCGACCAGTTCACTCGGCGAACCAATCAGCGCGAACGGCGAGGTGAGCAGCATCGAGGTGTCGACGCCGAGCATGCCCGCCAAACGATCGCGGGCACCGGCCCCGTCCTCGGTGACGTTGACGAGGAACGCGCGGATGTTGAGCTCGATGTCATCGATGCGATCGCCGGCGGCGGCGCGCACGATGGCGATCTTCTCGTCGACGGCATCCTGCGACATGTGGGCGAACGTCTCGGGGCCAACGACACCGGCGTGCATGCTGGGGTTGATGCCCACGATGTCGGCCTCGCGAGCGGCGATACCCAAGACGCGCTTGCCGCCACCACCGATGAGCACGGGCATCTTGGCCTGCACCGGCTTGGGCAGGCCGTCGTAGCCGGTGATGGTGTAGTGAGTGCCGCTGTGTGAGAACGCACCAGGCTGCATGCACTGCTTGATGATGCTGAGCCCTTCGAGGAAACGATCGATGCGCACGCCAGGCGTGTCGTACGGGATACCGAGCTGCTCGTAGTCGCTGATCATCCAGCCGGCACCGAGGCCGATCTCCACGCGACCATCGCTGAGCAGGTCCATCGTCGCCAGTTCCTTGGCCAGCACGACTGGGTGCTTGTAGTCGTTGTCGAACACCAGCGCGCACACGCGCAGGTCGCTGGTGACGTCCAGTGCAGTCATCATCGCTGGCACCGGCGCGAGCTGATCGCCGAAGTGGTCGGGCATGGTGAGCACCGAGTAGCCGTGGCCCTCGGTGCGTTGGGCCAGCGAGGCCCACTCTGCGCGGGTGGTGGCGTTGGAGGCCTGAATGCCGAAACGGAAGGGGCGAAGCGTCATGCTGCGCACGGTAGCAACTGAGGTGACCGCCACCGCTGCCGTGCCACAAGTAGCGTGATGTACTCGTGCACCGCTTGGCCTGGCCCCTCCGATTCGTCGCCATCATCCTGGCGGGCGCCCTGTTGACGACGGGCGTCGTGCTGGCCGTCGCCCCACGGCTGTGGCAGGTTGCCAACGCACACGAGGAACTGCCGGTGCAGCTACCCGAGTTCCAACCACTGTCGCAACGCACCCTGGTGTACGACATTGCAGACAATGTGATCGCGGTGTACGAGCGTGAGAACAGCCAGCCCATCAACTTGGCGCAGGTACCGGTACCGGTCATCGACGCATTGCTCTCGGTGGAGGACAACGAGTACTACTCGCACCACGGGGTCAACCTGCGCGGGTTCTTCCGGGCGCTGCTGTCCAACTTTGCCAGCGACGCGCCGACCCAGGGTGCCAGCACGATCACCCAGCAGGTCGTCAAGAACGAATTTCTCGCCGGGCTGCCACGCGACGGTCGCTACAAGGCGCTGCAGGCCCACTACGCAACCATGCTCGAGAAGAAGTTGACCAAGGACCAGATTCTTGAGCGCTACATCAACACCGTGTACTTCGGCAACAACGCCTATGGCTTGCAGGCGGCGGCCGAGGTGTACTTCGGCAAGGACGTGGGCGCCCTCACGATGGTCGAAGGTGCCTTCCTTGCCGGCCTGGTGCGGTCACCGTCTGGCTACGACCCCATCCGCAACCTGGAGCAATCTCATCGGCGGTTCGCGCAGGTCGTGGCACGCCTGGAATCGGTCGGCTTGGTCACTGACGTCGAGGGCGCCGATCTCATCGAGAACTGGCCGATTCCGGACCGAGTGCGCACGATTGCCACCCTCAGCACCGTGCCCACGTACTACACGCTCGCGCTGCGCGACTACCTGTTGACGAAGTCCACCATCCTGGGCGCCACCGAGCAAGAACGTGCAACGCTGCTCTATCGCGGCGGGCTGCGCATCCATACGACGCTCGATCCGGTCCTGCAGGTGCAGGCCGAGCAGGCTCGCAACATTTTGCCCAACTCCAATGCCGGGTTCGACGCGGCCATCATCGGTCTCGACACCACCAACGGCGCGGTGCGCGTGATGGTGGGCGGGCGCGGGCTGCGAACCAACGAGCCCGGCGGCGAAGTCAACATGTCGCTGGTGCCACGACAGACCGGCAGCAGCATCAAGGCCTTCATTCTCGCGGCGGCGTACGAGGCAGGCGCGCAGACCAACGACATCATCAACGGCACGGCACCGTGTGCGGTGCCCGACGAAGGTAACAAGGTGCTGGTGATCAAGGGCGGCAGCATCGAGATCGGCCCCCTGAACGGTCGCAATACGTGGCTGTCGACGGACTGCGGGTTCGTGCGCTTGAGCTACTCGGTAGGACTGCATCGCATCGTCGACTCCGTCTACCGCATGGCGCACTCGGCGTACTTCTACCAGGGGCAATCGGCAAAGGACCACGAGCCGTTCATCCCGATCGGGGCGACGGCGACTGGCAACAACGCGCTCTCGCCGATGGACATGGCGGCGGGAATGCAGACCATCACGAACCAGGGCCTGCACCACGACCCGTACTTCGTCGAGTACATCCAGCGGCCCGACGGCACCCGCTTCTATTCGCACGCCGACCCCGGGGTGCAGGTGCTCGACCCCAACGCGGCCAACGAGACGGTGCAGTCACTGAAGGGTGTCATTCGTTCGGGCACTGGCGCCCGCAACCTGCGCAACTTCTCGCACCCGGCCGCCGGCAAGACCGGCACCCAGTTCGAGAACACCAACGCATGGTTCGTCGGAGGCACCCCCCAGATCACCACAGCGGTATGGGTGGGTGACCCCAATGGCTACACCCCCATGAACAGGATTCCCGAGTTCCAGGCGGAGATGGGTCGCAACGGCAAGGTGCAGGGCGCCGACTATCCAGCGCGCATCTGGGGTGCGTTCATGGAGTCTGCGCTCTACGGCCAGCCGATGCTCGACTGGCCCGCCCCTGCCGCCAACGCGCGCAAGGCTGCGCGGCTGTACTGGCCCGGCGAGGAATGCCTGGCCAAGCTGGTCAGCGGCACGCTGCCACCCACCGGCCCAGCAGCAACGGCGACCACTTCCAGCACCGAGCCCCCCAGCACGCTGCCCGACGAGACGCCGCCGCCGGAGACCACCGCACCGCGGGCAGTGGTGCAGCAGATTCCAAGTGGCACCAACGTGCCGCTCGATGTTCTCGACCCACACGCACCTATGCCATCCATCGACACGAGGACGTATGTGTACCCCTGTGCGTTCCCGCCGGCCGACGTTGTGGTACAGAAGAAGGGTAAATGAACGCTTCCGCCTTTCTCGCCCTCCAAGACATCGACACCACGCTCGATGTC
>Ga0073904_10002399_pt1 | contig 14188 bp, 11 predicted proteins | sample KloWWTrecipitate_FD_66668 | JGI IMG/M metagenome (GOLD analysis project Ga0073904, IMG submission 66668) | Active sludge microbial communities from Klosterneuburg, Austria, studying microevolution and ecology of nitrifiers - Klosterneuburg... | ecosystem: Engineered > WWTP > Aerobic digester >...
TTGTCATTGAGCACAACCTGGATGTCATCAAAACCGCCGACTGGCTGATTGATATGGGCCCAGAGGGCGGCTCAGGCGGTGGCACGGTGCTGGGCATAGGCACGCCAGAAGACATTGCTGCCAACCCGGCCAGCCATACCGGGCGGTATCTGGCGCGTTTGTTGTAAGCGGTTCAACTGCGGCATGGCTCACCCACGAGCGTGCTATTGTTCGCCCACGCAGCCCACAACGGCTGTCGCTCTACCATTAAAACCCACTCCGCACGCCACACAATGCAACTGTTCGAGCGCAATGTCGAAGTTGATCGTCTTCTCAGCACATTGGACGACGCCTGCCCACTGGAAGAAGCCCTGCAGAACCAATGCACAGTGGCATGGTATTTACGACAGCGGGACAATGCCCACGCCAACCAACTGGCGCAGTGCGTGCGGCAGGCCTTGGCGGCACAGCACGCCATCCCTTCACCTGCGGCCCAACGGCTGGAGGCCCGTTTAAGTCTTATCGATGCAGAAACCGCCTGGCTGATGTCCGATCTGGAGCGCGCGCTCCAGATGGCCCAGACCGCGCTGCAGGTTTTCAAGATCTTGCAAGACTCTATTGGTTGTTCAGATACGCAGGGCATTCTGACGTCCATCCACTCCAGCGCCGGCAACCTGTCATTGCGTGACGAATGCCTGGCCGCAGCCGTGCACAGTGCACAGCAAAGCGGCGACGCCCAGCGGCTGGACTTCCTGGAGGCCACCCAGGCGCGCTACGCGACCTTGCGCGATGTGCACCTGAGCCATGCGCTGTGGGGTGCGCGCTTCTCCGAAGGTGAGGAACCGGTCCACCCCTGTGCAGCTACCAGCGTCCACTCTTACTTTGCAACACGCGACTACAACTCTGGCAACTTCGCCGGTGCCCTGCAACACTTTGACCGCGCCTTTGCTGCCGCAATGGCCTCTGGCCAGGTCGTCACGGCGGTGGTCGTGGCAGTCAATACCGGAAGTGCTTATGGAGTGCTCAACGACCACGAGGCCGCACTAGAATGGCTGCAACGCGGTCTGGATCTGGCCCGCCCCAATGGCTGGGCCATCACACTGGGCCCCTGTTTGCGCCAGATGGGCGAAATTCTTCGGGTCATGGGCCGGCTGGATGCGGCGCAATCGCTGCTAGACGAGGCCATGCAGGTCTACACGCCGTTGCGCCACTCGCGCAATTTCAGCTCAGTGCTGAGCGGTCTGGGTGACCTGGCCCAAACCCGCGGCGACTACCAGCGCGCGCTGGCCCTGTTTCGCGAACAGGTCGAACGGGCCCAGCATATGGCCCAGACCGACCAGGCTATTGAAGGCCACATCGGAATTGCCAGCGCTTTGCTGCAATTGGGTGATGTTGCCGAGGCAGAACGCGAGGTGCAAGCCGCCTTGCAACTGGCACAAAACCAGGGTGCTGCGGTGCTGGAAGTCAGTTGCCTGCGGCTGATGGCGCGCATCGACACCAGCCATGGTAAACGGGCGCTCGCCCTTGAGCGCCTGGAACAGGCCCTGGTAGCTGCCCGCCAGATCGACGGTTATCTGATTCCGGGCGACCTGCTGTTCCTTTTGGCCGAAGAATATTCCCAGCAGGGACGCCATGCTGAGGCCTATCGCATGGCGGTGCAGGCCAGCGAAGCGCGCGAACGGGTATCGAGTCAAGAGGCGTCCAACCGCGCCACTGCCATGCAGGTTCGCCTGGATACCGAGCGTTCCCACGCGCAAACGGAGCACCACCGCCGCCAGGCCGAGGCTGAAGCGCGCCGAGCCGAATTGCTGCAACAAAGCAGCGACACCCTGGAACGACTGGGGACGATTGGTCAAGAAATCACCTCGCAGCTGGACAAGGAAAATGTCTTTGCGGCCATTGAACGTCACGTGCACGGCCTGCTGGACACCACCAGCTTTTCCATTTATATGATGGACGCTGATGGCCAGGGCCTGACGTCGGTGTACGACATCGAAGAAGGCGTGCGTCTGCCCAGCGACCGGGTACACATTAGCGACACACAGTCTTATTCGGTACGCTGTGTTCGGGAGCGACGAGAGTTGTTAGTGGACTTTGCCGACATGGTCACAAAACCGAACTATGTGCCCGGCACCCTGGCCACCATGAGCGCCCTGTTTGCACCGCTGGCCATTACTGATCGGGTGCTCGGTGTCATGACCATCCAGTCGACCCGTGCCCATGCCTATGCCGAAAACGAACGCCTGATCTTCCGCACCCTGTGCGCCTATACGGCCATCGCCCTGGACAACGCGGTGGCCTACTCCCACCTGCGCGATGCCAAAAACCAACTGGTGGTGCAGGAAAAACTTGCTGCTCTGGGCTCACTGGTGGCTGGTGTGGCGCACGAACTCAACACGCCCATCGGCAACAGCTTGCTGACTGCCAGCACGCTGCAGGAGAACACAGCGGTGCTGGAAGCTGCCGCCGCCGGCGGGACCATGCGTCGAAGCGCCCTGTCCGACTACATCGCTTCCACGCAAGAGGGACTGGAACTGGTGATCCGTGGGTTGCACTCTGCCGGGGAACTGGTTCAGAGCTTCAAACAGGTTGCTGTGGATCGTGCCACGGAACAGCGACGCAGCTTCGACCTGTTACGCACCAGCCAGGAAGTAGTGGCCACCCTGCAACGCGGCGTCCAGAGGGCAGGGCACAAGCTCACCATGGATATGGAACCGGACATCCTGCTCGACAGCTACCCCGGCCCTTATGGCCAAGTGCTGACCAACCTCATCAACAACGCTTTGCTGCATGCGTTCGAAGGTCGCCAGGGTGGCACTATGCACCTGCACGCCCAACGACTGCGTCCATCGCAAGTTGAAATTCGGTTCACGGACGATGGTGTGGGCATCGCGCCCGAGAACCTGAGCCGAGTTTTTGACCCGTTCTTCACCACCAAGCTGGGCAAAGGCGGTAGCGGACTGGGTATGTCCATCAGCTACAACATCGTCACCTCGCTGTTTGGCGGTGAAATGGCAGTCAGCAGTGTCCTTGGTCAGGGTAGCTGCTTTACGTTGCGGTTGCCACTGGAAGCGCCACTCAACACGGTGGACACGCTGCACGCGCCTGAACTGGAGCGTTAAGAAGCAGGGTGGCTTACTTCGCAGCAGCGCTGGGACGGTCGGCCACCCGATCACGCCAGGCCTGCAACGCCAGCATGCCCTCATGGCCGGGCTTGAACTTCATCAGCTTGGCAAACTCGATGGCACAAAACGCAGTGATGTCGGCAATGGTGAAGCGGTCACCGGCAATCCACGGCTGGCGCTCCAGCACATGGTCAAACCAGGCTGCCACCTCGCGCACCTTTTGCGCCTGGGATTGACCAAACTCCGGAAATTGCGGCTGCTCCAGTGGCGCCAGACCTGGGTGGGTGTGGCGCACGACGTTGGCGATGCCACCCAACAGGTACAACTCAACCCGACGGTCCATCATTTCGATGAATGCGCGCTCCTCAAAATTCTCGCCCATCAGGTTGGGTTCGGGGTGCAGGCCTTCCAGATAGGTGCAAATGGCACGGGTTTCGGTCAGCACGCGGCCATCGTCCAGCTCCAGCGCGGGCACTTTGGCCAACGGGCTCTTGGCCCGGTAGGCCTCACCCTTGTGTTCATTGGCGTTGAGATCGACATTGACCAAGTCGATACCGGCAATGCTTTTTTCAACCATGAACATCATCACGCGCCGTGGGCTGGGCGCACCGGGCGATACATACAGTTTCATGCGAGTCTCCTGGATTTCATTACTTGCGGGATTGTCCCGTTTCCAGCATTTTGCGCGCGCCTTCGGCAAACGCTTTGGCCTGTTCGGCATCGTCCGTGCGCAGGTCCAACGATGAAGGCGGCATTTGGATGCCGCGCAGCACCGCAGGGCGAGCACGAATCGCATCGAGCCAACGCTTGAGGTTCGGCAGGTCATCCATCTCTACCCCCGACCATCGGTGGGTGCGCACCCAGGCCCAGTTGGCGATGTCGGCAATGGAGTAATCACCAGCCAGGTATTCATGGTCCTTGAGGTGGCCATCCAACACGCGAAACAAACGCTTGCTTTCCCCCTGGTAGCGGTCAATCACACTCTGGATTTTCTCGGGAAAATATCGATGAAAAACATTGGCCTGGCCCATCATGGGACCGATACCACCCATCTGGAACATCAACCACTGGATCACGCGCGAGCGGCCCTTCATGTCCGTCGGCATCAGACGTCCGGTCTTCTCCGCCAAGTAGATAAGGATGGCGCCCGACTCAAACACGGCAAAGTCACCCTCATCACGGTCGACAATGGCGGGAATGCGCCCGTTGGGGTTAATGGCCAGAAACGTTGGTGTTTTCTGCTGACCCTTGGACAGGTCCAGCACCTGCAGGCTGTAGGGCAGCGCCAGTTCTTCAAGGGCTATGGATATCTTGTGCCCATTGGGCGTGGCAGCGGTATAGAGATCAATCATGGCGGCGGGGCTCCCGGCAAGTTTAGCCTTGCATTCTGCCCGCGAGCACCAAAGCGCGCTGTCACAGGGTTGCCAGGTTCTAGCCCATGAAGCCTAGATTGGTCGGGTAGTCGGGTCGCCCAGCGGCCACACCAAAGCGCCGCAGATTGGGCAGAATACCGGCAAGCTCCGGGTCAGTGACGCCGAACCAGGTGGCCAAGGTTGCTGCGTACTGATCCACCGCAGTAGATGGCAGCAGGCGCCCCTGCCCCACATGCCACTGGTCCTGCGCCGCAGCCGTGCTGCCTACGCTCACAGGAGGTGGCGTACCGTAAAAAGCAGCACCCCGTACGGCACCGCCCACAACCAAGTGGTGGCTGCCCCAGCCATGATCAGTGCCGTCGCCATTGGAGGCCAGTGTGCGGCCAAAGTCCGAGGCGGTGAAGGCGGTAACATGGTTGGCCACGCCCAACTCCACTGTGGCGTTGTAAAACGCTGTCATGGCATCACTGACCTTGCCCAGCAGTGCGGGGTGCTGGGCAATCAAGTTGTCATGCAGGTCAAAACCCCCAATGGACACCATGAAGACCTGGCGTTTGGCACCCAACGCATTGCGCGCACCAATGAGGCGCGCCACCATCTTGAGCTGGTCAGCCAGCGAGTTGCTGGCGGGAAAACCCGTACCCAGGCTCACACCGGCCAGGCCGGAGGTGATCTGCGTCTCCGCCCCAATGGCCCTAGCAGTGACGCGGTTGTATTCGTTCTCCAGAACATGGGTGCGCGGCTGCTGAACCAGGGTGGCCAAGGCGGCTTTCACTGCGCTAGAGCCATACACATTGTTCTTGACCGCGTTGATGGCCACAGCACCGCCGGGACTGACCTGGTAAGACAAGGCGCTGTCACCCGACAGAAACACCGCGTTGCCCGTGACGTTGATGCAGGTGAACAGCGAATTGCCGTTGCCAGCCATGGCCAGGTCTCCGATGTTGCCGCCCCAGCCAATGGTGGAGCCTTCGGGCGAGGACGACTGCCAAATGGACTGCTGGTCATTGTGGGAGAAGAGCTTGGGCGGACGCGGATAGTTGGCACGATCAGAGCTGCTGTACTGTGCCTTGGTCAACGGCACCACTAGCGGGCCAACATTGAGCTGCACCGCCGCATGGCCTGCATTAAACAAATTGGCCATCCCGGTCATAGCCGGGTGCAGCGCGTATTGCCTGCCACCCGCCAGCGGGGCGAAAGGATTGAGCAAAGTGGGTGCCAGTGCAGACTTGGCTAGAGCAATACCACCGGCTGTCTGGCCGGCACCACCGCGTCGTATGGCGCTATACAAGTTGTAGCTTTCGTCGTCATAGGTGACGACCGTATTGGCATAGTCATTACCACCATAGAAAAACACGCAGACCAGGGCTTTGTAATCGGTGGCATCGAAGGCTGCCGCCTCGCCAATGGCAGCCAGGTTCAACGCGAACGGCAACGCAGTGCCGCTCAGAGCCAGCTGGGCGCTGCGGCGCAGGAAGGCACGGCGGCCCTGGTTGTCGGGTTGTTGGTTATGCATGGCTATTTCTGGATCAGGTATTCGCTGGATGCCATGACCAGCAGCACCGCTGCGGCCACGCGGTTGCGCTTGTTGGCGTCGGTACTGGTGGCGGTCAGCGCCGTGGCATTGAGTGCATTCACGATCAGGGTCTGGTTGGTCACCGACATCTGGCCCGCGCACAGCAACAGGTTCAGCCGCTTGACCAGCGCGGTGGCGTCCAGCACCAGGGCCAGCTCAGCTGTGTAGCTGGCGGCGATGTCATACCCATTGGTGGTATTGCTGGTGCTTTGCGGCAGGTCCGGTGCATTCACGTAAATACCGTTTCGAATGACGCCCTGCATGGCATTAAGGTAGCCGCCCACGCTGCTCTCGTTGACCAACTGAAACTCAGGCGCCGGTGTGAGCGAGGCACTCAGTGCCGTACTGGGCGGAACATAACCGGGGCGGAAATAATTGAACACACTGGGTGAGCGCAGCGGGCTTTGCCCCAGCTGCGTGGCGGGGTTACTCTGGTCGCCGATCTTCCAGCTACCCCGCGCGGACCCAATGCCAAAGCTGCGCCCCCATTGCACAAACCGCACCATTGGTTCGCGCAGCTTGCCAAAACCATTCTGCATGAGGCCGCCGGGGCCACGCGCTTCGTCGTCCAGCAACACAGCGGACAACACCGCCTGCAGGTCGCCGCGCACGCCGGCTCCATTGTTGTTAAAAGCGCTGGCCACCCGCGCTACGTAAGCCGGACTGGGGTTGCTGGTGACCAGCCGCTGGATCATCTGCTTGCCAAAGAAGGGGCCGACGTTGGGGTGGTTGAACAGGGTGTCCAGCGCCGTGCGCAGCGCGGCCACACCGTCGGTGTCGGCCGGCACGGTGGCACCAAGAAAGGTGGCTGCCAGTGCAGAGTGGTTGTTGGGGGTTAGGCGCATGGGGATGCGCGTGAACACCGTGTTGGGAATGTTGCGACGGTTAACTGGTTCCAGCGTGTTGACGTTCTGCGTCTGGTCGAAGTCCCATCCGGTGAACACGCGGGCAATGTTGGTGATGTCGCTTTGGGAGTAAGTCTCGATTTTGTTGCCATTACCGTCGCGCTTTTCAGTTCCATCCAGGTTGAGCTGATACAGGCCGATGGTGAAGAGTTGCATCACCTCACGACCGTAGTTTTCATCCGGTGCGCGATTTGTGGCGACGTTTTCCTTGAGGTTCCCTTTGGTGTTCAGGTAGTAGCCCATGGCCGGGTGGAGGGTGACATCCTCCAGCAGCTTGCGGTAGTTGCCAAAGGCATTGGACACCAACATGTCCCACCATGCGGCAATGGCGTAGCTGCGCCAACTGAAATCCAGTCCTGATAGCGACACCACGAAAAACTCGGACAAGGCCAAGGCCACGCGCTTGCGCACCGCATCGCTGGACGTCATGAGCTGATTCCAGACCATGTAGTCGCCGGGGTAGGTGTTGTCGTAGAAATTGGTGCTGCTGCTGATGGTGCCGTAGCCGCGCACATTGAGCCAGTCAAAACCGGTCTGGCTCGCCGGGGTAGCGAATTGCTCGCCCAGCCAGGCGGCATAACCTTTGGCACGCACGGCCGCCATCTCGGCATCGGATGCAGAAAACTGGGCCTGTAATAGAAACCGTGCGGCATCTTCGTCGTTGTTAGCGGACGGGTAATGGCGACCGACACCTTGATCTGTCGGATCGGTGGGAGGTGCGATAGCTGTGCCACTGCCTCCACCGCCACAGGCGGTGACCAGTGCAGAGAGTGCCAGAGCAGCCGCAAGGGGCGCGTTGGGGGTTTCGCTTAAGGGAGCGGGCGGTAATGCAAGCGCCGGCTCACATTCGCTGTAATCTGTGACGCGCATAGTGTTGTGACTCTCGTTCGACAAGAGTTTCAGCTTAGCGGTAATCACTCCCACGCATTGTGATAAATGCGCCGTCAAGCGCATCAAGTGTTACGCCATGTAACGCCTGGGAGCTAGCGCGCTGCCGCCAACAGGTCGCGGGTGCGCAGGGCCTCGCGCCGCGCCGCATCGGCAAAGTTCACACTGGCGTCGGCGTACAAAATGGCACGCGATGAGTTGACAACAATGGCTCCAGCCGTGGTGCCATCCTGAACGCGCAGGCCAGCCTTGACGGTGGCAACTGCGTCACCACCCTGGGCGCCCACACCCGGGATCAACAGAGGCACGGTGGGGGCCAAAGCGCGCACGCGTTCAATCTCAGTCGGGTAGGTAGCACCGACCACCAAGCCTAGCTGGCCATTGAGGTTCCAGGGGCCTTGCACCAACCACGCAATGTGTTCGTATAGCAAAGGCTGGCCTTCCACCGAGGCCAGACGTTGCGACTGCAAATCATCCCCACCGGGGTTGGATGTACGGCACAGCAGGAAAGCCCCTTTGCCGTGGTACTGAAGATAAGGTGCTACCGAGTCAAAGCCCATGAAGGGTGACAGCGTGACCGCATCAGCACCATAGCGCTCAAAGGCCTCAATGGCGTATTGCTGGGCCGTGCTGCCAATGTCGCCCCGTTTGGCGTCCAGAATAACGGGCACCTGGGGCGCAACGTTGCGTATGTGGGCAATGAGCCGCTCCAACTGTGCCTCGGCGCGGTGCGCGGCAAAGTAGGCGATCTGCGGTTTGAAGGCGATCACCAAGTCGGCGGTGACGTCCACAATGGCGGCACAAAAGTCAAAAATCTTGTTGGCGTCACCCCGCCAGTGGGTAGGAAACTTGGCCGGTTCCGGGTCCAGCCCTACGCACAACAGCGATCCATTTTGCTGCTCGGCAGCGCTCAGTTGCTCAAGAAAGGTCATGAGCCCTATTGTAGGTGGGCCCCCTCCAGCACATCCAGGGCCAAACACAAATCGGCCCAGGCTTTGGCCTTGTCGGCGCTGGCGCGCAACAGCACTTTGGGGTGGTAGCTCACCACGACCGGAATACCCTGATAGTGGTATACCGTGCCGCGCTGCTTACCCAGGGGCAGGCTGGCCTGCTCAGGGTGTTCCTGTAACAACAGTTGTGTGGCAAAACGCCCCAGCGCCAATATGAGCTTGGGTTGCACCAGCGCGATTTCGCGTTGCAGGTACTGCGCGCACTGTTGCAAGTCTGCCGCCTGGGGCAGGCGACCGGCAGGTGGGCGGCATTTGACGACGTTGCACAGGTAGGCACCCTGACGGGCCTGGCCGTTGCGGCTGGCACCCACGGCTTTGAGCATGTTGTCCAACAGCACGCCGGCTTGCTCCGCAAAAGGCTGGCCCAGGTGGTCCTCGTCTTCATCGGGCGGGTCTCCCACCACCATCCAGTCGGCTTGCACCGCGGTTGCAGGGGCGCACAGCGTGGACTGCTTGCGCCCAGCGTACAGGCCGCAGGCCTGGCAGGTAGTGGCCGATTGGGCCAATGCGTCCCAATCCATGTCTTGCAGCGCCAAAGGCTGGCCGGGTGCTGACGCGGACCTAACGGGCACAGCCACTGCCTGGGCACGTTGGGGTTGTCCGCGTGGTGGTGCAGGGGACGCAGATTGCTCTTCAGCGAGCGTACCGGTGGCCGCCACCGGCACCCTTTCAGGCAGCCAGACGTGCACACCCATCTCTTGCAGCATGGCGCGTTGGCGGGTGTCGAGTTCTAAGACCATGGTGGATTCTCGCCGTTACAGCTTCAGGCTCATGACCACGGCATCCTCACGCTGGCCGTGGATGGACGGGTAATAGTCCCGGCGGTAACCCACGCGTCGGTAACCATGGGCTTCGTAGACCCGCATGGCCCGTTCATTGCCAACGCGCACCTCCAGCCACAGCCACTGCGCTGTGCGACCTCGCGCCCACAGGGTCAGCGCGTCCAGCATGACGCGGGACCAACCCTGGCCTCGGTATTCGGGCGCCACGGTGATGTTGAGCAGATGCACTTCCTCAAAGCCCTCCATGGCCACAAAGTAGCCCAAGAGCGCATCGTCTGCCACCAGCATCTGGGCCTGGTAGCCGGCTTGAAGCGCATCCAGGAAATGGCTACGGTTCCAGGGGTGGGCGTAGGCACGTTGTTCCACCGCCAACACGGCTTCCAGTCGCTCGGCCGTCAGGCTCTGAAATTGCGCTTGCGCCATGGCCTTGGCACTGGACATGCTCAGATCCCGGTTGCGACCAAGCTGGCCACCTTCTCGGCCATGCGTTCGGCCGTGGTCTTGGCTACCTTGTCGCGGATATAGCTGGGCAGGGCGTCTTTGGCAGCCACGGTCTTGCCCGCAGCCATCAGTTGGGGGGCCAGACGCAACATTGCCATGGCGGTCGGCAGTGCGGGAAAATGCATCGCCGTGGAGGCGGCAGCATCACCAGCAGCCACGCGTTCGCCGTATACAGTAAACACATTGCCGGCCATCAGCCAGGGCGCGTTGTCTTTGCCGTTTGCCGCATGTGGACGGGTCAGGTTTTCAGGGCGCACCAGGGCGCTGGCTTGCTGTTCGGTCCATTGGCCATCGGCGTTCCAGGCGTAGGTAGCGGCGTACAACTCGTCCATGCGCGCGTCCAGCAGGGCCGTTACCACAGCCGTGCTTTGGCCATTCAAAGCGGTGAAACGCGCCTCTTCCGCCAGTGCCAACAGGGAGTCAACCGGCAGCACGGGCACGTTCGCGCCAAAGGCCAAGCCCTGCGCCACCGAGCAAGCGGTCCGCAGACCAGTAAACGATCCCGGCCCGCAGCCAAAGCAGATGGCATCGAGTTGATCCAACCGCAAACCGGCCTGCAGCAGCAAATCCAGGACAGCCGGAATCAGATCGGTAGACGCTTTGGCGCCGCCTGTGGCGTTGTGTTGCCAAAGGCGCACCTGGCCCTGCTCCGTGCGCGCAACGGCAACCGACATCACTTCGGTCCCGGTATCAAACGCCAGCAGATTCATGGTTTCCACATCACCTATAGCCATTTCGGCCTCTAGCCCTCGTAGATGCTACGTTAGGCGCTACTGATTTAATAGTAATTTTAGCCATGCCACGCACCCCAAACACAATGCCACAGGTCACCAAGGCCAGGCCGGCCAGCAGATTCCAGACCAGGGGCTCGCCCAGAAAGATCGCTGCAGAGATGGCCGACAGCCCTGGAACCAGGGCCGTAATCATGGTGGACCGCACCGGGCCAAAGTACTGAATCATCTTGGTAAAGGTAATGCCCGACACCACCACCGAGCCCACGCCCTGGAAGAACATCTGAAACGTCATGTCAGCAAGGGGTGCCACCAGCGCCTGACCCGGAACCAGGTGCAGAAGCAGCAGCACGGTGTAGATGGGCACATAGACGATAGAAGCCACCGCCGTGACGGCAATGGTGGCGCGCACCGCATCCAGCGCAAAGTGGCGCACCAGCACACTATAGGTGGACCAACACAGCGAGGCCAACACAAACAGCACATCGCCCCGCCAGACGCCACTACCGTCCAGCGCATGCAAGAGGCTGCTGCCGCCCACCAGCAGGTCGCCTCCCACGATCAAAACCAGGCCCAGTGCCCGGCTGGTAGAGACGCGATCTCCCAGAATCACGTAAGCCAACAGCGTGGTCCACAAGGGCAGGCTGCCCGGCATCAGCACCGAGGCGTGGGCCGCTGGCGCAAACACAAAACCGCTGTAGGCCAACATGGCGTACAGCAGGCCGCCAAAAAAACCGGTGATCAGGGTCTGGCGCAAGGGCAGCGGCGACAGACCAAACAGCGAGCCGGCCCAGGGCTGCGTGCGGCGGTCACGGCGCACCAGCCACCAGCCCCAAGGCAGCAAAATCAGGCCGGCACCAAGCAGCCGTGCATAGGCGATGTCAAACACGTTGAGCACACCGCCGCGTGCCGGATCGGCCGATGCGCGCGCGATAACGATGAACGATGTCCAGATCGTGACCGTGATGACCGCCGCCAACACGCCCACCGCTTTGGGCGACAAGGCTGCAAACGGGTTCTTGAACGGGGTGGGCATCGCCAAGATTATCGGGGAAGGCGCGCCTAAGCTGGCCGTGCGCCGGATAATCCCGCAGATGCTGTTCACCTTGCGATTGCTTCTTGTCTCCCTTCTCGCCGCCTTATTGGGCTGCACGGCCCAGGCCCAGGGCCTGCCTCCCGAAATTGACGCCGCCCTGGCCCGAGCCAAAGTGCCGCGCGATGCCGTATCGGTTCTGCTGTTGGACGCGCAGGGCCAGAGCGCGCCGCGCATCAGCCACCGGGTGGACGTGCCCATGAACCCTGCCTCGGTCATGAAACTGGTTACCACCTTTGCCGCGCTGGACCTGCTGGGGCCAGCCTACACCTGGAGCACGCCGGTCTATATCGACGGCACGATGCGGGACGGCACGCTGCACGGCAACCTCATCATCCAGGGCCAGGGCGACCCGAAGCTGGTGCTGGAGCGCTTGTGGCTGCTGCTGCGCCGGGTGCAGGGCCTGGGCATCCAGACTATTTCCGGTGACATCGTGCTGGACCGCAGCGCCTTTGACATACCGCCACTCGACCCGGCCAGCTTTGACGGCGAGCCGCTGCGCCCCTACAACGCCGCGCCCGACGCGCTGCTAATCAACTTCAAATCGGTGGTGATGACCCTGGCGCCCGAACCCGGCAATACCGTGGCCCGCGTGCAATACGACCCGCCCCTGGCCGGGGTACAGATGCAGGCCACAGTGCCGTTGCTGGCGGGTGACTGCGGCGACTACCGCGCCCAGCTAAAGGCTGATTTCAGCGATCCCAACCGCATCCGCTTTGCGGGCGGTTACCCCGCAAGCTGTGGCGAAAAAGTCTGGGCTGTGGCCTATGCCGACCCTGGCAGTTACGCCGCACGCGCAGTGCAGGGCCTGTGGCAAAGCATGGGCGGCAAGCTGCAAGGCAGCGTGCGCTTGGGTGTGATTCCCAAAGCCGTCGGTGGCGCTGCACCCAAACCCTCGTTCGAGCTGCGCTCTGCCCCCTTGGCTGAAATCATCCGTGACATCAACAAGTTCAGCAACAACGTGATGGCGCAGCAGGTGTACCTCACTTTGGGCCGCGCACTACCCACTGCCACCACCGCAAGCACCAGCGGGGCGATCACCACGCCAGCGCTACCCGGCAACTATGCCGCGTCGCAGACCGTGGTACTGCATTGGTGGAAAGATCGCATCAGCCCTACCGACTTGCCCATAATGGACAACGGCTCAGGTCTGTCACGCAGCGAACGCATCAGCGCCCAGGCCCTGGGCCGACTACTGCAAACCGCCTATGCCTCACCCACCATGCCGGAGTTAATGGCGTCTCTGCCCATCACCGGCGTGGACGGCACGCTGCGCCGCGTCAAGACCCAAGCTGCGGGCTCGGCCCACCTGAAAACCGGGAGCTTGACCGACGTGGTAGCAGTGGCCGGCTATGTGCACGGGACTGGCGGCAGGCGCTGGATACTGGTGGCCCTGGTTAACCATGCAAATGCCCGCGCCGCCCGCCCAGCCATTGACGCCCTTGTCGAATGGGCAGCCAAACTGCGCTGAATACCCCCATCTGTATTTATCTTTACGCAATTAAGCTGAGCCCTCCAATCCCCGTCAGTATTTACCCCATGGTCCGTGAGACTCAACCCTTTTATCATTAACAGTCCGAAAACGAACGGTCGTTCTATTTAATGGAGAGAACAATGAAACAATGGAAATGGGCAGCGGTTGCTGCGAGCTGCGCGGTATTTTTAGCGGGATGCGGCGGAGCCAGCGACGGCTCTGACATCACGCCCAAGACCATTGCGCCTTCGGTCAAAGTCTTTGGTGACAGCATCATGGACAGCGGCACGTTTGGCTACAAGTTCACCATCCAGAGCGCCGACCCTGCAAAGCCCTTCCTGATCTTCCCGGAATTGGTAGCCGCCAACTTTGGCGTGAGCAACCTGTGCTCTTTCTTCCGTTTTAACGGAACGACTTTCATACCCAACACTGCCTGCACCAGCTTTGCAGTGGGCGGTGGCCGCGTTAACAACCTGACCAATGCATCGGCTCCCAGCAACAGCGTTCCGTTCTCTATCACTTACCAAATGGCAGTGGGCTCGGCCACACTGGCGCCCAGCGATTTGGTCATCATTGACGGTGGCGGCAACGATCTGGCGGACCTGACCGGTGCCTACCTGGGCGCCACCACACCCACTGGTGTTGGCACCTATATCGGCCTGCTAAACACCCTGCTGCCTCCAGCCACCGTATCGGCCATCATCGGCGCAACTCCCACTCCCACCAGCTTGGGTACTGCCGCTGGCGCTTA
>Ga0073904_10002401_pt1 | contig 14170 bp, 10 predicted proteins | sample KloWWTrecipitate_FD_66668 | JGI IMG/M metagenome (GOLD analysis project Ga0073904, IMG submission 66668) | Active sludge microbial communities from Klosterneuburg, Austria, studying microevolution and ecology of nitrifiers - Klosterneuburg... | ecosystem: Engineered > WWTP > Aerobic digester >...
GCAAGGCTGTCGGCATATTCCTTCGACACGACGGATGCAAAATCCATCGCGAGGTTGGCCAGGAACGGCGCCTCGGGACGGGTCAGCACGAACTTCACCGTCATGTCATCGACCTTGACCACTTCCTTGACCACGACGTTCATTTCCATGCCGCCGTAATATTCGTAGGTGATGCCTTCGATGTAACCGTGCCAGGGATCGTCTTCCTTGGCCTGACGGTTGAAGGAAAAGACCACGTCATCCGCGTTGAAATCGCGGGTGGGGGCGAAATAGTCGGTGGTGTGGAACTTCACGCCGGGACGCAGCTTGAAGGTATATTCCAGCCCGTCAGCCGACACTTCCCAGCTTTCGGCCAGACCGGCGACGACATTCGTCGTGCCTTTTTCGAATTCCACAAGGCGGTTGTAAATCGGCTTGGAGGAGGCGTCGAACGTCGTGCCTGAGGTATAGGGCGCAGGATCGAAGCCTTCGGGCGAGCCTTCCGAACAATAAACCAGCGTCTTGGCGGCGGCAGCCCCGCCCAGAAGCCCGGCCATGATCATGCCGGTTGCCAGTCGTGTGAAAAGTTTCATTTCCCTGTTTCCTTTCGGTTTCTAATCAGGTCCGGCACAGGGCCGGTGGTGTTCCAGGGCCGGGTCGTTGCGCCCGGCTCCTGAATTCTTGCGCTAGCCCCGGATGACCGGGGCGCGTGACAGTTCGGACAGGACCTCCGCGCCTTCGCGTCGCAGGAATACGATCTCTTCCAGCCGGACGCCGAAACGCCCGTTCAGATAGATGCCCGGCTCAATCGAAAACACGTTGCCGGGTGCAAGCGCACGCTCGGACGCGCCGGTGATGTAAGGTTCTTCATGCAGCTCGATCCCAAGGCCGTGCCCGGTGCGATGCAGAAAATTCGCACCATAGCCAGCGCGGTCAATCACGCCCCGCGCGGCCTGATCGACGGCTTTGGCCGGTTGGCCGGGTTTGGAAGCATCAATGGCAGCCGCGACCGCACCTTCGACGACGGCGGCGATAGACAGGAATTCCTCGGTCGGCTTTCCGAACCAGCCGACGCGTGTCATGTCGGAAGGATAGCCTTGAAATCGTCCGCCCGCGTCGATCATGACCGCGCTGTCGCGGGTCAGACGCGATGGGCCGGTATGATGGTGGCAGAACGCGCCATTGGCAGCGAAGCAGACCGAGATGAATTCGGTCGCTGCCCCTTCGGCGGCGTAGGCGGCGGCGATCACTTCTGCGACCTCCGTTTCGCTGATCCCCTCGCGCAGTGCATCGAACCCGGCCATGACTGCGCGGTCGTTTACCAACGCGCTCGCCTTGAGCGCCCGGTATTCCGCGTCACCCTTCTTGGCACGCAGCGCGCTGACGGTGCCTTCGGTAAAACTGCGTCGCGCGCCGGGCAGCGCATCAAGCACCAGCAGCGCAAAATCCGCGCGCATCCCCTCGTCCAGCGACAGGCTGACCTTGGCGGGGTTGATGCCCGTCTCGTCGATCAACGCGCGCAGTGCGGCATCCGGGCCTACGTGGTCCTGCCACAGATGGAACGGCAGATCGGTATGCTGGCGGACGCTTTCCGCATTGAGCGAGGGCATAAGCATGCCCGCATAAGACTGGCTGACGAACAGCAGCACCGGGCGTTCGTCGCCATGTGGGTCCAGCCCCGCAAGCCAGCGCAGATGCGTGGTCGGCCCCAGAACGGTCAGGTCCACCCCGGCTTCCCGCATTCGCTGGCGCAGGTGGTCGATCTTGTCAGCCACGGTCAGGTTCATATCAGGTCGGCTCCGCGGCTCTGGTCTCGTTCAGGGGTCTTGCGGGCGGTGGCGAAAAGGCCGCCGCACCGGGCGTATGGAAGAGCGTCAGATTGCCGGACCACAGGATCCGGGCTGGCCGGTCGGTGTCGTTGGCATAGGAATGCGGGCTGGTGCCACGATAGTGCAGGCTGTCGCCCGACGTCAGATGAAAGGCCGTGCCATCAACGACCTGCGTGATCGCACCATCAAGAATATAGATGATCTCTTCACCTTCGTGGCTGACCGTTTCCGACTGAAAGCCCGGCGGCACATGCATGAGGAAGGATGACAGTTCGTTTCCGGGGAACTCAGCACCCAGACGCTCATATTCGATCGAAGAGCCATTGATCGAAAACCGCATCCGCTGGGACGCGCGTGTCACCGCATCGGCAGGGCGCGGCGTTGCAATGAAATAGTCGATTCCCACGCCCAAAGCTTGCGCAACCTGCGCCAGGGTTCCCAGGGTGGGCGTGGCATTGTCACGCTCGAGCTGGCTGAGATAACTATAGGAAACACCAGACTTTTCGCCCAGTTGCTGAAGCGTCAGCCGCAGATGCATCCGCCGCCGGCGGATTGCGCCACCGATCTGCGTAGCGGATTTTGGTCGTGCAACCGGCATAGACTCGCCATCCCCTTCCCAGGAAGAACTACTCCGGCATACACAACAAAAAATTTTTCCCAAAGAAAAATATTTTAACCTGCGCTTCAAGAAAACGCTGACCCAGTGGCCGATTCCGACGAATCGCACCTCCAAACGACCGCGGCCGGGGAAAATGGTCCCCGGCCGCTATTGTCGTGCAGGATGCAGGATCGCTCAGGCCGGACGGATCAGCCCGAATACGGCCCTTCGATGCCGAACCGTTTCATCAGCGCGCCGAAGCTGTTCGAGGCTTTCAGCAGATCGCGGCCATACCTCGCGATCAGGGCCGCGCGGCGCGCGGGATCGGCAGAAGTCTCAAGCGCGCCAAGTATCGCGGCCAGATCCTCGGCGGCCTGGCGGGCGGCGGCCAGATCATCGCGGCTGTCGGCCAGTTGCGCGATGTCGCGCGCAGTTGCACCGCCGATCCCCTTGACGGTCGTCGCCCCGCCATCGCTGTAGCCCGCAGGCAGATCGCCTTTCAGGTTCACCACCCGCTTGAACTGGATCAGGTCATAGATCTGATCGACCGCTTGTTTAGCCCCTTCGACACGCGAATTGTGCTCGGTATCGGCAGCGGCATGCGGCAAAAGCTCCAGCCGCCCGGGATATTTCGGCGCAAGCGCCAGATAGGGCACCATCGGCCCCGATACCGCGCCGGTTTCGGCATTGGTAAACAGGTCCGCGTCGATTGCCGCATAACGGATCTGACCCGAGGCCATGGCGCGGTCCAGTGCGCCCGCATCCACGCCTTCGCCCCGGTCGTAGTTCAGCAAGATCGCACCGGGCCTGACCACCGCAAAGACGCTGTCGCCCACGAAACCCGCATTGGCGAACGTGCCGGTTTCGGCATTCAGCGCGCCAAGCCCGGTATGCAGCGACAGAACGTCAGCGCCGTTGGCCGCTTCCTCCTTGGTTGCGGCATGGGTGAACCCTTCGCTTTCGATCCAGTCCTTGTGACGCGGACGGGCATAGATGCGCACCTTCATCCCGAACGCCGCCGCCAGTTTTGCCACTTCGCGCCCAATATTGCCGTAGCCGAAAATCGCGATGGTCTTGCCTTCCAGCTTTTCCGTCGGGAACTGGCGCAGCTGGCGGCCCGTGTCGAACTGACCCGCTGCGGTCATCTCGTGCATCTTGTCCACGGGCAGGTCGGGCATGACTTTCAGAAGCGCCTTCATGGCCATCTGCGCCGTCGCGCGGCTGTTGAAGCTTGGTGTGTTCATCAGCGCGGCCTCGCCGCCCGCACCATTGCCACCGCCCCAGGTGGCGCAGCCCATGTTGCCGGTGCCCGCGCCGATCCGCACGCCGCCCAGACCGAAGACCGCATCCTTCGGCAGGAAGGTCGCAGCGGCAATAACCGCATCATACTGCCCCTGCCCCGCAGCGGCCATGATCTCTGCCTCGGTCGAAACATCGGGGACATAGAAGAAGTGGATCTTGCCTTTTTCGAGCTTCGCTTCGTCACTCAGCCCGGTTTCATGGAAGACCCCGCCACGCGCCTCGACATAGGCTTTCACCTCGGAATGATCGGGCTGTCCCTTGGCGTCGAACTTCAGCCCTACGCGGTCACAAACCAGCACCTTGTAGGCGCGGTTCGGGTCGTCCTGGCGTTGGTTGGCATCCGCCATGGCTTGCGCTTCGAAGGTCACGCCGACCTTGGCAAGCTCCTCCTCCAGCACCGCGATCTTGGCGCGGTGATAGGCATAGTGCAGATTGTCCAGAAGCGCCGGAATATCCTCGACCGGGCGAATGCCGCCGATCCAGGCGCGATAGTCGCCGGGCGTGCCGGGGAAAGCATTGATATAGCGCGCCACATCCAGACCCGGCTCATGCGTGCCGTTCGGATGGGTCACACCGTCATAGGACAGGATCGCCTTGGAATAGGCGACGATACGGGCATGATGGCCTGCATCGGTGATGTCGGGGTCGGTGACTTTCAAAAGTGTCACGGCGGCCCCGCGATAGTCGGGGTCGGTCACGCCAAGTTCAAAAAGCGGATGCGCCGCCACCCAGTCATTGACCGCCGCGCGGTTCTTGACCGAACGCGCGTTCAGGTCACTGACCGAACCGATGCGCTTTTCGGCGCGCAGAAGGCCGAAGGTTGTCTCGGCAAAGGCAAGCGTCGAGAAGGTGTTGATCACCCCCCCCAGCATCTTGTTCTGGGCCGGGTCATAGATCGGGCCGACATTGACGGTACGTTCACCGGTCAGCGGCATTTTCGGATCGACCGGCGCCGCGATCTTCAACTGGCGCGGAATGGCCCAGGACGGCTTTTTCTGATTGCGCTCGACCAGATCCAATGCGGCGGGCGTAAAGGACGCCACATAATATCCCGAAATCCCGCCGATCGCCTTCTGGAAGGGCATGAACATGCAGCATTTGGTGGTGACTTCGCGCACCAACTCCTCGCCCCAGGGCATCGCGCCCAGCATGGAGGTGGCATCCAGAACAACATGATGTTCAGCCGGGTTCATCGCGATCCAGGCCAGCAGCTCCTTCACGTCGCGCGCCGAATAGGTGGTGGCGCCCGTCGTCTCATGGCCCACGCCGATGAAAAGCTTGATGCCCATCTTGGCCAGATCGGTCGCCGCCGGAACCACACCTTCTTGTTCAGCAAAGTGAATGCGGGATTCGTCGCCGTTTTTGGCATAGCGCATCATCTCAAGGATCTGCGCGCCCCACGACTGGCGGAAGAAGCCCGAGGATTTCGCCGCCGCTGATTCTGGGCGCAGCGTGTCGACGAACACCTGCTGGGACGGGTCATTCGTCGTGATCAGATGCAGCGCGCAGGCGGTAAAGCCGGAATGCCCGCCGCCCAGCCCCACGGCCATCTTGTTCGCCTTCGGGAACTCGAAATAGCGGTGAATCTCGCGCATCATGTCGAGTAGGAACTTGTCCGCCGGATAGCCGCGGTGCATCGAACGCCCGATTTCAGCGGCCGTGAACGGCCCCAGATCGTTGCCGCGATCATCGAGCTTGCGATAATTCGCCTCAAGCCAATGTTCGAACTCAAAGCGCAGGCGGCGGCTTTCAGCCTCGTCCTCGGCCCCGTCGGTGATCGGGCCGACGCCGAAAAACGGATTGCGGGTGCGGGCGGGCGGCCCGGCCACGGTCGCATCAATCGAACTCTGGCGTAGACGTTTCAGGCGTTCCGTGTCCGACATGCGCATCCCTCCAGCAAGAAAATTACCGTGCCGGTTTTAGCCGAAAGAATCAGCTAAAAACGCACAGGAGCGTCATCTTTGCGTCATAAGAGGACATGCGGGCATTTTGTGTCGCATCAAGCGTAAAACCGACTAGTCGGAAAAACTGCCTGCTCGGGCAGATCGCAGCGTAGTGCTTGGCGCATGGCCGAACCGGCGGCGGTAGAGATCGGCGAACCGCCCAAAATGGCCAAAGCCCCAGCGCAGGGCGATATCGGTGACACTCGCCTCAGGCCCGGCGGCGATCAGATCCTGATGAGCGCGCAGCAACCGCGCGTCGCGCCAAAAGCCCATGGGCGTGCTGTCCCGGAACGTGCGGAAGGCCAGTTGCAGCGCGCGCGGGCTGACCTGAGCCGCCGTGGCAATCGTCTCGACGGTCAAGGGCTCGGTCAGGTGGGCCAGAATGAACGCCTCTGCCTGAACTACATGACGGGGCGCAGGCATCGCGCCGGGTCGGTCGAGCAGGCCCGAATAATTGTGGCTGTGCGCTTCGAGCAGGCCGGTCAGGATGGTGCTTTCAATCGAGCGCGCCAGAAGGCCACCCCGCCCGATCGGCGCGCGGCCAGCATCGGTTTCGGCCACAAGATGCAAGATCAGCTGACGCAGCGCAGCGCCCTCGCCCCGCCGCATGTCGAGCGGTCCGCGAAAGGTCAGCGCCCTATCGGCCCGCCCGCCGATGACCGTGGCCAAATGATCCTGCATCGCTTGCCGGTCGATCTGCACCAGAATCTGCGCGCACCCTTCCCCCCAGATCATCGTCGTGGGCAGGTGTGGATTAAGAACCGCCGCCTGCCCGGGCAGCGTCGCATAACTTTCCGCACCGTTGGTGATCATCGCCGCCCCGGAGAGCGGCATCTGCAGCAGATAGAAACGCTCCAGCAGGCCCGGCGCGATCAGCGTCTTGGCGCCATATTCGATATAGTTGAGCGACAGGCGTTCGCCGCGCAGATGGTGATGGTGCGCCCCGAAGCGCCCTTCGCGCCCGATCCGGTCCAGCCGGTGCGGACAGAAAATCCGCGCTACTTTTTCGCGCGCCTCGTCCAGATCGTCGCTGGACATCAGGACATGCGCGCCCAGCGGGCGCCGCTTTGGCGCGTTGGATAAGGGCTGCATTCCCCCTCCCTCCCCGGAAGTGGATCACTTGCATTTGCATATAAATCCAATCGCGCACCCTGTCGCGCAGATTCTTTCGTTTTGCGGATAGCGCGCGGGCAAAGCGGATAGCGCCTGCCCCATCCCTGCCCGAGCCTGACCAGACAAAGCGGGAGGAGACGCGACATGCGTGGGCTGAAAGACAAGGTGGCCATCGTGCCAGGGGGCGCAACCAAGATCGGGGCGGCGGTCGTGGCGGCATTCCGCGCGGCCGGAACGCGGGTGATGGTGGCCGACATCAACGCCGAAGCCGGTCGCGCGCTGGAGGCGGAAGGCGTGGCCTTTCAGGCCTGCGACCTGCGCGACGACAGTGCCATCGCCGCGCTGGTTGACGGCACGGTGAAACGGTTTGGCCGCATCGACTTTTTGGTGAACGTGGCCTGCTCCTACCTCGATAATGGCGCGGCTTCGACCCGTTCCGAATGGCTGGAAAGCTTTGACGTGAATGTGGTCGGCTCGGTGATGCTGATGCAGGCGGCACGCACCGAACTGGTAAAAAACCGGGGTGCCATCGTCAATTTCGGCTCGATCTCCTCGCGCGTGGCGCAGACAGGCCGATGGCTTTACCCGGTGTCGAAGGCGGCGATCCTGCAACTGACGCGCAATCAGGCGATGGACCTTGCGCCCGATGGAATCCGGGTGAACGCGGTCAGCCCCGGTTGGACCTGGTCGAACATCATGGATCAGCTCACGGGCGGCGACCGGGCAAAGACCGACCGGGTGGCCGCACCCTTCCATCTTCTTGGCCGCGCTGGCGACCCCGAGGAGGTGGCGAGCGCGGTCTTGTTCCTGTGTTCGGACGAGGCGCGCTTCATCACCGGCACCGATCTTTGCGTTGACGGTGGTTATACCGCGATGGGGCCGGAGCGGGCCGATCCGGCTATCCCCCTTTTGATGGGCTGAGGCGGTCGCAGGCTGGAGGACGCCTCCGGCGGGGGTATTTGGACAAAGAAGAAACGGGGAGAGTGAGAGATGAGAAAAATTACCATTGCCGGGGGCGGGCAATCGGGCCTGCAACTCGGGATCGGGCTTTTGCAGGCGGGCCATCAGGTGCGCATCGTGCAAAACCGCACGGGCGCGGACATCGCCGCGGGCAAGGTCCTGTCCAGCCAGTGCATGTTCGATCAGTCCGTGCAGAACGAGCGCGACCTGGGGATCGACTTCTGGGCCGACAGTTGCCCGCCGGTCGAGGGGATCAATTTCATGGTGCCCAATCCCGACGGATCCGGCACCAAGGTCATCGACTGGACCGGGCGGCTCGACAGGCCCGCCTTTTCGGTCGACCAGCGGGTGAAGGTGCCGCGCTGGATGGAGGAGTTCGAGCGGCTGGGCGGGCGCATGGTGATCCGCGACGCGGGCCTGTCGGACCTGGAACTTTACGCGCGCGAAGATGATCTGGTGATCGTCGCCAGCGGCAAGGGCGAGATCGGCCAGCTTTTCACGCGCGATGCAGCGCGGTCGACCTATGACAAGCCGATGCGGGCGCTGGCGCTGACTTATGTGCATGGGATGGAACCACGCCCGGTGCATTCGGCCGTCCAGTTCAACCTGATCCCCGGTGTCGGCGAATATTTCGTCTTTCCGGCACTCACCACCTCCGGCCCCTGCGAGATCATGGTGTTCGAAGGGGTGCCGGGCGGGCCGATGGATTGCTGGGCCGAGGTGAAGGGCCCGGCCGAACATCTGGCCATGTCGAAGCGTATCCTTGAAACATTCGTTCCCTGGGAAGCCGACCGCAACCGGCGGAGCGAGTTGACGGACGCCAACGGCATCCTGGCCGGTCGGTTCGCGCCGACGATCCGTCATCCGGTGGCCACCCTGCCTTCGGGGCGCAAGGTGCTGGGGCTTGGCGATGCGGTCTGCCTGAATGACCCGATCACCGGGCAGGGATCGAACAACGCCTCAAAAGCCGCCGCGGTCTATCTGCGCCGTATCCTCGCCCACGGTGACCGACCCTTTGACGAAGCCTGGATGCAGGGCACGTTTGAGGAATTCTGGGACTATGCCCAATGGGTCGTGCGCTGGACCAACATGCTCTTGCTGCCACCACCGCCCTTCATCCTTGATATCATGGGCACCGCCTGCGCAGTCCCGGCGCTGGCGCGGCGGATGGCGAACGGCTTCAACGATCCCCGCGATTTCTTCCCCTGGTTTGCCGACCCGGACGCGGCGGCAAGTTATCTGACCGAACTGAAGGCGGCCTGAGATGGGCACGCCCGTCGATCCTGCGCTCTTTCGCGCCGCCATGGCGCGCTTTCCCGGCGCGGTGACGATCGTGACCGCGCGCCACGCCGGGGCGCGGCGCGGGATCACCGCGACCGCCGTCTGTTCGGTCACGGCCGACCCGCCCAGCCTTCTGGCCTGCATCAACCGCAAGACCGGCACCTGTGCGGCAATCCGGGCCGAGGGGCGATTTGCCGTGAACCTTCTGCCCGATCCCTCCGGCCCGCTTGCGCTGCGCTTTGCAGGCGCGGGCGGGGCAAGCGGCGAGGAGAAGTTCAGCGAAGGGCATTGGCTGGGTGACGCCGCCGGCACGCCGGTTCTGGCCAATGCGCCGGTCAGCTTTTCCTGCGCCCTGACCGAAGCGGTCGAAGCCGGCAGCCATACAATCTTCATTGGCCGGATCGTTGATATCCGGCTGGGGGACGGGGCAGCTCTGATCTTTGAACAATCCCGCTTTCACCGGCTGTCGCCGCTTTGACTGCGGGGGCCGACGGCCCCGTCAGATGAAACTGCGCACGGTCGCCAGCGCCCCGTCCAGCGTCTTGCCCTCCTCGTCCTGAAGGGCGGCTTCGCGCAGGCGGCGGATCCAGTCGGCAGCGTCCGTGCGCCCGCGCAATGATGCCACCGCGCCCGTCACCCGGTCGAATTTCGACTGGCCACGCGCATGCGTGTCGGAATAGCCCTTGATCAGGCGGCGGCAGCGGATCAGCTCCACCGCCAGAGCATAGTCGGCGGGGGCTTCGGCCAGAGCCAGCGACAGCCAGTCGCCCAGATGCACCATTTCCTGCGCATGGCGCAAGGTCTTCAGCCGCCAGCCGCGCAGGCCCCCCAGCACCCACAGGATCAAGAACGGGCCGAGCCTGTCGGTGCGGATGCGCCGCCCCCGGCCGAACCAGCGGTCAAGGCGTGCCATGCGCACGGGATCGGCCTGCCAGCGCGCGCCCATACGAGTGGGCATCAGGCCGGTGATTTCCTCGGCGCGGGGATGGAAGAACTCGGTCAGGGCCAGAAGCCGGTCGTCCTTCAGCCCCATCTCGCGCCCGATCCGGTCGAACCGCGCAGCGCGGGTTTTCAGGTCGGCGACCCGGATCACATCATCATAAGCCATCGCGTTGGCGGTGTATTTGGCGGCCTCGCGCGTCAGGAGCCAATCATGGGCCACATGGTCCCGCGTCAGCACCCGGTCGAGGTGATCAAGATAAGCCGCACCATAAGCGCAGTCCTGAAAGTCGACCACCTTGCGCAGGCCCGCAAGCGCCATGTCGCAAACCGGGCCGGGCAGCGCAGCCACCCGTCGGACCAGATTGTCCCAAGCTTGCGTGAGTTTGTCCGGCCCCGCGATGGAGGCGGCGGCAGGCCGGGCGAGCATGGGGGGCGCGGCTGATGCGCCCCCGCCCGCTTGCGCCAGATCCGCGGCAGCGTTGAAAGCGGCAAGCGATGCCTCAACCCCCTTGCCACCAGCCTGGATTGCCGCTTCGAACGCGGCGCGCGGGAAGGGCAGCGCGCCCGACCCGGCCAGCGCCCCGAAGAGGCTGGCAGAGATGACGGAGCCCTTGTCGATGGCGACCTGGTCCATGTCGAAAAGGATTGCCCGTTGGGCGGCCACACCGATGGCCGCGCGCACTTCGTCGGAACTGGCGATACCATCGCCCGGCACCATTTTTTCCGACACGGCCAGCGCCCGGTGGGTGGACGCAATCAGCGTGGTGCGGTCCGGGGTGACGAACCCGCGCAGGATGGCGCGGCCCGCCTCCATCATCTCGGCCGCGATCAGCACGTCCACGTCCCCCGCCGCGGGCATCAGCGAAAAGACCGGCGTCCGGTCGGCCATGGGGGCCATCTCGATATAATAGATCGTGGCCCCGGTGCGCTGCGCGACACCCGCGACCGATGTGGCCTGCGCCGCATAGCCATTCGCCCGCGCCAGAACCTCGATCCAGCCGCCAAGGACACCACCGCCCTGCCCGCCCACCGCCATCACCGCAAGCTTGAGGATACCGCCCAGCCGGTCATCGGTGCGCCGGGGAGCAAGAGGATCGTGAACGGTCATGGCTGCACCCCGTCAAACGTCAGCCGCCGCGTGGCACGGCGCGCCATCAGCCAGCCAGCAAACCGGGCGGCGACCCGCGCGCGCCAGCTTTCCCAGGGGCCGGGATTGTGAATCACATCGGCCCGGTAGAAGGAGGGGCACAGGACCGCCGCATCCGCGACCTCGCCGCAATTGCCGCAGCCGACGCAGCTTTGGTCGATATGGGCCACCGGATCGTCGCGTAGCGGATCGTCGAGCCGCTTCAACCCCAGCGAGGGGCACCCCGAGAGCCGGATGCAGGCGTGATCGCCGGTGCAGATGTCCTCATCCACGCCAAAGCGCGGCGCCGCGACCCGGCGGCCATCACGGATCGCCTGCTGGGCCAGCGGCTTTTCGCGGCGCTGCCGGTTCAGCATGCATTCGGATGACGCGATGATGACCTTCGGTCCCGGCTCCGTCGTCGTCAGCGCCTCGCGCAGAACGTCGCGCATCTTGCCCACATCATAGGTCCGGTCAATCTGGCGCACCCAGTTCACACCGATCCCCTGCACGGCGCGGGCAATCGGGTTTTTCGTGGCCTTGGTCGCATTCTCGGCGCGCGAGGACATCACATCCTGCCCGCCGGTCGCTGCGGAATAGTAATTGTCCACCACGACCACCACACCGTCGGACTTGTTGAAAACCATATTGCCAACCGAGGAGGAGAGGCCGTTGTGCCAGAAGCCGCCATCCCCGATGATCGACAGGGGGCGTCTCTCGCCCCCGCCATCGAACGCCCCGTTCGAAGCGGGACCAAGACCATAGCCCATCGTCGCGCCGCCGATCTCGAACGGGGGCAGCGTCGCGAAGAGGTGGCAGCCGATGTCGGCGCTGATCTGGTGCTGACCCAGTTCCTTTTCCACCAGCTTCAGCGCAGCGAAGATCGGCCGTTCCGGGCAGCCGGTGCAAAAGCCCGGCGGACGGATCGGCACCGTCTTTGACAAGTCGGGGATCGCGGGCGCGTCCCTGTTCGGCGCGCGCACCTGACCGGGCAGCAGGCCGGGCGCCGCCGCCTTCAGGAATGCCGTCAGCCCATCGAGCATCACCTTGCCGGTATATTCCCCCGCCATCGGCAGGATGTTCTTGCCATAAAGCCGGACCGGCAGACCCGCCCGCAAGACCAGCGTCGACAGGCCCTGTTCGATGAATTCGGGCTGGCCTTCCTCGACCACCAAGAGGGCATCCTTGCCGGTACAGAATTCCAGAAACTCTGCTTCCACAATCGGATAGGTGACGTTCATCACATAAAGCGGCAGGTCGGTATCGCCATAGATATTGGCCAGACCCAACCGCTGCAAAGCGCGGATCACGCCGTTATACATGCCGCCCTGCATCACGATCCCGACCTTGCCCTCAGGGGGCCCGAAGACCTCGTTCAGGCGGCGCTCGGCGATGAATTTCTGCGCGGCGGGCCAGCGGTTCTTCACCTTGTCCTGCTCGTGCACATAGGACATCGGCGGCAAGACCACGCGCGAAAAATCGCGGCGGGGCGCGGAAAGGGCTTCCCTTACAGTCAGTTGCGGGCGCTTGTTGTCGCGGCAAGTGAAGCTGCCGGTCACGTGGCAGGACCGGATGCGCACCATCAGCATCACCGGGCTGTTGGTCGCCTCGCTCAGGTCAAACCCGTCACCCACCGCCTTCACGATCGACGGCAGGTTCGGGCGCGGATCCAGAAGCCAGAACTGCGACTTCATCGCAAACGCATGGCTGCGCTCTTGCATGATCGAGGAGCCTTCGCCGTAGTCCTCGCCCACGATGACCAGCGCGCCGCCGGTCACGCCCGACGAAGCCAGATTGGCCAGCGCGTCGGACGCGACATTCACCCCGACCGACCCTTTGAACGTCACCGCGCCGCGGATCGGATAATGGACGGACGCCGCCAGCATCGCCGCCGCCGCGGCCTCTGACGCATTCGCCTCGAACCGTATGCCAAGGTCGGCCATCAGGTCCTCGGCATCGGCCAGCACATCCATCAGATGCGAAATCGGCGCGCCCTGATAGCCGCCGACATAACCCACGCCGTTTTCCAACAGCGCCTTGGTGATCGCCAAAATCCCCTCGCCGGTGAAGGTCTGACCCTCCCCCAGCTTCAGATCCTCGACCTCGGCCTTGAAGGAACGTTCTGCCATGGTACCTCAGAAATCATGCTTGCGGATATTGGCGTGGATCTTCTGGAGCGTTGCGACAAAGGCACGCTCTTCTTCCTCGCTCACCCCCCTGAACATCGCCAGATAACTTTCCGCCATATGCGGCCAAAGCGTTTCAAACGCGCCCCGCCCGGCATCGGTGATGAAAACACGGGTGGCGCGGCTGTCGTCGCTGTCGGTTTCGCGGCGGATCAGACCATCGACCTGAAGCGCATCCAGCGCCCGCGACAGGGTGGATTGTTCGACAATCGCATGAACCGCAAGCTGGCTGATCAGCAGCCCGTCCTTCACCGACAGGACCGCCAGCGCCCGCATCTTGGGTGTGGTCAGGCCAAGCTTCGCCATTTCTGCCCGGATCGAGGCATTGTAGCGCCCCATGATCCGGTTCATCAAATAGGGCGGATAGTTCGCAAGACCGATTTCCCCAAGGCTCGGCACGCCCTCGATCCGGTCCTTCATGCGCCCATCCTTTTGGCCAGATTGAACCCCGATCCGCCCCCCAGCCCCGGCCCCGGATGCGTTGAGGCCCCGATATGGCTGAGACCCCGGACCGGCGTTGTGCCGTTCACGCTATTGGCAAAGGGCCGGAAGATGAAAAACTGGTCGATCCCGCAGTGCCCACCATAGGGATCGCCCCCTACAAGGTTGATGTTCAGCGCTTCCAGATCGGCCGGGGAATAGGCGCGGCGCGCCAGCTTGATTGACGCGAAATCCTTGATGTGGCGGGAAAGGATGGCTTCGATCCGGTCTGCAAACGCCTCACGCGTAGATTCGTCCCATGATTGCCCGATGATCTGGCCTGCGGCATCGCCCTTGATGGCGCGCGGCGCGTCGGGGATTTGCAGCCACAAGATCGCCTTGCCTTCTGGGCAACGGGACGGGTCCAGCCGGTGCGGCTGACCGACGCAGATCGTCGGCACGACGGGCAACATCCCGCGCTCGGCCTCATT
>Ga0073904_10002407_pt1 | contig 14158 bp, 7 predicted proteins | sample KloWWTrecipitate_FD_66668 | JGI IMG/M metagenome (GOLD analysis project Ga0073904, IMG submission 66668) | Active sludge microbial communities from Klosterneuburg, Austria, studying microevolution and ecology of nitrifiers - Klosterneuburg... | ecosystem: Engineered > WWTP > Aerobic digester >...
CAGGTCCGCGATGCGCCCGTTCTCGGCGACCCCCACCACCTCGCGCTCGATCCGGTTCTTGCGTCCCATGATGACGCGCTTGCCCAGGGGGTTCTCGCCCGGCCACATGCGCTCGGCGAAGGTGCGGTTCACCACGGCTATGGGCGTGCTCGCGGCCGAGTCGACATCTCGCACGCCGCGTCCCTCCAGGATGCGCGCGCCGAGGGTCTCGAAATAGTCGGGGCCCACGATGCCGTACCGGATCCGGAACGCGTCTTCGCCCGGGGGCGGGGCCGCTCCGGGAATGAAGAAGTCCGCGGCCCAGCCCGCCTCGTTCGCCTGGGCGGGCAGGCGGATGGCGTAGGTCGCCCGCGAGACCCCGGGCAGGGCCAGGGCGCGCTGACGCGCCTCTTCGAAGAAGCGGCCGCTTGCCTCCGCCTCGTACCCGCGCAGAGCCGGGACCACGTAGAAGGTCGCGACGTTCTTGCCCGGATCGAAGCCCGCATCGATGCGGGCGGAGTGGGACAGGCTCCTCGACAGGAGGCCCGCGGCGATGAGCACCACCACCGTGACCGCCATCTGGGAGACCACGATCCATTCACGCGCCCCCCAGGGACCGATCGAGGCCGCGGAGGGCGCCTGCTTCAGATCCGAGACGACGTCGGGCCGGCTGTGCCGCCACGCGGGCACGGCCGCGGTCAGCGCCGTCGACACCGCCATCAGCAGGGCGACGAAGCCGAGGAGGCGGAGGTCGAAACGCGCGTCCACCACGTAGGCATCGGAGCCGGGAGGCACGAGCGCGGGAAGGAGGCTCATCAGGCCGGCCGCGATCAGGAGGCCGAGCGACGTCCCGAAGGCGGAGAGCAGCAGGCTTTCGGCGAGCAACTGGCGGCTCAGCCGTCCGCGGGTGGCGCCGAGCGCCGCGCGAACCGCGAGTTCACGCCGCCGGCCCTCATTGCGGGCGAGAGCGAGGTTCGCGGCGTTCGCGCAGGCCACGAGGAGAACGAGCACCACGAGGCCGAGGAACACCGCGCCTTGAAGCACTCCGCCGCGATAGGTCTCGTTGAACTCGGCGAGCTGGAGCCCCGCTCCCCCGTACTGGCCGGGATCGTCCTTCGCCCAGCGCGCGGACACCACGCTCATCTGCGTCCGCGCCTGCTCGAGCGAGGCGCCGGGCGAAAGGCGCGCGTACACCTCGAACCAGCGCGACGAGCGGTCCTGCAGCTCGTTCCCGATGCCCCGCACCGCGAAACGCGCGTGCTCCGCGAGCACGAAGACATCGCTTCGCACCACCCGGTCGAGGCCCACGAAGTGCGGGGAGGTCACCCCCACCACGGTGAAGGAGGCGTCGTTCAGGCGGATGGTGCTCCCGACCACGTCGGCCCGGCCGCCCAGGCGCTGTTCCCAGAGCTGGTGGTTGATCACGACCAGCGGCGTCTCCGATCTCTCATCGCCCTCGCGCAGTCCCCGCCCGCGCGCGATGGGGATGCCGAGGGTGCCGAAGAAGTTCGGAGACACGTACTTCACGAGGAGCATCCGGGTCTCGCCCTTCTCGCGCAGGGTGACCCCGCGCCCGCCGATCGCGGCCACCTCGGAGAGGGCGGGTGCCTGGGCCGCCATCTCGCGGAATTCCGGATAGGAGATCAGCCCGAACACCGTCCGGGGTGAAGGCCGCGTGATCCGAACCAGCCGCCCGGGCTCGTGGAGCGGCAGGGGTCTGAAGTAAAGGGCGTCCAGCAGACTGAACACCGAAGCGCCCGCGCCGACGCCCGTGGCCAGGGTCAGGGTGGTGAGTGCGGTGAACCCCGGCCGGGCCATCAGGCCCCGCAGGGCTACCCGAAGGTCATGGAACATTCTGAGCCTCCCTGACTGAGACGCCGCATCCGCCCCGCGGTTAGTCGAAACCGCCCCCATTTGACGCCCGCTCCGCGAAAGGCCCCAAGGGCCCTGCTACCAGCCTATGGCGAGGCCGTCCTTCCGCAGGTCCGAACCGCCCATCATCAGTCCGGTCTTCGGGTCGATCATGACCGCCTGCCAGCCGCCCATGGCGCCCCGGCCGTCGGTGATGCGATGGCATCTCGACTCGAGATCCTTGCGCACCTCCGCGCTGATGCCGCTCTCCACCGCGAGGCTCGCGCCCATGTGCCGCACCCGCGCGGCGTCGCCGGCGTCGCGGACATTCATGCCGAAGTCGACGAGATTCATCACCACCTGCGCGTGGGCCTGGCCCTGGTTGTCGCCGCCCATGACCCCGAACGACACCCACGGCTTCGCGTCCTTGAGGATCATGGCCGGGACCAGGGTGTGCAGCGGGCGCTTGCCCGGCGCGATCCGGTTCGGATGGCCGGGGGTGAGGACGAAGCCGGAACCGCGGTTGTGCAGGGTGATCCCGGTGTCGCCGGCCACGATGCCCGCGCCGAACGACGCGAACAGGGACTGGATCAGCGACACCACGTTGCCCTGCGAGTCGGCCACGGTCAGGTAGATGGTGTCCCCGAGGTCGCGCCCGGCGAAGTCCAGCGAGGACGTGCCGCCGCCGAGGACGCCGGCCCCGTATCCAGCCGCGGCTTTCCGCAGGTCGATCTCCGTCCGGCGCTTCGCCGCGTAGTCCTTCGAGATCAGCATCTGGAGGATGCCCTTCGGCATGGATTCGCGATCGGCGAGATACGCGCCGCGATCCGCGAAGGCGATCTTCTTCGTCTCCGAGACGAGGTGCAGGTAGTCGGCGCTGTTGTGCCCCATGGCCTTCACGTCGAATCCCTCCATCAGGTTCAGCATCTCCAGGGCCACGAAGCCCTGAGTGGAGGGCGGCATCTCCAGCACGTCGTAGCCGCGGTAGTTGGTGGAGATGGGGTCGACCCAGTCCGCCTTGTGCGCGGCCAGGTCTTCGAGGTCGATGAGGCCGTCGCGCGACTTCATGTCCGCGGCGATGGCCTGGGCGATCGCGCCCTTGTAGAACGCGTCGCGGCCTTCCTTCGCGATGAGTTCGAGGCTCTTCGCGAGGTTCTCGTTCCGGAAGATCTCACCCGGGCGCGGGGCCCGGCCGCCGGGCAGGAACGTCTTCGCGGCCGCGGGGTCGCGTGACAGCTTCCGGGTCGCGTCCTCCCAGTCGCCCGCCACGATCTCGTGCACGCCGAAACCATCGCGCGCGTAACCGATGGCGGGCTGCAGGACCTTGCTCAGGGGCGAGGTTCCGAATCGCGAGAGCATCTGGCTCCAGCCTTCGACCACCCCGGGGACGTCGACGGACAGCGGCCCGCTGCCCGGGACCTCCTTCAATCCGCGGCGCGCGAATTCCTCGGGGGTGGCGCGGTGCGAAGAGCGCCCGCTCGAGTCGAGACCGTAGACCTTCTTCGTCTTCGCGTCGTACACGAGAGCGAAGAAGTCGCCCCCGATGCCGTTCATCGACGGCTCCGTCACCGCGAGCACGGCGGCCGCGGTGATGGCGGCGTCGATGGCGTTGCCGCCGTCCTGCAGGGCCTTGAGTCCCGCCGCGGAAGCGAGCGATTGCGAGGTGGCGATCATCCCGTGACGCGCCTGGGGCGCCGATCGCGTGCCGCGGATGTTGCCGGCCGGCCGGTCGCCGGGGACGATGGTCTGAGCGGAGGAGGAAGTCACGAGAACAAGGCCTCCGATGAGGACGGGAAGATATGGGCGCAAGGGTGGCCTCCAGGGCGGGTGAGCGCGAACACGGGAACTCCGGCGGATTCTAAGCATCATGCACGCCGTTCCTGTGAGCGAGCGCGTTCGCGGTCGTTCCGGGCTCCGAAACTAAGATGACGCCGTCCGGCATCGGCGCAGGCTGATGATCCGGGACGCGGAGGAGACGAAGGATGAGACGCATTGCGAGTCTGGTGGTGTTGAGTGTGGCCATCGCGTGGGGGGTCACGCGAACCGGCGAGGTCGAGGCGCAGTCGCGAACCGGGACCGGGGTCGACCTCATGGACGTCGACCTCATGTTCATCGGCGCGCATCCCGACGATGACACCGGCATCATGGCCACCTTCGCCCGCTACCTGCTCGACGAGGGCTACAAGGGCACGGTCATCACCCTGACCGGAGGCGAGGGCGGCGGCAACGCCATCGGGCGCGAAAGCGGGCCATCGCTCGGTCTGATTCGCCAGGAGGAGGAACGCCGCTCCCTGGCCATGATCGGCGTGGCCTCGCCCCAGTTCATCGGCCTGCAGGATTTCTACTTCACCCTCTCCGCCGAGGAAGTCCAGAAGCGCTGGGGCGACACCTGGCTGTGCGACGTGGTGCGGCGCGTGCGCCTGGAGCGGCCCGAGGTCATCCTCACCATGTGGCCGGGGCCGGGCACGCATGGCCAGCATCAGATGGCCGCGCGCGCCGCCACCATCGCCTTCGAGAAGGCGGGCGATCCAACCTACTGCGCCGACCAGATCACCCGCGAGTTCCTCGAGCCTTTCGCCCCCGCCAAGCTCTACTACTACCCGAACGATCCGAAGGGCGCGAGCATCGTCTCGATCCCGAGCGGCGACATGTCGAGAACCGCGGCGCGCACCTACGCGGACATCCGGGCCATCGCGGCCTCGAGCTACCGCAGCCAGGGCTTCGATCGCGGGACGCGTCTCCCCGCGGAGGCGCGGCCCGAGGTGTTCCTTCTCGTGCGGTCGCGCGTTCCGGTGTCCGAGCCGGAGACCCATCTCCTCGAGGGCGCGCTGCGTCCGGCGGGGACGTCGCCCGCGGGAGTACGGCTCGAGGCGGTGGCCGCGGGTTCGGAGGCGGCCATCGGCGCCGACACGAACATCGAGGTGCGCTTCACCAATCAGACCACGGCCGCGATGAGCAAGGTGCGGCTGGGGCTGCGTGTTCCCGACGGCTGGACGGCCTCGCCCCCGGGAGAGACGGTGTTCGCGGCCATCGAGGCCGGGAAGACCGCGACCGCGAAGTTCGCGCTGCGTCCCGGCGCGAGCATCGCCGTGGGCGCGCAGGGAAAGGTCGAGGCTGAGTACGAAGCCTCCTGGAGCGGCCGCGCGGCGTCCGGGCGCAACCCGATCTGGCTCCGGGCGATCGCGCCCGTGCAGGTCGCCTTCGTCCCCACTTTCGACATCGCGGGCTACCGCGAATTCGCGAAGGAGACGAAGACCGAGTGGGTCATCCCGTCGCTGCCCACCCGCCTGCCCCTGGTCGTGGGCCGGACCGGAAAGGTCAAGGTCAGTGTTTCGAATCGTTCCGCGGAACCAGCGCGCGGTGAGGTGACACTCGCCGGTCCGAACGGCATCCGCCTCGCGAAGCCCGTGCCGGTGACGGTCGCGGGCGGAGGGGCGGCCGAGGCGACACTCGACGTGGAGGTCACGAGCGAAGCTCTGCCCGCGGGCCGCCACTCCGTTCGATGGCCCGTGACCGTGAAGGCGACCACCGGTGCTATCACCAGCGAGAACGCGGCCGAGGTCTACGTCCTGCCCTCGCTCACCGCGCCGCGGGTCCTGGTCGCGCCGAAAATCGACGGGGATCTCTCGGACATGCTCTCGCTCGCCCACGGGGAGATCGGCCCCAGCGACGCCTGGTGGCGGCGCCCCGCGAAGGACGCCGCGGATCTCTCCGCCGACTTCTACATCGGCTACGACGCGAAGTTCCTCTATGTCGGCGCTCACGTGCGCGACGAGTTGGTGGTCTGCAACATCGCCCCCGACGACGTGAAAGCGCAGCTTCGGTCCGACGCGATCGGGATCACCGTCGATCCTTCGGGGGTCAGCCGCGATACCTCGACCACGCTGCAGGCCGCGGCCTTCCCCTGCACCACCGCGGGCTTTGGCGCGCGTGGCTTCCGCGACGCGGACGCGCGTCAGGGCCTGATGGAGGACACCGCGCCCGGCATGCAGGTCGCGTCGAAACGGACTGGAGAGGGCTACGACATAGAGTTCGCAATTCCCTGGTCGGCCATGCCGAAGCAGCCCGTGGCGGGGGACGAGATCGGCCTCAACGTGGTCCTGTACGACGGGGACGAGAAGGACGCGAGGGTGGGAGCCAACATTTCCGAAACCGGCCTCGCGTGGGCGGCCTTCGAGTGGGGCGGCAAGCAGGCCTTGCCGTACCTGTGGCCGCGCGTGGTCCTCGGCCGTTAGGCTTGGATCTTGCTGTGGGTCCGGCTTGAGGGCAAACTACTTTTCCCTTCAACCTCAGGAGTTCAAAAAACATGGCCATCCGACTGGGCGACACCGCCCCCGACTTCATCGCCGAGACCACTCAAGGCCCGATCAGCTTCCACAAGTGGCTGGGCGATTCCTGGGGCGTTCTCTTCTCGCATCCCAAGGACTTCACCCCGGTCTGCACCACCGAGCTTGGCTACGTGGCGAAGATCAAGCCCGAGTTCGACAAGCGCAACGTGAAGGTCATCGGTCTCTCCGTGGACTCCGTCGAGTCACACGAAAGGTGGGAGGGTGATATCGGCGAGACCCAGGGGACGGCGGTGAATTTCCCCATGATCGGGGATCCCGACCGGAACGTCAGCAACCTCTACGACATGATCCACCCGAACGCGAACGACACCTTGACCGTGCGCTCGGTGTTCGTGATCGGGCCGGACAAGAAGGTGAAGCTGATGATCACCTACCCGGCCTCCACTGGCCGTAACTTCGATGAGATCCTGCGCGTGATCGATTCGCTTCAGCTCACCTCGAAGTTCAAGGTGGCGACGCCCGCGAACTGGAAGGACGGGCAGGACGTCATCATCGGTTCGTCGGTGAGCGACGAGGACGCGAAGAAGCTGTTTCCGCAGGGCTGGAAGACGGTCAAGCCCTATCTGAGGGTGCTGCCCCAGCCGAAATGATCGTCGGCGGCGCGACGGGCGTTTGGCCTGCAGCGGGCGGGGCATGCCCCGCCCCTACCTAGTTGAATTTTACCGAGACGAGTTTCGACACGCCCGGTTCTTCCATGGTGACGCCGTAGAGGTTGTCGGCGATCTGCATGGTCTTGCGGCTGTGCGTGATGATGATGAACTGGGTGTCGCCGCGGATGGTGTCGAGCATCTTCACGAACCGGCCGATGTTCGCGTCGTCGAGCGGGGCGTCCACCTCGTCGAGGATGCAGAAGGGCGAGGGCTTGTACTTGAAGATCGCGAAGAGCAGGCCGATGGCGGTCATGGCCTTCTCCCCGCCGGAGAGCAGCAGGACGTTTTGAAGCTTCTTGCCCGGGGGCATGGCCATGATGTCGATGCCGGCCTCCAGGATGTCCTCGTTGTCGACCAGGGCGAGGCCCGCGGAACCGCCGCCGAAGAGCTGCTTGAACGTCTCCTGGAAGTTCGCGTTGATGATGTGGAACGCTTCCTCGAAGCGTGAGCGCGACTCGGTGTCGATCTCCCTGATCGCGTCCTCGAGTTCCTTGATGGAATCGAGCAGGTCCTGGCGCTGCGAACTCATGAAGACGAAGCGCTCCTCGTTCTCCTGGGCCTCCTGAACCGCGAGCGGGTTCACCGGGCCGATCCGCTCGATCTTCTCCTTGACCTCGTTCAGCTCCTCGCGCACCGCGTCGAGGTCCTTCACGTGGTCTTCCTCGGTCAGAGTCTGGGCGGCCTGGGCCGCGGTCTGCCCGATCGCGGCGTGGGCCTCGCGGCCGAGGTGATCGAGATCGGAGGCGATCCGCGCCCGGCTCACCTCGATCTCGTTCAGGGCGTCCTTGATCCCGTCCCGTTCCCGGCGATGCGCCTTGAGCGCTTCTTCGCGCGCGTCGATCTCCGCGCGGGATCCCTTGAGGCGGTCCTCTTCCATGGCCACCGCGGCGGTGACGCGATGGCGTTCGGTGAGTGTCTCCTCGAGCGACTTCTCCGCGTCCTGGCGCTCGAGGTCGAGGGCCTTCGCCTTCTCCTCGAGTTCCCGCGAGCGGGTGAGGGCGTTCTCGATCCGGCTCTGCAGGTCCGCGAACTCGGCGGTGAAGCGCTCCTTCATCTTGAGGGTGGCGGCTTCCTTCTCCACCAGGCCCGCGAGAGTCGAGCGGGCCTCGGCTGAGACCGCCTGCTTCTCCTCGGAATGGTTGCGGGCGGCCACGAGGCCCTGGCCGAGATTCGCGAGGAGGGTCGCAGTCTGCACGCGCTCGTCTTCGGCCGCCTGCAGTTCCTTGTCGATCTCGCCGATCCGGACTTCGCCGGCTTCGCGTTCGGACTCCGCCTGCTTCAGTTCGACGTCGATCACCTGCAGCTTGCGATCCGCGCGGACCTTCTCGTCGTCGAGCGCCGTCTTCTCGTGGTCGAGAGACAGGAGGCTCTTCTCGGCGTCGTGGATCGCGTCTTCGGTCTGCTTGATGGCGAGAAGCGCCGCCTCGATGCGAGCCGCCACTTCGCCCTCTCGGGCTTTGAGTTCGACCAGGCGCGCGTCGATCGCGATCTCGCGTTCCTTCAGTTCCTTCACCTCGCGCCGAGGCGCCAGGAAACCGCGTCCGCCGCGCCCACCCTCGACCCAGGCGCCCCGGACCACTTCGCCGTCCAGGGTCACGAGAGGAGCGTCGAGCGTCTCCGAAAGAGCGAGGGCGTCCGCGAGTGTGCGGACCACGAGGGCGTCGCACAGGCCGAGCTTGATGGACTCGCCGTCGGGCAGGCCGACCTTATAGAGGTCGGTCAGGCGGCCCACGATCCGGGCGTCGTTCGGCGATCCGAGGGCGGCGCAGGCTCCGGGCGCGCGTCCGAGGATCAGGAACGAGGCGCGGCCTTCGCCCGATTCGGCGAGGCGCGCGACACCCGCCCGCGCGGTCTCCGCGTTCGGCACCACCAGTGCCTGAAGGGCGTCGCCGAGGAAACCCTCGACCGCCTTCTCATACTCGGGCGCCACTTCGATGGTGTCCGCGAGGACGCCCTGGACGAGGGAGGTCGCGCGGTCGTCGAGGAGGGCGCGCACGCCCGCGTCGAACGCGCCGTGGGTGGCCACGAGTTCCTCGAGGGAGACGCGCCGCCCCGCGAGCTGGTCGCGCTCGCGGTGAAGGGCGTCGAGTTCACGGCCCAGATCGCCGCGCTCGGTCTCGGCTTCGACCCGATCCTTCCGGGCGCCTTCGAGCTTGACCCCGAGATCGGCCTTGACCGCCTCGACCTCCTCGCGGCGGGCCGCGGTCTCAACCAGCGAGGCTTCGACGCGCTCACGCTCGCGCGACACTTCCTCGAACTCGGTCCGGAGTTTGGAGAGGGTGGCCTGGGCCCGCTCGACGCGTTCGTGCGCGGCGCCCCGCGCGGAACCGAGCGCGGAGATGCGGGTGAGGGCCGAGAGCTGGGTGGAGCGGGCCGAGTCCATCTCCGCCTCGACGTTGCGAAGCGCCACCACGGCCTGGTCGAGGAGGGCCTCGATGCCCTGGAGTGTCGCTTCGCTGCTCGCGCGCTGCTCGGCGTAGGTGAGGACATCGGCCTCGTGCTGCTTGAGGCCCTCGCCCAGGGGAGCGAGACGTGCCTTCAAGTCCTCGGCCTCCTGCAGGGCGGCCTGCGAACGCACCACCGCGTCCCGCGATTGGTCGCGGCAATACGTGGCGTGGGTCTCGAACTTGTTGGCCCTGAGCGTGAGTTCTGAATGCTCGGCGCGGATGATCTCGAGCGCTTTCTCCTGCTCCATGACCCCGAGCCGGCCGGTTTCGAGTTCGGTCTCCTTCGCGGTGATGGCGGCGTCGATGCGTTCCGCGCGCTCGACCTCGACTTTCGATCGCTCCGCGAGCCCGTCCGCGTCCGCCTGGAGTTTCGCGAAGGTCCGGCCGTAGACGATGCGCTCGAGACCAAGCTGCTCTTCGGCCAGAACCATGCGCCGCCTCGCCTTGCTGGCCTGGCGCTTCAAGGACTCGAGCTGCTTCTCGACCTCGGTGACGATGTCGTTGACGCGCAGCAGGTTCTGCTGGGTGGCGTCGAGCTTCAGCTGGGTCTGACGCCGCCGCGCGCGGTACTTGGTGACCCCCGCGGCTTCCTCGATGAGGGCGCGGCGATCGGTCGGCTTGTTGGAGAGGATCTGGCCGATCTTGCCCTGCTCGATGAACGAATACGCCTTCGAGCCGAGGCCGGTGTCCATGAACAGTTCATGGATGTCCTTCAGGCGGCAGGTCGAGCCGTTCATCAGGTACTCGCTCTCGCCGTTCCGGTAGAGCCTGCGGGAGATCGTGCACTCGTCCCGGCCATCGGTGCTTCGGCCGTTGATGCCGGTCAGCTTGAGGTTGACCTCGGCCATGCCCACGGGCTGGCGCGCGGTGGTCCCCGCAAAAATGACGTCGGACATGGCCCCGCCGCGCAGGCTCTTCGCACTCTGCTCGCCGAGGACCCAGGAGATGGCGTCGGAGATGTTGCTCTTGCCGCAACCGTTGGGACCGACGATGCCGGTAACCCCCCCCTTGAAAGTCAGCTCCTGCCTGTCGCAGAACGACTTAAAGCCAACGATTTCAACTTGATCCAGACGCATCATGAAAGCGAAATTACCCCAATATGTTGTGCCAGCCCGCGACTCTAGCACAATGGAAATGGTGCCTGACCGCAGGCAGGAAGCGCTCGAAAACGCGCCGAAAATGGCGCATTCTCACCTCGCTCAGGCCCTTTTCGGGACCATTCTCAACCATCCCGGCTGATCGGCCTCAAGACGCCCTCGCGAGCGCCCTGCGGAATGGCGGTTCGCCTTTAGCAGACTGCTGAAAAACTCCATACGTCATTCCGGCGAAAGCCGGAATCCACGGATACACCAATAAGCAGAGGTTGGTGGATCCCGGCTTTCGCCGGGATGACGGTCTCAGAGAGTGATCTTCCGCACCCTGCTAGACGGTGTAGGTCCGGCCCTGGACGAACATGGTGACGTTCTTCCGCTTCAGGACCGCGATCTCTTTCTTGATCCGGGATACGAAACGGGGCTTGGCGCCGTAGATGTAGACCGGCACATCCCGCTTGAGCTTCTCGAGTTCCTTGCCGAGGAGAGCCGGAGTCAGATGCCCGGAAATCCGCGCGAGATCCTCTTCGCTGTTCGGGAATGACGACTCCGTGATGACCGCCTTCAGGTTCTTGGTGGCGTTCACCACATCCCAGAAGTGATGGGTGGGACCGGTGTCGCTCGAGAAGGCCAGGGACCCCTCGCCGTCATCCACGATGAATCCCGTGGTGGGCACGGAGTGGGAGACCGGCACCGCCCGGATCTTGAGCTTGCCTACCTTCACGGCCTTCTCCGGCTCGAGGGTCACGAGCTTGAGCACGGGGGTGAGGTCGTCCGGAATCGACGTGAAATCGGGCCAGAGCGAGCCGTTGAAGAGATGCCGCGAGAGCGCCGACACCACTTCGTGGATGCCGTAGATTCGCAGCGAGAAACCGGGCGCCGCGAAGCTGTTGTCGATCAGGAAAGGCAGGCAGCAGGTGTGATCGAGATGCGCGTGGGAGATGAAGACGTCCTTCACCTTCGCCTGGCGGTCGACCGGGAGGGCGAAAGACAGACCGCCGGCATCGAGAGCGACCGTGTCGTTGACCAGGAACGACGTCATTCCCTGACCGGGAGCGATTCCGCCGTAGCAGCCGAGGACTTTGACCTTCATGCCACCCCGGCCGAGCTAGAAAAGTCCCATCCGAAAGCAATCATTCAACTAGAAGTTCCAAGGTAGCGGGAGATCGAAAAACAGTCTAGTGCCCGACCTACCGATCGTCAAACGTTGGCTTTTTGGGGGTCCCTACTGCTTTCCGTCCCGGTTCAGGTCGACATTGCCGTGGCTGCCGAACTTGATCTTGCGGACTCCGGAGCCCTCCCGCACGTAGAAAGTGCCCTTGATCTCGGCGTCGACCCGGTCCTTGTCGAGGACGTTCTTGACCGCGCCGGGGACCTTGAGGAGGTTCACGTCCACCCGGGAGACGACCTTGTCTTCCTTGAATCCGGCCAGCATCAGGGGGTCGGAGCTGTAGCCGTGGCCGAGGACCTGGCCGTTCAGTTTGACCTCGTAGTCGAAGCGTTCGATCTGAAGGTCCTCGGGGTTCACGTTCCTGATCTGAAGGCCGACGTCCACCCGGGCCCCGGTGAGGGAGATGCCGTCGAGATGAATCCCGGCCACCCGCACCGCGGGCGGTTTGATCGAGGCGCAGGCGGTCAAAAGGGCCGCGGATCCGACGAGAACGAAAAGATGAGATGAGCGCATGGGGTCCTCCAGGGGCAAACTTGGATCTTAACGGTCCCCCCTGTTCCGGCCCGTTTGGATCAAATCCGGTGCAGGGCCTCGCGTGGCTCCAGACGGCTCGCGGCGTAGGCCGGATAGATGGCGGCGAGGGTGGACAAGGCGACGATGGCGAAGGCGGCCCGGAGCACGCTCAGGGCCTCGAGCCGGGGGTAGAGGAAGTCGCCTCCCGCGAGCCAGGCGAGGGTGACGGTGTTCATCTTTATCCCGACACTCGCCCAGTAGAGCACCATGGCCCCGCCCGCGAGCACGCCCAGCACCGCGGCCGCGACACCGAGGGCCAGGCCCTCCAGCAGGAAGAGCCGGACCACGCCGGCCCGCCGCATCCCCATGGCCCGGATGGTCCCGATCTCCCGCGTCCGCTCGTGCACGCTCATGAGCATGGCGTTCACGATTCCGACCGCGGCGGCCGCGAAGAGAAAGACCGACAGGATGGTGAGGCTGGCCTCGTTCGCCTGGATGATCGAGAAGGAGAAGCGGCCCGCCTCTTCGGCGCTCTCGACCGACGTTCCCGGCGAGAGGCCGGAGACGATCGCGCCGAGCGAGGCCCGCGTGGTTTCGAGCGACCTCCTCGAGCCCGAGGCTCGAAGCTTGATGTTGGTGACGCCTTCCGGCGAGTCCTCGAGCCGGCGCGCCGCGGCCAGGGGGACGAAGAAAGTGTTGTCGTACCAGGGGGCGCCCTTGCGGAAGATGCCGCACACCACCGCGTCGAGGGAGTTCATGGCCCCTTCGGGGGTCTGGATGAGCAGGGAGACGGAATCGCCCACCGAGAGCCTGAGGATCTTCGCGACCGGCTCGCCCACGTAGACCTCTTCCGGCCGGGCGCCAAGCACGGCGCCCCGGACCGGGGGCAGGGCCTTGAAGAGTTCGGGCTCTCTTTCCGGCATGATGCCGAGGACCACCGCGGGGGTCGACCGATTCGAGGCGATCGCGGTCCCGCGGGCGTGCAGGTAGGGGGCCACCTGCAGGATGTCGAAATCGCCCGAGCGCTTCTCGATCTCCCGGATCACCGCCTCGCCGTTTTGAATCGGTTCCCGCGAATAGGCGTCGAAGGGAGAGTTCTGGCGGACGAAGCCCTCCTCGCGCTTCACCACCATCATCTCGCCGGTCTGAACCGCGACCAGGTTGTCGGTGAGCTGTCGCGCGATGCCGTCGGAGAGGCCGCTTCCGAGGATCAGGGCCGCGGTCCCGAGGGCCATGGTCCCGCCGGCCAGCGCGTTTCGCCGGCGCGCCCGCAGGAGGTTCCGAAACGCGATGCCCAGGAGTCTCATCCCATCAGTCCAGGGTCGTAGACTATTCGATAGTTCGTTCCGCCTCCCGCCTCCCTTCAAAGAGAAAGAGTCCCATGAAATTTCTGCTAGCTGCCTCCGCCCTGGCGTTCGCGAGCCTCGCTCCCGCCCAGACCGTCGACGACATCCTCGCCAAGAACTTCGAAGCCAAGGGGGGCCTCGCGAAGATCCGCGCCGTCCAGGCCATGCGGATCAGCGGCAAGATGACCATCGGCCCCGGCATGGAAGCGCCCGCGGTCATCGAAGTGAAGCGCGGGGACAAGGTGCGAATGGACATCACCTTCCAGGGCATGACCCTCACCCCCATGGTCCTCAATGGAAGCACGGGCTGGAAGCTCATGCCCATCCAGGGCAACCCCAATCCCGAAGCCCTCTCTCCGGAGGAGATGAAGGACGCGCTCGAGCAGGCGGACATGGACGGGTTCTTCGTCGACTACAAGACCAAGGGGCACACCGTCGAATACCTGGGCAAGGAGAAGGTCGAGGGCACCGACGCCTACAAGCTCAAAGTGACCCTGAAGAGCGGCGACGTGCGCACCGTGTACATAGACACCGACAGCAATCTCGAGATCAAGATCGAGTCGAAGAGCACGCGGCGCGGCTCGGAGGTCGAGGGCGACACCAACCTCGGCGACTACAAGGACGTGGACGGTCTCATCTTCGCCCACTCCATCGAGAGCGGGCAGAAGGGCGCGCCGGCCCGGCAGGTGATCACCATCACGAAGATCGAGGTTAATCCGAAGCTCGACGACGCGCGTTTCGTCATGCCGGCGAAGAAGGAA
>Ga0073904_10002408_pt1 | contig 14151 bp, 10 predicted proteins | sample KloWWTrecipitate_FD_66668 | JGI IMG/M metagenome (GOLD analysis project Ga0073904, IMG submission 66668) | Active sludge microbial communities from Klosterneuburg, Austria, studying microevolution and ecology of nitrifiers - Klosterneuburg... | ecosystem: Engineered > WWTP > Aerobic digester >...
TTCGCCTTCTCGTCGTGGATGGCCGAGATGTCGAGATAGGGGACATTGTCGGCGACGTCAGCGTCGTAGCCGGGGCACTGGACGGCGAGGTTCAGCGCCGTGCCGCGGCCATAGAGCGAGGCGAAGTAGTAGGGGTAGTAGATGGTCTGCCGCCAGGCCGCGCCGCCGGGCTCGGTCATGATCGGGGCGATGACGTTCACGAGCTGCGCGATGCAGGCGATCTTCACCACATCGGAGCGGCGGATGAAGGTGTTGAGGATGCAGCCGACCTGCAGCACGTCCTCAAAATTGTAGATGTCTTCGAGGAGGCGCGGCGCGTGCGGCCAGCCGCTGTTGCCCTCGAGGATTTTGCGGTCCTGCGCATTCGAATGATACCAGACGTTCCACTCATCGAAGCAGATGCTGACGCGGCGCTTCGAGCGCTTGTTCGCCTTCACCATGTTGATGGTCGAAGCGATGGTGGCGATGTAGTCGTCGAGCTTGTGGTTGAGGGCGAGGTAGTTCGCCGTGTTCTTCGCGCGGTTGTTGAAATACATGTGCAGCGAGATGTGATCGACCGCGTCGTAGGTGTGCTCGAGGACGATGCGTTCCCACTCGGGATAGGTCTTCATATCGGCGTTGGATGAGCCGCACACAATGAGCTGAAGCGACTTGTCGAAGGCGCGCAGGGTTTTTGCGGTTTCGAGCGCCAGCCTGCCGTATTCGTCGGCGGTCTTGTGGCCGATCTGCCAGGGGCCGTCCATCTCGTTGCCGAGACACCAGTGTTTGACGCCGAAGGGTTTGGCGCGGCCGTTTTTCTTGCGCAGGTCCCCCCAGTAGGAGCCGGTGGGGCCGTTGACGTATTCGACAAAATTGCGCGCGTCATCGAGGCCGCGCGTGCCGAGGTTGATGGCGAGCATCATTTCGGTGCCGACTGTGTCGCACCAGTCGGAAAATTCGTGAACGCCCACGGCGTTGTTGTCGGACGTGTGCCAGGCGAGATCGAGGCGCGTCGGGCGCTTGTCGCGCGGGCCGATGCCGTCTTCCCAGTTGTAGGCCGAGACGAAGTTGCCGCCCGGGTAGCGGACGATCGGGACGTTGAGGTCGCGCACCAGTTCGGCAACGTCGCCGCGCATGCCGTTCTTGTCGGCGGTCGGATGGCCGGGCTCGTAGATGCCGGTGTAGATGGCGCGGCCGAGGTGTTCGAGGAAGGCGCCGTAGACGCGATCGTCGATGGTCGCGACGGTAAAGTCCTTGTGCGCGGTGACGCTCGCCTTCACGGCGTTTCTCCTCGTGGGATGTTTTGGGAAAGGAGCCGCCGCGCCCCAGGGAAAGGCGCGGCGGCCTGGCAGCCTAGAGGTTGGCCAGCAGGTCGTTGACGCGGGCTTCGGCATCGGTGAGGGCGGCGTCGATTTCCTTGTCGCCGGTCATCGCGGAGCTCATTTCTTCGCCGATGATGTCCTGGATGGCGAACTGGCGCTGTACCGCTGCAGGGAGCGGCTTGGCGATGTCGGCAATCGACAGGATGGTGCTGCGGTGCGGCAGGGCCTTGAACTCGGCCGAGTCGATCACCGCCTGCATGGCGGGCAGGTGCCCGGTGCGCGACCAGTCGAAGTTGTTGTCGGCCATGAACTTCATGAACTTGCCGATGGCCGCGATCTGCTCGGGCGAGCGGTCCTTCTTGGGCATGGCCCAGGTGTGGCCGTCCGAATAGTAGCCCGGCTCGCCGCCGAAGAGCTGCGGGTACGGATAGACGGCATAGCCGCCGCCGCTGAGCGGATTGCCCTCGGCATGCGACTGGGCGTCGAGATCGCCGATGATCCACGTGCCGTTGAGGAACGCGCCGCCGTCGCCATTGCTGAAGCCGGCAACCGCTGCGGGATAGTCCTGGTCCTTGGTTGTGAGGTCCTGATCGTAGAGATCCTTGAACATCTGCAGGACGTTCTTGGCCTCAGGCGTGTTGAGCTTGATCTTCTTGGGATCGGCGAAGAAGTCAGACTTCTGCTGCATCAGGTAGATGTAGAGGGCGCGGGTATAGGCGGCACGCTCGTTGGCGAGGATCTGCACGAGGTAGGGCTTGCCCACCTTCTCCTTGAACTGCTTGCCCTGCGCCAGCAGCTCATCGACGCTCTTGGGCAGGATCGGCGTGCCGTCGGCATTCACGAGGCCCGCCTGTTTGAAGTAGTTCATGTTGATGTGCCAGAGCATGGCGTGGTTGTCGAAGGGCAGCGCGAAGATCTGGCCGTCCTTGGTGACGCCCTCGCGTCCGGCGGCGGTGAAGCTCGCGGGATCGACGCCGGCGCTGGCCAGCACGGCTTCGAGCGGTTCGAGCAGGCCCTTCTGCTGGTAGTCGGACAGGACCGAGGCGTGGATGGTGACGACATCCGGCGGATCGCCCGAGGCCATCTGCGCGGTGAGCTGGTCGTAGCCCGGCCACTCGACGGTGTTCACATTGACCTTGATGTCCGGATTGTCGGCCATGAACTTGTTGATCTGCGAGGTGATGATGCCGCACTCGCCGACGGCCTTGGCCACGTCGGTGTTGCTGCCCCAGTCGGCGTCGCAGGTGCCGAAGAACCGCTGGACGGTGATTTCGGTCTGGGCCGCCACCGGGGCGGCGGCGGTGAGGGCGGCAGCGGAGGCTGCAGCGATAACCAGACCCTTCATGAAGTTTGGCATAGTGTCTCCTCTCCTTGGCGAACGTTGCGGCGCCGTTGGCTGCCGCCGTCAGGCTTGTTGTGCGGTGAGCGTTGTCACCTCACGGCGGACCCTGACACCGCCGTGACGATGTATTTCTGGAAGAACAGGTAGACGAGCAGCGTCGGTAGCGCCGCCATCACGGCCTGCGCCATGATGAAGCCCAGCCCCTCGGTCTGCGCGAAATTCATCTGCATCGAGGCGATGCCGGTGGTGATGGTGAACATCTCCTTCTTTGTCGCGGAGATGAGCGGCCACCAGTAATCGTTCCAGGCGCCGAGGAAGGTGAAGATGCCGAGCGTCGCCTGCGCGGGGATGGTCAGCGGCAGCAGCACCTTCCAGAAGATCTTGAAGCGCGAAGCGTTGTCGAGCAGCGCCGCTTCATCGATCTCCCTGGGGATGGCCCTGAAGTACTGCGTCATGAGGAAAACGCCGAAGGACGCCGACAGGCCGGGCAGGATCAGCCCCTGGTAGGTGTTGTGCAGCTTCAGCACCGAGAAGATCTGGTGGCGCGCCACGATCACCGCCTGCTCGGGCACGGCGAGACCGAACAGCACGATGATGAAGATGACGTTCTTGAACGGGAAGTTCAGCCGCGCGAAGCCGTAGCCGGCGAGCGAGGACAGGATCAGCACGCCCGCGGTCATGCCGATCGCGACGATGAAGCTGTTGCCGAACCAGCGGAAGACGTTCGAGCCCGACAGCACATCGCCGTAGTTCTTGAGCGTGTAGGGGATGTGGAAGACCGAATTGGGATCGAGCTTGATCTCGGCGTTCATCTTGAACGACAGGCCGATCACCCACAGCACCGGAAGCAGCATGACCAGCGCCATCAGCATGGTGGCGATGAGGATGATGCGGTCGCCGGTGGAGCGGCCGACGACATTGGCGGAGCGGGGGAGCGAGGCGTCGGTCATCAGTCTTCTCCCCGCCGGCGCGATACGAAGTACTGCGCCATCGCCGCGACGAGGATGAGGGCGAAGAGCACCTCGGACGCGGCGGCGCCCATGCCGACATCGAAGCGCTTGAAGGCGACGTCGTAGATGTAGAGCACGATCGGCCGCGAGGCGTTGTTGGGCCCGCCCTGCGTCATCAGCTGTGCCTGGCCGAAGAGCTGGAACTGCATGACGATCTGGATGATGATCACGAGCACGAAGGTGCGCCGGATCGAGGGCAGGGTGATGAACCAGAGCGTCCGCCAGCGGTTCGCGTTGTCGAGCGCGGCGGCTTCGTAGATTTCGCGCGGGACCTGCTGCAGCGCGGCGAGGAACAGCATCATCGGCAGGCCGATGCACCACCAGATGGTGGCGACCGCGATCGAGGGCATGGCGAGCTGTGCGCTTGACAGGAAGCTCGGCGATTTCGCGCCGAACCACGAATAGATCGCGGCCATGAGCCCCATGTCGGGGATGAGGACGACGCGCCAGATCAGCGTCACGATGGTCACCGAGAGGACTGTCGACGCAAAGAAGATGGCGCGCAGCACGGTGGCGGTGCGGGTGGGCCGATTGAGCACCAGCGCCAGCGCGAGGCCGATGACGGCGAGCGCGGGGACGGTGAGGATGACGAAATAGACGGTGTTCCAGATGGCGCCGATGAAGATCTTGTCCTTGAACAGCCGGACATAGTTGTCGATGCCGAGGAATTTGCCGGGGCCGAAGAGGTCGGCCTTGGTGAGGCTCAGCCACATGCCCCAGAACAGCGGGATGACCAGCAGCAGCACGAAGAAGACGAGGAACGGCAGAACGAAGAGCAGGTAGCTCCAGCGCGGCGCATCGACCTGCCGGCTGCGCGGAGCAGTGGCGGCCATCTGGCCGGGGGCGGTGCTGACTTCGGTCTGCGCCATGTCCCTTGCTCCGTCAGGCGCTGTGGTAGGCGCGCTCGTGCGCGTCAAACAGGTGCGTGCGGCTGCCGTCGAAGGCGAGCCGCACCTCGTCGCCGATGCTGACCGGGCTGTCGCCCTTGGCCTCGGCCACCAGCATCGAGCCATCGCCCAGCCGTGTGTAGACGAGCGTCCGATCGCCGAGCCGCTCGATTACCTCGGCCTTGCCGCTCGTGGTTGGCGTCGTGCCGTTGGCGCCGCTGACCACCGACACGGCCTCGGCGCGGATGCCGAGGGTGTGGGGCGCGTTGAGATCGAGCGCCTGCGTGGCGATGGTGGTGTCGATACTGCTGCCGTCGGGCAGGCGGACCGATGCGCCGCTCGGGCCGGCGGTGACGGTGACGGGCAGGAAGTTCATCGCGGGTGAGCCGACAAAGGCGGCAACGAACCGAGTTGCGGGGCGGGTGTAGATCTCGATCGGGGTGCCGACCTGCTCGATTTTACGGTTGTTCATGACGACGATGCGGTGCGCCAGCGTCATCGCCTCGACCTGGTCGTGGGTGACGAAGATCATGGTCGACTTCACCCGGTTGTGGAGCTGGGCGAGCTCGACCCGGGTGCGGACACGCAGCGCGGCGTCGAGGTTGCTCAGCGGCTCGTCGAAGAGGAATGCCTTGGGTTCCTTGACGATGGCGCGGCCGATGGCGACGCGCTGCTTCTGGCCGCCGGAAAGCTGGCCGGGCTTGCGATCGAGCAGGGCATCGATCTCGAGCATGGCCGAGGCCTGCTGGACGCGGCGGGTCACTTCGGGCTCGGGCACGCCGATGTTGCGCAGGCCGAAGGACATGTTGTCCCGGATCGTCATGTGCGGGTAGAGCGCGTAGTGCTGGAAGACCATGGCGACGCCGCGCTCGCCGGGCGGCAGGTGATCGACACGCTCACCGCCGATGCGGATTTCGCCCGCATCGACCGACTCGAGGCCGGCGATCATCCGTAGCAGCGTGGACTTTCCGCAGCCCGAGGGGCCGAGGAAGACGAGGAACTCGTTGGCGTGGACGTTCAGCGAAAGGTTGTCGAGAACCTCGACGGCACCGAACCTCTTGCTGACATTCGAAATCGCGATTTCGGACACTGCACTCACCCCGGCCGGTGGGTGGATTCAGGGCGCGACAACAGGCCCAGCGCCGATGACCGGCCTGTCAAACCCTGCAGCAAAACCCAGACTCACTCCCGCGACGTCTCTTCGGACGCCTCATCGAAAGCGTATCTTTCGACGGTCGCGAAAGTCAACACGATCTTTGATATAAACCGGATGTTCGGGTACAAACCCTACCGCATCGTGTGCAGGCGCATCACGATGTCCTGGTCGTAGTTGCCGAAGCCACGGCCAAAGATGTTGATCCCGCCCGGATGCCGGGCGCCGGCCTCGACCCCTATCTTAAGCCGAATTGAGTGGTGGGAGTCGATATCGAGATCGCTCAGCGTCACCGTGGAGATTTTCACGCCGTCGACATAGGTGCCGTCGGTGGCGACGCGAAAACTCTTGAGCTTGCCGTACTGGCTGCCTTTCAGCTTCCACCAGGCGGGCGTGTGGACGCCGCGCTTGTCGCCGAAATCGCCGGGGCTGGTCCAGGTGCCGACATCGCGGCCGTTGATCGCGATGGAGATGTCGGACGGCCAGTCGGCCGACGTGCCGGGGACTTCGGACGACAGCTCCATCGAGAACTCGATCGACTCGATTCCGCTGTTGGCGAGCTTGGCGTTGTTGGGGAACTGATACTCGATGAAACCGCGGGTGAACCAGATGAGGCCGGCCTTCATCCGGCCCGGATCGAGGAACGTGTCGGGCACATCGAGCAGCCCGATGATGCCATCAACGGAGCACAGGCCGCAGGGCGCGGAGACTTCGCAACTGGTGTAGAGGCCGAGCGGCATGGCCACCTCGATGGTCCGGTCGGCGAGCTCGGTGGCCTCGTCCTTGAACATCACGAGGATTTCGTCATAGGCGGCGTGGCAGACCTTCTGGCTGCCCTTTTTCGCCTTCTGCGTGTCGGTGCGGATGAGGCCGGCTGCCTCGAGAATCTGCACGTTGGACGAGATCGTCGACTGCGGCAGGCCGAGCGCCGCGGCGATCTCGTTGACGTTGCGGGGGGCAGCATGCAGCAGCTTCAGGATGCTGACGCGAACCGGCGAAGCGAGGCCGCGCAGCACGTTGATCCCCTCTTCAGGGTCAACCACCAGAAAATTGCGCGCCATGTTCCACCCCCCGGTGCTGCTTGCCCGGGTTTGTATCAGGGTTTTGGATACAATCAACGGGGCGGCGGGCTGTCCTGCCGTCGGGTTGGGTCAGCGGCGGCGGCGGGAGATTGAACTCATTGCGACGGCGATGAGGATGATGCAGCCGACCAAAATCTGGCGGACGTAGCTGTCGACAGCCATCTGCGTCAGGCCGTTGTCGAGGACGCCAAGGATCAAGACGCCGATGACGGTGGCGAGGATGCGCGGCTCGTTCTGCTCGCTCATGGTCATGCCGAGGAACACCGCGGCGATGGCGTTGAGCATGAGGCCGCTGCCCTGCGTGGGGTTGGCCGAGGCGACGCGGCTTGCATACATCAGGCCCGCAAGGGCGGCGGAAAAGCCGGTGAGCGAGAAGGCGATGAGTTTCAGCTTGCGCACCGCCACGCCGCTCAGATGCGCGGCCTCGGCATTGCCGCCGATGGCGTAGAGGCGGCGGCCGAAGGTGGTCTGCTCGAGCAGCACCCAGACCGCGAGTACGGTGACGATGGCAACGATGGTGAGGTTGGGCAGCGACAGGGCAACGCCGCCGATCTCGCCCAGCGGAATGCCCTCGCGGGCAAAATTGCCAAAACTTTCGGGAATGGCGCGGCCGGAAATGGTCTTGCCGCCCGAGAGGATGAAGGCGAGGCCGGAAAAGATGGTGAGGGTGGCCAGTGTTGCGACGAAGGGCAGGATGCCAATGAGGGCGATCAGCATGCCGTTGAAGGCGCCCGCGAGAAGACCCGCGAGCAGCGCGAGGGAAACGGCGGCCCAGACCGGATAGCCGGCGGCGAAAAGGACGGCGGCGACGATGCCGGCGAGGCTCGCCATCGAGCCGACGCTGAGGTCGAAATCGCCCATCACCATGACGATGGTCATGCCGGCGGCGACGACCATCAGCATCGAGAGCTGCTGGGTGATGTTGAGCCAGTTGCGGGCCGTCATGAAGGTGTCGGGCAGGTTGACCCAGAACACGATGAGCACGGCGACGAAGCCGATGAGGGTGCCGTAGCGGCGAAGCAGGTTCAAAGCGGCCATCAGGCGGCGACTCCGGTGGCGCGGCCGTAGCAGCGGTTGATCAGGTCTTCCTCGGTCAGCCCGTGCGCATCGACGGTTTCGGTGATGGCGCCATCGCGCAGGATCGCGATACGGTCGCACATGCCGATGAGCTCGGGGAGATCGGAGGAAACGAGGACTACTGCCATGCCCTTTGCCGTCATGTCGCGGATGATGGTGTAGATGTCGAATTTTGCGCCCACGTCGACGCCGCGCGTCGGCTCGTCGAGCAGCAGCAGTTTCGGGTTGCCGCTCAGCGCCTTGGCGAAGACGACCTTCTGCTGGTTGCCGCCGCTGAGTTCAAGGGCGCGCTGATCGGGGCTGCGGGCCTTGAGCTTTACGCTTTCGCCGAGCGCTGCCGCGAACTGGCGTTCGTGGCGCGGGTTGAGCAGCGTGCCGGCGATGCTGCGGTCGGTGAGGTGGGCGAGCGTGACGTTCTCGTAGATGGGGCGGGTGAGAACGAGGCCCTCGCTGCGGCGCTCGCGCGGGACATAGGCGATGCCCTTCTGCCAGGCGCGGCGCGGGCCGCCGGGGCGGTAGGTCTCGCCGCCGAGGCGGATGGCTGAGGCGGACATCGGCAGATCGCCGAAGAGGGCGCGGAGGAGCTCGCGCTGGCCGGCGCCGGCGAGGCCCGCGATGCCGAGGATTTCGCCCTTTCGGACGCTGAGGCTGAGGGGCTTGAGGCCCTCGGCGCGAAGGTTCTCGACCTCGAACGCGACTTCGGATGATGGGGCGGCGGCAGGCTTGGGGTACGCCTCTTCGACCTTGCGGCCGATCATCATGGCCACGAGGTCGTCGTGGGTGATTTCTGACAGGCTGCCGCTGTCGATGCTCTTGCCGTCGCGGAGCACGGTGGCACGGTCGCACAGCGCCATCACCTCATCGAGCCGGTGCGAGACGTAGAGGACCGAGCCGCCATCGGCGCGAATTTGGCGCAGCACGCGGAACAGGCGTTCGGACTCTTCGGCGGTCAGCGCAGCGGTGGGCTCGTCCATGACGTAGAGGCGGGCGGGGGCGCCGGGCTCGCTGAGGAAGGCGCTGGAGATGCGGACCAGCATCTGGTCGCCCATCGACAGGCGCGCCATGCGGGTGCGCGGATCGATGTGGGTGATGCCGAGGGTTTCGAGAGCCTGGCGCGCGGTGGCTTCGAGCTTTGCCCAATCGACGAGGATGCCGAAGCGCTTTGGATAGCGGCGGCCGATGAAGATGTTCTCGGCGACCGATAGCGCGGGGACGACGTTCATCTCCTGGTGGATGAAGCGCAGGCCCAGCCGGTGGGCGGTCGCGGGGCTGTCGATGGTGGTGGGCCTGCCCTCGATCTCGATGCCGGCGGTATCGGGGGCGACGACGCCGGCGAGGATCTTGATGAGGGTGGATTTACCCGCGCCGTTCTCGCCCATCAGCGCGTGGATTTCGGCGGGCTCGATGCTGAGCGTCGCGCTGCGGAGCGCGGGGACGCCGGCATAGGCTTTGGAGATGTTGTTGAGGGCGAGGAAGGGCATTTTGATCTGTCGGTCAATTTCGTTCCCCTATGGGAGAACGGGGCGGGGGTTCTGGTTGGGCATGGTGCCCGAATGCACCCCCACCCTGGCTCTGCTACGCGGCTTTGCCGCTAGCGGCGCTACCCTCCCCGCAAGGGGGAGGGTGCCCGACTGATGGTCTTGTTACTGCGCGGCGTTGGCGGCGGTGACGAGCTTGGTCGGCACGTAGATGACGCGCTGCTTCAGCTCTTCGCCGGCGAGGATGCGGGCGACGGCGTCGGCGGCGGCGGTGCCGATGCCGGCAAAATCCTGCGCCACGGTGGCTTCGAAGTTGCCGCCGGCGGCGATGGCTTCGCGGGCCTGCGGGTTGGCGTCGATGCCGGTGATGACGATGCCTTCATTCTGGCGGCCGGCGGCCTCGATGGCCTGCAGCGCGCCGAGCGCCGGCTGGTCCCAGGCGGCCCACACGGCCTTGATCGAACCGGGCTCCGGGTTGGCGGCGAGGATGGCTTCCATCTTGGCGCGGCTGTCGGCGATACCGCCGTCGGCGACGTCCGGGGTCACGCGGTCGAGCACCTTGATGTCGGGGAAGTTGCCGAACACGGCATTGGCAACCACGCCGCGCACCTGCACCGGCGGGAAGGCCTCGAACACGAACATCACGACATTGCCCGCGCCGCCGATGCGGTCGGCGACATAGGTCGAGGTCTCGGCGGCCATCGCATAGCCGTTCGAGGTGACGTTGGTTGCGAGCAGCGCATCGGCGCCCGCATCCATGCCGACGACCGGAATGCCGGCGTCCTTGGCGGCCTGGAGGCCGGCGGTGACCTGCGTCGGATCGACGTTGATGACGATGGCGTCAACCTTCTGGTTGACCATGTCCTCGATGCGGCTGATGACCGCGGCGACGTCGTTCTGGGTGTCGATGACGTTGACTTCCCAGCCCTTTTCCTTGGCGGAGGCCTGGAAGGCCTCGACGTAGAACTGGGTTCCCGGCTGGGCGAGATAGGGCGTGATGACCGCGACCTTCTGGGCGAAGGCGGTGCCGGTAAGGGCGGCGAGCGCGACGCCGGCGACGGCAAGGCCGGTGGACAGGGACTTGAGCTTGAGCATGACGGGTTTAGCCTCGTTGAATTCGTCTAGGGACTGGCGATCGTCGGCTTCGGGCGGAGCTGCCTGAAGCTGTTCCTTACGCTTCGCGCCCCTTATACGGGAGCCGGTAGTACGCTTCCAGCGGGGAGAATTGGGTGGCTCAGGACTGTCTCATCGGCATCGACGTGGGGACCACGGCGATCAAGGCCGTGCTGATCGATATCGCGGGCAGGCGGATTGCCGAGTTCTCCCGGCCTGTCGCCATGTCGCGGCCCCAGCCGGGGCATGCCGAGCAGGATCCGCGCGACTGGATGGACGGGGTGCTGGGCGCTTTGTCGCAGTTTTCGGCCGGGCATGATCTCACGGGGCTGCGGGGAATCGGCATCTGCTCGCAGGTGAATACGCATGTGTTCGTGGGCGGGGACGGCGCGGCGCTGCTGCCGGCCATCACCTGGCAGGATACGCGCTGCGCGGCCGACGGGGCGGCGCTTGAGGCGCAGGTGAGTGTGGAGCAGAAGACGGCGTGGTTCGGCGGGCCGGTGCCGATCGATGCGAGCCACGCGCTGTCGCGGATGGCGCATGTGGCGCGGGTGGCGCCGGAGGTCTACGCAAAGACGCGGCATGTGCTGCTGCCGAAGGATTTTTGCGTGCTGCAACTGACTGGCGAGGTTGCCGGTGATGCGATTGCCGCCGTGGGGCTGGTGGGGCGCGACGGCTATGTCGGCGAACTGCTCGAGCTTGTGCCGCGGGCGAAAGAGCTGCTGCCGCCGCTGTTCGGGTTCAGCCATGTGGCCGGGCGCGTGCAGGCGGGGCTGCACTGCGCCGGCGTGCCGGTGGTGGTGGGCGCGATGGATGCCTGGGGCGGGATGTTCGGGGTCGGCGTCGTGGCCGACGGGGACGCGATGTACCAGAGCGGGACGAGCGAAATTCCCGGCATCGTGTCGTCGACCATCAACCCGACGCCTGGGGTGATCCTGTTTCCCCCGTATGAGGGGATCGTGATGCACGCCGCGCCGACCCAATCGGGCGGGGCGGCGCTGCAGTGGTTTGCGGGCGTGCTGGGGAAATCGCCGGCGGAACTGTCGATGCTGGCCTCGGGCATTGCGCCGTCGGACGCGGTGCCGCTGTTTCTGCCGCATTTGCAGGGCGAGCGTGCGCCACTGTGGGATGCGGCCTCGCGTGCGGTGTTCGCGCGGATGGACGCGCGGGCCGGGGCGGCGGAAATGGCGCGCAGCGTGATGGAGGGCGTGGCGTTTTCGGCGCGGCTGGCGTTCGAGGCGCTACGGCGATCGTCGGGTGTTGCGGTTGAGGTCGCCAACATCGGCGGCGGCGGGGCGCGATCCGATGTGTGGTGCCAGATCAGGGCCGATGCGCTGGGCTTTGCGCTCAAGCGCACCACAGTGCCCGATGCGGCGGCGCTGGGGGCGGCCATTCTCGCAGGGCTCGGCAGCGGCGCGATGACGTCGCTGACCGACGCGGTGCGGCAGCTCGTGACGTTCGATCGGACGTTCGAGCCGGATGCGGCGATGCGCGGCTACTACGACGACAAGTTCGCGAACTATTGTATGCTGTATCAGACGATGCGGCCGTTCAACGGCCGTTACTGACCAATCCAGCAGGACAACATGTTCGCAAAGAATATCCCGGCCTACCCCGGAACCACGGTCATGTTTCAGGCCGGGGATGATGTCCGCGCGGCGCTCGCGTCGGTGGGGCGGACCGAGGACCTGAAGTTTTCGCCGGACGGGCGGCGGCTGGCGATCGCCGGGTTCAGCACCGACAGCATCCTTGTGCTCGAGGTCGCGTTCGATCCCGACGGCAGGGGGCCGGTGGTGCTTTCCGCGCCGCTGGTGCTGCGGTCGGCTTCGTTCCGCAGGCCGCACGGCATGAGCTGGATCGACGGCGAGACGATGATCGTCGCGAACCGCAAGGGCGAGGCGCCGATCATTCGCGTGCCTACCGACGGGGTGGTGCGTGAGTTGCACGTGGAGCCGCTGCACACGATCCGGTGCGATCCGACGGACCTCCTCGATTTCCCCGGCTCGGTCTCGGTGTTCGCCTGCGGCGACGACATCTACGAAGTGTTGATCTGCAACAATTCGAGCGACGAGGTGAGCCGGCACCTGCTGGACGGTCGCGACGGCTTCGCGCCGATCAGCAGCGACGTGGTGGTGACGAAGCGCCTCAGCATTCCCGACGGGGTGGCGCACAGCCATTCGGGCGCGTGGGTCGCGGTGAGCAATCACAATGACAGCACCGTGCTGCTCTATCGGGCGGAGCTGCTTGGCCGCTCGGACGAGGCGGCGGGCGTGCTGCAGGGGATCGGCTATCCGCACGGACTGCATTTTTCCACCGACGACAGGTCGCTGCTGGTGGCGGATGCGGGGGCGCCGCTGGTGCATGTCTTCACGTTGCCGGAAGGTGGCGACTGGACCGGCGAGCGGCATCCGGCGGCGCGCATCGAGGCCATTGATGCGGATACATTCCAGCGCGGCCACGTCAACGAGCAGGAGGGTGGCCCAAAGGGCATCGACCTCAGTCCCGACGGAACGCTGCTGGTGCTCACCTGCGAGGAGCAGCCGCTGGCGTTCCTCGACATGCGTCCGATCCTCGGGCGGCACGCGCCGGTTGCCCCGATTGATCGCAGCCGTGCGCTGATGGCGATGAGGCTCGGCGCGGCGCGGCTGGAACTAGGAGAACTGCGCCGTCTCGCCATCGCGAATGGGCAGCTCGGCGGACGGAAGTCAGCCGAGGCGAGGGCGGCCGATGCGGAAGCGCGCGCGGCGGTCGCCGAGACGCGGGCCGCCGCGCTGGTCGCGTCCTCGTCGTGGCGGTTGACGGCGCCACTGCGCAAGGTGGTGGCTCTGCTCCGGCGCTAGCGACCGCTGTCGATCAGCTGATGGTGTGGCCGTCGCTCAGTTTGTCGAACAGCGGGGTGATGCCGAGGCCGGGGGTGTCGGGGGCGGTCATGGTGCCGTTGACGCGCTTCGGGGCGCCATCGGCGATGTCGATGGTGCCGTAGGAATTGAAGTCGGTGGCCGAGAAGCAGAGTTCTTCCGGCGTCGAGCGGGCGAGGTGGGCGATGGTGGCGGTGACGATGTCGCCGCCCCAGGTGTCCTCGATGGTCATCGGGATGCGGTGCGACACGCAGATGTCGCGGATCTGCCTGGCTTTGGTCAGGCCGCCGACCTTCGAGATCTTGAGGTTGATGGCGTCGAAGGCGTCGTCGGCGAGGCCGCGCAGCAGCATGCCGAGGCCGTCGATGTTTTCATCGAGGATGAAGGGCAGCGCGGTGCGGCGGCGGACCGAGACGCTCTCCTCGTAGCTCATGCAGGGCTGCTCGATATAGACGTCGAGATCGGCCACGGCGTTCACGACGCGGGCGGCGTCGGCCATGGTCCAGCCGGTATTGGCGTCGCAGACGAGGATGTCGGTGGGTGCGAGAATTTCGCGGCAGGCGCGGATGCGCTCGATGTCGTCATTGGCGTTGCCGCCGACCTTCAGCTGGAACTTTGTGTAGCCCTCGGCGCGGTATCCGGCGATCTTCTTCGCCATGGTTGCCGGGTCTTGCTGGCTGATGGCGCGGTAAAGCTTGATGTCGTCCTGCGCCGCGCCGCCGAGCAGCGTGTAGACCGGGAGGCCGGAGACCTTGCCGAGGATGTCCCAGCAGGCGATGTCGATGGGCGCCTTCACGTAGGGGTGGCCGCGCAGCACCGCATCCATGTGGCGGTTGAGGGGGCCGAGCGC
>Ga0073904_10002411_pt1 | contig 14138 bp, 11 predicted proteins | sample KloWWTrecipitate_FD_66668 | JGI IMG/M metagenome (GOLD analysis project Ga0073904, IMG submission 66668) | Active sludge microbial communities from Klosterneuburg, Austria, studying microevolution and ecology of nitrifiers - Klosterneuburg... | ecosystem: Engineered > WWTP > Aerobic digester >...
TCGTCGGGTGCTCCCTCGAAGTCAGCGCGCAGGTCGGCATCGAGCCGGCTGGGATCGACCCGGTATGCCGTGACCAGACTCTCGATGATGCCGCGCTCGTCCGCTTGGACGGCCAGGCGGTCGTCGGCGCGCATGACGAAGTGGGCCGCGACGGCCTTGAGCATGGCGCACTCGGCGCGTGCTGTGTCCGGCACGACGAGGTCGGCGCCATAGCGGGTGAGCGGACCGGGTCCATACGCGGCACGGGTCGCCTGCTCGACCTCGACGACGAAGCGTCCGATGAGGCGCGAGGTCATGTCCTTGAGCCCAGCCAGGGCGCGCCGCGAGCCGTCATGGGTCATCGGCACGGTGTCAGTGGCGAGGACCCGCTCCAGACCCGCAGCCAACTCACCTTCGGTGAGGTCCACGGCATACGTGCCCTGGGCGACAGCGAGGACTTCGGCAACGGACGCGGCATCCCGCAGCGCGCGCGGGTCCAATCGACCCGAGGCAATCGCGTCCTCGACGTCATGCACCGAGTAGGCGACGTCGTCGGACCAGTCCATGACCTGGGCCTCGAAGGACTTGCGGCCGCTCGGAGCGCTGTCCCGGAACCAGTCGAACACCTCGGCGTCGTCGGCATAGGCGCCGAATTTCCTTGTCTCGTAGGGCCCCTCGCCCCGTAGCCAGGGATACTTGGTCGCGGCATCGAGGCTGGCGCGGGTGAGATTGAGTCCCGCAGGGCGCCCATCGGGGCGACTGCGCTTGGCCTCGAGTCGGGTGAGGATCCGCAAGGTCTGGGCATTGCCCTCGAAGCCACCGATGTCGGCGGCGATGAGGTCAAGCGCCGACTCGCCGTTGTGCCCGAACGGCGGATGGCCGAGGTCATGGGCAAGGCAGGCGGTGTCGACGACGTCGGCATTGCAGCCCAAGGCCGCCCCGAACTCGCGCCCGATCTGGGCCACTTCGAGGGAGTGGGTGAGCCGATTGCGGACGAAGTCGTCATCCCCCGGAGCCAGCACCTGGGTCTTGGCCGACAGGCGTCGCAGCGACGCCGAGTGCAGGAGTCGGGCCCGATCCCGCGCGAAGTCATCACGGTCCGCCCGCTTGTGCGCCGGGTCCTCGGCGACCCAGCGCTCACGGTCTCGGACGGCATACGCGTCCTTGGTGCTTGCCGTCATGGGGAGGCGACGAAAATGGCATCCCCACCGGTGCCGTTGGCGGTGGACGGGCTGGCGCCAAGCTCTGCGAGGTTGGGCACCGAGGGATGGGCCTTCCCCATCGGACCGGCAGCCATCGCCTTGAGCAGGTTGACCGTGACGGCGCGTGCGAAGGCCTGGCCCGCCGCGTCGCCCGCATTGCCGCCGACGACGTTGGCCCAGTTGATCGTGCCGACGGCGAAGACCCCGGCGCCCGAGGGAGCCGAGTAGTAGGTCGCGTCATGGAAGGACCGGCCTTGGCCGCAGGCGACCTCGCCGTGGGCGACGACCTGGAGATTGGGGGGTGAACCGGCGACCGGATAGGCCCGGTTGGACTCCACCCCGATGAGATCGGGGAAGGAGGTCCCCTTGGTCACGCCCGTGCCCTCATAGAGGAAGAAGTCCGGCGTGTGCACGACCCAGGGGCCGGACACCGGATAGCACTCATACATCTGGCCGGTCAGCGAGACCTCGGGGTTGGGGTGCGGCGCCTGGCGCCAGAGCCCGGTGGTCGTGGGGTCGTTCTTGACCGGGTCGGCACCGGCGGACTGCTTGTAGCCGACGACGACGCGGTTGTCGGACTCGAAGCGCACCCGCCAATAGATCTCGTTGCCGCCGAGGAAGGCGACATTCGTGCCCGCATCCCTCGCCACCGTGACCGCCTCGCGCATCGGCACGGACCAGTATTCGTCGTGTCCACCCGACACCACTCCGAGAGCCCCGGCGAGGATGCCGGGCCGCTCGAGATCCTCGGAGTTGAGATAAGCAACAGGTATGCCGTGTTGCTCGGCCAGTTGGACGTAGGGCAACTCGTCGAGGATGAAGTGCAGCGCGTTGTTCTCGTAGGGGCGGTCGAAACTGACCCGGACGCTCTTGGGCTGGCCGTTGGCGCCGACGTAGAGCGAGAAGCCGCCGAAGGTGTTGTAGGCCTGCCAGGTCGTCGTCGGGTTGACCACGACGACCCGGTCCTTGGTGTCGGTGGCCCTCATGGTGAGGGGCACATAGCGACCCTTGCCCTGCGAGCGCAGCGCCAGCAGATAGCTGCCCTCGGGCCAGCCCGTCGTGTCGAGCTCAAGGGTCTTGCTCCAGCCAGCGACCACCATCCGGCCCTCGTCGAGTCGCGGCTGAGGCTGCTGCATCGCCGGGAACTCGGCCGAGGCCCAGACCTGGCGGCCGCCGACGCCGGCGTAGTACCCGATTCGATAGGCCGTCACGGTGAAGGGCGCGGCTGCGCGGACATGCAGTCCGACCCGATCACCCGGGACTGCGCTGGCGACCGAGGTGTAGCCCGTCAGGGCCGACTCAGCGGCGACCTGGTCCTCGGGGATGCGCCACAGGGGGTCGCCCGGCTTGGCGTTCTCAGCGACGATCAGCTCGGCATGCGTCGGCGGCTTGGGCGTCGGCGACGACGACGGGGAGCGACCGGTGTCGGCGCCAGCGTTGGGAGTCGTGTGCACGGACGCATCGCCGGAGTCGCTGGAGCAGCCCGCTGCGCCGCCCAGGGCAGCGGCCAGGGCGCCACCGACGACGAGTCGGCGCCGCACGTGCGTGTCCATCAACTCACTCCCTTGGGGAACTGGCGTCCGCCACAGCACGCGCGGCCGCTGCCGCCCGCGCCACCCACCCCGGCTGGTCGCCGTAGCGCTGGCTCTTGATCATCATCCCGCTCGCCGAGTCCTCGATGAGCGAGGTGAGCCGCGACTCACGGGTCTTGTCCTGCTTGGCACTCATCACCCAGTGCGTGCAGATCTTGCGATAGCCGGGTGTGGCCGCCGCCCAGAAGGCTGCGGCACGGGGATTGGCAGCGAGCCGCACGGCATACGCCTCGGGAAGGGCGAGGTCACCCTGTTCGAAGGAGTAAGTGCCCGTGCGGTCCTCCCGACGACCTTCGTATGCCGTGAGTCCGGCGGGCGTCATCCGCCCCTCTGCCTTGAGTCGCTCCACGGCTTCGACATTGATCCGGCTCCACGTGCTGCCCTTGCGCCGGGGTGTCCAGCGCTGGCGGCGGCTGTCCTCGTCGATGCCCTCGGACTTGCTGTCGATCCAGCCGAAGCACAGTGCCTCTGGCACCGCATCCTCCCAAGTGAGCCCGCGAGGCCTCACGTGCTTCTTGTGCAGGCCCATCCAGATCTCGGGGGCGCTGTCGTGGTGGGCCTCGAGCCAAGCGCGCCACTCCGCCCCGTCGGCGAAGAAGACCGCGGGCCGTTCGACGCTGCCGCCGAGCGTCCCCGGGCCCGACGCTGCGCTGCCGCTCGCCGGCCGGGTCACGAGCGTGCCCTTCGTGCCGACGCCGATGCCTGCGTGGCGGCCGCAGCTGGAGCCAGCGGGAGCAGTCCAGCTCCGCGCGTCGCCTCGAAGATGAGGCTGGTCTCGGCGTGCACGACCCCCGGACGGTTCGCCAGATGGTCCAGAACGAAGTTGCGCAGAGCGTCGGAGCCAGGGGCGGCCACGTGGACGAGGAAGTCGGTGCCGCCACTGGTGTTGTAGAGCGCCAGGACACCCGGCACCCGGGCCACCTCGTCGCGGAAGGCCTCGACCTGCGTGCGCACGTGTCCGCTGAAGCGGATCGCGACCATCGCCTCCACCGCGAACCCCACACTCGCCGCGTCGATGTCGGCGACGAAGCCGCGCACGATGCCTCGGTCGGCGAGGGAGCGGACCCGGCCGGCACACGTCGACTCAGCCAGGCCAAGGTCACGCGCCAGGGCCGCGACCGAGCGCCGCCCGTCGACCTGAAGCAGGCGCAGCAGTTCAAGATCCACGTCGTCGAGCGAGGGCGGCTGCACCGGTGGTGGACCCGGCGGGAGCCCGCGTCGGGGTTGCGGATTCCTCGGCACGCGGACAAGCGTAACCGTTCGCACTCACGGAAGGACACGGCATACCGGCAGGTGATTCGAGGATTCCACGGGACTGTGGCGTTCTCACCGGGGAATCCGCTGCAATGGAGGGACAGGGCAGCGGAGCAATGGCGCTCCCCACCGGAGAGGACTCGGTCATGACGACTGTCGACACACGTGCCGTTCACGCCGGCCGAGAGGACCTGCGTGACCTCGGGGTCCACGTGCCCCCGATCGACCTGTCGAGCACCTACCCGATCGGGTCGGTGGAGACCGGCGGGAAGGCCTACGAACAACTCGCGACCGGGCAGCGCCCCGAGGGCGTCGACACGCTCGTCTACCAGCGGTTGTGGAATCCCAATGTCGACCGCTTCGAGCGCGCCATCGCCGACCTGGAGGGCGCTCAGGAGTCGGTCGCCTTCGCCTCCGGCATGGCGGCCCTGAGCGCCACCCTGCTGGCCACCGTCGCCTCCGGGCGTCCGCACATCGTGGCCGTCCGACCGCTCTATGGCGGGACCGACCACGTCCTGGCGACCGGTTTGCTCGGCACGCGCGTGACCTGGGCGAGGGCAGACACGGTCGCTGCGGCGATCACTCCGGAGACCGGACTGGTCGTCCTCGAGACCCCGGCCAATCCGACGCTCGATCTCGTCGACATCGCGGCGGTCGTGGCCCAGGCAGGCGAGGTGCCCGTTCTCGTCGACAACACCTTCGCCACGCCCGTGCTGCAGAACCCGATCCGGCAGGGCGCCACGCCCGTGCTCCATTCGGCGACCAAGTCGCTGGGTGGTCACGGCGACCTGCTGGGCGGGATCGTGGCCACGACCGGTGAATGGGCCGTGCGCCTGCGCCAGATCCGGGCCCTCACCGGGGGGTTACTGCACCCGATGGCGGCCTACGAGTTCCACCGTGGCCTGCAGACGCTGCCGGTGCGTGTGCGCGCCGCCCAGGCCGGCGCGGAGAAGGTCGCGGCGTGGCTCAGCGCCCACCCGGCCGTGGCGAAGGTCCACTACCCGGGGCTCGACGACCCCGCCGGCCTCGTGGGTCGTCAGATGCGCGGACCCGGCGCCATGATGGCCTTCGCGGTGCGGGGTGGGTTCGAGGCCGCCGCACGAGTCGCTGCCTCCTGCGAACTCATCACCCACGCGGTGTCCCTCGGTGGGGTCGACTCGCTCATCCAGCACCCGGCTGCTCTGACCCACCGCCCGGTCGCGGCCGAGGCCAAGCCGCACTCGGATGTGCTGCGCCTGTCGATCGGTCTCGAGGATCCCGAGGACATCGTCGACGACCTCGCGCAGGCTCTCTCGCGGGCGATGCGCTGATCCGCAGGCAGTGGTCGCGCGTCCGTCAGGGCTCAGCCGCCGGAGACGTCGAGCTCGGCCTGCGCGACGACCGCGCGTTGCCCCTCGGACAGGTCCTGCGAGTCGAGCCAACCCTCGGGCAGCGCCACCACGCGCGGCGAACCGGCACGGCCCCGCTGACCCTCGGCAGCCTCCCCCGGCCAGGGTGCGTCGAGGTCCATCGAGCCGATCAGGTCGTCGAGCGCCTGCAACGAGTCCACGAGCGCCAGTTGGTTTCGCACGGCTGAGCCGGCCGGGAAGCCCTTGAGATACCAGGCGATGTGCTTGCGGATGTCGCGACAGCCCTTGATCTCGTCCTCGTAGAACTCGACGAGCAATTCAGCATGGCGCCGCAGCGTCGCCGTCACCGTCCGCAAGTCGGGCCGCACCCGCACATCGGAGCCCGCGAAGGCAGCAGCCAGATCGGTGAAGAGCCACGGCCGCCCGAGGCACCCGCGCCCCACGACGACGCCGTCACAGCCGGTTTCGGCCACCATGCGCAGCGCGTCCTCGGCGGACCAGATGTCCCCGTTGCCGAGCACCGGCACCGAGGTGACCACCTCCTTGAGCCGCGTGATCTTCGACCAGTCGGCCTGACCCGAATAGGCCTGGGAGGCCGTCCGGGCGTGCAGCGCCACCGCTGCCGCACCCTCACCCTCGGCGATCCGTCCGGCCTCGAGGTAGGTCACGTGCGAGTCGTCGATCCCCACCCGCATCTTCACGGTGACGGGCACGGCATACGGACTCGCCTCACGGACGACGGCCGCAATGATCGACCGAAAGAGTTCGGTCTTCCACGGCAGCGCCGCTCCCCCGCCCTTGCGCGTCACCTTCGGGACCGGACAACCGAAGTTCAGGTCGATGTGGTCGGCGCGGTCCTCCGTGACCAGCAGCCGAGCAGCCTGGCCGGCGGTCACCGGGTCGACCGAATAGAGCTGCACCGACCGCGGCTGCTCCTCGGGACCGTGCGAGATCAGGCGCATCGTCGCCTCGTTGCGCTCGACAAGAGCCCGCGAGGTCACCATCTCGTTGACATAGAGGCTCGTCGCGCCGCTGGCCCCACCAGCATCCAGTCCCGCAGCGCCGTACTCCCGACAGATCCGCCGGAACGCACGGTTGGTGATCCCCGCCATCGGGGCGAGCACGACGGGCGACTCGATGACGTGTCGACCGATGTGCAGCGGCGGCATCACCGGCGCCGTCGCGGTGGGTGTGAGCGTGGATGAGACAGTCATGGCGTCATCCATTGTCGGTCATGTCCGAGATTTCACCGCAGCCAAGACACCGTCGAGCACGGCCACCATCTCTGCTCGGTGGGTCATGGGGAAGATGTGGAGGGCGCGCGGGATGGTCACCACCTCGACGTGCGGACTGCTCCGAGCAGCCTCCTCGAACGCCCGCACGTGCACGCGCAACTGGTCGAACTGCCCGTTGACGAGCCAGATCGGGCAGGACACGTCGGCGAGCAGGTTCGGCCGCACCTCCGTCATCACCGCCTCCCAAGCGGCCTCGACCCCCATCAACCCGTAGCCCGCGTCATGCATCGCGGCCACGTGCTCGGGATCGGGCACCATCCGGCCGAGTTGCCGGTCCAGCAGCGACCCCATTCGGGCCGGCCCGATGCGCTGCCCCGCCTTCGCCAGCAGTCGGTATGCCGTGGCGCCCGGTCCGCGCGGGATCGCGCAGCTTCCCATCGCCACGAGTCCCGCCAAGGAGGTCGGGTGGCGAGCCGCCCAGGCCATCGCGAGATAACCGCCCAGGCTGTGTCCACCGAGGAGGACGAGGCGATCGTCCGTGACCGGGCCGACCGCCTCGTCGATCACCGCGAGCGCGCCGTCCCAGGTGAAGACCTCGTCGATGCGCGCCCCGTGGGCCGGGAGGTCCGGGGTGATGACCTCGACGTCGGGACCCAGCCCCACGGCATACCCATGCCATTGGGCAGCACTGAGTTGCGTGCCGTGCACGAGGACGAGGCGAACCGCGGATTGCACCCAGCCATCATTGCCCGCAGTGCTTGGATGTCGCCATGAGTGCACTGGTCGACGCCGCCACGCTCGCCGATGAGTTGGAGCGGGGTGAGACGTTGGTGGTCGACGTCCAGTACGCGTTGGGTGGGCCACCGAGTCGGGAGCTGTATGCCGTGGCGCACCTTCCCGGCGCACCTCAACTCTCCCTCGACGCGGCCTTGGCCGGACCTTCCGGCGACGGTGGACGGCACCCACTGCCCGATCCAGCAGTGCTGCAGGAAGCATTGCGGGAGTGCGGGATCGACGACGACTCGCGCGTGGTCGTCTATGACCAGGGCACGTCGTTGTCGGCATCACGCGCCTGGTGGACGCTGAGGTGGGCGGGCCTGGCGGACGTCCGCGTCCTGGACGGCGGTCTCGCGGCTTGGCAGCGCGCCAGCCTCCCTGTTGTGTCCGCGGCGACGACACCAGCAGGTGCCCCTGACGCGGACGCGAGGCGGGGCCCACGTGGGAGCGTCACTGTGCAGCCGGGCTCCTTGCCCGTGGTCGAGGTCGAGGACGTCCCACGGGCCGCACGCGAAGGAATCCTGCTCGACGTCCGTGCCCCGGAGCGCTATCGCGGTGAGGTCGAGCCGATCGATCCGGTCGCCGGCCACATCCCCGGCGCGATCAACCTGCCGATGAGCGCCCTCCAGCAGGCCGACGGACGGTTCCGCTCACCTGAGCACATCCGTGCGCTGGCCTTGGCCGCCGGGGTCGACGGCAGCAAGCGGGTGACGACCTCGTGCGGGTCGGGAGTGACGGCGGCCCAGATGGTGCTCGGGCTGAGCGAGGCCGGCATCGACGCCACTCCCTACATCGGGTCCTGGAGCGGCTGGATCACCGATCCGTCACGCCCCTTTGCGACCGGCCCCGAGCCCGGCTGACGCATCCACCCACCGCCCCACGCGCGGCTCGTCAGGGCGAGAGAGCGAAGTCTCCTGACCACCCACCCGGCACAGCCACGGGAGTCAACAACTCACTGACCCGCCTCACCTCGTGAGTGGCGGTGTCCCACACCATGATTCGATCCTGGCCGAGAGTCAGTGTCCGATAGAGCACCTGATCCTGCTCGGCCCAGCCCAGCGCCACGCAACACTGCCGGTCGGTCTCTCGGTTGTTGGCGGCCACCAAGATGGAGGCGACGGGGCTGAGGTCGACCGCCACGGCATACAGGCCCTCGGACCCACCACGCAGCAGGGACGCTGATGTGAAGGTGACCCCGGTGGCGGCCCAGCCTTCGATGTTGTCGACAGTGCCACCGCGCACACCCGAGACCGGCCCGGGCAAGTGACGCTCCGCCACCGCACGCCCGAGATAGTCGAGGTCCATGAGGGTGAGTTGCCCTTCGACCGTCCGAAACGCCCGCCGTCCCGAAGCCACCGGATCCTCCACAGCCGAGACCTCGCGCGTTTCGGGATTGAGCCTCCAAGTGGTCGTCGGGGAACTCGCCACGAACCACGTGCTCCCGCTCGCCCAGCCTCCCGTCCGGACGGCGTTGTCCTGCACTGGCAGCCGGGTCACCTCGCCACTACGGACATCGAGAAAGACCACCGACTCGGCCTGGACGAAGGCCAGCCGGTGCCGGTCATCGGCGATGGTCCGTGGCGAGAGCCGAGGCGGCTCGCCGACGCTGGGCTCGGACGGATAGTCGAGGGTGATCGTGTCGACCTGGATGTATGCCGGGTCGTGACCCGGGATGTAGAGGACCGGTGCGTAGTGAGTCCTGTCGATGTGCCTGAGGAAGACGGCACGGACCGATTCGGGCATCGGACCCGCGGCGCTCAACGTCATGAACTCGTCCGAGGGGGTGAAGCCCATCGAGCGCGGGATCGCCAGCCCCATCTCCGCACCGACGAGGAACGGAAGACTCGCCTCATCGACCGGCGCTGGGGCGAAATCGACCTGCACCCCGTCGATCCGCGTCAGCCCTCGGCGCGGACGAGTGTTGATCGTCGGGCCGGGGTCACTGCCGGGGGCAGGCGCCAGACCCGGCTCCGTGACAGGCGAACTGGTTGATGCAGCCGCCGGGTCGTTCGTTGGAGGGCCTGAGTCCTGCAGGGTCGCAACCAGACCGACGGCGGCCGCCACGGCCGCCAGCACCCCCGCGCCGATCAGTCGGCTCCGCCGGCGTCCCCGCGCGAGCCGCGCCTCTGCCGCCTGGAGCAAATCACCGTCGACGAGATCAGTGCTCTCGTGCTCGACCCACCGACGGAGCGCCTCACCGCCATTGACCGGCCACGGCAGCCACGCCAACTCCTTGTCGATCGCGGCCAATGCCCACCCCGAGGCATGGGCCGAGCCCACGAGATCGTCGGCCGCACGGGACGGCAGATCGTCGAACTCGACCAGCGCCACCGCCAGTCTTTCCCGTGTCGTGAGCCCTGCCAGCGCCCGCTCCACCGCGCCGGTGACGGCCTCGTCCTCGTCCTTGTCCTCGCCCTCCACCGCTGCTTCGGGAGCAAGACCCTCCGCCGACTCCGGCACTCCATCGAGCAGACGGGCGACGAGATCCTCACGGGTCAGCCGACCGGGCTGGGCGTCGGGATCGGAGCCCATGGACAACCACGAAGCCAAAGTCGCCACCACCGCGTCCCGCGCCCGGGCGGGATCACCGGTCGCCACGAGCGCAACGGCCCACAGGATCGGCTCGCGCCGCAGGCCAGCGGCGCGCACGTCACCGTCGGCCACACCCATGCTGGTCACGCTAGGCCCTCTCCCACCAACGAGTCAGCAGGCACGTCAGCCACGAGCAGCCAGAGCGAACTCGCCAATCCAACCGTCGTCCCACGCCTGACTCATGGCGGACAGGTCGGAGACGAGGAACTGGTCACCGGTGTGGACATCCCACGCGAGGAGCAGCGGCACTTCGGTGGTGCCACCCACGAAGAGCACTCGCCCCTCCGGTGCCCAACCGACGACTTGGCAGCACACGGCATACGGATTGTCGATCCCGGGCACCGAGAGCGCGACCGCATCGGTGAGCCGGTCGCCCACCGCGAAGACGGCTGACCCGACCCGCGGGTTCATGGGGTTCGGCGCGAGGATGGCTCCCGCGGCGCTCAATCCCTCGGCGCTCGTGGCCGTGGGCGTGCCGAAGCCTGCCACGACGCGCGATTGCTCGTGCTGGAAGGCCAGAACTCCCCGCTCGTCGAAGACCTTGAGTTGGTTGAGGCTGCCATCGGTGGTCAATCGAGTCCGATCCGGACTCGCCGGTGTGGCCGCGGGTTGGACGGCACTGGTGGCGACGTCGAGGCGCCGGTTGCCGATGTCCGACTCGACGATGACCTCGTCGGAGCCCCCCAGCCACCCGACGCTCGCCCGCTCGGTCGGGACGACCGAGAACCTCTTGATCGAGGCGTCACGCACATCGACGACCACGACATCCGAGCCCTCGACGAAGACGGCTCGGTGTCCGTCGTCGGAGATCGTCCGGGGACCGACTGTCTCGACCCCGGGCTGACGCGGGTGCAGTCCGAGGTCGGGCACCGTGACCCAAGGAACGCTCGCCCCCGGCAGGTAGAGGAGGACACGTCCGATGCCCTCGGTGATGCGCTCGACGAAGACCGCCAGGATCGGGGACCCACTCGCGGTGTCCGGCTCGAGAGCGGGCAGGTCACCTTCCGGAGGGGTCAGCGCCACCGGCAGCCCGAGTCGCTCCGGGTCAGGGAGGCGTGGCAGGCCACGGGCCTCCGAGGGAGTCGCACCCTCCATGAGGCGCACACCGTCCACCATGATGCCCTTCGCGAGCGGCCCGGAGACGCTGGGCGAGGGGCTGGGCGCCACCTGGATCGAGGACTCCCGCTGCACTGCGGCGATACCGAGCACGACGGCCAGGACTGCGGCCACCCCCGCCGCGGTGAACCAGCGGGTTCGGCGCCTTCGAGCCAGGACGAGGGCGAGGGCATCGGTGGCCGGTGACCGATCCAGGTATGCCGTGTCCGCCAGTCGGCGGATCGCTTCGGCTGCCGTCGGGGCCCAGGTCAGGGCCTCGAGTTCGTCGTCGACGCGCGCGAGGGCGCTCTCCACGACATCGTGTGCACTGCGCCGATCGATGTCCGAGCCCGAGAGCTGGACAGCGTCGCCGACCGAGCAGTCGTCGAGTTCGACGAGGGCAAGGGCCAGTCGATCCCGCGGGGGCAGGTCTGCCAGTCCCCGACTCGTCGCCGCGAGCACCTCGTCCTCCGACCCGAGGCCCCAGAGCCCAAGGGAGCCCTTGACCGGTTCCCGGGGCTCGCGAGGAGCCTCCACCACGCGAGCGGCGAACAGCTCCCGGGTGAGGCGTCGAGGCTGGACGTCATCACCGGGCCGGGACCGCAGCAGGCCGCCCAGGGCACTCACAGTCTCCTGGTGAGCGAGGGCCGGATCGCCCGTCGTCAGCCACGCCACGGCATACAGGCTGGCCTCGCGTGCCCGAGCGGCCGCGAGGAGGTCGTCGCTGACCCCGGCCATTTCGTCAGGCTAGGCCACGAAACGCTCCCCGGGCGGTCACAGCCAGCCGTGGTCGTCGGCGATCCGGACCGCGTCGGCTCGCGTGCGAGCGCCGGTCTTGCCGATCGCTGCCGACAGGTGGTTGCGGATCGTCCCCTCGGACAGGCGCACCTCCTTGGCGATGTCGGACACGGTCCCCCCGTGCCGCGCAGCCCGCAGCACATCGGCCTCGCGATCGGTGAGGGGACTGTCACCCGTGAGCAGCGAGTCGGTGGCGAGTTGGGGATCCACGACGCGCAGCCCGGCGTGGATCCGACGGACGGCGTCGGCGAGTTGGGCCGCTGGTGTGTCCTTGACGACGAAGCCCGAGGCTCCCGCCTGCAGTGCTCGGCGCAGATATCCCGGCCGCCCGAAAGTCGTGACGATGAGGATGCGGGGGGTGGGTGGAGGAAGTGCCGAGATGGCGGCCGTTGCAGTGATGCCATCGACGTGGGGCATGTCGACGTCCATGAGGACGACGTCTGGGCGCTGCGCCGTGGCCAGATCGATGGCCGCTTGACCGTCACCAGCCTCACCCACGACCTCGAGGTCACCCTCCAGACTCAGCAGGGCCGCGAGTGCACCGCGCACGAGGGCTTGGTCATCGGCCAGCACGAGGCGGATCATCGCCGGCTCCCCTCGTCGAATCGGACCGTGAGGGTGGACCCCTCGCCGAGGCGGCTGGACCGGACCACGGTGGCGCCAGCGGACGCGGCCCGCTCACGCAAGCCCCTGATCCCGTTCCCATCCTCTCCCGGTTTGCCTGACCCATCGTCGGTGACCGAGAGCCCCGCGCTCGACAGTGCGACGGTGCAGGTGCGGGCCCCGGCGTGACGGACCACGTTGGTCACCCCCTCACGGAGGGCCCACGCGAGCACCTCCCGGCGCTCATCCGGCACCGCGTCCACAGACGTCGGAAGATGGGCCTCCACGCCGGATGCCGTCAACACGGCCCTGGCGCGGGCGATCTCACCCGGCAACGAGATCTCCCGGTATCCCGAGACTGCGCGTCGGACATCGGCCAAGGCCTCGCGCGAGAGGCGTTCGAGGTCGGCGACCTCGACCTTGGCGCGCTCAGGGGCGGCATCGATGAGCTTCCCGGCCAACTCCGCCTTCACCGTGATGACCGTGAGCGAGTGCCCGAGGATGTCGTGGAGGTCCCGGGCAAAGCGTTCCTGTTGCCGACTCAGTGCCAACTCTGATTCGGCCGCGAGTCGACGGATCGACTCGTTGCGCCGGTCGAGCAGAGCCCACAGTCCCCAGATGGAACACCCTGCCGTCAACACCCCCCACTCGACACCACCGGGAATCCACCAGGACCCGGTGAACCACCAGGAGAGCATCGCGCTGACGAGCGTGACACCCGCGACCGCGAGCAGGCCCCGCCGCCTGAGCCACAAGGCGCCGATCACCGCGACGAACGGCAGCGTGCTGGCACCGTCCGTGACGTCGATGGCCATCGCAGCCACAGCCAGGATCCCCATGCCCACAACGGCCGGCCAGAAGGTCCATCCGGGTCTGCTCGGCACGGGACGGAAGGCGCCTCGCAGGTTGACCAGAGCCACGAGATAGGCGACGACGAAGGCCAACATGACGATCGCCAGAGTTCGCGACAGCTCGGGGTCCCGGCCGGCCAACGCAGCGATGGACGGAATGACGACCAGAAGCGACCAGAGCGCACCGAAGAACGTGCCGAGCCAGGACATGGGCTCGGGCGAGCGCATGACTCCGTCCGGCCCGACGGGTGTCCCCGTCGGACCGGACGCGTGGTTGGTCAGGCGGTCCATGTCCAGTGGAGCGTATCCACGATGGGCCGGGATCAGACGCGGGCCGTGTCGCGGCGGAAGCGCCAGACGGCGCCCCCGATGAAGATCACCGCCCACCCGGCCAGGTTGAGCATCCACGACACGTGGAAGGTGTCGTACGCACCTGCCGTGGTGAGAGTGAGCGGCCAGTGCGCGATCTGGGAGAGACCGTAGATCGGCGTGAGCTGGGCGATCTGCCCGTAAGTCGAGGACTCGTCGATCGGCCCCGAGAAGAGTCCGCCGAAGATCGAGAAGATCGCCAGGATCGGCCCGATGAACTGCATGGCGTTGTCCGAGGGCAGCAGGTAGCCTAGGAAGAGCCCGAAGGCGGCGAAGACCAAGGAGCCGACGATGATGATCGCGCCCGCCTCGATCCATGTGCCCGTCGCCATCTGCGCCTTCCCCGTGACGTCCCCGACGACGAAGGTGACGACGGTCGCGATCACGCCCATGGTGAGGGCAGCGAGGAGCTTGAGAACGATGTAGGCGAGCGGCCGCAGCG
>Ga0073904_10002413_pt1 | contig 14133 bp, 13 predicted proteins | sample KloWWTrecipitate_FD_66668 | JGI IMG/M metagenome (GOLD analysis project Ga0073904, IMG submission 66668) | Active sludge microbial communities from Klosterneuburg, Austria, studying microevolution and ecology of nitrifiers - Klosterneuburg... | ecosystem: Engineered > WWTP > Aerobic digester >...
GGTGGCGCCACGACGCTCGACGTCCCGGTGCTCGACGGCACGCTCCCGGAGTACGCGGACCTCGTCCCGGCGGCCGACGGCGCCTGAGACCGGCCGACCCGGTCCGGTCGCGACCGGACCCGACCGAGGCGCCCCGCGGCTCAGCCGAAGCGGCCGGAGATGTAGTCCTCGGTGCGCTGGTCGGCCGGGTCGGAGAAGATCTTCGACGTGAGGTCGAACTCCACGAGCAGCCCCGTCCGGTCCCCGGAGCCCTCGGCCGCCTGGGCCGTGAAGAACGCCGTCCGGTCCGCCACCCGCGCGGCCTGCTGCATGTTGTGGGTGACGATGATGATCGTGTAGTCCTCGGACAGCTCGATCATGAGGTCCTCGATGCGCGCCGTGGCGATCGGGTCCAGGGCGGAGCACGGCTCGTCCATGAGGATGACCTCGGGCTCCACCGCGATGGTGCGCGCGATGCAGAGCCGCTGCTGCTGGCCGCCGGACAGCCCGTACGCCGACTGCTTGAGCTTGTCCTTCACCTCGTCCCACAGCGCAGCGCCGCGCAGCGACTGCTCGACGAGGTCGTCCATCGACTCGACCTTCATGCCGGTGACCTTGGGGCCGTACGCGACGTTGTCGTAGATCGACTTCGGGAAAGGGTTGGGCTTCTGGAAGACCATCCCGAGCCGCCGACGTACCTCGATCGGGTCGACGTCCTTGGCGTAGATGTCCTGCCCGTGGTACGTGATCGAGCCCTCGACGCGCGCGCCGATGATGAGGTCGTTCATCCGGTTGAGGCTGCGCAGCACGGTGGACTTGCCGCAGCCGGATGGCCCGATGAGCGCCGTGATCTCGTTGCGACCGAAGGGCAGCGTCACGCCGCTGACGGCACGGAAGGCGCCGTAGAAGATGTCGACGTCGGTCATCTCGATGACCGGGGTCGCGGCCGGAAGGGTGCGCGTGGCGCGGCCGGTCGGGTCGGTGGTGAGCCGGACCGGGGCGGTCGACGTCGGGCTGTCGCTCATGGGCTGTCCTGGGGTCGGGGCGCCGGGCGCGTTGAGGTCGGAGATCGGGGTGGTCACGGGATCACCAGCGCTTCTGGTAGCGGTTGCGGATCGCGATGGCGACCGCGTTCATCATGAGCAGCATGCCGAGCAGCACGATGATCGCCGCGGAGGCGAGGGTCTGGAACTCCGGCTGTGCGCGACCGGCCCAGTTGAAGATCTGGATCGGCAGCGTGGTGAACCCCGAGAGCACGCCGTCTGGGTCGTACGTGATGAACACGACCGCGCCCAGCATGAGCAGGGGCGCGGCCTCGCCGAGCGCACGGGACAGCGACAGGATGGTGCCCGTCGCGATGCCGGGGATCGCCGAGGGCAGCGTCTGGTACCAGACGGTCTTCAGCGGCGTGGCCCCCAGCGCGAGCGAGCCCTGCCGGATCTCCGACGGGACGGCCCGCAGGGCCTCTCGCGTCGAGATGATGATGACCGGCAGGATGAGCAGCGCCAGGGCGATGCCGCCGGCGAGCACCACGCCGCGCCGCAGCCCGATGGACAGCGCCAGGCCCGCGGTGAGCATGCCGTAGAGGATCGCCGGGACGGCCGCGAGGTTCTGCAGGTTGACCTCGACGAGCTTGTTGTACCAGCGGCGCGGGTCGGCGAACTCCTCGAGGTACACGGCCGCGGCCAGGCCCAGCGGGATGGCGAGGAGTGCCGTGGTGCCGATCACCCAGAACGACCCCAGGATCGCGGCCCGTGCGCCGGCGGTCTCGGGGTGCAGCTCCGAGGCGTACTGCGTGAAGAGGTTGGCGTCCAGCCGGGGCAGGCCCTGGATGAACGACGTGACGAGCAGGGCGAGCAGCGCCGAGATCGCGAACGCGAGGGCGGCCCAGAGCGCGACGAGGAAGCCGATCGACGCCGGGCTGCTGTCGGAGTGCTGCTGGGCGCGCAGCGGGCGCGCGACGGCGCTGCTGGCGAGTGCCCCGATGGTGGCCATCAGTACGCCTCTCGGAACTTGCGGACCAGCCGGATGCTGATGATGTTGATGACGAGGGTGAGCAGGAAGAGCAGCAGGCCGACGGCGTAGAGCGAGTCGTAGCCGATGGTGCCCGGGGTGCTCTCGCCCGTCGCCGTCTGAGCGATGTAGCCGGTCATCGTCTGGCCCAGCTCGGTGGGGCTCGCCACCATGCGCGGCTGGGTCCCCGCGGCGAGGGCCACGATCATCGTCTCGCCGACGGCGCGGGACAGGCCCAGCACGATCGAGGCCGCGATGCCGGAGATGGCCGCGGGGAAGACGACGCGCAGCGTGGTGCGCATGCGGTTGGCGCCCAGGGCCAACGACCCCTGGCGCAGCGCGTTGGGCACGGCGCTCATCGCGTCCTCCGACAGCGAGGCGACCGTGGGGATGATCATGATGCCGAGCGCGATGCCCGCGGCGAGGACGCTGAAGGTGCCGACCTCGATGCTGAGGATCTGCTGGAGCACCACCGGGGCGATGAAGGTCAGGGCGAAGAAGCCGTAGACCACCGAGGGGATGCCCGCCAGGAGCTCGAGCACCGGCTTGAGCACCTTGCGCACACCGCTCGGGGCGTACTCGGACAGGTACACCGCCGCGCCGAGGCCGAACGGGATGGCGATCGCCAGGGAGATGACGGTGGTCCACAGGGTGCCGGTGACCAGCGGCAGGACGCCGTAGGCCTCCTGGTTCTCGAACCGGGGCGCCCACTTGGTGCCCGTGAGGAACTCGACGACGCTGACCGTCTGGAAGAACTCCAGTGCGGGCACGACGAGCGCGACGACGATCCCGACGGTGACGAGCACCGAGAGGAGGGCCGCGCCGGCCAGGCCGGTCAGCGCCAGCCGCTCGCCGTACCGCGGGGACTGACGGCTCAGGGACGTGGGCCGCGGGGGGCGGCCCGCACGGGGCCCCGCCGCTCCGCCGACGGCGGAGGACGAGGCCCCGTGCAGGGGTGAGGTGCTCACCAGGTGTGACCTTCCGTCGAGCTCTGGGTCAGCCGATGGCCTCGACGGCGGCGACGAGCGCGGCCGACGCCTCGTCGTTCAGCGGGATGTACGCGGCGGCCTCGGCGATGTCGGCGTCGTTGGCAGCGTAGAACTTCACGAACTCCGCGACGTGCGCCTTCTCGGCGAACGAGGTGTTGTTGACGTAGATGAAGAGCGGGCGGGCCAGCGGCGCGTAGCTGCCGTCGGCCGCCGTCTCGGCGTTCGGGGCGACGCAGCCGGCGCCGTTGTCGATCTCGACGGCGCGCAGCGCCTCGGCGTTCTCCTCGAAGTAGGTGAACCCGAAGTAGCCGAGCGCGTTGGCCGAGCCGGACACGCCCTGGACCAGGACGTTGTCGTCCTCCGAGGCGTTGTAGTCGGTGCGGCTGGCACCCTCCTCACCGTTGATCTCGTCGGTGAAGTAGTCGAAGGTGCCCGAGTCCGTGCCGGGGCCGTAGAGCTCGATCGGCTCGGCGGGGAACGACGGGTCGACCTGGTCCCACGTCATGACCGTGCCCTCGGCGTCCGGGCCCCAGAGGGTCGCGAGCTGCTCGACGGACAGGCACTGGATGAAGTCGTTCTCGGCGGAGACCACGACGGTCAGCGCGTCCGTCGCGACGGTGAGCTCGGTGAACTCGATCCCGGCGTCGGCGCAGAGCTGCGCCTCCTCGTCCTTGATCGGGCGCGAGGCGTTGGAGATGTCCGTCTGGTCCTGGCAGAAGACCTCGAAGCCGCCGCCCGTGCCGGACGTGCCGACCGAGACGTTGACGCCGGACTCGACCTCGCGGAACAGCTCCCCGGCGGCCGAGGTGAGCGGGCCGACCGTCGACGAGCCGTCGGCGATGACCTCGCCGGAGAGCGCGGAGCCCTCGGCGGCGCCGCCGGAGCCGGACTCGGTCTCGTTGGCCCCGCCACAGGCGGTCAGCGCGAGCAGGAGGAGCGCGGCCGGGGCGGCGGCGCGGTAGATGGTGCGGTTCACGTGTGTGTGCCTCTCGAAGTGCCCGGTCGGGCTCGATCCGTTGACAGCGCTGACGCTAGGCAGTCGCCGTGAACCGATGCCCGCCACCGGATGAACGCACGGTGAACTCCACGGGGCGCTTGCGGGCGGGACCGCGGCGCTAGTCGTCGGACACCTTGTAGCCGAGACCGCGCACCGTGAGCAGGCGCACCGGGTTCGCCGGGTCCGCCTCGATCTTGGCCCGCACGCGCTTGACGTGGACGTCGAGGGTCTTGGTGTCCCCGACGTAGTCCGATCCCCAGACCCGGTCGATGAGCTGGCCCCGGGTCAGCACCCGGCCGGCGTTGCGCAGCAGCACCTCGAGCAGCTCGAACTCCTTGAGCGGGAACGCGGTCGCGACGCCGTCGACCTCGACTGTGTGGCGCTCCGGGTCCAGGCGCAGCCCGCCGACCTCGATGACCTGCTCGTCGACGGGCAGGGCCTCGCCCTGCCGGCGCAGCACTGCCCGGATCCGCGCGATGAGCTCGCGCGAGGAGTACGGCTTGGTCACGTAGTCGTCGGCGCCCAGCTCGAGCCCCACCACCTTGTCGATCTCGCCGTCCTTGGCGGTCAGCATGATCACCGGGACGGTCCCGCGCACGCGCAGCTGGCGGCAGACCTCGGTGCCGCTCATGCCGGGGAGCATGAGGTCGAGCAGGACGAGGTCGGCACCACCGCGGTCGTACTCCTCGATCGCGCCCGGGCCGGTCGCCGCGACCGAGACCTCGAAGCCCTCCTTGCGCAGCAGGTAGGCGAGGGGGTCGCGGTAGGACTCCTCGTCCTCGACCACGAGGATGCGGGTCATCGATCGGCTCCTTCGGCAGGGGGCGCGCTGGGCTGCGCGCCATCGGTGCTGGACCCGGGAGGCGACCCGGGGGTGTCGGGGACGGGACGGACCGTGGGCAGCCGGACGGTGAACGTCGACCCGCGACCGGGCTCCGACCACACGGTGACCTCGCCGCCATGGTCGGCCGCGACGTGCTTGACGATGCTCAGGCCCAGGCCGGTGCCGCCGGTGTCGCGCGAGCGCGCCGGGTCGACCCGGTAGAACCGCTCGAACAGCCGCGGCTGCTCGGCAGCCGGGATGCCGATCCCCTGGTCGACGACGGCGATCTCCACCACCCCCGCCTCCTCGCGGATCGCGGTGCCGACCCCGATGCGGGTGCCCGACTCGGAGTACGCCACGGCGTTGTCCAGCAGGTTGCGCACCGCCGTGACGAGCATGTCGTGGTCGCCCCAGACCACGGCGCCAGCGTCCCCACCCACCTCGAGCTCGATCCCCTGGGCCGTGGCGGCCGTGCGCGCGCGGTCGACGGCCTCGTGCACCACGGCGTCCACCTCGACGGTGCTCGGCGCGCGCAGCGGGTCGGCGACCTGGAGCCGGGACAGCTCGATGATCTCCTGGACCAGCGTGGTCAGGCGGGCGGTCTCCGTCTGCATCCGGCCGGCGAAGCGACGCACCACCTCCGGGTCGTCCGCCGCCTGCTCGACCGTCTCGGCCAGCAGCGACAGCGCCCCGACCGGGGTCTTGAGCTCGTGCGACACGTTCACCACGAAGTCGCGCCGGACGGCCTCGACCCGACGCGACTCGGTGCGGTCCTCGGCGAGCAGCAGCAGGTGATCCAGGCCCAGCGGGGCCGCCCGCAGCTGGAGCAGCAGCGTCGCGCCGCCGAACGGCCCCCGGGGCAGCTCGACGTCCGCGTCCCGGATCTCGCCGTCGCGGGCGACCTGCGTGAGCAGGTCCCGCACCGCGGTGTGCACCACCTGGTCGCCGCGCACCAGGCCGGCGGCGTGCGCCGCCGCGCTGGCGCGGACCACCTCGAGGTCGCGGCGCAGCACCACCGTCGCCGACCGCAGCACCGCGAGCACCTCGACGGCCCCGGAGTCGAGCTCCGCCTCTGGCTCCGGCGGCATCGCCCGCTGCTCGCGCTCGCTCACCTGGAACGCGAAGGCCGCCACGAGGCCGACGAGCAGCCCGATGAGGCCGGCTGCGAGCGCGGCGAGTCCGTCCATCACTCCTGCAGCGTACGGTTGAGCCCGGGGGTCGACCGACCAGGCGGCGCAACGTACCGCTGCCGTGCGGCGGATGTTCACCTGACCGTGGTGCCGCGTTCACCTGGCGCTGGGACGGTGGCTCGACCAGGACGAGAGGGACAGCATGCGGGACATCTTCACGGCCGAGCTCACTGCGCTCGGCGAGGACCTGGCGGCCATGAGCCGCCTGGTCGAGACGGCCGTCGCCTCGGCAGGGACGGCGCTGCTCACCGCGGACCTCGCCCTCGCCGAGAGCGTCATCGCCGACGACCACACCATCGACGCCATGGAGCGCGACCTCGACGAGCGCTGCGTGCTGCTCATCGCCCAGCAGCAACCGGTGGCGCGGGACCTGCGGGTCATCGTCTCCGGCCTGCGGATGAGCGCATCGCTCGAGCGGATGGGCGACCTCGCTCGCCACGTCGCAGAGCTGGCCCGGCTGCGCTACCCCGCGACGGCGCTGCCCGACGAGCTCGTCACGACGATCCGGAGCATGCACGAGGCGGCGGTCCGCGTCTCGCAGCAGGTGACGACCGTCATCGAGACGCGCGACCTCGAGCTCGCCGCAGCGATCGAGGAGGACGACGACCTCCTCGACGACCTGCACGCCAGCACGTTCGTCACGACGGCCACCGGCCGGCTCACCGCCCAGCAGGCGGTGGACATCACGCTGCTGGCGCGGTTCTACGAGCGGTTCGGGGACCACGCCGTCTCCATCGCCCGGCGCGTCGTCTACCTGGTCACCGGCGACTTCGCCGACGACCGCGGCGAGATGCTCTGACCGCTGCCCCGGCAGCACGACGGCCCGCACGCACGACGGCCCGCCACCCCGCGACGGGTGACGGGCCGTCGTCGTCGGTTCAGCGGCCCTGGTTGGCCACGGCCTTGATCGCCTCGGCTGCCGCCTCCGGGTCGAGGTACGTGCCACCCTTCGTCACGGGCTTGAGGGTGACCTCGTCCAGCTCGTAGTGCAGCGGGATGCCGGTCGGGATGTTGATCCCGGCGATGGTCTCGTCGTCGATGTCGTCCAGGTACTTGACGATCGCGCGCAGCGAGTTGCCGTGCGCCGCGACCAGGACGGTCTTGCCGGCCTGAAGGTCGGGGACGATGTCGCTGGTCCAGTACGGCAGGGCCCGCTCGAGGACGTCCTTGAGGCACTCCGTGAGCACCACGGGGGCGTCGGCGTAGCGCGGGTCGGCGTCCTGCGAGAACTCCGAGCCCAGCTCGATGACCGGCGGCGGGGTGTCGTAGGAGCGGCGCCAGAGCATGAACTGCTCCTCGCCGTACTCGGCGAGCGTCTGCTTCTTGTCCTTGCCCTGCAGCGCTCCGTAGTGGCGCTCGTTGAGACGCCAGCTGCGCTTGACCGGGATCCAGTGCCGGTCGGCACCGTCCAGGGCGAGGTTCGCCGTGGTGATCGCGCGGCGCAGCAGGGAGGTGTGCACCACGTCGGGCAGCACGCCGGCGTCGGTGAGCAGGGTCCCGCCCCGCTTCGCCTCCTCGACGCCCTTCTCGGACAGGGCGACGTCCACCCAGCCGGTGAACAGGTTCTTCGCGTTCCACTCGCTCTCGCCGTGGCGGAGCAGCACAAGGGAGTAGGTCATGGGGCAATCCTGCCCCATCCGAGGACGGGACGGGCCGGGATCTAGGGCCCGGCGGGCCGACGCTGCGCCGCGAGGTCGTAGACCTTGAGCACGGCGCCGGCCGCGGCGTCCCAGCCCATCTGCTCGGCGTGCCGCCGCGCGCCCGCCCCGAGGACGGCACGGCGCGCGGGGTCCGCGAGCAGGTCACCCACGGCGCGGGCCCACAGCAGCGGGTCGTGGCCGCGCACCAGCTCGCCAGAGATCCCGTCGGCGACGACGGTGCGCAGGCCGCCCACGCCGGTCGCCACGACGGGTGTGCCGCACGCCTGCGCCTCGGCCGCCACCAGCCCGAAGGACTCGCTGCGCGAGGGCATCGCCACGAGGTCAGCGGCGCGGAACCACCGCGCGAGCTCCGCCCGGCCCACCGGGGGGCGGACCTGGACGCGGTCAGCCAGGCCGAGGCCGCGCGCCAGCTCGAGGAGCGCGGTGACCGCCGTCGGGCTGCCGCTCGGCCCGCCAAGGACCACGAGCAGCGGGACGCGCGCACCGGCGCCCTCCCGCGCCGCGCGGGCCGCGAGCTCGGCGAGCATCCGCACCAGGACGTCGGGCGCCTTGAGCGGCTGGACCCGCCCGGCGAACAGGACGACGTGCTCGTCCAGCGGCAGGTGCAGCGCCGTGCGCGCACGCGCCTGCGCCGCCGCCAGCGCGGTCGCGTCGAGCGCACCGTCCGGGGCGAAGAGGTCGAGGTCGACGCCGGGGGCGACGACGTGCACGCGGGCGGGGTCCGCGTCGTACAGCTCGACGAGGTCGGCGGCCTCCTCCGCGGTGCTGGCCACCAACGCGTCGGCCGCCGCGACCACCTGCTCCTCGCCGATGATGCGACCGTGCGGCTCGGGGGCGTCCCCCGGGCCGAGCGCGGCGTTCTTCACCTTGGCCATGGTGTGCATGGTGTGCACCAGCGGCACGTCCCAGCGGTCGGCGACGAGCCAGCCGACGTGCCCCGACAGCCAGTAGTGCGAGTGGACGACGTCGTACCAGCCCGGCGGCCTGGCCGCCTCGGCGTGCAGCACCCCGGCGGTGAACGCGCACAGCTGGCCCGGCAGGTCTGCCTTGTCCATGCCATGGAAGGGCCCCGCGGGCACGTGCCGCACGAGCACGCCCTCGCCGGTCTCGACGACGTCGGGCAATGTCGAGGACGTGGCGCGCGTGAAGATCTCCACCGTCGCACCCTGGTCCGCGAGGGCCTGGGCGAGCTCGTTGACGTAGACGTTCATCCCGCCGGCGTCGCCGGTTCCCGGCTGGTCGAGCGGCGAGGTGTGCACGGACAGCATCGCGATGCGCGGTGCAGCGGTGCTCACCTTGGCCCTCCCGGTCGTCGGCCCACCAGTATCGGGCATCACCGGCGGGACGCCGCACCCGGACGGTGCGGGACGGCTACTTCTGGGCGTCGCCGGAGAAGTGGAACGCCGGGGCGGCGACCGGCGCCGCGCGGTGCGGCCAGCGCTCCGTGACGACCTTGCCGCGGGTGTAGAAGGTGATGCCCTCGGGCCCGTAGACGTGGCTCTCGCCGAACAGCGAGTCCTTCCAGCCACCGAAGGAGTGCCAGGCGACGGGTACCGGGATGGGCACGTTGACGCCGATCATGCCGACGTGCACGGAGCGACGGAAGGTCCGGGCCGCCTCGCCGGACGAGGTGAAGACGGCCGTGCCGTTGCCGTAGGGGTTGGCGTTGATGATCGCGATCGCCTCGTCCAGCCCGCCGACCCGCAGCACGTCGAGCACCGGGCCGAAGATCTCCTCGCGGTAGACCTCCTGGGTGACCGCCACGTGGTCGATGAGCGTGGGGCCGACGAAGAAGCCGTTCTCGTACCCCTCGACGACGTAGCCCCGGCCGTCGACGACGAGCGTCGCACCCTGCTCCTGCGCCGAGGTGATGATCCGCTCGATCCGCTCCTTGGCTGCCGGGGTGATCACCGGGCCCATGTCCGCGCCGGGCTGGTCGCCTGCGGTGACGCGGATGTCCTTGGCCCGGTGCGCGAGCTTCTCGACGAGGACCTCCGCGACGGACTCCTCGACGAGCACCACGGGCAGCGCCATGCAGCGCTCGCCCGCCGCGCCGTAGGCGGCGGCGACGAGGTGGTTGACGGCGTCGTCGAGGTCGGCGTCCGCGAGCACCACGCCGTGGTTCTTCGCACCGCCGAGGGCCTGGACCCGCTTGCCGTTGGCCGAGGCGGTGGCGTGGATGTAGCGGGCGACGGGGGTCGACCCGACGAAGGAGACCGCGGCGACGTCCGGGTGGTGCAGCAGGCCGTCCACCACGGTCTTGTCGCCCTGCAGCACGGTGAAGACGCCGTCCGGCAGCCCGGCGCGCTGCCACAGCTCCGCGAGGAAGAGCGATGCCGACGGGTCGCGCTCGGACGGCTTGAGGATGAAGGCGTTGCCCGTGGCGATCGCCACCGGGCTCATCCACAGCGGCACCATGACCGGGAAGTTGAACGGCGTGATGCCCACCACCACGCCGAGGGGCTCGCGCACCGAGTACACGTCGATGTCCGTGGCCGCCTGGTCGGAGAACGCACCCTGGAGCAGCTGCGGGACGCCGCAGGCGAACTCGACCACCTCCAGACCCCTGGCGATCTCGCCCCTGGCGTCCGAGACGACCTTGCCGTGCTCGCGGCTGACCAGCGCGGCCAGGGCGTCCGTGCTCTCCACGAGCAGCTCGCGGAACCGGAAGAGGACCGCGGCACGCTTGCCGACGGGCACCTGGGCCCACCGGGCGGACGCGGCCAGCGCGGACGCGACGCCGCGGTCGACGTCCGCCTGGGTGCCCAGACCGAGCCGGGCGATCACCTCACCGGTCGCGGGGTTGTACACCGGCTGGGCCCCCTCCCCGGAGGGCGTCACCGGCTGGCCGTCGATCCAGTGGCCGATGGTCATCGTGATCCCTCTCGAGCGTCCCCGTGCCGTCGGTCGACGGACGCCGACGACGATGCCTCGTTCCCGCCCGATCGTCAAGGCTTTGTCCGGACATTGATGTGGTCGGCCGTTCACCCACGAGGTAGCCTTGGCGCGTCCGACGCACCATCGTGCGGCGGGGCAGGCTGCGGGCGGTCCGCCGCCGACAGACCGCCGAGGAGGAGACCGCCGTGACGCACCCGTTGCGCATCGACCTCGACCGGGGCAGCTCCGTCCCGCTCTACCACCAGGTCGCGCAGTCGATCGAGGCCGCGATCGCCGACGGACGGCTCCCGCCGGGAGACCTCCTCGAGAGCGAGGTCGCGATGGCAGCGCGCCTCGGGATCTCCCGGCCCACCGCACGCCAGGCGCTGCGCGAGCTGGTCGACCGCGGGCGCCTCGTGCGCCGACGCGGGGCCGGGACGCACGTGGCACCCGCGCGCATCCGCCGCCCGGTGGACCTGACGAGCCTCTACGACGACCTGGCCTCGAGCGGCAGGCTGCCCACGACCGTCGTGCTCGACCACGCGGACGTCCCGGCGACGCCGGACGTCGCCGACGCGCTGGACCTCACCGACGGCACCGAGGTGCTCCGCCTGCGTCGCCTGCGCCTGTCCGGCGGCGAGCCCCTTGCCGTGATGACGAACTACCTCCCGCTCGCTCTCGCGCCGAGTCGCGAGGAGCTCGAGGTGCGCGGGCTGTACGACTGCCTGCGCGCCAGGGGCGTCCGGCCCCGGGTCGCACGGCAGCGGATCGGCGCGCGCAACGCCCGGGCCGCCGAGGCCCGGATGCTCGAGGAACCCGCCCGTGCCGCACTGCTGACCATGGAGCGGACGGCGTTCGACGAGGCCGGCACGGCCGTGGAGTTCGGTCAGCACATCTACCGCGCGTCGCGCTACTCGTTCGAGACGACGCTGTTCGCGCACTGAGCCGCCGGCACGGGCCGGCTCAGGCGGGCACGACGCAGGCCGGCGTCGGGACCGCGAGCACCGCGGCGCCGACGCCGCCCGCGGGCGACGCCGACGCCGGGTACGCCGTCACGGTGCCGCCGCCCTGGGCGCCGACGACGAGCCGGCCGCCCACCAGCGCCATGTGCCGCGGCCACGCCCCCACCGGCGTGTCCCCCCGGTGCACGAGGCGCCCGTCCCGCACGCCGAACCGCGCGACGACGTCGGGCCCGCGCACGCTCACCAGCAGGTCCTCGCCGTCCTCCAGCACGTGGGCCGCGAGCGACGGCCCCTCGTGCGGGCCGCACACCGGCGCCACGTCGACCTCGTGCGCCGAGGCGGTGGCGGGGTCCCAGCGCAGCAGGTGGAGCGTGCCGCTCAGCTCGCCGACCACCACGAGGTGCTCCCCCAGCACGAGGCCATGGCGGGGGCCCGTGCCGGGGGGCAGCCGCGCCGCGACGCCGTCCACCGTCAGCCGCCCGTCCGGACCCACGAGGTAGCGCCGCACCTCGTCGGTGCCGAGGTCGATCGCCAGCAGCACCCGCCCGCCCGGGGCGAGCAGCGTCGAGTGGACGTGCGGGCCCTCCTGACGCTCGGCGTGCGGGCCCCGGCCGGAGTGCTCGAAGACCTGCGCCACCCCGCCCGCGACCCGCAGCCCGTCCTCGGCCGGCTCGAGCTGCAGCACGGCGAGCGAGCCGGAGGAGTAGTTCGCCACGTAGAGCGCACGCTCGTCCGGGTGCAGCAGCAGGTGGCACGGGTGCACCCCGCCGCTGGCCACGCGCTCGCGCTGCGCCAGGGCGCCGTCGGGCGCAACGGCGAACCGCGTCACGCTGCCCGGGCTGGTCTCGCCCGCCGCGAAGAGCGTGCGGCCGTCGGCGCTCACCGCGAGGAACGACGGCGCCGGGGTGGCCGCGGCGAGGTGCCCGGTCAGCCCGGCATCGGTCAGCTCCGCCCGCCAGACACCCTCGCCGGTCCCGGCCGGGGCGTCGGGGCCGTCGGCCGGGTAGGTGCCGATCCACAGGGCAGCGCGCGCGATCACCGGGTCACCGTACGCCGGTGGCCGCCGCGAGGAGGTTCAGCGGCGGCCACCGGCGGCGTCGGTCAGCGCGTGCCGGCCCGCCGCTTGTTGATGAGGTCGAACGCCACGGCGAGGATCAGCACGAGGCCCTTGACCACGGACTGCCACGCCGGGTCGACCCGCATGATCGACAGGCCCATGTTGAGCACGCCCATGATGAGCGCACCCACGATGACGCCCGACACCTTGCCGATGCCGCCGGTCACGGCCGTGCCACCGATGAAGCACGCTGCGATGGCGTCGAGCTCGTACATCGTCCCCGCGTTGGCCGTGGCGGCACCGGCCTTCGAGGTCGTCACCACGCCGGCGACCCCCGCGAGCGCACCGATGTTGACGAAGATCCAGAAGTTCATCGTCTTCGTGTTGACGCCGGACAGGATCGCCGCGAGCAGGTTGCCGCCCATCGCGTAGACGTTGCGACCGAAGACCGTCCGGTTCATGACGAACGAGTAGGCGACGATGAGCACACCCACGATGAGCAGCACGATCGGGGTGCCGCCACGGCTGCCAGCGAGCACCCAGGCGAAGTACCCGACCAGCAGGGTGAACACCGCGAGCTTGACGACCGTCGCGCCGAGGGGCTCGACCTGGAGGTCGTGCTTGCGCCGGGCGCGCCGGGCGCGGAGCTGGGAGACGACCAGCGCCGCGATCGTCAGCCCGCCGAGCAGCAGGGTGACCATGTCCCGGTTGGCGACGTAGCCCAGGACGTTGGGGACCGAGCCGTTGGAGATCGCCACGAACCCGGGTTCGAAGCCCGCGACCGTGACGCCCACGAGGAGGATCGCCGCGCCGCGGAACGCGAGCCAGCCGCCGAGCGTGACGATGAACGCCGGGATGCCGACGTACGCCACCCAGAAGCCCTGCCAGGCACCGGCCAGCGCGCCGAGCGCCACGCCGAGGACCACCGCCAGCAGCCACGGCAGTCCCGCCTCCTTCATGAGCAGCGCCGTGGCGCCGCCGACGAAGGCCACGAGCGACCCGACCGACAGGTCGATGTGCCCGGCGATGATGACGATCACCATGCCGATGGCCAGGATCATGACGTAGGCGTTCTGCTGGATGAGGCTCGCCACGTTGTTGGAGAGCAGCAGCTTGCCGTCGGTCAGGACCTGGAAGAGCAGCACGATCACGAAGAGGGCGCCGACGATGCCGAACTGACGCACGTTCGCGCCGAGGCTCTGCCTGAGCGTTGTCACCGGGTCACTCCCTTGTCCGAGTCGCTGTCCATGGTCATGAAGCGCATGAGGGTCTCCTGGGTGGCCTCGGCCCGCGCGACCTCGCCGGTGACCCGGCCCTGGCTGATGGCGTAGATCCGGTCGCACATGCCGATGAGCTCCGGGAGCTCGGAGGAGATCATGACGATCGCCTTCCCGGCATCGGCGAGGCGGTTGATGATCGTGTAGATCTCGTACTTCGCCCCGACGTCGATGCCGCGGGTGGGCTCGTCGAGCAGGAGCACGTCCGGGTCGGAGAAGACCCACTTGGACAGCACGACCTTCTGCTGGTTGCCACCCGAGAGGGTGCCGACGACCACGTCGACGGACGGGGCCTTGATGTTCATCTC
>Ga0073904_10002415_pt1 | contig 14130 bp, 16 predicted proteins | sample KloWWTrecipitate_FD_66668 | JGI IMG/M metagenome (GOLD analysis project Ga0073904, IMG submission 66668) | Active sludge microbial communities from Klosterneuburg, Austria, studying microevolution and ecology of nitrifiers - Klosterneuburg... | ecosystem: Engineered > WWTP > Aerobic digester >...
TGCGGCTCGTACCTGGGTTGCAGCGGCGCGTCGCTCTCGACGATGCCCAGCACCTGCACGCCGGCCTGCGCATCGCCCTGCGCCGTTCCACCGGACCCGAGCTGGTCCTGGTACAGCGGCGCGAACACCGGATGGCGCGCGCGAAAGGTCTGCCCGATGCTGCTGCTGGCGGTCTGGGCGTTGGCCAGGTTGCTCGCCACCGTGTTCAGCCGGATGCTCTGGGCGCTCATCGCCGAGCCGGCGACATCGAAGATCGCGTTGATGGACATCATTCCCCCTTCAGCGCGGAACGCAGGCCGCGGAACTTGCCCTGCAGGAACGTGAGGCTGGCCTGGAAATCGAGCGAGTTGCGCGCGAACTGCGCCATCTCGATATCCGCATCGACGGTGTTGCCGTCCAGCGTCGGCTGCATCGGGGTGCGGTACAGCAGGTCGCCGGCGATTGCGGGCGCGCCGGCGCCAATGTGCAGCGCCTGCGTGGCGCGCAGCCTCGACCCGTCCTGCTCCCCCGCCGCCTGGCGGATCAAGGCCTGGAAATCGAGGTCGCGCGCCTGGAAGTGCGGGGTGTCGGCGTTGGCCAGGTTGGCGGCCAGCACGCCGGCACGGCGCTCGCGCACCAGCAGGGCCTGTTCGTGCACGCCTAGCGCCGCGTTGAAGTTGATTGCCATGCCGGGTATCCAGTGCGTTGTCAGCCTCGACGCAGCAATCGGTGTGCCATTGAATGCAAGCCATTGTTTTTAATTTTCTTTATCGCCGTCCCTGGGGGAGCGGCAAGCGTCCGGCGGCAAACTCCTTCCGCTATGGGTCCGGCCGCGCCGACGCCGGCGGCCAAGGCCTGCCGCGCGCCGCGGCGCCATCGCCCGGCATCGGCGGCTGCGGCACCGCGGCACGGGATTTGCTGGAAAGCCCTGGACCCGCCATCTCCGCCGGAATTCCGTCACGCATGACCATGTCCGCCCGGCTCCACCGACTGCTGTACGCCCTGGCTTGCGTGCTGGCCGGGCTGTATACGCTCGCGGCACGCGCAGAGCCGGCCACCGTGGACGCGCGCGCGATCGCGGCGCTGGTCGAACACTCGGTACTCGCGCAGCTGCGCGACGCGCCGCTGGCGCGCGGCGCCGCGCGCGTCGAGGTGGCGGCAGGCGCGCTCGATACGCGCCTCACGATGGCCGCCTGCGGACAACCGATCCGTGTCGCGGCGGACCTCTCGCGGCAGCAGGCGCGGGTGAACGCGCGGGTCAGCTGCAGCGCCCCCTCGCCGTGGAACCTGTACGTGCCCGTCGAGATCCGCGTGTACCGGCCGGTGCTGGTCGCCACGCGCGAGTTGCGCCGCGGCGAGCCGATCGGCGCCGCGGACGTCGCGCTCGAGGAGCGCAACGTCCTTGCCGCCGCGGGCGCACCGCCGCTCACGCAGGCCGCCGATGTCGTCGGGCTCAACGCCCGGCGCACCATCGCCCCCGGCACGCTGCTTAGCGCCGGCCTGGTCGAGCTGCCGGTGCTGGTGCGCCGCGGGGACCGGCTCGGCGTGAGCGCCCGTTCGGGAGGAATCACTGTCCAGATCAACGGCGAAGCGCTGGGCACGGCCCGCCTCGGGGAGCGGGTACGGGTGCGCAACCTGCAATCGGGCCGCGTCATCGACGCGGTGGTGACCGGCAGCGGCAGCGCCGAGGCCATCTGAGGCGGGCGCCCCGGAACCCGACTTGAAAAAGGACTAAAGGTTTACTATGGGCGGCCGATACCTTCATCGAGCGCCCACGCTGGAGTCAGCAGGGCATTGCAGGTGACAGTTTTTATGGTTTCCGACATCAAGGGATTCGACTCGCGCCAGGCCTCCGGCGCCCGCACGGGCGAAACCGGGGCCGTCCGGTCCGACTCGCGCGCAGGCGCGGGACGCCAGGCGGGTGCGGCTGCCCGCGATGTCACCGTCGAGTTGAGCGGGGTGGCGGATCTCATCGCCACCGCCGCGCGCAAGCTCGCGGCCGAGCCCGCCGTGGACCAGGCGCGGGTGCAGGAAATCAGGAAAGCCATCACCAACGGGAGCTACACGGTAGATCCCGAGCGCATCGCCCGGAAGCTGATCGACGCTGATTCGCAGTACTGATCCGGTACTGCCACCACCAGGGGCGATCTTCATGCAGAACCTCACCGACGATGCCGGCGTCGCACACGCCATCGTGGCCGCGGATCTCGCGGCCGTGCGCACCCTGCGCGAACTGCTACTCGAGGAGCGGGCGGCCCTGACCCGGCGCGAGCCCGAGGCGCTGAACGCCGTGGTGCAGCGCAAGCTCGCGTGCCTCGGCGAGCTGCAGCAGAGCGAGGACGCGCGCAAGCGCCTGCTTGCGCGCCACCGCGGCAGTGACTGGGCGGCGCTGCTCGGCACGCTGGACCCGGCACTGGCCGCACCGTGGGAGGCATTGCGCGCCAACCTGCAACAGGTCGCGGAACTCAACCGCGTCAACGAGCGCATCGTGGCGCGCACGCGCCACAGCACCGAGCGGCTGCTGTCGATGCTGCGCGGCCAGCTCGACCCGGTCGGCGTCTACGACCGCAGCGGCCAGACGCGCGCCTACGGCGACGTGCGCCCGATCGCCAGCGCCTGAGCGGCGTCGCCGAGACGCCACAGGTCCTGCGGGCGATCGATGTCCGCGCGCCCGGGCAGTTCGTGCCAGCGCAGTCCGAGCGCCGCGAAGCGCTCGCGCTGGCGCGCCAGCACCACGTCCGTTCCCCACGGCACTCCCGCGAACACCGCGCTCGGCAGCCGCGTGAAGCCGGCCAGCACGTAGCCGCCGTCGAGCGCGGGGCCGAGCACGGCATCGAAGCCGTGCTCCAGCGCCACCGCCGCATCGCCGAGGTAGGCCGCGTCGTAGCCGAGGCAATCGCTGCCGACCACGATCACTGCCCGGTATTCGGCGAGCGCGGCATCGACGGCGCGCCACATGCGCGCGCCCAGGTCCCCGCCGCCCTGCGCGCGCAGCGTCCGCCCCTCGCGCGCGGCCAGTTCGCGCAGGAAAGCATCCGTGGTGTCGTCCACGCACAGCGTCGCTTCCCAGCCGGCGGGGACCGCGCGCAGCGCCGCGGCAACCCGGCGTGTCAGCTCGCGCGCCACCTCCGCGGCCCCCGCCGGCGAGAGCTGCCCGTGCAGCCTGGTCTTCACCGCGCCGGCGCGCGGCGCCTTGGCGAACTGCAGGAAACACCCGCACCGGCGCCGGTCCTCAGCGTTGGCCATGGTAGGTCTCGTGCAGGTCCGCGGGATCGGCGCCGAGGAAGTAGCTCAGGCGCAGGCGCCACATCAGCAGGATCGTGGACAGCGCGCCGTCGCGGTCCCAGCGCCGGCCGGAGCTCTCGATAAACGCCGGGTGCGCGAGCGGCGCGCCGTGGCGCCGCAGGCGGCGGCAGATCTCGATGTCCTCCATCAGCGGTTGCGCGGGATAGCCGCCCACGGCGGTGAACAGCGCGCGCGGCACGAACAGCCCCTGGTCGCCGGTGGCAATGCCGCTGAGGCGCGAGCGCCAGGCCATGCAGCGCGCGACCACGCCGAGCCAGCGCGAGACACCGCGCAGCCGCACGCGAAAAAAGCCCCAGTGCGGCGCGGCACCGGCCAGCGCCGCGATCGCCGCGACGCAGGGCGGCGGCACGCGGCTGTCGGCATGCAGGAACAGCAGCAACTCGCCGCGCGCGCGCGCGGCGCCCGCGTTCAGCTGCAGCGCGCGACCGCGCGGCGCCGCGAGCACGATGTCCGCCAGCGCCCCCGCCGCCGCGACGGTGCCGTCATTGCTGCCGCCGTCGGCCACGATGATCTCGGCGCCGCGTGCGCGCAGCGGCTGCAGGTCGCCCAGCAGCAGCGGCAACGCGGACTCCTCCTCGAGCGCCGGGATCACGATGCTCAGGCGCATGCTCAGGCGGCCAGCGCTCCCGAGCAGCTGCTGCCCTGCCCCGCCGTGCAGCCGTAGCAGTGCGCGCCAGTGACGATCGGCGCATCGAGCGGCAACCGCTCGAGCAGATCACGCAGGTGCAGGCGGCGGTCAGTGGCGAGCAGTGGCAGATCGAGCATCTGGTTGAAATCGCAGTCGTAGACGAAGCCACGCCAGTCCACGCTGAGCAGGCGACGGCACATCACCTGCCCGAGGTTCGCGTGCACGAAATTGCGCTTGAGCAGCGCGAGGTAGTCATCGAACTGCCCCTGCGCCAGCAGCACCGCGCCGAAGCGCGCGACCGGCAGGTTGGCGAGCGTGAGCAGGCGATCGAAGCCGATGCCGTAGCGCACCCGCAGCTCGCGCTTGTAATCGAGCTCGAGCGCCTGTTGCGGCGGCGGCAGCGTGGGCCCGAGCGGGTTGTAGACGAGGTTCAACTCCAGCGCGCCGCCAGCGCCATAGCCGAGCGCGTTCAGCCGCCGCAGCGCCGCGATCGAGCGCGCGTGCACGCCGCGCCCGCGCTGCGCGTCCACGTTGGATTCGAGGTAGCACGGCAACGAAGCGGTGATCATTACGCCGTGATCGGCGAGGAACTGCGCAAGGTCCTCCTGCCCGGGCTCCTCCAGCACGCTCAGGTTGCAGCGGTCGATCACGCGCAGTCCGAGCGCCCGGGCCCGCGTCACGAGGTGACGGAAGTGCGGGTTCAGTTCCGGCGCGCCGCCGGTGAGATCGAGTGTCGTGACGCCGTGGCGCGCGGCCACTTCCAGCAGCAGATCGGCCGTATCCCGGTCCATCATCTCGGTGCGTGACGGCCCGGCGTTCACGTGACAATGCGCGCAACTCTGGTTGCAGCGGTAGCCGAGATTCGCCTGCAGCGTATCGACGCCCAGCCTGCGCATGGCCGGGAAGTCCGATTCGAGCAACAGCGGTCGCGTGTCCTGCATGGCGTGGATCCGGATTACGATGGTCGGGAACTGCGAAGGACAGCACGATTCCGGCAGGCACGCAACCACGCGCATTGCCGTGGCACGCCGATCTGCCAGACTCCGGGAAGCGCCACACAAGGAGGTACAGCCGATGCCATTCCCGCCGCCGCGTGGAGCCGCACCGTGAGCCCGACGGAACAGTTGCCGCCCGGCGCGGAGCGGCGCACCGAGACGCGCATAGAAGTCGAGTTGCCGGCACGGATCATCGCCCGCGACGGGCGCGTGTACGCGGCGGCCATACGCAACATCTCCTGCGGCGGGGTGCTGGTGCATCTGGCGGCCGCGCATGCCGCCGCACTGCTGCCGAACACGGCGCGTGAACAACCCCGCCTGCCGGTCGGCGTGCGCCTCGAATTCCAGCTTCCCGCCGCACCGCACGACGCCCCCGTGGCCATCGACTGCGGCATCGCTCACCTGCGCCGCCTGGCGGCGGACCAGGGCGCGATGGGGCTGAACTTTCGCCACTTCCATGCCGGCAGCGAACACGCACTGGCCCGCTTCTGCGCGATGTAGCCGCGCGATCTCGCGCATTCGCGCCACCGAGGTGGCCGGCTCGGGCCGAAGTCATTAGAATGCGCCGTCCCGCGCGGCCGCGTCCCCATAGTTCAATGGATAGAACGGGGTCCTCCTAAGACTCAGATGCAGGTTCGATTCCTGCTGGGGACACCAAATCCCGCGCGCGCCAGCCTCGCCCGCTTTCCGCCGCCCTCGGAGCGTCGCCGGCGCGACACCGGCTTATGGCGGCATTAATCACAGTCGGCCGCTTTGGGCCATGCACCCCACCCCGGTTTTTTTATAATCCGCCGAACGCAATCCCCGGGCGATCGGTCGCCCCTCCGGTATGAACGAAGCAGTCAAAGACGGCACCCAGAACGTCCTCGATGGCAAACCCGTGATCTATTACGACGGGTACTGGATCCGCTACTATGCCCCGCCCGAAAACACGCTCCCGCAAAAGAAGGCGCTCATCGACCAGATGACCAAGCGCGCCTTCCACCACACCGAGGAAGGCATCAACACGCCCGGGCGCAAGCTCGACCGCGCGCGCGCGGCCTGGGAGAGCGAGACCGACCCCGCGCGCAAGCGTGTCAACGCCGCGATGCTCGCCGGCGCACTGTTCAATCGCGCCACCGACCTGTTCACCACGATCGTGGAGCTCGGCGAGATGGGCGTCGAGATCAGCATGGACAACGAGTTGATGAAGCAGTGCGGCGAGTGCTTCAAGGAGGCGCTCGATCTGGGCAAGTACGTCAAGCACTACAGCGGCGAGGAAGGCATCGACGAACTGTGGGGCGAGCCGTTCAAGGCCTTCACGCTGCCGATCGCGACGGTCTACGAGAGCCGCTACATGAAGGTCGCGCGCGCGATGCGCGACATCGACGGCCTCGCCGAGAAGATGGAGCAGGTATTCGGCCCGCTGGCGGGCTTCGCGGGAATCGCCGAGCGCATCCGCGAACTCGCCGCCGCGGCCAAGCTCGAGGCGGAGACCATGAAGTCCGACCCGGTGATCTTTCGCGTGTGGCCGCGCTTCGTCGCCGCCTGCGAAGCGGTGCTCGACTTCCAGCCGGCGCTGCCCGCGCCGGTGAGCGACCGCGAGCGGCGCGAGGCCGACGAGGCGCTGCGCATCCTGTGCGAGGGCAAGCGCGTGATCGAGTACCTCGCCGGGGCGCGCGTCCCGATGCCCAAGACCACCGCGGCCTACCATCGCCGCTGCGACGCCTTCCGCGAGTCCATCGCCCGGACATGAAGCAGCTCGGCGTCCTCGACTCCGCCTTCATCAACCTCGAACTGCCCGGCACGCCACAGCACATTGGCGGGCTGGGGATCTACGACCCGTCGACCGCGCCCGGCGGCTTCGTGCGCTTCAAGTCCGTGATCGCCGGTTTCGAGCGCCGCCTGCGGCGCACGCCGCAGTTTCGCGCGCGATTGCAGCAGGTGCCGGGCGGCATCGACCGCCCGTACTGGATCATCGACGAGGACTTCGACCTGGAGTTCCACGTGCGCCACATCGCGCTGCCCGCACCCGGCGACTGGCGCCAGCTGTGCATCCAGGTCGCGCGGCTGCACGCCAGGGCGCTGGATTTCAGCCGCCCGCTGTGGGAGGCGTGGATCATCGAGGGCCTGGACAACGTGCCCGGGCTGCCGCGCGGCAGTTTCGCGATCTACGGCAAGCTGCACCACGCACTGTTCGACGGCGCCGGCGGCCAGGTCTTCGTCGATGCGCTGCACGACCTCACGCCGGTACCCGCCGAGGCGGCGCCCGCGTGCGCGCAGGACCGCCTCTACGCCGACGAAGCGCTGGGCGAGGTGCAGATGCTGGGACGCGCGGCGATGAACCAGCTGGTCAACGGCATCGACATGGCGCAGGGGGCGCTGCGCGCCGGCGGCGAGATCGCGCGCATGCTGCTCGGGCACGGCGAGGACGGCGGCAAGTCGCTGCTGGCCAGCGCCCCGCGCACACGCTTCAACGAGCCGGTCGGACCGCGCCGCAGCTTCGAGGCGGCCAGCTTCGCGCTCGCGGATTTCCGCGCGCTGAGGAATGCCACCGGCGCGAGGCTGAACGCGCTGGCGCTCATCGTGATCGGCGGCGCGCTGCGCCGCTACCTCGGGGCCCGCGCGGAGCTGCCCGAGCGCGCCCTGAACGCCGCGATTCCCCTGGACCTGCGCCGGCGCCGCGCCGATTCCGGCGACACCAACCAGGTCGGCACCGTGTACCTGTCGCTGCATACCGACCTCGCGGATCCGCTGCAACGGCTGGAGGCCGTGCGCCGTGAAGCCGACCGGGCGCGCGAGCGCGGCGCCCGCAACCCGCTCGTGGACACCATGAAACTCGCCGGCCTGCTGCCACCCGCGGTGGTCAGGGCGGCCAGCGAATTCTATGCCGCGCACGGCCTGACGCGACGGATGCCCCTGGTCACCAGCACCGTGGTCGCGAACGCCGCCGGGCCCGAGATACCGCTCTATTGCGCGGGCGCGCGCCTGGTGCGCTACCACGGGTTGGGGCCGCTGTCGCCGGGGATGGGGATCTACCACACGGTGTTCAGCTGCAACGATACGCTGACGATCTCGGTGCTCGCCGATCGCGAGCACATGCCCGACCCCGCGTTCTACCGCGAATGCCTGGAGGAATCCTTCGCCGAGCTGCGCGACGCCCTGTAGGTTGATGGCATTCATGCCGACGATGTGCATTGCCCCGATGCCATGGTCGCCATGAATGGCGACCTACGTGCCGCGGGCCACCGGGGCGCCGGGGCGCGAACACCAATCGCTCCAGCTGCCGGGATAGAGCCGCGCGCCACGGATGCCGGCGAGCTCCAGCGACAGCAGGTTCGCGCAGGCCGTGACGCCCGAGCCGCAATACACCACCAGTTCCCGCGCATCCACGCCGTGCCAGCGCTCGGCCTGCGCCGCCGCATCGAGGAAGCAGCCGTCCGCTTCGCGCGTGGCGCCCGCCCAGGGGCGGTTCAGCGCGCCCGGCACGTGGCCGGCCACCGGATCGATCGGTTCCTCGAGGCCCGCATAGCGGCGCGGCTCGCGCGAATCGACCAGCGCCAGCGTGCCGGCGGCAACGCGCGGCGCCAGTTCCTCGTAATCGATGCGCATCGCGGCGCGCGGGCGCGGCTCGAAATCGCCCGGCGCCGGCGCCGGGATGGCGGTATCCAGCGCCAGCCCGGCGCGGGTCCACGCCGTCACGCCACCGTCGAGCACGCACACGCGCTCGTGTCCGAAATAACGCGCGAGCCACCACAGCCGTGCCGCGAAGGCGCCGCGCGAATCGTCGTACGCGACGAGGAGGCGCCCGGCATCCAGCCCGATGCGGCGCATGGTCCGGCCGAAGGCCCCGGGCGAGGGCAACGGGTGGCGGCCCCCGGTCGCTGCGACGGGCGCCGAGAGATCACGCTCCAGGTGGAGGTAGACCGCGCCGGGGATGTGCGCCGCGCGGTACGCAGCCTCCCCCGCCGCGGGATCGGCGAGCGCGAAGCGGCAGTCCGCGACCAGCGGCGGATGCGCGCCGGCAAGCAGCGCGTGCAGGCGCAGCGGGTCGATCAGCGGTCCGGTGAGCGCGCTCATGGGTTCTCCTTGCCTCGCGGCGCCGGGTTCAGGGCCTGCGACAGTTTCACCGGCCTCAGCGCACCGTGAAACGCAGCGTGCCGAGCGCGCCGCAATCCGCAACGTAGTCGCCGGGCTCGGCCGGCACCATGGCGCCCACCGCGCCGCTCAGCAGCACCTGGCCCGGGCGCAGTTCATAACCGGCCGCCACCGCGGCATTCACCAGCTCCAGCGCCGCGGTCAGCGCGCCGTCGGCATGGCCCTGCGCCAACACCGTGGCGCCGCGTGTCAGCATCAGCGCCGGTGCCGCGCCCTGCAGCAGGGCCGGATCCCGCACCGCGCCGAGGAGGTAGCCGCGCACGCCGATATTGCTCGCGATGTAGTCGATCCCGTTCGGCGGCCTCACCTTGGCCTCGAGCGCGAGCTCCGGCAGTTCGACCGCGGGCATCACGCCGTCGATGCGTGCCAGCAGCGCCGCCTCGTCCGCCAGCGGCTGCGTAATCGCGGCTCCGAGCCGCAACGCCACCTCGATCTCCAGCACCATGCGTTCATAACCTGCGCGCGAGACCGTGCAGCCGGCGGCCTGCCCCGCGCAACGCTCGGCCGAGGCGGGCAATACCGCCAAGGCCGCACGATCGAGACCGAAGCGCTGCTGCATCTGCGGCGAATTGAAGGCGCTCTTGAAGCCGGCCACGCGCTCGCCCACGGGCCACGCGGCGACCAGTGCCTGCTGGCGCGCCATCGCCTCGGCCAGCGGATCAGCCACCGCCACGCCCGCGGCAAGGCAAAACCACGCCAAAGCGAGCAACAGCGCGCCGGGCGCGGGTTGCAGGACTTCACGAAAGCGGTTGCTGCGCGGCATTTGTACGCTTCGGTAGAATACGCGGCCCCCGCCTGCACCGAGACCCGCCATGAACCAGCCCAAAGTCGGATTCGTCAGCCTCGGCTGCCCCAAGGCGCTGGTCGACTCCGAGCGCATTCTCACCCAGCTGCGCTTGGACGGCTACAGCATCGTGCCGAGCTACCAGGACGCCGACGTGGTGGTGGTGAACACCTGCGGCTTCATCGACAGCGCCAAGCAGGAATCGCTGGACGCCATCGGCGAGGCCCTCAGCGAGAACGGCCGCGTGATCGTGACCGGCTGCATGGGCGCGCAGGCCGAGCAGATCATGAAGGTGCACCCGCAGGTGCTCAGCGTGAGCGGACCGCACGCCTACGAGGCGGTGGTCGGCGCGGTGCACCAGCACGTACCCGCGCCGGATCGCCAGCACGATCCCTTCGTCGACCTGGTGCCGCCACAGGGCGTGAAGCTGACGCCGCGCCACTACGCGTACCTGAAGATCTCCGAGGGCTGCAACCACCGCTGCAGCTTCTGCATCATCCCGCAGCTGCGCGGCGACCTCGTGAGCCGCCCGATCGGCGAGGTGATGGACGAGGCCGAGCGCCTGGTGAAGGCCGGCGTGCGCGAGCTGCTGGTGATCTCGCAGGACACCAGCGCCTACGGCGTCGATCTGCGCTATCGCACCGGCTTCTGGCAGGGCCGCCCGCTCAAGACGCAGATGCAGGCGCTGTGCAGCGCGCTCGGCGAGCTCGGCGTCTGGGTGCGGCTGCACTACGTCTACCCCTACCCGCACGTCGACAACATCATCCCGCTGATGGCCGAGGGCAGGATCCTGCCCTACCTCGACATCCCGTTCCAGCACGCGAGCCCGCGCATCCTCAAGCTGATGAAGCGCCCCGGCAACGCCGAGGGCGTGCTGGAGCGCATCCACGCCTGGCGCGAGACCTGCCCCGACCTCACGCTGCGCAGCACCTTCATCGTGGGCTTCCCCGGCGAGACCGAGGCCGAATTCGAGGAACTGCTGGACTTCCTCGACGAGGCCGAACTCGACCGCGTGGGCTGCTTCAAGTACTCCCCGGTCGATGGCGCGCCCGCCAACGCGCTGCCCGATCCGGTGCCCGAGGAGGTCAAGGAAGAGCGCTGGCAGCGGCTGATGGAGCTGCAGGCCGAGATCAGCGCCGAGCGCCTGCAGCAGCGCATCGGCCGCGAGATCGACGTGATCATCGATCGCGTCGAGGGCGACAGCGCCATCGCGCGCTCCAGCGCCGATGCGCCCGAGATCGACGGCGTGGTGCACATCGAGAATGTCGAGGGACTGGTCTCGGGCGAGATCATCCGCGTGCGCGTCGAGGGCGCCGACGACTACGACCTCTGGGCCGTGCCCGTCGAGGCATGAACCTGCTGCTGCTGGCGGCGGCGGAGATCGCCGCCCCGGGCCTGGCCGAGGTCGCGCTGTCGCGCTACCCCGCTCGCGCCGGCTGGTGGCCACCGCAGCCCGGGCGCCGGCTGCTGGTGGGACTGCGCGACGGACTGCTCGGCGAGGGTGTGGTCGAGCACCTCGGCCAACGGCACGCGCGCATCCGCTTCACGCTCGATCGCGCGCCCCCGCCCGCCCTGCCGCTCACGCTGCTGCTCGCGCTGCCGCGCCCGAAGATGCTGCGCCGGGTGCTGCGCAGCGCGGCCGAGATCGGCATCAAGCACATCTGGCTGATCAACAGCAGCCGCGTCGAGAAGAGCTACTGGCAGAGCCCGCTGCTCGCACCGCCGATGCTCGACGCCTATCTCGCCGCCGGCCTGGAGCAGGCCTGCGACACCGTGCTGCCGCGGGTGGAACTGCGCCAGCGCCTGCGGCCTTTCGTGGAGGACGAGTTGCCGGCGATCGCGCCGGGCAGCCTGCGCCTGGTCGCGCACCCCGCGGCCGGCGCGCCGCTCGGCCCGGCCGGCGCCGGCCACGTGACGCTGGCGATGGGCCCCGAGGGCGGCTTCACGGATTTCGAGATCGCGCTGCTCGGCGCCGCCGGTTTCGCCCCCTGCACGCTGGGGCCGCGCGTGCTGCGCGTCGAGACGGCGCTGCCGGTGCTCGCCGCCAACCTCTTCCCCGCCGGGTTCAGTAATGCAGCAGCGGATGACGCAACGTGTCGTCCGCCAGCAACTGCGCACCCGTGAATTCCTGGCGCAGGTCCTCGGGCGTGAGCAGGCTCAGCAGCAGCCGCGGCTCGCCCACGTAGGGCGTGGCGCCCACGGTGTTCACCGTGTACAGGTAACTGCGCACGTCGCCGTCGGGCATCGCCAGGCGCAACCTGAAGCTGTTCTGGAACGCGATTTCCGCGCCGCGGCGCGCCCACTGCTCCGGGATCGCGGGATAGGCCAGCAATTGTCCGAGCAGCCGCGCGGCATCCGCGTCGCCGCTCAGCAACACCTCCTGCTGCAGCGTCATCAGCAGCCGGCAGGCGACGTCCTCCCAGTCGACCAGGCGCGCGCGCAGGCCGTTCTCGGCGAAGAACATGTGGTAGCTGTTGATCGGCGGCGCGAGGAACTCGGGCGCGAGCAGCGCGCGCAGCATCGCCAGCCAGCCGCGGTTGACGAGGTGCAGGTTGCCGTACTTGTCCTGCACCGTCGCGGCCCACGGATCGAGGGCGCGCATGTTCAGCTCCAGCGATTTGTGCAGCCAGCGCATCTCGGGCGCCTGCATGTCGACGCCCGGCGCATCGGGCGCGAAACCGGCGGCGACCAGCAGCGTGTTGAGATCCTGCGGCGCGAGGCGGAACACGCCCGCCAGCGCGAGCACCATGCTGCGCCCCGGCTGCGAGCGGCCGGTCTCGAGGAAACTGACGTGGCGCGCGGACACGCCGGTCTCCAGCGCCAGCTCTTCCTGGCTGAGACCGAAGGTGGCGCGCCAGAAGCGCAGCAGCCGCCCGAAGGGGCCGGGCTGGTGAAGGGAGTTGCTCGGGTATTCGCTCACAGTGCCGGTCCGTGTTTCGCCCGATACTACCCGCGGGGTAATGAGCTGTACACAACGCCACGGGGCTCGATCCGCCTTGGTGCAATAGTGCAACCGTCAGTGGCGGGCGCGCGGCACGCAGGTCTACACTTTCCCGCAGGCAAAAGTGTGACACTCCAATGACAACAACCGCTTCGCCCCGCCCCACTCCGCCCCGGCTGGCCTATGCGCTGACCGAGCCCGGCCGCTTCGTCATCGAGATCAACCGGCTGCTGCTGGCGCACCCGTTCCTGCGCCGCGCGCGCGGCGGCGACGGGCACCCGGTGATGGTGCTGCCCGGCTTCCTCGGCGCCGACGGCTCCACCGCGGCGCTGCGCTACTACATCGCCAACTGGGGCTACGACACCCACGGCTGGGCCATGGGACGCAACATGGGCCTGCGCGCGGAAGACCCCGAATTCGAGAACCGCCTGGCCGAACGGCTCGGCACGCTGGTGCGCAAGAGCGGACGCAAGGTGAGCCTGGTCGGCTGGAGCCTGGGAGGCGTGCTCGCGCGCGAGCTCGCACGCGCCTGCCCCGACCACGTGCGCCAGGTGATCACGCTCGGCAGCCCGATCGGCGGCGATCCCAAGGCCACCACGATCTGGCGCGTCTACGAGCTCGCCACCGAGACCGAGCTGCACAGCGAGGAACTGCGCCAGCGCGTCGCGCAGATCGTGCAACCGGTGCCGGGCGTGCCCTGCACCGCGATCTACAGCCGCAGCGACGGCATCGTCTCGCACCGGATCGCGCGCGAGCGCGAGACGCCGCTGACCGACAACATCCGCGTCGTCGCGAGCCACGTCGGCCTCGGTTTCAGCGCCACGGTGCTGCACGCCATCGCCGACCGCCTGGCGCAGGACGAGAACGACTGGCGACCCTTTCGCAGGACCTGCTGGCGGCGTATCTTCTACGCCTGAACGCGCCGGCCTTCCGCCGCGCCCGCGACGGAAGCACAGGATGAAGCGCGAGGGCAACGCCCGCCAGGTACTCAGCGTCAGCGACCTCAACCGCCACAGCCGCGAGCTGCTCGAAGCCGCGTTCCCCTCGGTGTGGGTCGAGGGCGAGATCTCCAACTTCTCGGCACCGGGCTCGGGCCACTGGTACTTCACGCTGAAAGACAGCGATGCACAGGTGCGCTGCGCGATGTTCCGCAACCGCAACCTGCGCGCACGCCTGCGCCCCGCGCACGGCGACCGCGTGCTGGTGCGCGGCAGCGTCAGCCTGTACGCGGCGCGCGGCGACTACCAGCTGATCGTCGAGGAGCTCGAGGCCGCCGGTGCCGGCGCGCTGCAGCGCGCGCTGGAGCTGCTGCGCCAGCGCCTCGCCGCCGAGGGCCTGTTCGCCCCCGAGCGCAAGCGCG